>JGI1221J13441_10000247_pt1 | contig 25650 bp, 21 predicted proteins | sample LakVidmifraction_4_FD_13441 | JGI IMG/M metagenome (IMG submission 13441) | reverse complement strand
GGGCCGCGTTTGCGCAGGTCGAGGAGCGGATTGCGGAGTATTTGCAGCAGCATCCGGCGGGCCGCATCTATGTGGAAGGCCATACGGATGACAAGCCGGTGAAGGCCCCGGTGACTGATGTGCGCGCGTATTGCACGGTCTACGATGACAACTTCACGCTGTCGGCGGCGCGTGCGCGCGAGGCGCGCTTGCTGCTGATCGGACGCAGTGCGCCGGAAGCGGCGCGCCGCGTGATCGTGGCGGGGTATGGGGATTCGCAACCGCTGCCGGGGCTGGCAGCCAGTGATGAACGCAACCGGCGGGTGGAGGTGCGGTTCGTCAATGGGGGAGAGAGGAATTGAGCTGAGGTTGTGATGTTGCGCACGTTGCGATCAGCTCGGTTTTGTTTTTCTGTTTTTGTGTTATCAGTTGGCGTGATGGTTGTGTCGATTCAAGTCTGTGAAAGTGATGACAGTGAATCCAGGCGGGCACATTCCCACCGGCCATCAAGGGCGGCCTGGTGGAGCATGCCCAGGGTGATTGGTGACCTGTCGTAGGAAGCCCGCTTTTTCTTGGAGATCAGCAGCAGGAAAATCTCAAGCGGGCTGAAGCCTTCGGGGACAAAATAGTTATCAAAATTGTAGTCCCCGAAGTCGATGGAGAATTCTTCAAAGAAGTGCTCCATGAAATCTTCAGCCTCATCGCCGGTAACATCAAGATCGTCGTCAAGTTGAGTATCGCGGGTCAGTTGCTTTTTAGGGCTAGTGGCATTTTCCTTGCGGACCCAAGCTTCCAATCTTTCCCAAGCGATAGCGCGTATCACAAGACCTTGTCTTCCGTTCTGACCCGGCGATTATAGTTCGCAACAGAACGGCTCTTGATCGACGCGACGTTATGGGCCGACACCGCATACCCAACCAGGGGAAGGGCACGACCGACGCACTTGCCGATATTCTTTGTCATCAGCGTGTTCAGCGCTTTGATGCTTTGGTTATTGAGCGTGGGAAGAATCTTCCTTTTCAAGTCGCAGTTGAGAGATCTGCGTCCCACGATGGACGCCACCGATGTCTGTTTCGTGGCGCCGGAAGGCTTGGTTCTAGTGGGAATCCGATTTCGGCCGGTGAGCGCAGCGGCCGCGGCACTGACATCGTCTACGCCAAACTCTTTGCACGTTTCATCGATGAAGACGTAGAAGAGCAGTTCGTTAGGGGAAAGTTGGGTATGCAGGCCAAAGCTGTAAGTGTTGTCCATGATTGTCGTTTTCGCGTGTTGAGGGGAGGGATTGCTCATCAAACCGCGATCAGACTGCTTGCCAAGTGCTGAGTTCTAAAGCCTGCACCAAGAGGTAAGCGAGTATCGTCAGCCTCGATCGCGCGCGTTGTACTGCTTCTTGGCGTCGATGCCAGGATTGACGCAGTTGCTGGAGGCTATGCCGACAACTAATCAGTTTGCTGCATGCAACATGGGTGGGATGTGGGCCGGAGGAGAAGCATGCCCGAATGAGCCAACGAATATTGGCGCAGAAACGAAAAACGCCAACCCGAAGGTTGGCGTTTTCTTGTAACTTGGTGGCCCGGGGCGGAATCGAACCACCGACACAAGGATTTTCAAGACGTTGATCAGGGAAAATCAACGCAGTGCGCCCTTTATATGGAGAGTTTTTCGTTTGGAGAACGTGCAGCATCCGGGTCTTTAGCGGGAATTCCATCTGAAATGGATAGCACCTTTTCTTTAAAGAAGTCCGCCAATATTTTTAATTTTTTTCGCTCGTTCGTAAACGTAGAATGGGGAGGTATTTTTCGCCGGAACCAGCAATAGACTAGAAGTTGCTGTGATTGGATGAATGACATCAGCCGCGCAATGTTATTTTGGAATAAAAAAAGAATGACGGTTGCACCAGCAAAAGCCCATAACCCAAAGAACCTCCCCGGTTAGAATAAAAAATCCGGCTTCTCAAAAGATTAAATCACTCCGCACTTTACCCACGTTTATGATTTGGTAGTATATCTAATGCGTGTAAATTACCCCTGACCTGCGTCGGTAATTTGCAGCCAATTAAGTAATTGATCGGCTTTTATCAAATGGCGGTTACCTAAATTTTTCTCACTCGCAGGGGAGCGGTGATAGAGAGGGCATAGATTGGCCTGAAACTTCCATTAACTCGGTGGCGCCGCAATCTTTGTTCTAGACGACTTGTTGAGGAGGACTGGCCAGCGCATCTGCGACTTCGATTTCAATCTATATCCAGACGGGGAATTCGACATTCAATATGATTGCAACAATCCCGAGGGCTGTGAAGACCCTCCGTAGGCTATCAGCCCTGATAAGGCAAATGCATAAATGAATAATCTCCTCTCTGAAAACGGGAATTGAGATCCTGCTCGTGGTCGATAGCGGAAATCTCAGCGTGGAAAAGGGGGTATTAGTGCAAAGATGGGGAAGTCAGCGATGGTGCATACATTGTCTGTCACGGATTTTCGTACTGCCCTAAATACCTCTAAGATGCGGGAGTTGTAGACATTAACTTCTCATTAGTACCATTGGTAAGTTTCTTCTAAGGTCATTTCACGAGCTATTTTTTCCTGCTCAAGAATAGGGCTTATTACTCTAATTTCACCGTGTTTATTAATTTATTTCTAAAGATATGATCGAAAACCTTGATGATGATGCTGAAATTGAATTCGAAGACCAAAGTGAAACGGAGGAAAGCGACATTGACGAAATTCCTAAAGAAAAGAGAATTCTGAGAACGCAGGCTTACGATAAAAGTGTATCTGACCTCATCTCTATGATGGATGAGGATATACGCTTAGATCCTCATTATCAGCGCAGCTATATTTGGGACAACAAGAAAGCTTCTCTATTGGTCGAATCTATTTTGTTAAATGTCCCAATACCAGTCGTATACGTGGAAGAAGATGAGGAGAGTCGTTGGAATGTCGTTGATGGGTTGCAGCGATTAAATTCATTGAAAAGATTTTTTAACAATGAGTTCAAGTTGTCTGGTTTAGAAGTTCTCCCCGAATTAAATCGTCTTCAATATTCAACTCTTCCTCCTAAGGCACAGCGAATTTTAAAGAATGGAATTCTTCGAATAATTGTCATTCTTCAAGAATCTCATCCTGAGATTAAGTACGATATTTTTTTAAGACTTAATAGAGGCGCGGTGCGCCTGAACGAACAGGAGTTGAGGAATTGTCTTTACCGTGGCTCACTCAACGATTTCATTAAAGAGCTTAGAGAAGACGAAAAATTTCAATCAGTTTTAGGTTTGGAAAGACCACATCCTCGGTTTGTTGATGCTGAATTGTTGCTTCGGGCTGTGGCCTTAGTAGACACGTTCGATATCGAATCCGGCCTCTTGCGGGGATATCCGGGAAAAATGAAGAGTTTTTTGAACTCTTACATGAATGATAATAAACATGTTGGAAGCGAAAAACTCAAGGAGCTGAAGGAAGTGTTTCTCTCGTGTTTGAATTGTTCCATAGCGGTTTTTGGCGAAAAGGCATTTCGAAGGATTGATCCTATTTCAGGTGCGTCAGAACGCCAGATTAATCGTGCCTTGTTCGACACAATAATGGTTGGATTTTCTGCGTATTCTTTGGCGCAAGTTACTAAGAAAAAGGACCAAATTTTTTCTGGTTTTATGGACTTGTCAAAATCGGATAAAGTATTCGCCGATGCATTAATTTTTGGCACAAGTGATAAATCGAAGGTGGAATATCGCTTGTCTACTTGGACTAGTTTTCTAAAAAAAATTATTGTCTAACCATGGCATTTTTTGATGCGACGAAAGACTTCGACTCCGCAATTGCGGAAATAGATTTACTCATCCCGAAGGGGGGGGCTGGTGGTGACGCGGATTCTACTCACCTCAAAGCGGCGATAGTATTGCTTGGCGCAAAACTTGAGGCTTATGTTGAAAATATAATTGAAGAATATTCTGAATCACTTGCTCAAAGATCTCCAAAGGCCAAGCACATATCAGAGGAAGTTAAAAAGAATTCCACGATCTTTTTGCTGAGTAAACTGAGTTCAAATTTTTCTCCAACGCCTGTGGCTTTGGAGAGCCTGAACGCGGCTGCAAATATGTGGAACGCGGAGAGCACGATCGAGAAACTGGTCGTCAATAATAAATTTAATTATGGCAAGCACGGTTCAAAGGAGTTGCAGAGCTTATTTTCCCGCATCGGTTTTGGAGATATATACGCGCGTTGCCTGATCACTGTAGATACGTCAGAAAGCCTCACTTCGAGCAGTGCAAACAAAGGTAGTGTATCTGCGGATATCGACTCGTTGACTAATATTCGAAATAACATCATTCACACAGATGCCAATCCGGCGGCCTTAACGCGACGTGACGTGCTTAAGTATCGGAATAGTATTTGGGAATTTTGCTTTCAAGTAGATCTTATGCTGCAGAGAGCTCTGGAGGCTCTAGATGTAGTTCTTGCAGGCGAGAGATAAGCGGTAACCAGGCAGGGGATCTAGGCCCAATTCGTCTAACGAAATTTATGGCCGCCTCCTGGATATACGCCGCAGGTAGTGCTGGTTATGGCGGCAGGCAATGGAAGGTGGGCCAAATGGAGAGGGTCAAATCGGCGAGCAATTCAACAGGGGCGGGGACTTGTCGTGAATAGATCGGTGCCAAGGATTTCAGCTCCTGAAACGAAAAACGCCAACCCGAAGGTTGGCGTTTTTCTTGTAACTTGGTGGCCCGGGGCGGAATCGAACCACCGACACAAGGATTTTCAATCCTCTGCTCTACCAACTGAGCTACCAGGCCAAGACGGACAAGTATAGACACTTTAAAAAATTATGCAAGTCCTTTTTGAAAAATAGTTTTCTCCACCCCGTTTATAATCGCCAGCATGACTACCCAAGCACACACCCATACTTCTTCGCCGGCTGCGGCTGGCACTGACATTTGCATCGTCGGCGACGGCGCGGTCGGCAAGACGGCGGCGCTGGGGCTGGCCCAGGCGGGCTTCAAGGTGACCCTGCTGGCCCCTCCGCCTGCGACCACCGCGCCCGATCCCGCCAGCTGGGACGTGCGCGTCTACGCCCTCAACCATACCGCGCACCGCCTGCTGTCGTCGGTGCGCGTCTGGGACGCCATGGATGCCGCCCGCATCGCGCCGGTGGACAACATGACCGTGCATGGCGATGGCCTGCCCGAGAAAGCCCGCCCCGGGCTGCTTTCCTTCGATGCCTATGCCGCCCGCACCGATGCCCTGGCCTGGATCGTCGAGGACCGCAACCTCGACCAGGCGCTCGACGCCGCCCTGCGCTTCGCCCCCAACGTGCGCGTGCTGCACGGCCGCGCCTCCGCGCTGGCAGTGGCCGGTGAAAGCGCCACCCTGACGCTGGAATCCGGCCAGTCGCTGTCAGCCGCGCTGGTGGTCGGTGCCGACGGCGCCAACTCCTGGGTGCGCGGCCAGTGCGATATCGGCCTCGATTACCGCGCCTACGGCCAGAATGCCATCGTCACCAATTTCTCCTGCGAGCTGCCCCATCGCGGCGTGGCCTACCAGTGGTTCAGCCCGACCGAAGGCGTGATTGCCCTGCTGCCACTGCCGGGCAACCGCGTCTCGCTGGTCTGGTCCGCGCCCCAGGCGCTGGCCGATCAATTGCTGCAGCTGCCCTTGTCGGCCCTGGCCGAGCGCCTGGCCCAGTGGGCCGCACCAGTGCTGGGTGCGCTTACGCCGCTGCAGCCCGAAGTGGCCAAGGCCTTCCCGCTGCGCCTGATCAAGCCGCACGCGATGATCGCCCCGCGCGTGGCCTTGATCGGCGACGCCGCCCACGTCGTGCACCCCATGGCCGGCCACGGCATGAACCTGGGCTTCGGCGATGTGGCCGCGTTGATCGACATCCTGCTCAAGCGTGAACCGCAGTACGACTGCGGCGACGAACGCGTGCTGCGCCGCTATGCCCGCGCCCGCAAGGAAGAAGTGCTGCTCATGCAGATCGCAACAGACGGCCTGCATCGCCTCTTCTCCACCGAGGCCGAGCCGGTGCGCCTTGTGCGCAACCTCGGCATGAGCCTGGTCAACCATCTGCCCATCCTGAAACGCCGCCTTATTGCCCATGCGCTGGGGCAGTAAGGGACGGTGATTTCAGGTAAGGTAGGGCCTCTGGCGAAGCGCGGCGGTATCGATGCCTGTCTTCGCCAGCGCAACACCTTCCCCCTACATTGTTGAAAGACATGTGCGAACCCAGTACCGGCGCGGCTTTGCGGCCGACGTTCCGAAGATTGGGCGCGCGTTTGATTTGAATCAGGACGAGTATGAAAAAATTTTTGACCGCAGGTGCGAGCTCCTTGCGCCATCTGAGCATGGCGGCAGTGCTGCTGGCTTCCACCGTCGCGGGCGTGAGCGCCCATGCGCAAGCCGAGGCCGCCGACAGCACCGAGGCCACCATCAAGAAGCTCATCGAGCCGCGCCTGGGCAAGGATGCCAAGGTCGATGCCGTCACCAAGACGCCCTATGCCGGCCTCTATGAAATCCAGATCGACGGCGACGTCATCTACACCGATGCAAAGGCCCAGTATCTCTTCATCGGCCGCGTGGTTGATTCGCAGACCTATCGCGACTACACCAAGGAAAAGATCGATTCGCTGAACCAGACGCCGTTCTCGGCCCTGCCGCTGGACAAGGCCATCAAGACCGTCAAGGGCAATGGCAAGCGCGTGATCGCCATCTTCGAGGATCCCAACTGCATCTATTGCAAGCGCCTGCACAAGACCTTGCAGGAAGTGGATAACATCACCTACTACACCTTCCAGTACAACATCCTGTCGCCGGATTCCATCGTGAAGTCGCGCAACATCTGGTGCGCACCCAATCCGAGCAAGGCCTGGAACGAGTGGATGGTGAGCGGCAAGGAGGCACCGGCCGCTGCCGCCTCCTGCAACGCCCCGCATGAAGATGTGCTGGCGCTGGGCAAGAAGCTCAAGGTCACCGGCACGCCGACCATCTTCTTTGCCGATGGCTCGCGCATTCCTGGCGCGGTCGATGCCAAGGGACTGGAACAGAAACTGTCTTCGCTGAAGTAAGCGGATAAAGAAAAAGGGCGCTCGCATGTCGAGCGCCCTTCGTTCATCTGCCTTGGTTTTTCCCCGGCAGGGGATTACTTCCCGGTATGCAATTCCATCATGGCCTGTTCGAACTTGCCCTGCACCAGCAGGGGGATGACGTTGAGGCTCTTGTCCAGCGCCTCGTTGATCAGCGCCTGTTCTTCCTTGCGCGGCCGGTGCAGCACGAAGTCGGCCACCGGCTGTTGCAGCCCCAGCGTGCGCGGATGGCCGATGCCCAGGCGCAGGCGCCAGTAGTCTTGCGTGCCCAGGGCCGCAGTGATGTCCTTCAAGCCGTTGTGTCCGCCCGAGGAACCGCCTTTCTTGATCTTGGCCGCGCCCGGCGGCAGGTCCAGTTCGTCATGCACCACCAGCACTTCATCCGGATTGATCTTGTAGAAACGCGCCAATGCACCGACCGACTGGCCGGACCGGTTCATGTAGGTCTGCGGTTCCAGCAGCCAGACCTCACTGCCGGCGATGCTGGTCTTGCCCGCCAGCGCGTTGAAACGCTGCTCGCGCGCCAGGCGAACCGGACCGGCGAGATTGTCGACCAGCCAGAAGCCGGCGTTGTGGCGGGTTTGTTCGTATTCCGGGCCGGGGTTGCCGAGGCCGACGATGAGACGGATGGACATGGTGCTAAGGGACGAGGACGCGCAATGCGAAAGCGCCGATTATCCCGGCTTTGCGGCTGCGCGTCCAATCCGCGTGCAGCCGTGCAGGCACCGGCGAGGCCCGCGCCAAGGCGCTTTGGCGTGCAATCGCACAATGTCAAGATTGGCTTGGCAGCCTGAATTGCGTATCATCCAACGCTTGTTTTTCTTCACTGCATAAACGCTTAACCGCTTAATTGCTCAACTGTTGACTGGGTTTCACCATGCTGCCTTCTATCGAACAACGACTCGCCCTCGAACTCGCCGCCAAGCCGGTTCAGGTCGCTGCCGCCATCGCCTTGCTGGACGAAGGTGCCACCGTTCCCTTCATCGCCCGCTACCGCAAGGAAGTCACCGGCGGCCTGGACGATGTCCAACTGCGTCTGCTGGAAGAACGTCTGCGTTACCTGCGCGAGCTGGAAAGCCGCCGCGCCGCGATCATCGCCTCCATCGAAGAGCAGGGCAAGATGACGCCCGTGCTGCTGGACGCCATCACCCATGCGGAAGACAAGACCCGCCTGGAAGACCTCTACCTGCCCTACAAGCCCAAGCGCCGCACCAAGGCCCAGATCGCCGCCGAAGCCGGCCTGACCGAGCTGGCCGATGCGCTCCTGAATGACCCGGCCCTGAACCCGGAAGAAGAAGCGGCCAAGTTCATCAAGCCCGCCTTCACCACCGACAACGGCGACAACCCCGGCGTGCCCGATACCAAGGCCGCCCTGGATGGCGCGCGCCAGATCCTCATGGAGCGTTTCTCGGAAGATGCCGAGCTGCTGCAGAGCCTGCGCGAATACATCACCGAGCATGGCGTGGTCGAATCCAAGGTGATCGAGGGCAAGCAGGATGCCGGTGAAAAATTCGCCGACTATTTCGATTACTCCGAAACCTATTCCACCATTCCCTCGCACCGCGCGCTGGCACTGTTCCGTGGCCGCCGCGAAGAGATGTTGAACGTCATCCTGCGCCTGGATACCGAAGAAGAGAAGCCGAAGTGGGATGCCCCGCACAATCCCTGCGAAGGTCGCATTGCTTCACGTTTCGGTGTGTCCAATAAGGGCCGTCCGGCCGACAAGTGGCTCTCCGATACGGTACGCTGGGCCTGGCGCGTGAAAGTCTTCATGCACCTCGAAACCGAGCTGATGACCAACCTGCGCGAGAAGGCCGAGGCCGAAGCCATCAACGTCTTCGCCCGCAACCTGAAGGACCTGCTGCTGGCCGCACCGGCCGGCCCGCGTTCCACCATGGGCCTGGATCCGGGCCTGCGTACCGGCGTGAAGGTCGCCATCGTGGACGCCACCGGCAAGGTCGTGGCCACCGATACCATCTATCCGCACCAGCCGCGCAATGACTGGAATGGTTCGCTGCATACCCTCTCGCAACTGGCCGAGAAGCACAATGTCTCGCTGATCTCGATCGGCAACGGCACCGCCTCGCGTGAGACCGACAAGCTGGCGCAGGACCTGATCAAACTGCGTCCGGAACTCAAGCTCACCAAGATCGTGGTGTCCGAAGCGGGCGCGTCGGTGTATTCGGCTTCCGAATTCGCCTCCAAGGAATTGCCTGACCTGGACGTGTCGCTGCGCGGCGCGGTCTCGATTGCGCGGCGCCTGCAGGATCCGCTGGCCGAGCTGGTCAAGATCGATCCCAAGTCCATCGGCGTGGGCCAGTACCAGCACGATGTGAGCCAGTCGCAACTGGCGCGCTCGCTGGATGCCGTGGTCGAGGACTGCGTCAACGCGGTGGGGGTCGATGTGAACACCGCTTCCGCACCGCTGCTGGCGCGCGTCTCCGGGCTTAATGCCAGCGTGGCGCAGAGCATCGTGTCCTACCGGGATATGAAGGGTATGTTCAATTCCCGCGCAGCGCTGCGTGAGGTGCCGCGCCTGGGCGACAAGACCTTCGAGCAAGCCGCCGGCTTCCTGCGCGTGATGAATGGCGAGAACCCGCTGGATGCCTCGGCGGTGCACCCGGAATCCTATCCGCTGGTGGAAAAGATCCTGGCCGACATCAAGAAGGATGTGAAGAGCGTGCTGGGCCAGACCTCGCTGTTGAAGGGCCTGTCGCCGGCCAAGTATGCCGATGAGAAGTTCGGCGTGCCTACCGTCACCGACATCCTCAAGGAACTCGACAAGCCGGGCCGTGACCCGCGTCCCGAGTTCACCACCGCCACCTTCAAGGAAGGCGTGGAAGAGATCAAGGACCTGCGCGTGGACATGATCCTCGAAGGCGTGGTCACCAACGTCGCGGCCTTCGGTGCCTTCGTCGACATCGGCGTGCATCAGGATGGCCTGGTCCACATTTCGGCGCTCTCCAACAGCTACGTGAAGGATCCGCACACCGTGGTCAAGGCTGGCCAGGTGGTCAAGGTGAAGGTGCTGGAAGTGGATGAGAAGCGCAAGCGTATCGCCCTGACCATGCGTTTGAACGACACCGCGCCTGCCCCGGGTGCGCGCAATGAACAGCGCGGCGATCGCAACGATTCGCGCCGTTTGTCGCAACACCAGAACCAGCGCGGCCGTGAGCAGGCACCGTCCAATAATGCGATGGCCGCGGCCTTTGCGAAGTTGCGTGGGTGATGTGTCGGCTTCATGCATGCGGGTTGGACATCCGCGTTGGCGGATGTCCATTCGTACTCAAGCCTGATCAAGCCTGATCAAGCCTAATCAAGTCTGATTAGGCGTACCGAAGCGTACTGAAATGTTTCAATGATGGCTGCTCCTTACGGGAGCAGCCATTTTTTTTACCGCACTCAGCGCACTCAGCGCACTTACCGCGGTGCGCGCGGCGCTCATGTTCTCCAACTTTTTTTAGTTTTGCTTTGTAAAGCGCCACGTTAGCCAGCGCTCGTCTGTTCGTTCATTACCATGGCTGCCTTCTTCTGCGGGACTGTCTCGCAGGGGCACACGAGCTTGGCCGCTCTTATCCGGACCGGGCATCGCGATCATGGAAAGGAATCGAGAATGAATGCATACGCAGGAGAGCGGGAGGGGGCATCGCAGGATGGTGTCAGCGTCCCCGAACATCCCAAGGGCTGATCATGAGCAAGCGCCTCAAACATCCTGACCTGCTGTTTGCCGCCATCTTGTTCGCGGCTTCGTTGGTGCTCCGAGGGCTGGTGCTATCCAGTGGCTACACGCTGCTGTTGATCGTTCCGCTCTGGATGCTGATCTGGCATTACGCGTTGCCGACCCGCACGGGATGGATCCTCATCCTTGTCTTCCTGCTGCTGCCTTATCTGCTGGTGCTGCAAGACGTATGGCAACGGGCGGGTTTGCACCTTGATCTTGACAGCATCGGCGTTGCCCAGCGGTTTCTGGCATACGAACTGGGCTGGTCGGCGGCGTGGGTCGTCTTCACTGCCTATGCGAGTCAGGTCACCCGCGAGGATGCGTGACCGTGAGTCTTTTTTTCATGTAACCAGGAGCATGATTTGGAATCAAAACCGGCGTATCAACTCACTCATCCCCGCCTGCTGAAGGCCCTTCTTGTTCTCATCACCTTCGGCACTTTCAATTCCATGGTGCGCCTGATTGCCAGTTCGTATGGTGCTTCGATAGGTCTCGAACTTCTGGTGCTCGTCGTGACTGCCCTCATACCGTGGATTCATTATCTCCATCCCAGCGGTATCGGGGCCAAGGTGATGAAGCTGCTCAGCCTGGTCCAGGGCGTTGTCAGTGCGGTCCAGCTCTTTCTTGTCTTCGAGCCGGAATTTCAATTTTCCAGTGGACCGGGAACATGGCTGTTGTTCTTCGGGGCCGAGATCCTCTCCCTTGTCATTCACGCTCTGATGTTCAGGGCGTCCAATGTCCATATGGAGGAGAGCGGTTTCCGCGAGACCGTCGGATGGCTCGACGGCATCGCCAAGGACAAATGAAAAGCGGCCGCCCGTGGGCGGCCGTTGGTGGCATTGATGACCAGCGCTACGCTTGCGCTCATCGTATCAAGCGCTGGTGCTGATCCGCGTCTGGCTCACCGACACTGAAATACTGACAGTCGTCTCGCTGGCCGTGAGCGTACCGCCCTGGCCATCCGCATTGCCTTCGCTGCCCGATCCGTCCTCACCCTCCTGCTTGCCGCCCTTGACCTTGTTGATGAAGTCGCCCAGCGCCTTCTGCACCAGGTCATAGGTCTTGTCGATGTTGCTGGCGATATCGCCTTGCAGCACGTTCAGGCTCTCCAGGATGCCGCGGGCTTCCTTGAAACCCTGGTCCACGCCCTTGAAGATCAGGTTCATGTAGTCGTCGATGTTGCTGGCGTCTTCCTTGTCCGGATTGTTCTTCTTGTAGAGCTCGAACATGTTGGTGATGAAGGAGACGATGCGTCCCGCCGTTGCTTCCGGCGAATTGTCCTGGGTCGATGCGGTCTGGATGGCGTTGTCGCCCAGCTGCGGACGCAGGATATCGTTGATGTTTTCGATGGCGGTCTTGTAGACCAGCGACAGCGGATCGTTCTGCGTCTGCAGCGATACTTCCAGCGAGGATTGCACGATGGAGAGATTGAACTGGGCCTTGGCGCCGCTCACGGTGAGCAGGTTGGCTTGCTTGGCCTGGGCGATCTTGTCGCCGCTGCTGCTGTCGCCGGCGGTGGCGGGCAGCTTGTCGTTGTCTGACGCTGCGGCAGAGGTCGACGAAGTGGAAGAAGGGGTGACGGGCAGCAGGGACTTGTTGTCCACGCCGCTGGTGTTGCCGATAGCCATGACGGTCTCCTGAAAATGAAAGGGGATCCGGGCATCAGAGGGGGAGACGGATCCACGGAAGCGAAACTGCGCACCATGCGCATCCACTCCATTCCTGCATAACGGCCTGTTCAAAGCGGACTTGATATTGACAGAAATTTACACCTGTCAGTTTCTGGGGCACTTCGTTGACAAGCCTGCATTGCACCCGCGCAATCTTTGGGAAAGCCTTGCTGGAGGCGGGTTTGCGGCGATACCGTGCGTGCCGTCGGGCTGACCGCAAGGGATGCAGGCGATCAAGAAAAAATGTAACGAAATGTGCGCGAGAGACCGGCAGCGGGATTTCAATTGCAGTGAGGTAATGAAATTGCACTGGCAGCACGACAATGAGGGCGCACGGATGCACTGAATGAAAACGCAGCGTATCGACACGCTGCGTTCAACGCGGGCGTCGCACCCGCTCCATCAATCCTCACTCCATCACGAACAAGCGCCGATGCTCGCGAATGGCATAGCGATCGGTCATGCCGGCGATGTAGTCGGCGACTTTGCGCGCCTGCTTGTCGAGACGTTGGGTTTCATCCGTGATGCCCTTGACCTGATAGTCCGGCGGCAGCAGGCTGGGTTGGCCGATGAAAGCCTGGAACATCTCCGCGATGATGCGGCGTGCCTTGGCCGTCATGCGGTTGACCTGATAGTGGCGGTAGAGCTTCTCGCGCAGGAATTTTTTCAGTATCGCGGCTTCGGCTGCCATCGCATCGGAGAAGGCGATGAGCTGCGGCGCATTGCGCACATCCTCGATGTCGCGCGGGGCGATCCCGGCGATGCGGCTGCGCGAGGTCTGGTTCAGGTCGACGATGAGTGCATTGATCATGCGGCGCACCGTCTCATGGATGACGCGGCGTCCGGTGATACCGGGATAGGTCTGTTCGACTTCGCGCAGATGGCGTGCGAAGAAATCGACTTCGCTCATCAGCTCCATGGTCAACAGTCCGGAGCGCAGGCCATCGTCGATGTCGTGGTTGTTGTAGGCGATCTCGTCGGCCAGGTTGGCCAGCTGCGCTTCCAGCGAGGGCTGCTTCTTTTCCAGGAAGCGCACGCCGATCTCGCCCAGCTGGCGCGCATTGTGCAGGGAGCAGTGCTTGAGGATGCCTTCGCGCGTCTCGAAGGTGAGATTGAGGCCATCGAAGGCAGCGTAGTGCTGCTCCAGCTCATCGACCACGCGCAGGCTTTGCAGGTTGTGTTCGAAGCCGCCGTGATGCTTCATGCAGTGGTTGAGCTCGTCCTGGCCGGCATGGCCGAAGGGCGTGTGGCCGAGGTCGTGGGCCAGGGAGATGGCTTCCACCAGGTCTTCGTTCAGTTGCAGGTTGCGCGCGCAGGAGCGGGCGATCTGGGCGACTTCGATGCTGTGGGTCAGGCGGGTGCGGAACAGGTCGCCTTCATGATTGACGAAGACCTGCGTCTTGTATTCGAGACGGCGGAAGGCGGTGGAGTGGACGATGCGGTCACGGTCGCGCTGGAATTCGCTGCGCGAACCCGGTGGCGTTTCACTGAAGCGCCGGCCTCGCGAACTTGCCGAGTGGGCGGCATAGGGGGCGAGATGGTCGGGCGCTTCAGTGTGCATGTCATTCTCCGGTGCAGGCCGCCAGGGTTTGCAAGAGCAGTTCCTGCGGCGCGTTGGTAATCAGGGGACTGCCCAGCGGCTTGATCAGGATGAACTTGATCGCGCCGCCTTCGTTCTTCTTGTCCACTTCCATCAGGTCCAGCCAGCGGTCGGTGCCCAGGTTCGGGGCCACCGTCGGCAGGCCGGCAGCGGCGGTCACGGCGCGGATGCGCTCGCGCGTGGCGGCATCGATGTAGCCCAGGCGCTGCGACAGATCGGCCGCCATCACCATGCCGCAACCGACCGCCTCGCCATGCAGCCACTGGCCGTAGCCCAGGCCATTCTCGATCGCATGGCCGAAGGTGTGGCCGAAGTTGAGGATGGCGCGCAGGCCGCCTTCGCGTTCGTCCTGGCGCACCACCTCGGCCTTGATCTCGCAGGAGCGCTGGATGGCATAGGCCAGGGCGGCGTCATCCTTGGAGACCAGGCGCGCCATATTGGTTTCGATCCAGTCGAAGAAAGGCGCGTCGATGATGGCACCGTGCTTGATGACTTCTGCAATGCCCGCCGCCAGTTCGCGCGGGGGCAGGGTGTGCAGGGTGGCGGTATCGGCGATGACGGCCTGCGGCTGGTAGAAGGCGCCGATCATGTTCTTGCCGAGCGGATGGTTGATGCCGGTCTTGCCGCCCACCGAGGAATCCACCTGCGACAGCAAGGTCGTGGGCACTTGCACGAAGGGCACGCCGCGCATGTAGGAGGCGGCCGCAAAGCCGGTCAGGTCGCCGATCACGCCGCCGCCCAGGGCGATGAGGGTGGTCTTGCGGTCGCACTTGTCGGCCAGCAGACGATCGAAGATCTTCATCAGGCTGGCCCAGTTCTTCTCTTCCTCGCCATCGGGCAGCACGATCTCGGTGACCTGCTTGCCTGCCGCGCGCAGCGCTTGCGCCACCTTGTCGAGGTAGAGCGGGCCTACCTTGTCATTGGTGACGATGGCCACGCGCTTGCCCTTGACGTATTGCGGCAAAAGCGTGGCGTCATCCAGCAGACCGCGGCCGATGTGGATGGGATAGCTGCGTTCTCCCAGGTCGACGTTGAGGGTCAGCGAGGAAATCGTGGTAGCGGCGGGAGCGATGTTCTGGTTCATGCTGCGAAGATTCGGTTCGGTGCTGGCGGCACCATGGAAGATCTGGGTGGAATGACTGCGGGACAGCGTGGTGCTGCCGTCCGCGCCTTGCGTCAGGACCGCGCTGTGACTCTCGAATACGACGGTTTCGTCAGGTTCCGGTTCGGCCAGCCAGGAACCATCCTTGGGCGAGAGTTCCAGATGGCTGATGATGGTCTGCACCAGGAATTGCACATTGGGCCGGTTGGTCTCGACCACGAAATCGGCCACTTCGCGATACAGCGGATCGCGCTGGCGCGACAGCTCTTCGAGCTTGCGGCGCGGATCGGCGGTCTGCAGCAGCGGGCGGTTCTTGTCGCGGCCGGTACGTTGCAGGATCTGGTTGATGCTGGCGCGCAGGTAGACGACGGTGCCACCCTTTTTGAGGTTCTCGCGATTCTCGGCACGCAGGACGGCACCGCCGCCGGTGGCCAGCACGATGTCGGGCTGGGCTGCGAGCTCGCGGATGATCTCGGCTTCGCGGCGACGGAAGTTCTCCTCGCCCTCGATCTCGAAGATCACCGGGATGGTGGCACCGGTCCGCGCTTCGATCTCGTGGTCCGAATCGACGAAGCGCTTGTTCAGCTTTTTGGCCAGGGCCCGGCCTATGGTGGTCTTGCCGGCTCCCATCAGGCCGACAAGGAAAATGCTTCCCGTCATATCTAAGAATTCTGCGCTTTGCGCTACTGGCCAATGTCATGGCGCCGCACGTCTGCCGGCACGGTCGCCTGCCGCCCGGTGGACGGCTGTGTTGCCCGCCGCTGGCGGGCTTGCGCCCGGCGCAGCGGGCCTGGAACAGCGATTTTACCGTTCTTTGGCCCGCCACCGGGGAAAAATCCCGTGGCCGGGGCCTTCCGGCTCAATACGGGCGCGGCCCGGCGACGATGCGCGGGGTCAGGAAGATCAGCAGCTCGGTCTTGTCCCGCACCTTGCTCTGGCTGCGGAACAGCGCCCCCAGCACCGGGAGGTCGCCCAGCAGCGGTACCCGCGTTTCGTGGTCGTTGTCGGTCTGGGTGTAGATGCCGCCGATGACCACCGTGCCGCCATCCTCGACCTGGACCTTGGTCTTGATGTGCTTGGTGTTGATGGCCAGCCCGCCCGGCGTGACGCTGCCCCGGCTGTCCTTGTTGACGTCCACGTCGAGGATCACGTTGCCATCCGGGGTGATCTGGGGCGTGACCTCCAGCTTGAGGTTGGCCTTCTTGAAGGCGGTGGCGGTGCTGCCATTGCCGGCAGATTGCTGGTAGGGAATTTCTTCGCCCTGCTCGATCAGCGCAGCCTGCTGGTCGGCCGTGATCAGGCGCGGGCTGGAGACGATCTTGCCGCGCCCGTCGGCTTCCAGTGCCGAGAGTTCGACGTTGAGGAAGCGCCGGGCAGCGGCATTGAAGAGGGTGAAGGCGAAGCTGCCCGGGGCTGCGCCGCTGAGGCCGTCGGCGCGCAGGTTCAGGGCCGGTTCGCGCAGGGTGAGATCGGGCGTGGCCGGCGTCTGGCCACTCTGCTCAGCGATGGCCGCATAGCCGTTGCCGACGGCGGCACCGCGTGTGGTGGCGGCCAGTCCCAGCTTGATGCCGAGATTGCGCGAAAAGCTGTCATCGGCCTCGACGATGCGGGCTTCGATGAGCACCTGGCGCGAGGCCACATCGATGCGCTCGATCAGCTTGCGTACATTGGCCAGCACGGCCAGCGTGTCGGTGACCAGCAACTGGTTGGTGTGGCTGTCGATCATGGCGCTGCCCCGGCGCGACAGCAGGGCATTGCGGCGATTGGCCTGGGTGCTGCCGTCTTCGCCGATGCCCAGCGCCTTGCGCAGGGTGTCGGCGCGCTGGTAATTGAGCTGGAAGCTTTCTGCGTGCAAGGGTTCGAGGTCGGCGATCATGGCCTTCTGCTCCAGCTCCAGTCGCTCGCGCGCCAGCATCTCGTCGCGCGGCGCGATCCACAGCACTTCGCCATGGCGGCGCATTTCCAGCCCCCTGGCCTGCAGGATCAGGTCCAGCACCTGTTCCCAGGGCAGGTCCTTCAGGCGCAGGCTCAGCTGGCCCGTGACCGTATCGCTGGCCACGATGTTGACGCCGCTGTGCTCGGCCAGCACTTGCAGGGCGGTACGCACCTCGATGTTCTGGAAGTTCAGCGACAGTCGGGGGCCGCCGTAGGTCTTGCCTTCCTGCAAGCCGGCCGCCGCAATCCCGGTCAGAGCCGATTTGACCGGCACGACATCGATCATCAGCCAGCGTTTGCTCTGATAGGCCTGGTAGCGCCACTGGCCCTGCATCTCCAGGACCAGACGCGCGCAGTCCTGATGGCCGTAAGCACGGTATTGCAGGACCGGCGTGCCCATCTGTCCGGTCTCGACCAGCCGCCGCAGGGCCAGCGGGACGGTCGCACCGGCGATGTCGACGACCAGGCGTCCGCCCAGCTGGCGTACCTGCACGGTATGTGCGTGGCTACCCATGTCCACTGCCAGGTGCGCCTCGCCCTGTGGGCCGCGGCGCAAGTCGATCGCTTGCAGCGCAACGGGATCGGAGGGCGGCTGCAGCGTCAGGTCCACCAGCAGGCGATCTTCTTCGGCGCGCAGTTGGTAGATGGCGGCATGCTTGAGTAGCACCTGCAGGCGCAGGCGGTCATCATCTTCGGCGAGCTGGATGCGCTTGACCAGCCCGCTGCCGCTCAGGGACCGCGCAAGTGTTGCCGCAGCCGTGCTCCGGGGCAGGTCGAGGACCAACTGCGGCGGCTCGATCAACAGGAAGTTCTGGACCAGTGCTGGGTCCACCGGTGCCTGCAACTGCAGTTCCAGGGTCGTACCGTCTGCACGGGGATGGAGATGGATGGCCAGCAGGCGGTTTTCCGCCAAGGCAGCGTGGCTCGCCAGCAGGGCCAGCAGGAACAGGATCATTTTCATGGCGACATTCCGGGACGGATCAGGCGGCGACGTGTGTTGCGCTGGGAAGTTCGCGCCGGGACCTTGCGCGCAGGAGCGATGGCCATCGGGCTGGCAGCGGGGAGGGTGGTCATGGCAATGGTCTGTCGAGCGGCGTCGTCCTGGCCGATGTCGAGGGCGTCTTCGCGTACCGCCAGGACACGTCCGAGGCCGCCAGGCAGCGTATCCCCGGTTTGCAACTGCCTGGTGCTGCCGTCCAGTTCAGCGATGGCGATCCACTCCTGGTCACGGCGCAGCGTACCCAGCAGGCGCAGGACGGGCGTCGGGAGCGGGGCAATCGGGGCGGCGGCCGGGACCGGACTGTTTTCTTCATCCTCCTCATCTTGCGCGCGAACCCGTGAGGCGGCCGGTCGCGTCGGACTGGCGGGCGCAAGCGCGCCGAGCTGGAAGGGATCGGGCAACTCGCTGTCCTCGCCTGGGAGGCTGTCTTCCGTCGCCGCGTCGGAGAGGGCGGCGGCAGGAAGGGGCAGGGTGGAGGAGGGCCGGGCGTGCGCGATCCACATCCGCGTGGCCTGTACTTCATCGGGATGGTCCTGCGCCATCATTGCGCCCATCACCAGCCCCGCCAGCAAGACCGGCAGCGCTGCCAGCCAGAGCGGGCTCATGGCGCGCTCTCCTTCGTCCCGATGCCGGACAGGCTCGCCGTCACCAGTGCGCTCACGGAGGCATTCATCTGCAACTCGCTTTGCCCATCCTGTTCGACGACATTAACATCGAGCCGCTCGACCATCACCGGCAAGGGCAGGCTGCTGACCAGGTCCACAAAGCGCAGCAGGCCGGCATGGCTGCCGTGCAGCACGATGGCCGCGGCCAGCTTGCCGCTCAATGGCTTGAAGGAGGACAGCGTCAGCCCGCATTCACTGGCGCGGCGGGCCAGCTTGGCTTGCAGCAGCTCCGGCTGCAGCTGTTCAGCCGGCCACAGCTGGCTCTGCTGTGCGGCCAGCTGTACCGCCAGCGCCCGTTCGCGTGATTGCAGGACAGGCAGTTGCGCCTGCTGCGTCAATGCCGCCTGGTATTGCAAGCGCAGATCCTGCTGTCGCTGGCGCGCGGACCGCCGTGCCTCATCCAGTTCGCTCACGGCCAGCAGCAGGCCACTGCCGGCACACGCCAGCAGTGCCAGCAAACACAAGGCCAGCCGGGGCAGCAACGGCCAATGCGCGGGATGGGTCTGCCAGCGCGACTGGTTCACGGTGCGGCCACCTTGGCTGCGGTCGCGGGGGCGGGCGCGAGGGACGTACCCGTCTGCAAGGCGGGCAGGGGGATGGCGAGGATGAAGGCATAGGCACCGTCTTCAACGTGCAGGTCATGCAGGGTGGCCCCCTCCAGGCCGGCCGCACCCAGCGCGGCGGTGAAGTCGCGGACTTCCTGGGCGCTGGCCGCCTGGCCGCGCAATTCGCCGCGGTCGCCTTGCAGCAACAGGCGGTGCAGGCGGATCTTGCCCGCGCTTGCCTGCGCCGCTTGGGCGGCAGCGCGCAGCAACTGTGCCGACTGCTGGCGGCGTTTGCCGAGCTGCTGGTGTGCCGTGATCTGCTTTTCCAGCGCGGCGATCTGGCTGCGCAACTCGGCGGTTTGCCTGGCCTGGGGTGCCAGGGTGTGCAACTCGCCGGTCAACAGCACATTGGCTTTTTCCAGTGAGGCCGTGTGCAAGGAAACGCGCCAGCCGGGGAAGGCCGCCAGCGCGATGCCCAGCAGCAGGAAGAAGACCAGCACCCGATAGAAATTCCGTTCCCGCGTGCGCCGCCGCTGTGCCGGTGACTGAGAGAAATCCATGTCGCATCTCATGCCAGTCCCTCCCAGGCCAGGGCCAGTGCCAGCTGGTAGTCCGATGGCATCAGCGCCGCGATCTGCGGCGTCAGCACCAGCGAGGAGGGAGGCGCGGCCACCCGGGCCTCCAGCCCCCCGTACTTGATGAAGGCGCGGGCAATCGTGCCGAGGGCCGGATGGTCGCCACTCAGGAGCAGGCGACGCGGCAGGGGTTTCAGCAAGGGCGCGGCGTGCGCCAGCAGGGCCAGGTGCCCGCCGCGGGCGCTGACCTCGGGCAAGGCGTGGCTGGGGCCCTCGCCGTGCAGCAGCCAGCGGGCGCTGCGATCCAGGCGCAGCACGGCGGTCTCGCCGGGAAGCCGGTCGTCGCGCAGCCAGGCGGCCAGGCACAGGTCTTCCGGTGCCAGGGTGACCAGCGGCCGGCCCACCGCTGCAGCCTGCGACAGGCGGTCTTCGATGATGAGCCGGGAGGCGGCCACCGCCAGTACCTGCTGGTCCGAGGGCGAGCCCGGCGGCGGACCCAGTTCACGGTAGTCCATGGCGTGATCGTCAGCCGCGATGCCGTGGGCCGCGAGTTCGGATTGCACTTGCCGCCAGCGTTGTACCGGGTGGCTGTCAGCCGGCAGTACGAGTCGGCGTCCGGTGAGGCCTTGCACCGGGACCGCCAGCGCCAAGGCGGCACCCTGGCAGCCGGCCTCATCCAGCAGGGAGCGGCAGATCAGGGTCAAGGCCTCGAAGTCGGTGATCTGTCCGTCCCGGCAGATCACTCCGCCGGTGAGCCGCTGCGTCAGCTTCAATAACTGCGCGCGGCGACCGCTACGGCGCAGCAGCGCCAGCCGCACACGGTCGGTCGCGATGTCGAGGCCTGCGCACAGGCGCGGGGTGCCGAGGCCGAAAAAGAGAGGTAAGCCTGTCATATGCCGTTCTCATGCGGAGGGAAACCCCGGATTCTCCGGTCTGCGCGGCCAGGCGGGAATCGCTGAAACTTGAGGAATGCCCGTCAATTTGCAGCAATTTGCGCCCAATGCCGCACTTCCCCGCTCTCACTCCGGAACCGGCCTCCTGCCCTTTGGTCTATTTGCAACACCCGGCCGCGCGGCGGCTCAGGGCGAGCCGCTATAATGCGGGCTTGTTTCTTCCACTCCGGCTCTGGCCTGCAGCTTCGGCCTGCTTTAACGCTTAATTCGAATGTCTTCATCTTCCAACGGCGGCGATCAACCCAAACCGGCATCGGCGGATGCCCCCGCAGAAAAAGCGCCCCGCAAGCGCATGCACTGGTCGCTGCGCATCCTCCTGGGTTTGTTCGGTACCGTGCTGGGCCTGGTGGTGATGGTGCTGCTGGGCGTGACCTTCATCGTCGCCCTGACCTATCCCAAGCTGCCCGACCTCGATACGCTGACCGACTATCGTCCCAAGATCCCGCTGCGCATCTTCTCCGCCGATGGCGTGCTGATCGGCGAATTCGGCGAGGAACGCCGTAACCTGGTGCACTTCAAGGACATCCCGGACATCATGAAGAAGGCCGTGCTGGCCATCGAGGATGACCGTTTCTACGAACACGGTGGTGTCGACTACCAGGGTATCGCCCGCGCCACCTTCTCCAACCTGTCCGGCGGCGGCGGCGGTGCCTCCACCATCACGCAGCAGGTGGCGCGCAACTTCTTCCTGACCAGCAACGAGCCGACCTTCCTGCAGAAGGCCACGCGCAAGTTCTTCTACGAAATCCCGCTGGCCTGGAAGATCGAGAACAACCTCACCAAGGACCAGATCCTTGAGGTCTACATGAACCAGATCTATCTGGGCCAGCGCGCCTATGGCTTCGCCTCGGCCGCCCAGATCTATTTCGGCAAGCAACTGAAGGACCTCACCATCGCCGAAGCGGCCATGCTGGCCGGGCTGCCCAAGGCCCCCTCGGCCTACAACCCGGTGGTCAATCCCAAGCGCGCGCACGCCCGCCAGCAGTACATCCTGCTGCGCATGCGCCAGCTGGGCTACATCACCGAGGCCCAGTATCAGGAAGCCAAGGATGAGGAACTGCGCGTCAAGGGCGACAGCTCGGCCTTCGGCATGCACGCCGAATACGTGGCTGAAATGGCGCGCCAGCTGGTCTATGCGCAATACAAGGACGAGACCTACACGCGCGGCCTGAACGTCTTCACCACCATCACCAAGGCCGACCAGGACGCCGCCTACATCGCCCTGCGCCGCGGCATCATCGACTATGAGCGCCGCCACGGCTATCGCGGTCCGGAAGGCTACATGGAGCTGCCGGAGAAGGCCACCAAGGAAGTGGTGGAAGATGCGGTCGAAGTGGAACTGGCCGACCATCCCGACTCCGACGACATGGTCGCCGCCGTGGTGCTGGAGGCCAAGCCCAAGGAAATCACCGCCATGCTCTCGACCGGCGAAGAGATCAGCATTTCCGGTGCCGGCCTGGGCTTCGGTGCCAACCTGCTGTCGGACAAGGCACCGCCGCAGAAGAAGATCCGCCGTGGCGCCATCATCCGCGTGTTCCAGGATGGCAACAGCTGGATCATCACCCAGATGCCGGAAGTGGAATCGGCCTTCGTCTCGGTGAACTCGCGCGATGGCGCGATCCGCTCGCTGGTCGGCGGCTTCGACTTCAACCGCAACAAGTTCAACCACGTCACACAGGCGTGGCGCCAGCCGGGTTCGTCATTCAAGCCCTTCATCTATTCGTCGTCGCTGGAAAAGGGCCTGTCGCCGGCCACCATCATCAATGATGCGCCGCTGACCTTCACCCAGACCGGCGGCCAGGTGTGGCAGCCGAAGAACTACGGCGGCAAGTTCGAAGGCCCGATCTCGATGCGCCGGGCGTTGCAGAAGTCGATCAACCTGGTGTCCATCCGCATCCTGGAGCGCGTCGGCGTGAAGTATGCGCAGGAATACATCACCCGCTTCGGTTTCGATGCCGACAAGAACCCGCCCTACCTGACCCTGGCGCTGGGCGCGGGCAACGTCACGCCGCTGCAGATGGTGGGCGCGTATTCGGTGTTCGCCAACGGCGGCTACAAGATCAATCCCTACCTGATCACCAAGGTCACCGACAGCAACGGCGAAGTCCTCTCGCAGGCCAAGCCGGCCACCGCCGAGGATGAATCCAATCGCGTCATCGATGCCCGCAATGCCTTCATCATGGACAGCATGCTGCGCGACGTGGTGCGCCATGGCACCGCCGTCAAGGCCTTGTCGCTGAAGCGTACCGACCTGGCCGGCAAGACCGGTACCACCAACGATTCCATGGATGCCTGGTTCGCCGGCTATCAACCGGGCCTGACCGCGATTGCCTGGATCGGCTACGACCAGCCCAAGAGCCTGGGCGACCGCGAAACCGGTGGCGGCCTGGCCCTGCCGGTGTGGATCAGCTACATGTCCAAGGCGCTCAAGGATGTGCCCAACGTGGACCGCAAGGTGCCGGATGGCGTGATCGAATCGGGCGGCGAGTACTACTATGCCGAGTTCCCGCCCAGCGCCATGGTGCGTGACCTGGGTATGGGCGATCGCGGTGGACTGACGCCGGAAGAAGAAAAAGCCAAGACACAGATGAAGAACGAGCTGTTCTGATTTCTGATTTTTGATGAACGGATAAAAAAATATAAACGATTTATATCATTTAAATTTTTTCCGGTGATCGCCGCTTCAAACGAAAACCGCCTGTTGCAAGACAGGCGGTTTTTTTCATGGCCATCGGTATGCGGCAGGCCAGCTTACTCCTTGCCCGACACCACATGGCTGATGCTGCGCATGGCCAGCATGGTCAGCACTTCATCCTGCTCCGTGCCGTAGTCGCTGAGTTTGACGATGACCGTGCGCGTGGCCGGGTTGACGTAGATGTACTGGCCGAACACGCCGATGGCCGAGAAGTCGCGGTCATTGGCATTGCCCGGCGGGATCCACCAGCCATCGCGATAATCCAGTGCATTGCCGTTGTTGACCGGCTGGCGTGGCTCGGCGGCCCAGGCCGGGCTGACGATCTGCTGCTCGCCGATGCGGCCGCCATGCAGATAAAGCAAACCGAGGCGGGCGAAATCGCGCGCCGTGGTATTGAGGCAGCAGAAGGCTTTCTCCACGCCATGCTGGCGGCTGTCCACGCTCCAGCTGGCGTCCTGCTCCATGCCCAGCGGCTCCCACAGCGCCTGCTGGGCGAAGTCGGACAGGCGCATGCCGGTGGCGCGCGCCAGCACCCGCGACAGGATCAGCGTATCGACGCTGCGATATTCGAAGCGAGAACCCGGTGCAAAGCGCAAACCACTGCGGCGGGCGATGAAACGCTGCAGGTCGGTGCTGACGAACATGCGCACCACCGGCGAGGCGAGCGAGCCGCCGTAGTTTTCATCGACATCGATGCCGGAGCGCATGTCCAGCAACTGGCCGATGGTGATGTTGGCGTAAGCCGGGGAAATCTCATCGGGTTTCAGATAGCGGCCAATGGGATCATTGAGCGATCGGATCTTGCCCTGCTTCAGCGCCACACCGGTCAGCGCCGAGACGAAGGACTTGGCCACCGAGAAGGAAGTGAAGCGCGAATTGGCATCGTAGCCATCGATGTAGCGCTCATAGACCACGCTGCCATCCTGGATCACCACAAAGGCGTGCGCCGCCGTGCCCTTGATGAAATCGATCAGCGGCAGGCGCTTGCCGTCTTTCCAGGGCACATCGATGTTGAGCGGGCGCAGCGCCGTAGGCAGCGGCTGTGGATGCGAGGATCGTGCAATCGGGTTGTCCTCGAACACCTTGAAGCTCTGGCTGCGTGGTGTCAGGTCGAATTGCAGGTCGATCAGCGCGGGCAGGCTGGGCAGGTCGGCGATGCGGCGGCCGATCTCGGCGCTGGCCAGCAGCACCAGCAAGGCGGCGGCGCTGCGGGCGAGCAGAAGGGTGGTGCGGGCTTGGGGCATGAGGCTCGCTCTTGGAATGGTGAGCCTATTGTGCCCGATTACCCGGCGCTTTTGCGTGCCGCGTACTGTTGATAGCCACGGGCGCGCAGTTCGCAGGCCGGGCACCTTCCGCAGCCATGGCCCCAGTCATGCAGCTGGCCGCGTTCGCCCAGATAGCAGGTATGGGTATCGGCGCGGATCAGGTCCACCAGCGCGCTACCGCCCAGCGATTCGGCCAGGGACCAGGTCTCGGCCTTGTCGATCCACATCAGCGGGGTTTCCACCTTCAGTTGCGTGGCCATGCCCAGGTTGAGCGCCACTTGCAGCGCCTTCATGGTGTCGTCGCGGCAATCGGGATAACCGGAAAAATCGGTCTCGCACATGCCGCCGACCAGCACGTTCAAGCCACGGCGATAAGCCAGCGTGGCGGCCACGGTCATGAACAGCAGGTTGCGGCCGGGCACGAAGGTGTTGGGCAGGCCGTTGTCCTGCATGGCGATGGCGACATCGCGTGTCAGTGCCGTGTCAGAAATCTTGCCGATCAGTGACAGGTCGATCATGTGATCCTCGCCCAGGCGCGCTTGCCATTCGGGCGAGAAGGCCTTCATCTTTTCCAGCAGGGCCGGACGCACTTCCAGTTCGATGGCATGGCGCTGGCCGTAGTCGAAGCCGATGGTCTCCACCCGATGATAGCGGGACAGCGCCCAGGCCAGGCAGGTGGTGGAATCCTGGCCGCCGGAGAAGAGCACCAGGGCGCTCTGGGTGCTGAGGGTCGGGGCGATGGCGGGAGTGGCGGGAATGGCGGACATGGTCGGGCTCAACAAGTAATCGGAATCGGGGAATCAGTCGCGTGATGGGTGCGAAAAAAGCACGCGGGGCCAGGCGGCATCGCTGCCGGCCTGGCCCCGCGCCCGC
>JGI1221J13441_10000245_pt1 | contig 25954 bp, 37 predicted proteins | sample LakVidmifraction_4_FD_13441 | JGI IMG/M metagenome (IMG submission 13441) | reverse complement strand
CAGCGTTAAAATTCCATACTTTTTTTTCATTGTGTAATTATTTGAATTAATTATGTCAAAAATCTTAATAATTTGTTAATAAACCAAACTTTTATTCATGAAAGTTCAAAATATTTGTATGTTATTAAGATCTGTTTTCTAAAAGATGCGAAAATTTTGTTAAGGTTGCGTTAGAGTTTGTGATCTTAGAGTTATTTATCTCTAAATTTAGATTGATTCTTAATTAATGTTGAATGAAATTATGTGAGGGCAATTTTTTTTAATTATTTACAAATATTTTTGAAGACTCGTTTTCCATGGTGCAAATGTGAGGATAAATAAACCACCTAAATTTAGGTGGTTTAAATGAATTGTTATGTTGAAATTTGAAATAATTTTAGAAGCCTAAATTTCACGTATTGAAGTTGCTATATAAAAATTGAGGACAGGATTTATTTTAAAAAAGGAGATTACCTTAGCAGCCTCCTTAAAAATATTTTAATAGATTTAATTCAGAAAAATATTTCTTATTTAATTAAATTTTTTAATGATTTATTACAACGAGCCAATCTCCTTTTTCGAAAATCTTAAAAATAAATTCTACATCATATGGAGATGAACCAGCCCAACCTGTCTTACTTACCATCACATATCTCATTTCACATGTAAACGGGAATACATTAATGTCTTCAAAAATGGCATCTCCCTGATTAAAAGTTAAATTACCATTAGAACCAAATAAATTACTGGTTGTCATTGAAAATGTAGAGTTATTGTTTTTAACCTCTATAGTAACCCTATTATAAGTATCACCAACCTTTTTAATCCTATATCGTGGCACTGCTGATTTCCTAATGACTTCGTATTGCTTTAACTTTATTTTTCCAAAATAGTTACCATCCTTCCAAATACCATGAACAATAGAATCTTTACCATTAGATTTTAGTATTAATTTACCTTCTCCATTTCTTACTCCTTTTTTCCATTTCCCAACATATTTACTTCCATCTGAATAAGTCATAGTGCCATCTCCATTTGGTAATCCCCTTCATACGTATTTTCACCTTTCGCCAAGCCTAGGCCATGAGCAAGCTCTTTTTTGCACTCTCCAATATATTCGCCACTAATATCTTTTCTTAATACGTTGCATTTTTGCTGAGGTGAAGCAGTAACTGACAGAAGGCAACAAAATATGCCTAATAAAACTTTATTTGCTTTCATAAAATCATTATTAAATTTAATGATTAAATATACAAATTAAAAGCCAAAGCCAACAGTAATTTATGATGTACAGAATTCATTTTAATTTTAGTAGATAAAACGCTTTTAGTATGTGGTATATTTATATAAAAAAAGGGCTATCTGGAAAAGATAGCCCTTTTAAATAATAAAATAAATGTTGTATTATAAAGCCGTTACAACAAATTTTGTACCGTCATTAACAACCTTTAAAATTTTATAAGCGTTAGGATTATCCCAAGAGTCAGGTCCTACAAAACTTGTATAAGGATAATTAGTTCCATCAAATGTACCCGTAAAAGTTTCTACGTCACCAGTAGGATACATTATGGTATAAGTATAATTAAAATCTACACCTTCCCACCAATCTAAAATAGTTACATAATAATCACCAGTAGGATCATCTAACCAAATAGAATGATCAATTTCAGGATTACCACTTCCAGCACCGCCAGTTCCCCATAATGTTGCTGGGTAAGTAGGCGTATCGCTATATACTAGCATATCCATATCAAGATCATTATCCCAAGCAAAATTAATTACCAGTTTGTTTGTGTCAACAAAATCATTTATTTTTAATTCTATTGGCGCGATTACAGTACTTGGATGCACTAAGTATTTCTCTGCAATACCTAAAATTTCTAATTGAAGGGTTAAAGTTTCTTGCCCTTCTATTAAATAATCCTCGAATATCTCAACTGGAAATTGAACTGATGTTGTGTAAGGTTGCAAAGTTACAGCTTCAATAGTATAGTCTTCGTCATTGGAAGTACCTCCAATTGTAGGCGTAAATGTTACTGAACGTTCAATTGGTTGATCAAATGCAATTGTATAAATTACAGTTTCTCCTTCTTGTAGTATACCAGTTGTATTATCAGATGTAACTGTTACTGTTGGTTTGTTATTAGGACTTACTATGTCACTCGTATCTTGTTCTGCCGTTTCAAATTCACAAGAAGTGAATGCAAAAACAAGCAGGAAAAGTCCCAATAAATTAAATATTATATATTTTTTCATTTTTATTTAAATTTTAATTATTATATAATCCTAATGTTATTTTTACATTGGGGTGTATACAGTTTCGTATATAGACTTCCAATCACCACCTTCAACAGTGTATGAAATAGTTATAATACCTGTATCAGCATCAACAGAACTTGTTCCAAGGAGACCATTCACTATATTTGAATAAAGATCAACTAGGTTTTGTTCTGGAACAGTAATTACACCACAAACATCATAGAATGTAAAACCAGGAGTACCCCCAAGACTCGCTTGTGCCCAGTGACCTACTTCAGAAGTACGATATTCTCCTACACCCATTTCAACAAAGTTAACTGTAGTATACTTTGTAATTAAAGCTCCATCACGAAGTGTAACGACACTATATGTACCACTTAAATCAGAGAAACAAGCATAATTCAGTGTTATCTCTACGGGTTTTCCGCTAGGATTTACATTGCCATCACCAGAAGTAGTCGTAGCCTGTAAAACCAATATTGGACTTGGGCCGGCTAAAGGCGCATCAATACCGTCTGATAACATAACAATAGTTCCATATCCTAAATAGTTGTTGGCTTTAGTTAGGGTAGTTGTAGGGTTGTCAAGTCTATAATGAACGCCCTCTATAGCCGTTGAAGCAGCTGTAGCTGCAAAAGTTACCGTAACATCATTTGTTAAATCCAGAGATGTAGGACCCGAAACTTTCATTTTCAAAGGAATTTGATACTCATCACCGCTTGCTATTTTCGATACATTTTCGCGTGTATTCGTAAAACCAGCTACATTTGGACCTTCTGCATTTAATTCCAGTCCTGTTTCATCATCAAAGCAAGACGTTAAAATCGACGTGCTTAAGATAAGAATTAATAAATATTTTATTTTTTTCATAATATTCTACTTTTTAATAATTAATTAGCCCAAAATACTTTTCCAGTAAACGCATTAGGTTGCGTAGGTACATTTGCGCCATTCGACGAAATTTCGCTTGCTGGGTAAAACAGACGTACTGGTCTGTCACTAGTGCTAGCAAGAATTGAAATTGGTAACCCAGCAGGATATCCAGTTCTATTATAATCAAACCATGATTGTTCTGCAGTTAGACCGTTTGTGGCAATCCATTTTTGAGTGATAATGGCTTCCAATTTATTACTACTGGAAGCAGCCCAGTTAACGTTTTTAACAGGTTGTCCATAATAATCTGATGCATCAGGAGTTCCTAAATAGTCAAATGAGGCTTGAATACCGCTATTATAAAAGGTTTTAGCATCTCCTAAACTTGGCTGAGCTAGGGCAGCTTCGGCTTGATTAAAATAACTTTCTGCCAAACTGAAAATAACGGCACCCATATCAAAACTTTTAAGAAGACCAGGACCAATGTTTGAAACCATTTCTGGTACAAAAGCATCAACAACAGGAGTGTCATAATCCAACAAACCTTGTGGAACACCTAAATGACCTGTAGCTGGTTTTTCATAAAGATAATCAATTCTTTTATCACCTGTACTGGTTAAATAATCAAGTATGTAGTCTGTAGCACAAGTGGCTTTACTAGTCATTGTTTGTGTACCAGATGCATCTTCACCGTAAAAGTTCCAAAATGGATTTTGCTTATTCTCATCTTTAGAATAACCAGGATTAACCATAACATCATCCATAATAAAACCATTAGTCTCTGCAAAAGCTTCAGCAATAACAGCTGTATTTGATGAGCGTACTCCAATTCTTAATTTTACCGTATTCGCAAATTGTATCCATTTATCCATATCTCCACCAAACATGATATCAGAAGCTCCTGGCTTGGCAGGACTTTCTGCATTTTTGATAAGATCGGTTGCCTCAGTTAACTGAGTAACCAAATCACCATAAATGAATGCTGCATCATCATAAACAGGTGTTGCATTATCTTTTCTAAGTAAAGCTTCAGTATAAGGAACGTCCCCATAACAATCAACTAAAAGTTGAAAATGGTAGGCTTTCATAATCATACCAATTGCTTTGTAGTAATCAAATTTGGCTTCTTCATTTTGCGTAAGAATTTGATATTGTTTCAATGCTTGAAGATAAGAATCGGTGAAAATACCAGTATAAAAACTTGAATTAACATTATACTTAAATTCATCAGGGTACCAAGCATAACCATCAGATTGACTCCAGTTATACATCATCATGTTCCCAAGTGTGTTAGCTCTTCTAGCGCCTCCATCAGTTCCCTGAATAAGGTTTGCAGTGTATTTCTGTGCAACAGGTAACACTAAATCCGGTGTTACAACTGTCGGATTATTTGGATCTACATTTACATCCAAAAAATCCTTCTCGCATGAAGTTAATAGCAGTATTACTATCAACAAATTTACATATTTAAAAATATTTTTCATTTTGTTTTATTTTTTAGAATTCGACATTCACGTTAAATCCATAAGATTTTGTAGGAGGAGATTGTAAATATCCACCAACACCAATTGCATTAGAATCGTCAGTTGAACGAGTGTTTCTAAATTCTGGATCAGAAAATCTATTTTCCTCAGGTAAGCGAGTAAAAATATTTCTTCCAATTAAACCAAAAGTTAGTTTAGTTAGCCCAGTATTGGTTAAGAATTTTTCTGGCAGTGAATAACTCACGGCAATTTCTCTTAATTTAAAAGCTGTGGCATCTTTTACATAGTTAGATTTAACATCATTATAAACATCTGTCCAATAACTTTGACGTCCACCTTGAACTTGAATATTTGTGTTTTCAACATATACTCCAGGGCTTGTTTCTATAACAGAGTTTGGAATAACAAAATCTTGTCGGTTAGCAGAAACACTTGCAATTGATCTTCCCGTAAATTCCATTTGGTCAGATCCTTGTTCGTAATAAACGTGTCCTGTTCTATAATCCGTTGTCGCGGAAATGGAAATCCCTTTATAATTAGCAACAGAAGTAAATCCAAGAACATAATCTGGAGTTGTTTTCCCCAAACTTTGAAGTCCTGTTTCTGTTAAAGGGTGCCCACTAGCGGCATCAACGATAATCCTACCATTAGAATCTTGTTTGTATACATTCGCTTTAATTTGTGGAAATGCTTCCCCAACAACTGCATAAACACCGTATTGGTCTGTTCCTGTAAGTTGTATTTCATCTAAACCTGCATATATTTCATTTACAACAGTTTCTGAGGCAGTGTAATTTACATTTACATCCCATTTAAAATCTTCAGTTTTAAACACTGTAGCACCTAACGAAAGTTCAATTCCTGTTCCTTCCAATTCTCCAATGTTGGTTAAGAATGTACTTGAAGCAGATGCCTCTGAAGGCGTTGTAAAGGTAATTAAATCGGAAGTGATTGTATTGTAGTATGCCGCATCCAGAGTTACTCTTCCGTTAAAAAATCCAAGATTTAATCCAAATTCAGTAGTATTAAGCTTTTCTTTTGAGATATTAGCATCAACAGCAGTATTGGATAAGAAAAAACCGTTTAAACTTCCATAAGGAAAACCAGATGATTGACCATAGACTTCGTTTATCCTGTAAGGATCTAAATCATTATATACTGTAGAATTACTTACCGTAAATTTACCATAGCTAAGAATGTTATTGTTGTGTAATGCTTCAATAGCATCGGTAAATACAAATGACAAACCTAATGATGGATAGAAATAACTATTATTTTCGGGGGCAAGTGTTGAAACCCAATCATTTCTGCCTGAGAAATTCAAAAACAAATAATTTTTAAATCCAAATGTTAAATCACCATAAACACCATAATCTCTTCTGGTTTCCGCATTAGGAGTTCCTTCTAGGCTTCCTGTTCCATTTGAGATATCATAAAAATCAGGAATACTTAAATTATTTGCTCTAATTTCGCTATCTCTATAGTCATATGAATTAATGTTAAATCCTGTGACAGCCTTTAAAGAAAATGATTCTCCAAATTCAAATTCACCATTAAACAAGGCATCAGCTGTATAATTTGAACTCTGAAATTCACTGTCTTCTACAAATGATGATACTGGACCGGCTGACGGCTGTAAGTCTTCATTGTAAGTTTGAGCTGCTCTCCAGTTCTTACCATTACCCCAACTATTGTTAGCGCCAATACGAGTTGTAAAAGTTAACCAATCTTTGATGTCCCAAGTAAGGTTAATGTTACCAACAAAACGTCTTGTTTCATCAATATTTCTGTTTGTTCCAATTGCCCAATAAGGGTTTTGATAATATGCATTCTGATAATTATCGGCATATCCGTATGAAAGAGGATTTTGCCAATCACTATAGGTTGAAAGAGGAATATTTGTAGGGGTATTCAAAATAAACCAATACAAATTTCTGTCTTGATCACCAATAGTCTCTCCAACAACATCAGTTTCATCTGTAAAAAAACTGGTTGTTGCTGATAAGGTAACATTACCTACTTTTTTACTTGCATTTACTCTAATTGTATTTCTTTTATAAGAGTCATCAGGAACAATCCCATCAGATCTTTGATCTCCAACAGACACGTAAAATGAACTAGTTTGATCGCTTCCGCTTAAGTAAATAGTATTGTTATAAGTACTTCCAGTTTGAAAGAAATCTAACCCGTTATTAGGGATTGGAGCATAAGGGATTATTTGAGTAGGTAAACCGTAGTCAGCTGGAAATGTTGGCCCAACTTGGCGCATCGTGCCATCGTAACGAGGTCCCCAGTTCGTATTCTCAACTGCATCATAGGCACCTTCCCATCCCGTTCCATATTGAGATTGGAATTTAGGCATATACGCAACTGATTCCGCAGTATACGATGAATTGATTCCTATTTTTATTTTTTCGCCAATTTTACCTGTTTTAGTACTTACAAGAAGCGCACCGTTAGCGGCATTTGAACCATATAGGGCAGCAGCAGTTGCGCCTTTAAGCACACTGATACTTGAAATATCTAAAGGGTTTAAATCATCAAAAGCTCCTTGAGTTGAAATTGAACCATCAATTACAATTAACGCACTGTTATTACCACTAACAGATCGTAATCCACGCAGAATTATTTGAGAACTTGGGTTTACACCATTATCCTGAACATTAATTTGCAAACCTGCAACTTTTCCTGCTAAAGCTGAAGCAGCTCTAGTTGGAGAAACAACTGTTAATGCTTCATCAGCAACTTTTTGAGTTTGATAAGTTACTTCTCTTTTTTCTCTTTTAATACCTAAAGCAGTTATCACTACTTCTTCCAACGCTTCAGCGCTTTCTTTCATAGAAACGTTGATAACATTAGCTGTTCCAACGGTTTTTTCAACTGTACTAAACCCCATAAAACTGTATTGTAATACAGCACCCGAGGCAGCTTTAATTGAATAATTTCCATCAAAATCAGTTTGTGTACCTGTTTTGGTACCTTTAATAATAACTGTTACACCAGGCAACGGTCCACTTGCATCGGACACTGCACCCGTAACAGTTTTTTCTTGGGCAAATGTTATTTGCACCACAAACGCTAATAGTAGCGTTAAAAAACCATTAAACTTTGTTTTCATTATATAATTATTTGAATTAATTATGTCAAAAATCTTAATAATTTGTTAATAAACCAAACTTTTTAGTGTTAAATTCTTAAAAGAAGTTAATTCCTTCGCATTCTTGATGTTAAAACTAATTTTTTTCACCATATATGAATTTTGATTTAAAGAAATTTTAAGCTATTAATGACCTTTATTTATAGATGTCGTATTTTTAAAACCGTTGCGTTTTAAGAATGAGGCTAATGATTACTCAAAGTATTAATAATTATTTAAATACATTATTTAAACAACAGATTGATGACTGAAATTTTTGACACTTTCCACTTCTATACCCGCTAAAATTTAAGTGATGATTGACTATTCGGAAAGCCCAAAATATCATAATAGAATGTATCTTAAGGAGAAGTAAAATTTTAACTTTATTATCAATTAAATTAATAGATGATTATTTTTTATAAATAGATTTATTAAAGGTACAAATGCTTTTATTGGTTTAAAAAATATCAAAGGCTTATATCATAATAGTTTGGGTTGAAGAGGTAAATTCTCATTTTGCACCACTTATCATATGTTTAGTGTAATATAATAGTTGTTTAAAATCGGTTTTAAAATCTTTATTAATATGGATGGAGAGTTGTGTAATATATATGGTGAAAATCTATTTAAAAAATAAATATATTCATATTTGATTAAGAAGAAAATAATTGTACATTTGCAAACTCTTTGAAAAGAGCATAATATATTAAAAGCAATTAATAACAAAATTTCAGTATGCCAACAATTTCGCAATTAGTACGAAAAGGAAGAACCAAAATAACTAAGAAGAGTAAATCGGCTGCTTTAAATTCTTGTCCTCAACGAAGAGGAGTGTGTACACGTGTTTACACTACAACACCTAAAAAACCAAACTCAGCGATGCGTAAAGTAGCAAGGGTTAGGTTAACAAATGGTAATGAAGTGAACGCTTACATTCCTGGAGAAGGACATAATTTACAAGAGCACTCGATAGTATTAGTTAGAGGTGGAAGGGTTAAAGATTTACCAGGAGTTAGGTATCATATTGTACGTGGTGCATTAGATACTGCAGGTGTTGACGGTAGAACGCAACGTCGCTCTAAATATGGTACAAAAGCCCCTAAAAAGTAATTTNAAAACTTTAATGTAAAGACATGAGAAAAAGAGCAGCGAAAAAAAGAGTGCTTTTACCGGATCCAAAATTTAACGATCAGTTAGTAACACGTTTTGTGAATAACCTAATGTGGGACGGTAAAAAATCTACAGCTTTCAAAGTATTTTATGATGCATTGGACATCGTAGAAACAAAGAAATTAGATCAAGAAAAATCATCATTAGAAATTTGGAAAGATGCATTAAGCAATGTAATGCCACAAGTTGAGGTTCGTAGCCGCAGAGTTGGGGGAGCAACTTTTCAAATTCCACAGCAAATCAGACCAGACCGTAAGGTGTCTATTGCAATTAAATGGTTGNTTTCATATGCAAGAAAACGTAATGAAAAATCAATGGCCCAACGTTTGGCTGGTGAAGTTTTAGCTGCCGCAAAAGAAGAAGGCGCTGCAGTTAAGAAAAGAGTGGATGTTCATAAAATGGCTGATGCTAATAAAGCATTCTCTCACCTTAGATTTTAATAAGTAGAAATGGCAAGAGATTTAAAATATACAAGAAACATAGGAATTGCTGCTCATATTGATGCGGGTAAAACAACCTGCACCGAGCGAATTCTTTTTTATACAGGTGTATCGCATAAAATAGGTGAAGTACATGATGGTGCTGCAACTATGGACTGGATGGCGCAAGAGCAAGAAAGAGGTATTACAATTACTTCTGCCGCTACAACATGTGAATGGGTGTTTCCTAAAGAAAATGCTGAGCCAACCGCTGATGCAAAAGGGTATCATTTCAATATAATTGATACTCCTGGTCACGTTGATTTTACTGTTGAAGTAAATCGTTCTTTAAGAGTTTTAGACGGATTGGTTTTCTTATTTAGTGCAGTTGATGGTGTTGAGCCACAATCTGAAACTAACTGGAGATTAGCTGATAACTATAAAGTGCCAAGAATTGGTTTCGTTAATAAAATGGACCGTCAAGGTTCAGATTTTTTAGGGGTTTGCCAACAAGTTAGAGAAATGCTAGGTTCTAATGCAGTGCCTATCGTTATTAATATTGGAGACGAAGAAAACTTTAAAGGTATTATCGATTTAGTAAAAAATAGAGCTATCGTATGGCATGATGAAACACAAGGGGCAACTTTTGATGTTATTGAGATTCCAGAGGAATTGAAAGCTGAAGCGAAAAAATATAGAGCTTTATTAATTGAAGAAGTAGCCAGCTACGATGAGAACTTATTAGAGAAGTTCATGGAAGATGAAGATTCAATTACGGAAGACGAAGTGCATGCTGCACTTAGAGCTGGTGTTATGGATATGGCAATCATTCCAATGATTTGTGGTTCTGCATTTAAAAATAAAGGTGTACAGTTTTTATTAGACGCTGTTTGTAGATACTTGCCTTCACCACTTGATAAAGAAGGTGTTATTGGTATTAACCCTAATACTGAAAAGGAAGAAATTCGTAAACCAGATGTAAAGGAGCCATTTGCTGCTTTAGCATTTAAAATTGCAACAGATCCTTTTGTTGGACGTTTGGCTTTCTTTAGAGCATATTCAGGTCGTTTAGATGCGGGTTCTTATGTATTGAATACTCGTTCTGGTAAAAAAGAGCGTATTTCACGTATTTACCAAATGCATGCCAATAAGCAAAATTCTATCGATTTTATTGAAGCTGGAGATATTGGTGCAGGTGTTGGATTTAAAGACATTAGAACTGGAGATACTTTGTGTAATGAAAAATTTCCAATTGTTTTGGAATCGATGGATTTTCCAGACCCAGTAATTGGTATTGCTGTGGAGCCTAAAACGAAAGCTGATGTTGATAAATTAGGAATGGCTTTATCTAAATTAGCTGAAGAAGATCCTACATTTACGGCAAAAACTGATGAAGCTTCTGGTCAAACTATTATTTCTGGTATGGGGGAATTACACTTAGAAATTATTGTTGATCGTTTAAGACGAGAGTTTCATGTTGAAGTAAACGAAGGTCAACCACAAGTTGAATATAAAGAAGCTATTACAGGAAAATCTGATCACCGTGAGATTTATAAAAAACAATCTGGTGGACGTGGTAAATTTGCTGATATCAAGTTTATTATGGAGCCTGTTGGTGAGGGAGAAACTGGATTGATATTTGAAAACAAAATCAAGGGAGGTAATGTCCCAAAGGAATTTGTACCATCTATTGAAAAAGGATTCAAAATGGCGATGAAAAACGGTCCTTTAGCAGGATTTGAAATGGATAGCATGAAAATAACGTTATATGATGGTTCATTTCACGCAGTTGACTCGGATGCATTGTCATTCGAATTGGCGGCAAAAATGGGTTATAAAGTTGCTGCAAAATCTGCAAAAGCTGTAATTCTTGAGCCAATTATGAAAATTGACGTGGTAACTCCTGAAATAAATATGGGAGATATTGTAGGTGATTTAAATAGAAGAAGAGGTCAAGTAACCGCTATGGATGATAGAGCTGGAGCAAAAGTTGTGAAAGCAACTGTTCCATTATCGGAAATGTTTGGTTATGTTACCACATTAAGAACATTGTCATCAGGTAGAGCAACATCTTCTATGGAGTTCTCACATTATGAAGCTACGCCATCAAACATAGCAGAAGAAGTAATAGCAAAAGCAAAGGGTTAATCTCTAAATTATAAACTATGAGTCAAAAAATTAGAATAAAATTAAAATCATACGATTACAATTTAGTAGATAAATCTGCTGAGAAAATCGTTAAAACGGTAAAAAGTACTGGTGCAGTTGTAACTGGGCCAATTCCATTACCTACACATAAAAAGATTTTTACAGTGTTGCGTTCTCCGCACGTAAATAAAAAATCTAGAGAGCAATTCCAATTGAGTTCTTACAAACGTTTGTTAGACATTTATAGTTCATCATCAAAAACTATTGATGCTTTAATGAAGTTAGAATTACCAAGCGGCGTTGAAGTAGAGATTAAAGTGTAATGAAACTTTATTTTCTTGCGAAGTAAGAAAATAATTAGTTGAATTCATTCCGAAGTTGTTTCGGAATCTCAACAAAAAAATTCGAGATATAATTCTCGAAGACATGTCCGGAGCGATTGACGAAGGAAAAACGAAAAAAATACATCAGGGTTGAAGTATTTTAACCCTGTTTTTTTGAATAAAAGTAGAATAATAATAATTAATAATTAAATTAGAATGTCTGGGTTAATAGGTAGAAAAATCGGAATGACCAGCTTATTCGACGAAAACGGGAAGAACATTCCTTGTACAGTAATCGAAGCAGGTCCATGCGTAGTCACCCAAGTCAGAACCTTAGAGGTAGACGGGTACAAAGCCCTTCAACTTGGTTTCGATGACAAAACAGCAAAAAGCTCTAATAAAGCTTTAGATGGCCACTTTAAAAAAGCTGGCACACCTGCTAAAAAGAAAGTCATTGAATTTCAAGAGTATGAAGAGGAGCATAAATTAGGAGATCAACTAACAGTTGAACTTTTTATTGAAGGAGAATTTGTTGATATATCAGCAACCTCAAAAGGTAAAGGGTTTCAAGGTGTTGTAAAACGTCACGGGTTTGCCGGTGTTGGCCAAGCCACACACGGTCAGCATAACCGTTTAAGAGCTCCAGGTTCAATTGGGGCGGCATCCTATCCTGCTAGAGTATTCAAAGGAATGCGTATGGGAGGAAGAATGGGTGGAAATAAAGTTACAGTTCAAAATTTAAGAGTTTTAAAAGTAATTCCTGAAAAGAATATACTTGTGGTTAAGGGAGCAGTTCCTGGTCATAAAAACGCTTATGTAATTATTCAGAAATAATGGAAGTATCAGTTTTAGACATACAAGGAAAAGATACAGGGAGAAAAGTGGAACTTTCTGATGCTGTATATGGAATTGAGCCAAACAATCATGCAGTATATTTAGATGTAAAGCAATTTTTGGCCAACAAGAGACAAGGAACTCACAAAGCTAAAGAAAGAGCTGAGATTTCTGGAAGTACTCGTAAGATTAAAAAACAAAAGGGTACAGGTACCGCTCGTGCAGGTAGCATAAAATCTCCTATTTTTAGAGGTGGTGGACGTGTTTTTGGACCGAGACCAAAAGATTATTCTTTTAAATTGAATAAAAATTTAAAAAAATTAGCTCGTAAATCGGCATTAAGTATTCAAGCAAATGAGAACAATATTATAGTTGTTGAAGACTTTAATTTTGAAACTCCAAAAACCAAAAGTTTTACGGCTGTTTTAACGGCTTTGGGCATTGAAAACAAAAAATGTTTATTTGTGTTGGCTGAGTCAAATAATAATGTATATTTGTCATCGCGTAATTTAAAGAGATTAAAAACCGTAATTAACTCTGGTTTAAGCACTTACGAATTATTAAATGCAAATAAAGTAATCCTTTCAGAAAGTTCTTTAGAAGGGATAGAAATTAATTTAAGTAAATAGGTAACAGATATGAATATTTTAATTAAACCTATTATAACGGAAAAGGCGACAAGTCAAAGCGAATTATTAAACAGATACGCGTTTGTTGTAAATAAAAGGGCTAATAAACTTGAAATTAGAACAGCTGTGGAGAAAGCCTACGGCGTTGCAATTAAAAGTGTTAAAACCATGAACTACCCTGTTAAACGCAATACTAAATTCACAAAAAGTGGTATGGTAAAAGCAATGTCAGGAGCTTATAAAAAAGCAATTGTTCAGGTAGCAGAAGGAGAAAATATTGATTTTTACAGCAATATCTAAGAAACATAAAAAATGTCAGTTAGAAAATTAAAACCAATAACACCAGGTCAGCGTTTTAGAGTAGTGAATGGGTTCGACACCATTTCTACTGATAAGCCGGAAAAAAGCTTAACAGCACCGAATAAAAGATCTGGAGGTCGAAACAACAATGGAAAAATGACCATGCGCTATATAGGTGGAGGTCATAAAAAGCAATACCGTATTATCGATTTTAAAAGAGATAAAAATGGTATTCCTGCAATTGTTAAATCTATTGAATATGATCCAAACAGAACTGCTTTTATAGCTTTGTTGTTTTATGTAGATGGAGAAAAAAGATATATAATTGCTCAAAATGGGTTAAAAGTTGATCAAAAAGTAATGTCTGGCGAAGGAGCTACTCCTGATGTAGGAAATGCTTTATTGTTTAGCAAAATTCCATTAGGAACAACTATTTCTTGTATAGAATTACATCCTGGTCAGGGAGCTGTTTTAGCTCGTAGCGCGGGTGCGTTTGCACAATTAATGGCAAGAGATCGCAAATATGCAACAGTGAAAATGCCTTCAGGTGAAACAAGAATGATTCTTTTAACTTGTAAGGCTACCATAGGCGCAGTGTCAAACAGTGACCATCAATTATTAGTTTCTGGAAAAGCTGGTAGATCTCGTTGGTTAGGAAGAAGACCAAGAACAAGACCAGTAGTGATGAACCCTGTCGATCACCCAATGGGTGGTGGTGAAGGTAAATCTTCAGGAGGGCACCCTAGATCAAGAAATGGAATACCTGCAAAAGGATTCAAAACAAGATCTAAGACCAAAGCGAGTAATAAATATATTTTAGAACGTAGAAAAAAATAATTGATATATGGCACGTTCATTAAAAAAAGGACCTTACGTTTTTCGTAAACTAGAAAAGAAAGTTCAAGGAAACTTGGAATCAGGAAGTAAATCAGTAATCAAAACATGGTCTAGATCCTCGACGATTACACCGGAATTTGTAGGGCAAACAATTGCTGTACACAACGGCCGTCAGTTTGTACCGGTTTATGTTACTGAAAATATGGTAGGTCATAAATTAGGAGAGTTTTCGCCAACACGTTCTTACAGAGGACACGGTGGTGCAAAAAATAAAGGTAAAAAATAAGTAGGTATCATGGGAGTTCGAAAAAAAATAAGAGCACAGCAGATAAAAGAAGATAAGAAGCAATTAGGTTTTGCTAAGCTTACAAGTTGTCCTACATCACCTAGAAAAATGCGTTTAGTTGCGGATTTAGTTAGAGGAGTTGAAGTTGAAAAAGCACTTCAAATCTTAAAATTCAATTCTAAAGAAGCTTCAATAAATCTTGAAAAATTATTATCAAGTGCTATTTCAAATTGGCAAGCCAAAAACGAAACAGCAAGTATTGAAGAAGCAGGTCTTTTCGTTAAGGAAATATTTGTGGACAGCGCAGGAATGTTAAAAAGATTAAGACCGGCCCCACAAGGTCGTGCACATCGTATTAGAAAACGTTCTAATCACGTAACCTTAGTCTTAGGAAGTAAAAATGTAAGCAATCAATCATAAGTATAAATGGGACAAAAAACAAATCCAATAGGAAATCGTTTAGGAATTATCAGAGGATGGGATTCTAACTGGTACGGTGGTAGAGACTACGGAGATAAAATTGCTGAAGATGATAAAATAAGAAGGTATATTAATGCCCGATTATTTAAAGCAAGTGTTTCAACAGTAATTATTGAGCGTACACTTAAACTTGTAACCGTTACTATCACTACTGCAAGACCAGGTATTATTATCGGGAAAGGCGGACAAGAGGTAGACAAGTTAAAAGAAGAACTTAAAAAGATTACTGGGAAAGATTTTCAAATCAATATTTTTGAAATTAAACGCCCGGAATTAGATGCTCGTTTGGTTGCTTCAAGTATAGCACGCCAAATTGAGAACAGAATTTCATACCGTAGAGCAATAAAAATGGCTATTGCTGCAACTATGCGTATGAATGCCGAAGGAATCAAAGTTCAGATTTCAGGTCGTTTAAATGGTGCTGAAATGGCACGTTCAGAAAATTATAAAGAAGGAAGAATTCCTCTTTCAACCTTTAGAGCTGATATTGATTACGCACTTGTTGAAGCACATACTACCTACGGCCGATTAGGTGTAAAAGTATGGATTATGAAAGGCGAGGTTTATGGTAAAAGAGAGTTGTCTCCACTAGTTGGTCTTTCAAAAAAACAAGGAGGAAAACAAGATAGAGATTCCTCTAAAAGATCACAACCCCGTAGAAGAAAATAAATTTTAATATTTAGAAGGTAAAATGTTACAGCCAAAGAGAGTAAAATATCGTAAAGTTCAGAAGGGCAAGGGAAATATGAGCGGGAATTCACAAAGAGGAAACCAACTTTCAAATGGAATGTTCGGAATAAAATCTTTGGAACAAACTTTTCTTACATCACGTCAAATTGAGGCAGCTCGTATTGCAGCAACTCGTCATATGAAAAGAGAAGGTCAATTATGGATTAAAGTATTTCCAGATAAGCCAATTACTAAAAAACCATTAGAAGTACGTATGGGTAAAGGTAAAGGAGCTCCTGAATATTTTGTAGCAGTAATTAAACCAGGCAGAATAATGTTTGAAGTTGGTGGCGTACCTATGAACATTGCAAAAGAAGCTTTGCGTTTAGCAGCACAAAAACTTCCTGTGAAAACGAAGTTTATGGTGGCTAGAGATTTTGATAACGCTTTATAACCGATTAGAAAAAATGAAACAATCTGAAATTATAGAATTATCAATCGACGATTTACAAGAAAGACTTGATAGTTCAAAGAAGAGTTATACTGATCTAAAGATGGCTCATGCAATTACACCATTGGAAGTTCCAATGCAATTGAGAGCACTTAGAAGAACTGTGGCGCGTTTAGCTACAGAAATAACTAAAAGAGAATTACAATAATTGTATTCAGAAGTAAAGATGGAAAAAAGAAATCTTAGAAAAGAGAGAATAGGTATAGTTTCAAGTAACAAAATGGAGAAATCTATTGTTGTTGCTGAAGTTAAAAAAGTGAAACACCCTATGTACGGAAAATTCGTGTTAAGCACTAAAAAATATGTCGCTCACGATGAGACAAATGATTGCAATATTGGAGATACTGTTAAAATAATGGAAACTCGTCCAATGAGTAAATCTAAACGTTGGAGGTTAGTAGAAATCCTAGAAAGAGCTAAATAATATGTTACAGACAGAATCAAGATTAAGAGTAGCAGATAATACTGGAGCAAAGGAAGTTTTAGTTATCCGCGTTTTAGGAGGAACCAGAAAACGATATGCATCTATTGGTGATAAAATTGTGGTAGCAATTAAAGACGCTACTCCAAATGGATCAGTAAAGAAAGGTCAAGTTGCAAAAGCAGTAGTCGTTAGAACGAAGAAAGAAATCAGAAGAAAAGACGGATCTTATATTAGATTCGACGACAATGCTTGTGTATTGTTAGACATTGCTGATCAAATGAAAGGGACACGTGTATTTGGTCCTGTTGCAAGAGAACTTCGGGAAAAACAATTTATGAAAATTGTATCATTAGCACCTGAAGTGCTTTAATAAACTTATAAGATTATGAAGTTAAAGATAAAATCAGGAGATACTGTTCAAGTTACGGCAGGTGATCATAGAGGTGAAGAAGGAAAAATTGTTAAAATTTTTCCAGTAAAATACAGAGCAATTGTTGAAGGTGTCAATATGATATCAAAACATGCAAAACCTAGCGCGCAAAACCCACAAGGAGGTATTGTGAAAAAAGAAGCTTCTATTCATATTTCTAATTTAATGTTACTTGAGAATGGAAAAGTAACTAAAGTAGGATATAGAACTGAAGGAGATAAGAAAGTTAGGTTTTCTAAAAAATCTGATAAAGCAATTTAGTTATGGCAGATAATACACCAAGACTTAAAGAGGAGTATAACAGTAGAGTCGTTGAAGCACTTACTGGAGAATTCGGTTATAAAAATGTGATGCAAGTTCCTAAATTACAAAAAATTGTAATTAATAAAGGAGTTGGCGCTGCAGTAGCCGATAAGAAATTAATTGATTATGCTGTTGAGGAGTTGGCTAAAATTTCTGGTCAAAAAGCAATGGCTACAATCTCTAAAAAGGATATTGCATTTTTTAAATTACGTAAAGGGATGCCAATTGGCGCTAAAGTTACTTTACGTGGAAATAAAATGTATGAATTTTTAGACCGTTTGGTTACAACAGCTTTACCTCGTGTAAGGGATTTCAGCGGAATTAAAGCCAATGGTTTTGACGGAAGAGGAAATTACAACTTAGGTATTACAGAACAAATCATTTTCCCGGAAATTGATATTGATAAAGTAAACAAAATAAGTGGTATGGACATTACCTTTGTAACTTCTGCTCAAACTGATAAAGAAGCAAAATCATTATTAAGTGAACTAGGTTTACCATTTAAAAAGAATTAGGAAATGGCTAAAGAATCAATGAAAGCCCGTGAGGTTAAAAGAAGAAAGGTAGTTGCTAAGTATGCTGAAAAACGCAAAGCTTTGAAAGAAGCCGGTGATTATGAAGCATTACAAAAACTGCCAAAAAATGCATCTCCAGTACGTTTGCATAATCGTTGTAAAATAACTGGAAGACCAAAAGGGTATATCAGACAATTTGGATTATGCCGTGTAACATTTCGTGAGATGGCAAATCAAGGATTAATACCAGGTGTTAGAAAAGCAAGTTGGTAAAATTATAAATTGGTTTTAGGTTCAGTAAAAGTATTGAAAACCAAAACCGCAAAATTAATAAATATGATTACAGATCCAATCGCAGATTATCTAACTAGGGTTAGAAATGCAATTATGGCAGGCCACAGAGTTGTTGAAATTCCGGCTTCAAAAATTAAAAAGGAAATAACCAAGATTTTATTTGATCAAGGTTACATCTTAAGCTATAAGTTCGAGGACAACGCTGTTCAGGGAACTATTAAAATAGCATTGAAGTATGATAAAGCAACAAAGACTTCAATAATAAAAAAATTACAACGCGTAAGTACACCCGGTGTACGTAAATACATTGGTGCTGATGAGATGCCACGTGTGTTAAATGGGTTAGGTGTTGCAATAATATCTACATCACATGGTGTTATGACTGGGAAGAAAGCTAGTCAGGAACATGTAGGAGGGGAAGTTTTATGTTACGTATATTAATAAAGAACTAAAAGATGTCAAGAATAGGAAAGTACCCAATTTCATTACCGGAAGGTGTTACATTCGAAATTAAAGAGAATGTAGTTACCATAAAAGGTAAGTTGGGAGAGTTATCTCAAGAAATGACCGATGATATTACAGTTAAGTTAGAAGATGGAACAATCGTTTTAGATCGTCCATCTGAAAGTAAAATTCATAAAGCAAAACATGGATTGTACAGGGCTTTAATAAGTAATATGATTGAAGGTGTTTCAAAAGGATGGACTAAGGAATTAGAACTTGTTGGTGTTGGATATAGAGCAACCAACCAAGGTCAAGTGTTAGATTTGGCTTTAGGTTTTTCTCACAATATAGTTTTAGAAGTGGCTCCTGAAGTTAAAGTTGAAACAATTATAGAAAAAGGAAAAAATTCAATTATTAAATTAACTTCATTGGATAAACAACTTGTAGGTGCTGTTGCCGCAAAGATTCGTTCATTGCGTAAACCAGAGCCTTATAAAGGAAAAGGAGTTAAATTTGTAGGAGAAATATTAAGAAAAAAAGCAGGTAAATCTGCATAATAATTAGAGTATTATGGCATTATCAAAGCTTGAAAGAAGACATAGAATTAAGCATAGAATTAGAAAAATTGTAATTGGTACAGCTGCTAGACCTAGATTATCAGTGTTTAGAAGTAACAAAGAAATTTATGCGCAATTAATAGATGATAATTTAGGTACTACTTTAGTATCAGTTTCATCAAGAGATAAAGATGTCGAATCAACAGGTTCAAAATCAGATATAGCAAAAACAGTAGGTAAAACTATTGCCGAAAAAGCTATTAACACTGGTGTAGAGGCAGTTGCATTTGACAGAAACGGATTTTTGTATCACGGTAGAGTTAAAGCTCTAGCAGACGCTGCAAGAGAAGCAGGTTTAAAATTTTAGTAATTATGTATCAAAAATACAATAACGTAGAAAGGGTTAAACCTAGCGGATTAGAACTAAAAGATCATTTAGTTGGTGTTAATAGAGTTGTCAAAGTAACTAAAGGAGGGAGAGCATTTAGTTTCTCCGCTATAGTTGTAGTTGGAGACGGAAATGGTGTTGTAGGACACGGATTAGGGAAATCTAAAGATGTAGCATCAGCAATTGCTAAAGCAATTGAAGATGCAAAGAAAAATTTAATTAGAATTCCAATTTTAAAGCAAACATTACCTCATGAACAAAAAGGTAAGTATGGTGGTGCAAGAGTGTTTTTAAAACCGGCTTCAAGTGGTACTGGAGTTATAGCTGGTGGTGCCGTACGTGCGGTCCTTGAATCAGTTGGTGTGCACGATGTGCTTTCAAAATCACAAGGTTCATCGAATGCCCATAATGTTGTAAAAGCAACGTTTGACGCATTATTGCAACTTCGTAGCGCCAGTATGATCGCTAAAGAAAGAGGAATTTCTTTAGAAAAAGTATTTAACGGATAAAACAAGAAGCACGATGGCAAAAATAAAAGTAACGCAAGTTAGAAGTAAAATTAGACGTCCTCAAAGACAAAAAAGAACCCTTGAGGCGCTTGGTTTGAAAAAGATGAATCAGGTAGTTGTACATGATGCTACCCCGGCAATTCTTGGAATGGTACATAAAATTAAACACTTAGTTTCTTTTGAGGAAATTAAATAATAATATAAAGTGATGATATTAAATAACTTAAAACCTGCTGAAGGGTCAGTTAAAAATCAAGGTAAACGTATTGGTAGAGGCCAAGGTTCCGGAAAAGGTGGTACTGCTACCAGAGGTAACAAAGGTGCTAAATCTCGATCAGGATATTCTAGAAAAGTTGGTTTTGAAGGTGGTCAAATGCCTTTGCAGAGACGTGTTCCTAAATTTGGGTTTAAAAATATAAACCGCAAGGAATATGTAGGCGTAAACTTACATAAGTTACAGGAATTGGTTGATAATAATAAAATCACTGATACCGTAACATTGGATATTTTAGTTGAAAATCGTTTGGCTCGTAGAAATGACCTGGTAAAAATATTAGGTAATGGTGAGTTAAAAGCGAAATTAAATATAACTGTTCATAAATTTACTGCCACTGCAAAAGCTGCAATTGAAAATGCAGGTGGTTCAGTAGAAATGCTATAAAAAGATAATAGATGAAAAAATTTATTCAAACCATAAAAGACATCTGGACTATAGAAGAACTTAGAAATAAGATTCTATTGACACTTGGATTTATGGCAATTTATCGTTTTGCTGCTCAAGTGCCGCTTCCCGGTATTGATATTACTGTTGCGCAAGCAGCACTTAAAAGTCAAACAAGCGGTGGTGGGATTTTAAGTTTATTGGATATGTTTACTGGTGGCGCTTTTGCAAGAGCATCAGTTGTAGCATTGGGTATTATGCCTTATATCTCTGCCTCTATTGTAGTTCAATTAATGGGAATTGCAGTTCCTTATTTGCAAAAACTACAGAAAGATGGTGAAAGCGGCAGAAAAAAAATAAATCAAATTACGCGTTGGTTAACCATCGCAATTACCATGGTTCAAGGACCTGCATATATTACAAATATTTATCAATTAATACCTTCATCGGCTTTCTACATTAGTGGAAGTATGTTTTGGTTAACTTCGATGGTTGTGTTAACATCTGGAACTGTTTTTGCAATGTGGCTTGGTGAAAAAATAACGGATAAAGGGATTGGTAATGGTATTTCATTATTAATTATGATTGGTATTATTGCACGTTTTCCAGAAGCTTTTATACAAGAAGTTGTTTCCAGAATTTCGGCTTCCAACGGTGGTATGATTATGATTTTGATAGAGGTGATAGTGTGGTTGTTGGTAATTCTTGTATGTGTGTATTTAGTTACTGCTGTTCGTAGAATTGCTGTTCAGTACGCAAGAAAAACTGTTGCAGGAAACATTAAAAATGTATCAGGCTCTAGGGATTATATTCCTTTAAAATTGAATGCATCAGGTGTTATGCCAATTATCTTTGCTCAGGCAATTATGTTTGCCCCTGCATTAATGGCTGGCTCATCAAATGATACAATAAAAACCATGGGTATAGAATTTTCAAATATGTTTGGTTTTTGGTACAATATGTTGTTTGCGTTTTTAATTATAGTATTTAGCTATTTTTATACTGCAATTACAATTCCAACCAATAAAATGGCTGACGATTTAAAAAGAAGCGGTGGTTTTATTCCAGGAATTAGACCTGGAAAAGATACAGGTGAAATTTTAGATAGAATATTATCTTTAATTACATTCCCGGGATCTATATTTTTAGCACTTGTGGCAATACTACCTGCAATAGTTATTAATTTTGGATTAACACAGTCTTGGGCATTATTTTATGGAGGTACATCTTTGTTAATTATGGTTGGTGTTGCAATTGATACCATTCAACAAATTAATTCTCATTTATTAAACCGTCATTATGATGGCTTAATGAAAAAGGGATCAAAAAGAAAAGCGATAGCATAATGGCAAAACAACCGGCAATACAACAGGACGGAACCATTACAGAAGCATTGTCAAATGCCATGTTTCGTGTAGAGTTGGAAAATGGACATATAGTTACAGCCCATATATCAGGTAAAATGCGAATGCATTATATAAAAATATTACCCGGAGACAAAGTTAAACTGGAAATGAGTCCATACGATTTAACAAAAGCAAGAATTACTTACAGATATTAAAGTATTAAGGATGAAAGTTAGAACATCAGTAAAAAAGAGGAGTGTCGACTGCAAAATAGTGCGTCGAAAAGGCACATTATATGTAATCAATAAAAAGAATCCTAGATTTAAACAAAGACAAGGATAATTATGGCAAGAATAGCAGGTATTGATATTCCAAAAAATAAAAGAGGTGTTATTGCCTTAACCTATATTTTTGGAATCGGGAACAGCAGAGCTAAAGAAATTTTAGCTAGTGCAAAAGTCGACGAAAGCACGAAAGTTCAAGATTGGACGGACGAAGAAATTCACGGAATCAGAGAACAAGTAGGAACCTACAATATTGAAGGTGAATTGCGTTCAGAAATTCAATTGCACATTAAACGATTAATGGACATTGGATGCTATAGAGGTATTCGTCATAGATCTGGATTACCTTTAAGAGGTCAAAGAACTAAGAACAATTCTAGAACTCGAAAAGGGAAAAGAAAAACTGTAGCTAACAAGAAAAAAGCAACTAAATAATAACTAAAATATTATGGCGAAAGCAAGTACAAAAAAACGCAAGGTTATTGTTGAGGCAGTTGGTCAAGCACATATTACGGCTTCATTTAACAATATTATTATATCGCTTACCAATAAAAAGGGTGATGTAATTTCTTGGTCATCAGCCGGGAAAATGGGATTTAGAGGTTCTAAAAAGAACACGCCTTACGCTGCTCAATTGGCTGCTGAAGATTGTGGTAAAGTAGCACATGAAGCAGGTATGAGAAAAGTGAAAGTGTATGTAAAAGGACCAGGTAACGGTAGAGAATCTGCAATTAGATCAATTCACAATATGGGAATTGAAGTTTCAGAAATTATCGATGTTACGCCATTGCCACACAATGGTTGCAGACCACCGAAAAGAAGAAGAGTATAATTAAATTAAATTTTAACCGATAGGATTTTGTAAGATTATCGAAGGATTAGCCTTAATTCATAATCCCTATCATCTAATAATTAAAAATGGCAAGATATACAGGACCAAAAACTAAAATTGCCCGTAAATTCGGAGAAGCAATTTTCGGAGAGGATAAATCTTTTGAAAAAAGAAATTTCCCTCCAGGACAACACGGCTCTAATCGCCGTAGAGGAAAAAAATCTGAATATTCTATTCAGTTAGCTGAAAAGCAAAAAGCAAAATATACTTACGGTATTTTGGAAAGACAATTTTCTAATTTGTTTAAAAAAGCATCAAGTAATAAAGGTATTACAGGTGAAATTTTATTACAGCTTTGTGAATGTCGTTTAGATAACGTAGTATACAGAATGGGCGTTGCACCTAGTCGTAGCGCAGCTCGTCAATTAGTATCTCACCGTCATATCACCGTAAATGGAGAGTTGGTTAATATTCCTTCTTATTCATTAAATCCTGGTGATGTTGTTGCAGTTAGAGAAAAATCAAAATCATTGTTGGCTATCGAAAATTCTTTGGCTAATAAAAGTGATGTTTATGAATGGCTTTCTTGGAATTCAGAAACCAAACAAGGAAATTTTGTTAGTGTTCCTGAAAGAATACAAATTCCAGAAAATATCAATGAACAATTAATCGTAGAGTTATACTCTAAATAATTTTAAAGATACCAATTCAATTATGGCAATTTTAAATTTTCAGAAGCCCGATAAAGTAATAATGATTGACTCTACCGATTTTAATGGTAGATTCGAATTCAGACCGTTAGAACAAGGATTTGGTTTAACAGTTGGTAATGCTTTAAGAAGAGTGTTGTTGTCTTCATTAGAGGGTTTTGCAATAACCTCACTTCGTATTGAAGGTATTGAACATGAATTTTCAACAATTAAAGGTGTTGTTGAAGATGTAACAGAAATTATTTTGAACTTAAAACAAGTTCGTTTTAAGAAACAAATTGAAGATTCTGATAGAGAAACAGTAAACATTTCAATTTCTAAACACGAGCAGTTAACTGCAGGTGACTTACAAAAATACATTTCTGGTTTTCAAGTATTAAATCATGATTTGGTTATTTGTAATATGGAGAAATCCGTTAATTTAGATTTTGAAATTACCATTGAAAAAGGAAGAGGATTTGTACCTGCGGAAGATAATAAAAAATCTGGCGTTGCCTTGGGAACCATTTTTACTGATTCAATTTTTACACCTATTAAAAATGTAAAGTATGGTGTTGAAGATTTTCGTGTTGAGCAAAAAACGGATTATGAAAAGTTAGTTTTTGATATTACTACTGACGGTTCAATTTCTCCTAAAGATGCGTTAACAGAAGCTGCAAAAATATTGATTCACCATTTTATGTTATTCTCTGATGAGCGTATTACTTTAGAAGCTGATGAAATAGCACAAACTGAAACTTATGATGAAGAATCTTTACATATGCGTCAGTTGCTAAAAACAAAATTAGTGGATATGGATTTATCCGTAAGAGCACTAAATTGTTTAAAAGCTGCAGAAGTTGATACCTTAGGAGACTTGGTATCATTTAACAAAAACGATTTGATGAAGTTTCGTAATTTTGGAAAAAAATCTTTAACCGAATTAGATGAATTAGTTCATATAAAAGGTTTAAGTTTTGGAATGGATTTAAGCAAATACAAATTAGATAAAGATTAATTTAAAACCTAGGTTTTAATTAAGATAACATAAGAGATGAGACACGGAAAGAAATTTAATCACTTAGGCAGAAAAACAGCACATAGAAAGTCTATGTTTGCTAACATGGCTTGTTCTTTAATAGAACACAAACGTATAAATACCACTGTTGCAAAAGCAAAAGCTTTACGCCAATTTGTAGAGCCTTTAATTACAAAATCTAAAGTTGACACTACACATAATCGTAGAGTTGTTTTTAGTTATTTGAGAAATAAATTCATGGTTACAGAGCTGTTTAAAGAAGTTTCTGTAAAAGTGGCTGATAGACCGGGAGGATATCTTCGTATTATTAAATTAGGAAATCGTCAAGGTGATAATGCACCTATGGCAATGGTTGAATTGGTTGATTACAATACAACATACAATCCAAACAATAAAGCTAAAAAGAAAACCACTCGAAGAGGTAAAACTAAAAAAGTGGAAGAAACTGTTGAAACAAAAGTTGACAGTAAAGAAACAAATTAATGATAAAGCATTGATTATATTAAAAGGATAAATTATTTATAGTTTATCCTTTTTTTATATTTAAATTTGATCCGACTAATAAAAGGTATCACAAACAATGAAATACACAAAACGTAAAAGGGCAATTCTGCTTTTAGCTGATGGAACAATTTTCGAAGGAAAATCAATAGGACGAGATGGTACGGCATATGGAGAAATTTGTTACAATACAGGAATGACAGGTTATCAGGAAATCTTTACAGATCCTTCTTATTTTGGTCAATTGATGCTAGCTACAAATGCCCATATTGGAAATTATGGTGTAAATGAGGATGAAATTGAATCGGAATCCATCAAAATAGCAGGGTTAATATGCAAGAATTTCAGTTTTAATTATTCAAGAGTAAATGCACAACATTCCTTGGAGAATTATTTTG
>JGI1221J13441_10000241_pt1 | contig 26372 bp, 21 predicted proteins | sample LakVidmifraction_4_FD_13441 | JGI IMG/M metagenome (IMG submission 13441) | reverse complement strand
AGATACCTTCTGGTAATAAATAACTTGCTAATTCTTTGTCCAAATTCTAGTACTTTTCAAGCAAAGATAAATGAATTCCCCCTAAAATAATTCTTGATCCGTTTTAACTCGGTTTTTTTTATGAAAATAAATTATTGAAAACGTCTTCAACCTTAGTGACTTTTACTACTTTTATTTTGTGTCCGTTACTGCTTATTTTATTAAATTTTGAAATAAATATTTTGTGAAATCCGAGTTTTTCAGCTTCCGTAATACGCTGTTCTACCCGGTTAACCGGACGAATTTCACCTGATAGGCCAATTTCGGCGGCAAAACAAAAATCCTGTGCAATGGGAACATCTTCATTAGAAGATAAAATGGCGCAAATTACCGCTAAATCGATGGCAGGATCATCAACTTTCATGCCTCCGGCAATGTTCAAAAACACATCTTTTGCGCCCAATCTAAATCCGGCGCGTTTTTCTAAAACAGCCAAAAGCATGTTTAATCGCTTGGTGTCAAAACCTGTTGTTGAGCGTTGTGGCGTTCCATAAACCGCTGTGCTTACCAATGCCTGAACTTCAATCATTAAAGGTCTCATTCCTTCTAAAGTTGCAGCAATTGTGGTGCCACTTAAATCTTCTTCTTTTTGTGAAATTAAAATTTCGGAAGGGTTTTCTACTTCACGCAACCCAAAAGATTGCATTTCATAAATGCCGATTTCTGCCGTGGATCCAAAGCGGTTTTTTTGTGCTCGTACTATTCTATATGCATGATTTCTGTCGCCTTCAAATTGCAACACAACATCTACCATATGCTCTAAAACTTTTGGGCCTGCAATATTGCCGTCTTTGGTGATATGCCCAATTAAAAGTACCGGAGTAGCAGTTTCTTTGGCGAATTTAATGAGCTCGGCAGTAGTCTCCCTAATTTGTGAAATTGATCCCGGAGAAGCATCAATATATTCGGTATATAAAGTTTGGATGGAGTCAATGACAACAACTTCAGGATGTATTTCTTCAATGGCCCTAAAAATGTTTTGTGTATTTGTTTCGGTTAAAATTAAACAATTGGCGTTTGAATTTTGAAGACGTTCGGCACGCATTTTAATTTGGGACTGGCTTTCTTCACCCGAAACATACAATACTTTTTTTGGCATTGTTAACGCGATTTGCAAGAGCAATGTAGATTTCCCAATTCCGGGTTCTCCTCCTAACAATAACATGGAACCTTTTACCAAACCACCACCCAAAACCCTGTCGAGTTCGTTATTTTTGGTTGAAATTCGGTCTTCCTTATCTAGAGAAATATCGTTAATTTTTAAGGCTACATTGGCTTTTTTTGGAGGGGTGGATTGTTTCCAATTTCGTTTTTCTTCCGCCTGAATCACTTCTTCAATAATGGTGTTCCACTCATTACATGATTTGCATTGTCCGAGCCATTTTGCATATTGGGCGCCGCAATTTTGACAAAAGAATAAAGTTTTGGTTTTAGCCATTGTAAGTATGTATTGAAGAAGTAAATATACTAAGAATAACCAGATGTTTTTCTGTATTTATTATAAATAGGAATCAACAAGAAGGAAAGTCCACCAAATATAATCACCATTAATGTTTGGGCTGTCCACATAATCCACCCAAAAGCGCGAGCAGGATTGTCTTCAATATTGTATAAAATAAGTGCACTTGCAACAAAAACAGGATATGTCCCCAAACCGCCGTTTGTTAGCGCCATACTAAAACCGCCAACAACAAAAGCTACAATTATTGCATCAAAAGGAAGGTTCGTGGTTTCTGGTAAAGCAAAAGTTACGGCATAAAACATAAGCACATACATCAACCAAATAAAAATGGTATGAAAAATAAACTCCCATTTCTTTTTCATGGTAATAATGCTCTTTATTCCATCAATTAATCCTTTTATAAATGTAAATATTTTCATTATAAATGGATGCGTAGATTTTTTAAGTATACGATAGGTTATAAATCCGGCCAACGGAATGACCACTAAAAAAATAATTTTTAAATAAAGGTTACCTTCCTCATCTTCTTTAAAAAGGTAGCTGCCCATTAATTCGGTTTGTAAAAAAAAGGCGATTCCAGTAATTGAAAACAGCATAATTACATCGGCAACGCGTTCAGCAACAATGGTTCCTATTGCTTTTTCAAAAGGAATTTTTTCATATTTTTTGATGCTGGCAGCACGCGCAATTTCTCCTGAACGGGGAATAAATAAGTTTAGTAAATAAGCGATTAAAACGGTCATTACACAATTCAAATATGTGGGTTTATAACCTAAAGGATCCAATAAAAACCGCCAGCGGTAGGCTCTTGACAAATGACTTAAAATTCCAAAAACCAAAGACAGCGCCACCCACCAATAATTTGCAGTTTTAAATGATGTTTCAATGGATTTAATGTCGGCGGGCGCTAATTTTGAAATGGAGTACCAAATTAAAAAAACTCCCAATGCTATTGGGAGGGTTATAAAACTTATTTTTTTTAATTTGTTGATCAATTTATGTTAACGTATTGTCATTTTCGTTAGGAAAAATTAACGTTGGTTTGAATAATTTCGCTTTTTCAAAATCCATGGTGCCATAAGAAATAATAATAATAATATCGCCTTTGGCGACTTTTCTTGCAGCAGGGCCGTTTAAAGTAATTTCTCCGCTTTTCCTTGGGCCCGGGATTACGTAAGTTTCAAGGCGTTCGCCATTGTTAATGTTTACAATTTGAACTTTTTCTCCCTGAATAATATTAGCGGCATTCATTAATTCCTCATCAATAGTTATGCTGCCGATATAATTTAAATCGGCACCTGTAACTTTAACCCTGTGAATTTTTGATTTTACGACTTGTATTTGCATGGTGCAAAATTAATGTTTTTGAATTAAATTGTTCTTACTTTATAAACTAATATTGTCTATTAGTCTTACTTTTCCAGCAAAAACTGCTATAAATGCGCGATATTTTTTTGTTGGATCTTTTGTTTCAACGGGTAAAAGGGTGTCTTCATCAGCAATTTCGAAATATTCTAAGTTGAATAATGGATGATTTTTAAATTCATTTTCAACCCATTTTACCACCTCGAAAGCATTTTTTGTGCCAAATTCAGCTTTAGCTTTTTTTAGCGTTTTATATATGAATGGCGCTGATGCTCTTTGTTCTTTTGTAAGCCTTATATTTCTGGAACTCATAGCCAAACCGTCTTTTTCTCTGTGAATGGGACAGGCAATAATTTTTACAGTAAGATTTCTTTTTTCAGCCATTTTGCGAATGATTTGAATTTGCTGAAAATCCTTTTCCCCAAAATAGGCTTTATGTGGCTCTACTATTTCAAACAAACGCTCCACAATTGTGCCCACACCGTTAAAATGTCCTTCTCTAAATTTTCCCTCCATTTGAAATTCCAATCCTTCAAAATCAAAAGATTGCGATTGAATGTCATTAGCATAAATTTCTTCAGGAGTTGGGGTAAAAACGATGTCGCAGATAGAAGATTTTAACAGCGATAAATCTTTATCAATTGTTTTTGGATAATTTATTAAATCATCTGCATTGTCAAACTGTGTTGGGTTTACAAAAATGCTCACCACCACAATATCATTCTCTTTTTTTGCCTTTTCAACAAGCGATAAATGACCTTCATGAAGAGCTCCCATAGTGGGCACAAAGCCAATAGTAGTGCCGCTTTTAAGCGATTCTATTTTTTGTTGTACCGATATTATTTTAGCAAAAACCAACATAACGTATTTGTTAATAAACGTTAAAAGCGTGCAAACTTACATTTTTCAAGCTAAATTCTACATTAATTTTCGTAATTTTGCATATATTTTAAAAATAAGAGTTGGTTTTATGAAAGATAAGAGAGTATTGATTGTTTCTTCTGAAGTTGTTCCTTATTTGCCTGAAAATGAATTGTCAACGACCTCGTTTGAAACAGCAAAAATGATCCATAGCAAGGGTGGGCAAACACGAATTTTTATGCCTCGGTTTGGATTAATAAATGAAAGAAGACATCAACTCCATGAAGTTATTCGTTTATCCGGTATGAACTTGGTAATCAATGATATGGATATGCCTTTAATTATTAAAGTGGCTTCAATTCCTAAGGAGAGAATGCAAGTTTATTTCATTGATAACGATGAATATTTCAAAAGAAAAGCACTTTTTTCTGATGAGGATAATAATTTGTTTGAGGATAACGATGAACGTGCTATATTTTTTGCAAAAGGGGTTGTGGAAACAGTAAAAAAATTAAATTGGTCACCAGATATTATTCACGTTAATGGCTGGATGGCGTCACTTTTACCCTTATATATTAAAGAATACTATAAAGACGATCCCTTATTTTCAAACAGTAAGATTGTGACTTCGCTTTACAACACTGGTTATGAGGGTACCTTAAATGATAAGTTTTCTGAAAAGATCAAGTTTGATAATATTGATGAATCTAAAATTAAGACCATCTTTAATCCAACCTACACTAATCTTTTGATTAATGCCATTGAAAATTCTGATGCAGTAATTAAAGCAAGCGAGCAACTTCCCGATGATTTGCTTGACTATTTAAAAACTTGCGATAAACCTGTTTTGGATTATTATCCAATCAGTGAATTTGACAATGCCTACACCAATTTTTACTTAAACAAAGTTTTATAATAAAAAATCTAACATTTATATATGGCAATTAAAGTTGTAAATGCTTTAAAATATTTAGGGCTATTCTCAATAGTGTTTTTTACAATAATATCGTGCGAAAAGGAAATTGAAAGTATTGGAGTTAACTTGGTTAACAATAATAATTTTTCCACAAATAAAGATACTTCAGAAGTTTTAACTTCTAATGAAAACATTACAAATGTTCCGGCCAACGGAGTTGCACAATATTTATTGGGGGTTTACTCCGATAACGAATTTGGAACTTTAAAAGCGTCAATTGTGTCACAGTTGTCTCTTCCGGTAACTGGTGAATCTTATAATTATGGAACCAATTACGCTATAGATTCTGTTTTGGTGTCCATTCCCTATCAAGCTACCAAAGAAGCTAACCTATCCAACGGAAAACCAAAATTTTCTATTGATTCTGTTTTTGGAAATGCCGATGTCGAATTTCAATTGGGTATTTATGAATTAAAAACTTTTCTAAACACCTTAGATCCTACAGACCCTTCAAAACCTGCTATTTATTATTCTGATAAAGAATTTCTAAAAGGGGATGCTCCGTTTTATATGGGGAATTTCAAAGTCAATCCGAATGATACCGTATCATATATCAAAAGATATATGCCTAATGGTATTACGGCCTATGATATTGACACCATTAAACAAGCAGATTTAAGTCCAAGCATTAGAATCCCATTAAATGAAAGTGTAATTCAACAACTTTTTGTTGACAATGCTTCTGGATCAGAGTTTCAATCTCTTGATAATTTTCAACATTATTTTAGAGGTTTTTATATTGAAGCAGAAGAATTAACTTCAAATAAATCTCATTTGATTTCGTTAGATATGACGAATGCTAAAATGATTATTTATTATTCAAAAGATGAAGATGAGGGCGCAACAGTAGATTTAAACGGCAATAATGTTAACGGTGAGTTAGGCGTAAGAACCAAACACAGTTATGAATTTGCATTTGGAGCCATTAAATCAAATGTTCTTAAAAGAGATTATACGGTTTCGCATCAAAGTGGTGAAGACAAGCTATACGTGCAGGGAGCGGCGGGTTCAATAGCAACCATTGAGTTGTTTAACAATGAAAATCTGGAAGAATTACAGCAAAATAATTGGCTGATTAATGACGCAAATTTAATTTTTTATGTTGATCAAGATGCTGCCAGTTCAATTGCTCCTGAACAATTGTTTATATACAATTATGACGAGAATTTGCAGATAGCCGATGTTATGACCGAAGGAATTAGTGCAGTTGGCGGTTTCTTGGAAAGAGACGATAACGGAAAACCTTACCGATATGTTTTTAAAATTACTGATTATATGTCGAAATTATTGAAAACGGATGAGCCTTTGGACTTAGTAAAAATAGGGTTAAAAGTTTACAATTCTTCAGATACTCCCACCGCTAGTGCAGATGTAAAAATCAGAGAATATAGCTGGACGCCAAAAGGAGTTGTGTTATTTGGGCATGACCCAAGTTTCGGCGATAAAAGAATAAAACTAGAAATATCTTATTCAAAAATAAATAATTAAAAAAGAAAATTCTTATGTGTGGAATTGCCGGTTATTTAGGTTTTAGAAAAGCTTATCCTATAGTTATCAATGGTTTACAGCGTTTAGAATATAGAGGCTATGACAGTGCAGGAGTTGTATTGCTTGACGGCAATGAAATGAGCCTTTATAAGACAAAAGGAAAAGTTTCTGATTTAAAAAAAATAGTCAGACAAAAAAATGTTGAGGGCAATTTAGCTTTAGGCCATACCCGTTGGGCTACACACGGCGTACCAAATGATGAAAATTCACATCCTCATCTTTCCAATTCAGGAAAATTAGTCATTGTTCATAATGGAATTATAGAAAACTATGATACCATTAAAAAGGAACTTATAACAAGAGGTTATACTTTTAAAAGTGATACCGATACCGAAGTTTTAATTAATTTAATAGAAGATATTAAAATCAAAAATAACTGCAAATTAGGCAAAGCTGTTCAAATGGCTTTAACTAACGTGATTGGGGCCTATGCCATTGCTGTTTTTGATATTTCAAAACCTGATGAAATCATTGTGGCTAAATTAGGAAGTCCTATAGCCATTGGTATTGGAGAAAATAATTCAGAATTTTTTGTAGCTTCAGATGCATCGCCTTTTATAGAGTACACAAGAGATGCCATTTATTTAGATGATGAAGAATTGGCAATTATTAAATTGGGAAAACCAATTAGAATTCGTAAAATTCAAGACAACACAGCAGTTGAACCTTATGTTCAGGAATTAAAACTTAATTTAGAACAAATTGAAAAAGGGGGTTACGAACATTTTATGCTCAAAGAAATTCACGAGCAACCTAACGCTATTTTAGATGCATATAGAGGAAGACTTTTGGCCTCCAAAGGCATAATAAAAATGGGCAGTGTTGACAATAATATTTCGAGATTTTTAAACGCAAACCGTATTGTAATAGTTGCCTGCGGAACTTCATGGCATGCAGGATTGGTGGCTGAATATTTGTTCGAAGATTTGGCGAGAATCCCTGTTGAAGTTGAATATGCCTCAGAATTTAGATACCGAAATCCAATCATAAATAAAAACGACGTGGTAATTGCAATTTCACAATCGGGTGAAACTGCTGATACATTGGCAGCCATAAAATTGGCAAAATCTAAAGACGCTTTTGTGTTTGGGGTTTGTAATGTAGTAGGTTCTTCCATTGCAAGAGAAACCGATACCGGCGCTTATACGCACGCCGGACCGGAAATTGGCGTTGCTTCAACCAAAGCATTCACCACTCAAATTACGGTGCTTGCTTTAATGGCATTAAAACTTGGTAATTTAAAGGGCGAACTTTCAAACTCAAAGTATAACCACTATATCCATGAATTGAGCTTAATTCCCGGTAAAGTGGAAGAAGTTCTAAAAATGGATACCGAAATAGAAAAAATTGCCGCGATTTACAAAGATGCACCAAATTGTTTGTATTTAGGAAGAGGGTATAATTTCCCTGTAGCACTTGAAGGGGCTTTAAAATTAAAGGAAATTTCTTACATACACGCAGAGGGTTATCCTGCTGCAGAAATGAAACACGGGCCTATCGCTTTAATTGATGAACATATGCCGGTTATTGTTATTGCCACTAAAAAGGGTCATTATGACAAAGTGGTGAGTAACATTCAAGAAATAAAAGCACGTAACGGTAAAATTATTGCCATTGTTACCAAGGGTGATACCATAGTAAGGGAAATGGCAGACCATGTGATTGAAATTCCGGAAACCGAAGAAGCCTTTACACCGCTTTTATCAACAATTCCACTACAATTATTATCGTATTATATAGCAGTTATGAGAGGCTGTAATGTAGATCAACCGAGAAATTTGGCGAAATCCGTTACGGTGGAGTAGTCAAGAAAGGCTTCATGTTGACGAACTTTTTCACGAACACTTTTTGATGATATTATTTATATTTGGGTTCCGTTTTCGGAACCCTTTTCATTGTAAAATAATTCGGGTATTTAAAATAAGGCAACAAAAACATCTTATTTCAAAAGGATTTCGTAATACTTAATAGAAAAAGTTACTTTTTTAATAATTTATTTTTAGTTTAAATTTAAGTAAGTTTTTCAATCAATTTAATTGGTTCTGTTTATGATTTAGAAATGGTGTCATGAATCATGCTGTGATTTCCATCATTCCATAAAGTTAATATATCCGTTGCAACTTGGGCGCCACTGCCTGCGGCAATTGCGAACTGACTTCTCCATCCCGCTAAAACACCGGCAACATATATGCCTTCTGCAACCAAGTGGTTGTTGTTTTTTAGCATAATACGTTCTTTTTGTGGAGGCAAACTCTGATGAGGAATTACATATTGCATGAGACCTTCAATATTGAAAAGATTTGAAGGACCAATAGCCACAACAATTGTTTTTGTATTGTAGGAATTTTTATTGGTGAATACTCTAAAATTAGGAAATTCTCCTTCAATTTTAGTTACCTTTTCATTTTCAATCTGAATCACATGAGGATATTGTTCAGAAAGTTGGTTTAAGCCATCTGTCAAAACCTGATCGCCTCTCGTTCCTTTTTTAAGTCCCAACACATTGTTGAGCAAAGCTTCGTTTAGCGCCGAACTTTTTTGGTGAGCAGCAATCCCAATTTTTTTATTTTTTGCATAAGGTTTGTCACCTGCTGAACCTAAAATTAGGGCGCAAGACAATCCAGCTGCGCTTCCTCCTATTATCAACACATCAAAAGCGTCCATATTTAAGAATTTAATTGTGAAATAATCCCTGTATATTTGAAGTAAACAATTTTACAGCTATCGCCAAAAGAACAACTCCAAATACTTTTCTAATAATATTTATGCCGTTTTTTCCTATAATTTTTTCAATTTGCACAGAAGTTTTAAGCACTATGTATAAGAAAATTGTATTGATAATAATGGCAATTACAATATTTATGGTTGAAAACTCAGCCCTTAACGAAAGCAGTGTGGTTAAACTCCCCGGTCCGGCCAATAATGGAAATGCCAACGGAAATACAGAAGCTGTTTTTGCATTTGTTTCTTCTTCCTTATAAAGAGAAATGCCCAAAATCATTTCCAGCGCCAAAAAAAACAGGATTAATGAACCTGCAACTGCAAAAGAATAAACATCAATTCCAATTAGATTTAAAATACTTTTTCCCAAAAACAAGAAAGCAACCATAATAAAACATGCGACTATAGATGCTTTTTCTGAATGGATGCGACCAAATTTTACGCGTAAATCAATAATTAGCGGAATATTGCCTATAATATCAATTACCGCAAATAATACCATTGATGCAGTGAGTATTTCTTTAAAATTTATATCCATCTTATGCCTTTTTAAAACGATTGGCGAAAGTATACAATCAAAAATTGAATTATAGTAAAAGTAATGTAAAAAAATAGTTATTTTTGCCAGATGTTTCAATTAGGAAAAACAATAGTTTCAGAAGAGATTATAGAGAAAGATTTTGTTTGTAATCTATCAGCCTGTAAAGGCAAATGTTGTGTTGATGGGGAAGCTGGTGCTCCATTGGATGAGGATGAATTGCTGATACTTATGGATATTTATCCAAAAGTGAAGCCTTTTTTAAGAGAAGAAGGAATTCAAGCCATTGAAGACCAAGGACTTTTTATTACGGATGAAGGCGAATATGAAACCACATTAATAGACGGGAAAGATTGCGCTTACGCTATATATGATAAAAATAATACCGTTAAATGCGGTATTGAGGAAGCTTATAATCAAGGCGTAATTGATTGGAAAAAACCGATTTCCTGTCATTTATATCCAATCAGAATTACAGATTACGTTGAGTTTTCAGCAGTAAATTACCATAAATGGCCAATTTGTGATGACGCCTGTACTTTAGGCAAAGAATTGCAAGTACCTGTTTACAAATTTGTGAAGGATGCCTTAATCAGGAAATTTGGGGAGGATTGGTATATGGAACTGGAAAAAATTGCCAAAAATCACAAACAGCAATAAAACTTTTTAAGCAAACAAAAAATCGTCATTAAAAGAGCACATTTTTAGGTGCTCTTATTTTAATTTGGCGTTTTTATAAAAGCTCCCTAAAAACCAACTGTATGGCAATTTAAAAATTTTCAAAGTATTGAAAATCGGCAATTAACAATATTGGTTTATTCTTGAAATTTTGCAATAATGTTAAAAACTCACTAACAAATGTGAATAAGTAAGCCTTTTTTGTGTCTATTTTTTTTCAATATTTGTTTTACTCGTTTTTTGTCAAAAAAACAACAACTAACTACTAACTAAAAAACCACGATTCATGTCATTTATTGAACCCATTCTTCAACCTAATAAAAATCGCTTTGTGATTTTTCCAATTCAACACCAAGATATCTGGGAATGGTATAAAAAACAGGAAGCAAGCATTTGGACTGCAGAAGAAATTGATTTACATCAAGATGTAATAGACTGGGAAACAAAATTAAATGATGACGAGCGTTATTTTATAAAACATGTTCTGGCTTTTTTTGCAGCTTCTGATGGCATAGTAAATGAAAATTTAGCAGAAAATTTTGTGAGCGAAGTGCAATATTCCGAAGCAAAATTCTTTTATGGTTTTCAAATAATGATGGAAAACATTCATTCTGAAGTGTATTCATTGTTAATTGACACCTACGTTAAAAATGATTCTGAAAAAGACCAGTTATTTAACGCCATTGAGGTTTTTCCTGCCATTAAAGAAAAAGCCGACTGGGCGCTAAAATGGATTGAAAGTCCTAGTTTTGCAGAGCGATTAATTGCATTTGCAGCCGTTGAAGGCATCTTTTTCTCGGGAAGCTTTTGTTCTATATTTTGGTTGAAAAAGAGAGGTTTAATGCCAGGATTAACCTTTTCGAACGAATTGATTTCACGAGATGAAGGCTTGCATTGCGATTTCGCCATTCACCTACATAACAATCATATTGTAAATAAAGTTCCTAAAGAACGAATTACCGAAATTTTAACCAATGCGCTGGATATTGAGCGCAAATTTATTACAGAGTCATTACCAGCCAGTTTAATTGGAATGAACGCAAAATTAATGTCGCAATATTTAGAATTTGTGACCGACCGCTTGTTGACGGAGTTTAATTGCGACAAAGTTTATAATTCCTCAAATCCGTTTGATTTCATGGAAATGATTTCCTTGGAAGGTAAAACAAATTTCTTCGAAAAACGGGTTTCAGAATATCAAAAGGCCGGTGTAAAAAGTGGTGCAGGAACTGGAAGCATCAGTTTTGATGCAGATTTCTAAATATTTACGATTTTGGATTTATGATTTTAGATTTACGAAGTTGAAAACCTTAATAGGTTAAAAATTGCTTTGGAAGAAATTTTAAAAAAGCGAACAAAAAAGTTTGCTTTAGATTGTTGGAACTTATGTTCAAAGTTTCCTAAAACAAGAGAGTATGATGCCTTTTGCAGGCAACTAATAAGATGTTCAAGTTCGGTTGGAGCAAATTATAGGGCTGCTTGTAGAGCTAAATCAAAAGCAGATTTTATTCATAAACTTAAAATTGTAGAAGAAGAGGCAGATGAAAGTATGTATTTTTTAGAATTATTTAAAGAAATCAATTTTGAAAATACAATCAAGATTGAAAAATTAATAAAAGAAGCAAATGAACTTGTTTCAATTATAGTTGCTTCCATAAAAACAATGAGAAATAATTTAAATAGTAAATAAGCACAAAAGGCAAAAGCAAATCCCAAAAATCAGAAATCAGAAATCAGAAATCGTAAATCTTAAATAGAAAATGTTTGTACTGAAAAGAGACGGAAGAAAGGAGCCCGTGATGTTCGATAAAATCACAGCCAGAGTTAGAAAGATGTGTTATGGCTTAAATAAATTGGTTGACCCAGTTAAAGTTGCTATGCGCGTAATTGAAGGTTTATATGATGGGGTTACAACTTCTGAACTTGATAATTTAGCCGCTGAAACTGCGGCAACAATGACGGTCCAACATCCCGATTATGCAAAACTGGCAGCGCGTATCGCCGTTTCAAACTTACATAAAAATACTAAAAAGGTGTTTTCTGAAGTCATGGCAGATTTGTATAATTATGTAAATCCGCGTACAGGAAAAAAAGCACCGTTATTGTCTGATGAGACTTTTAAAGTCATTATGGCTCATGCCGAAAAATTGGACTCCACAATTATATACAACAGGGATTTTGGCTATGATTATTTTGGATTCAAAACATTGGAACGCTCTTATCTGTTGAAAATAAATGGTGAAATAGTTGAGCGCCCGCAACATATGTTAATGCGTGTTGCCATAGGTATTCATCAGGAGGATATTGATGATGCCATTGAAACGTACGAATTGATGTCCAAAAAATTCTTTACGCATGCAACACCAACGCTATTTAACGCGGGAACGCCAAAACCACAAATGTCTTCATGTTTCCTGTTGCAAATTCAAGACGACAGTATTGATGGAATTTATGATACGCTGAAACAAACGGCACAAATATCGCAATCTGCTGGAGGTATTGGTCTTTCAATTCACAATGTTCGTGCCACAGGCTCGTATATTAGAGGCACTAATGGAACTTCTAATGGAATTGTTCCTATGTTGAAAGTATTTAACGATACGGCTCGTTATGTGGATCAGGGCGGAGGAAAAAGAAAAGGCTCTTTTGCCATTTACCTGGAACCTTGGCATGCAGATGTTTTTGAGTTTCTGGATTTGCGTAAAAATACCGGAGCAGAAGAAAAGCGTGCCCGAGATTTATTTTATGCGATGTGGATTCCGGATTTATTTATGAAACGGGTAGAAGAAAATGGAGACTGGACGTTGATGTGTCCTAATGAATGTCCGCATTTATTTGACACTTATGGTGATGAATTTGACAAATTATACACGGGTTACGAAAAAGTGGGGAAAGGACGCAAAACCATCAAGGCGCGTTTACTTTGGGAAAAGATACTGGAAGCTCAAATTGAAACAGGAAATCCGTATATGTTATACAAAGATGCCGCTAACCGGAAATCCAACCAAAAGAATTTAGGAACCATCCGTTCTTCTAATTTGTGTACCGAAATTATGGAGTACACCTCAAAAGATGAGGTGGCAGTTTGTAATTTGGCATCTATTGCGCTTCCTATGTATATTGAAGAAGATGAACATGGAACTAAATTTTTCAATCATCAAAAACTTTATAAAATCACCAAAAAAATTACGCGGAATTTGGATACGGTGATTGACCGTAATTATTATCCGGTAAAGGAGGCTGAAAACTCAAATTTCCGCCACAGACCAATCGGACTTGGTGTTCAGGGTTTGGCAGATGCTTTTATTCTGTTGCGTTTGCCTTTTACAAGTGACGAAGCTAAAAAATTAAATAAAGAAATTTTTGAAACTATTTATTTTGCGGCAGTTACTTCCTCAATGGAAATTGCAAAAGCAAAAGAACCTTATTCTTCATTTAAAGGTTCTCCAATGTCACTTGGAGAATTTCAGTTTAATATGTGGGGCATTTCCGAAGAAGAATTAGGCGGAAGATGGGATTGGAAAGCATTGCGTAAAAAAGTACTTAAAAACGGCGTCAGAAATTCGTTATTGGTAGCGCCGATGCCAACCGCTTCAACGTCTCAAATTTTAGGAAACAACGAAGCTTTTGAACCGTATACGTCAAATATATATACCCGCAGGGTATTGAGCGGCGAATTTATTGTGGTGAACAAACATTTATTGGAAGATTTGGTTGATCGTGGTTTGTGGGATAATGAAATGAAAGAAAATATTATGCGTGCCAATGGATCTGTTCAGCATATTGACATCATTCCCCAAGAACTGAAAGATTTGTACAAAACTGTTTGGGAAATGAGCATGAAAGATATTATAGACATGTCTCGTCAGAGAGGATATTTTATAGACCAATCGCAGTCGCTAAACCTATTTATGCAAGATGCCAATTATGCCAAACTAACTTCTATGCATTTTTACGCCTGGAAATCGGGATTAAAAACCGGCATGTATTATTTGCGTACCAAAAGTGCGGTCAACGCAACTCAATTTACTGTTTCAAACATAAAAAAAGAAGAGGAGACACCACTTACACCAGAAGAATTAAAACAATTGATTCTGCAATCAAAAGAGAACCCTGATGATTGTGAAATGTGTGGGTCATAACTAAACGAATTACCTCAGAAGACTAGAAAACCCCCTATCAAATTGTTTTGAAAGGGGGTTTTTGATTGGATATAAATTCTATTTTTTCTTCTTGGTAGCGTATAGTTCTAATAAATCCATTGTCGCTTTTATCAAGTCTTCAGTTTCTAACAAAATACTAAAGTAGAGTGTTGTGTTTTTAGGACTGGATTCTGTTGTTCTTGTACGTTCTACCTGCTTTTGCGCGTAGGTGGAAACGATGGTTAACAACTCTTGTTTTTCTTCAAGTAAAGAAGTGATTTTATTAAATGAACGATCATCAAAAATGTTTCTTATTTTACCAAACAAATGAGATAATTTTTCATCAATTTCTTTTAATTCTTTTGCTTGATTTGTCTTTAAACCTTTATGATTGTTTTGGATATGTTTATGGCTTACTTTTGAAATAAATCCTACGGATTGTGCAATGTCTTGCAAGTCTCCAATAACATCAATATAAAAAGTGCTTGCACTAACAGATGTTTCATCCAAATTTTTAATAAAATAAAAGATATTGTTCTGTAAATCTTCAATCTCGGATTCTAATTTCCCAACGGCATGTTTAGCTTTTTTAAGCGTTGGTAAATCTTCATTTATTAAACCATTGATGGTATTTTCATTTATTTTACTAACTCTTTTTAATACTTTAGAAATGTTATCCGCACTTTCTTCTATGACACCTTTTACAGATTTACTTTCAGTTCTGTTTAAACTATCTTCAGCTTGTGTTTCTTTTGATTTTTTGATATGTTTTAATGAATTTCTAACCAATAAAAAAACGGCTATTAACAGTAAAATTGCAATCATTGTAGGTCCTCCTAAAAAGATCAAATAAGCAGTGACACCTGAAGCAACAAAAGCCATAATTGCAGTAAAGAACCAACCTCCAATTACATTTAAAACTCCAGCAACTCTATAAACGGCACTTTCACTTCCCCAAGCTCGGTCTGCCAATGAAGAGCCCATTGCAACCATAAATGTTACGTAAGTGGTAGATAATGGCAATTTATAGGATGTAGCTATCGAAATTAAAACTCCCGAAACCATTAAATTAACTGCGGCTCTTACCAAATCAAAGGCTGGTAATTCAAGTTTTTTTCCTTGAACCAGTTTAATTACAGGTTTTTCAAATTGTTTGTCAATTTTATTTTGAATAGAATTTGGAATTAAAACTGAAAAATATCTTGAAAATAAGATAGAACCTCTTACCAAAACTCTTGAGGTAAAGGTGGGTTGAAAACGTTCTTTTGTATCAGACTGGCTTGATAAATCAACTGAAGTTTTTACTACTGCTTTTGCTTTTGAAGAAAACCACAGGGTTACTACCATTATCATTCCGGCAATAAATAACAACATGGTTGGTGTAGGAACTTTTTCAGCTAAAACACTCATTGTAAATTCATTTGCGGGTACACCAGAAGCTACCCAGGCCTCATATGATTGCCAGCCTGCAATTGGAACACCAATAAAATTCACCAAGTCATTACCTGCAAATGCCAGTGCTAATGCAAAAGTACCTGCAATAATAATAATTTTGTAAATATTTATTTTAAAGAAATTTATTAAAATATAGGACACTGCAGACCAAAAAATCAAATTTAGTACGATAATTTGGTAAACAAAATTCTCTAAGAAATCCTGAATGGTTCCACCAATAAGATCAAAACTTTGTGTCGCGTAATTTGTTCCCCCAATACCTTTCATAAGGATAAAGTAGATAATTGATGATAACGCGATTCCTCCGAACAAGGCGCCAGCCCATGCTGCTTTTTTTTCAAAATTAAATGACAATAACAGACGGGAGAAATATTGCACAAAAGCACCAACAGAAAATGCGACTATTACGGATAGCAGGATTCCAACAATAATCATAGTCGCTTTTGAAGTATTTATATAGTTCGCAACATCTGCAAAATTACCGCCATCTGCACCTATTTTAATTAATGAAACTGCAACAGCAGCACCTAATAATTCAAAAACAATTGAAACTGTAGTAGATGTTGGCATTCCAATACTATTGAAAAAATCAAGCAATAAGATATCTGTAATCATTACCGCCATAAAAATGATCATGATATCACTGAACATAAACATTCCTGGATTAAAAATTCCTTTTCGTGCCACTTCCATCATTCCACTTGAAAATACGGCTCCAAAGGCAATACCAATACTGGCAACTATCATTATTGTTTTAAATGATACTGCTTTTGAACCTATTGCAGAATTTAAAAAGTTAACGGCGTCATTACTGACTCCGACAATTAAATCGGCAATAGCTAAAATTGCAAGGGCAGCAATCATTAATAAGTACAAATTATCCATATATTAGGTATATTTTTATAATTGCGTAAAAGTAACGAGTTATTTTTTTTTATACTATTTAAATGTCTATTTTCTTAAAAATCAAACAATACAGTTATATAAAAAAGGGATTTGGTTTATATAAACTAAATCCCTTTCATTTTAAATTAATTATTTTTTAAAGACATATTTTATTCAATAATTCTGATAAGTCAAATATAATCTACTTTTTCTTTTTATGTTTTAAAACTTTAGCGTCAACATAATATATGATGCTTTCAGAAATGTTTTTTAGCAAATCCCCAATTTTTTCAAATTTTTTCATCACAACTAATGCCATTAAATATTGCCGAATTAATTCAGGATTTTTACCAACTTCTTCTTCAACTATATTAAAAGTATTTGCGTTTATTTTATTAATAATTTTATCCTTCTTAAATACCTTTCTGGCAGCCTTTAAATTTTCATCAGTATAGGCTATTTGTACATCATTAAACATACTGCCAAGGGTATCAAACATTAAATTAAACTCCAATTTTTCAATTAACTCTGGTGCTAATTTTTGATTTAAATCAATAGTATGATTGGCTATGTCATATGCTTGGTCTCCAATTCGCTCTAAATTGTAATTAATTTTAAGTATTGCCAATGCAAATCTTAAATCGGTTGCGACAGGATTGTATAAGGCAATAAAGTTATCCGTATCCCTTTCAATTTTTAAATCAAGGGCATTCACTCTGTTCTCTTTTGAGATGACTTCTTCCGCTAAGTCTGTGTCAAAAACTGTAAAAGCCTCAAAAGCAAGATTAACCTGACTATGACATAAGTTTAACATTTCTTCACCTATCTCACTTAAAGCAACTCTTTGTTCTTCAATATTTATCATAATTTTATTTTTTAACCGAACCTACCTGTAATATAATTTTCTGTTTGTTTTTTCTCGGGATTTGTAAAGATCTTTCTGGTTTTATCAAATTCAATTAATTCACCCAAATAAAAAAACGCCGTATAATCGCTAATTCTTGATGCCTGTTGCATATTATGAGTTACAATAATTATCGTATAATGTTCTTTTAAATGATAAATTAATTCTTCAATTTTTGCTGTAGAAATAGGATCTAATGCTGAAGTTGGTTCGTCCATTAATAAAATGGAAGGTTCAACCGCCAAGGTTCTGGCAATACATAATCGTTGTTGTTGTCCACCCGATAAAGCTAAAGCAGATTTGTTTAAATTATCTTTAACCTCATTCCATAAATCAGCTTGAACTAATGCTTTTTCTACACGCTGAGCCAATACTTTTTTATCTTTTATGCCTTGAATTTGTAATCCGTAAGCTACGTTTTCGAAAATAGATTTTGGGAACGGATTTGGTTTTTGAAAAACCATGCCAACTTCTTTCCTCAGTTCTTCAACCTGTGTTTTTTTTCCATAGATGTTAGTGTCATCTATTTTTATTTTACCATCCATCTTGAAATCATCCACATAATCGTTCATTCTATTAAACAAACGTAAAAAGGTGGATTTACCACAACCTGAAGGCCCGATAAAAGCGGTGATACTGTTTGGTTTAACATTCATAGATATATTTTTAATGGCCTGAAAGTCGCCATAAAACACATTTACATTTTTAGCATGTAACTTATACTTTTCAGGTGTTGAAGTCTCTATTTTGGTTTCTGCGGTTTTTTCTGTCATGACATCATTCATTGTTTTATTGTAACTTTTTTTGCCATCTGTTTCTAAAATAAACGGCTATTCCATTCATGATGAATGTAATCAGCAATAATATAATTATTGCTGCGGAAGCTGCAATTGCAAACCCTTCCTGTGGCCTTGTTGTCCAGTTATAAATTTGCATTGGCAGTACTGAAAACGCATCAAAAAGCGATTGTGGTACAAAAGGAACATATGCCATTGCGCCAACTACAATTAAAGGTGCTGTTTCACCTATTGCCCTCGATAAAGAGAGGATTATTCCTGTTATAATACCCCCAAATGAGGATGGTAAAACAACGCTTCTTATAGTTTGCCATTTAGAAGCGCCCAATGCAAATGAGGCTTCTTTTAATGATGGAGGCACTGCTTTTATAGCTTCCCTCGTTGCAACAATAATAATCGGTAAGATTAAAAGAGACAAGGTTAAACTTCCTGATAAAATACTGCCACCAAAATTAAAATATCGGACAAAAATACCCAATCCCAATAATCCGTAAATTATGGAAGGAACTCCTGCCAAATTTGAAATATTAATTTCCAATAAAGAGGATAACCTGGATTTTTTAGAATATTCTTCTAAATAAATACCGGCACCAACTCCTATAGGAATTGCAAAAATAACAGTTAAAAGCATCAAATCCAATGTACCAATAATAGCAGTATAAATTCCTGCTTCTTCAGGTTTTCTTGACGGTAAACTTGTTAAAAAATCCCAATTAATTCTTGTAAATCCTACACGTACAATATTATAGATTAGAATGACCAAAATTGAGATTCCAAAAAAGGTAAATAACATGCCTAAAGCTTTAAAAGCCTGATCTTTAATTTTATTTTTTCTAATGTTATTCATATTTTTCCTGATACTTTTTCTTAATCCAAAAGCTAATGGTGTTCAAGGTAAAAGTAAATAAAAACAAGGTAAGTCCTGCGGCAAAAATAGTTTTGTATTCAAGGGAACCTTGAGGCGCATCACCCGAACTTACTTGCACTATATAAGACGTAATGGTTTGAACTGGTATGGTTGGATTCAATGTGAATTGGGCTTGTTGTCCAGCGGCAATGGCAACAATCATAGTTTCACCAATAGCTCGGGAAATGGCTAATATGATGGAGACTATAATTCCAGATGAAGCAGCAGGCACCATTACTTTAAATGCCGTTTGAAACCGGGTTGAACCCATTCCGAAAGCAGCCAATTTTAAAGACTTCGGAACTGCATACAAGGCGTCTTCACTTAAGGAGGATATAAATGGGATAATCATAATACCCATTACAATCCCTGCCGACAGCGAGTTGAATGTTTCTAAATCGGGGTAGATGTTTTGTAAAAAAGGTGTTACTATCGATAAAGCAAAGAAACCATAAACCACCGTAGGAATAGCTGCCAAAATTTCAAGAAATGGCTTTAAAGTTTTTCTAAAACTTTTAGGGGCATACATATTTAAATAAATAGCGATGGTTAAGCCTATTGGAAGAGCCACTGCAATAGCTATTGCCGCAGTTAAAAATGTTCCTGAAAGCAATGCTAAAATACCAAAATGTTTTTCACTAAATAAAGGCGTCCATTGTGTATCTGTTAAAAACTCGAATATGGACACACTTCTAAAAAAAGAAATGCTTTCAAATAAAAGTACTGCAATAATACCAATAGTGGTTAATATGGTAATAGAAGCACAGAGCTTTAAAATGATTTCAATTAATTTTTCTTTAATTTTCATACAATACAATTGCCGATAAGAAACCTTACCGACAAATATAATTTTTTAATTTAAATATTTATTTAATCAGTATTTTACTAAAAGTTGCTTTTTGTTTTTCATAACCACTTTGTGGCATTGGAACATAACCAACCTCTTTAGATAATTGAGGAGCATTGTCTAAATAAAAATTTACAAATTTTTGAACTTCAGGTCGTTGTGCTGATTTAGTATTCACAAAAATAAATAATGATCTGGATAATGGAGCATATTCATTGCTGGCTACAGTTTCTATACTTGGCAATACAGCACCATTTCCACTGTCAATTCCAACAACACCTAATTTTTCTTTATTTTCTTCATAATAAGACAATCCGAAATAACCCAATGCGTTCACATCATTTTCAATACCTTGAACAGCAACGTTATAATCTGAAACCGCATTGAAATCTGTTCTGCTGGCTCCTGATTCTCCCATAATTACTTCAGTAAAGAAATCGTAGGTACCGTGTGAAGTGTTAGGTCCGTATAAATGAATTTCTTCATTTGGCCATTCGGCTCTAATATCATTCCATTTTTTAACGGTACTATTTGGTTCCCAAAGTTTTTTAAGTTCTTCGGTTGTCATTGTTTTAGCCCAAGTGTTTTCCTTGTTAACAACTACAGTTATACCATCTAGCGCAACTGTCAATTGAATGTATTCAATGCCATTTTCTTTACACAGCGCAATTTCTGTATCTTTAATTTCTCTTGAAGCATTACTGATATCGGTAACACCAGTTCCAAATTTTGTGAAACCACCACCGGTACCCGATTCACCAACAGTAACTTTTACTTTTGGTTCAACTTTTAAAAATTCTTCTGCAACAGCTTCTGAAACCGGGAAAACAGTTCCTGAACCATCAATAGAAATTGATCCTGTTAATTCTGACCCTTTTTCTTTTTTCTCACCACAAGACCCTAAAATTAGAGCGATGGACATAATAAATACTAATTTTTTCATTTTCTTATTGTTTAATTTGTTTTGCAAAGGACTAATTTGATTGTTAAGTCTAGGTTAATTAAAAATTATTTGTTTACCAATGTTTTCTTTATATTAAATGAATTACAACTTGAATTCAGCATTTAAAAACACCAATGATTTATGATCTTTTGTTGAATCGTCAAAATTGAATCCTTGATAATTTAATGCGAATTTAAGCCCTTTTACAGGAGCATATTGAATACCTGTAATCATTTGACTTCCGTCTTTCGCAAAATTCCAAGGGGTGTTTTCACCAGTTAACGTGTTTGAATTTAGTTGATCATAGCGACCAAAGATTTCAACTTTCTTATTGATTACATAAGTGGCATAGATTGAAATTCCGTCTAAATCTTGATTGGGAGCCGGGCTTGCATATTTGGTTGCATTATTTTGCATGTTGTACTCTGCACCTAATCTCCAGTCTGTAGCTTTATAACCGGCAAAGAAACTGTATGTTGTTATATCATCACCTCCCGTAGTTGGTTGATTGTCAGCATAAATTTTGGTAATTAATCCTTTTACAGGTGTGTAAACAAGACTTCCGCCAATTTTTTGGTTACCGTCTGCATCTTGAATAGCTTTATAACCTTCACCATTAACAATTAAAAAGTTAGCTTTTAAATTTTTAGTTAAAGTAAATTCAGCATTAATACCTAAATCGGTACTGCTGCCAAAACCATATTCATCTTGAAATGATTTATGTAAATAACGGTACCCCCAAAAATCTTCCTGGTCATTAAATTGTTTCATACCAATTAATCCCATACTTAATTTTACACCTTTGGTTACTTTCCAGTCTAATTGTGCGGCTTTTAAAAAGGCTGTATATTCACTGCCACCAGTGTTACTTCCAACATCAAAAGTTATTTTTGCAGAAATGGCTTTACTAAAATCATATTTATATCCGAAATATGAGCGGTCTAATTCAAAAGCACTGGTTTTAGTTACATTTTGGGTAAAGTCATAATGATAATTCCAAAAAACTTTAAATAGAATTTCGCCACTTGGTTTAAAATCTTCCTCGGTACTTTGGGAAAAGGAAGAAATTGAAATGAAGAGAATACTTAAAAATAATAATTGTTTTTTCATTTGAATTCTGTTTTGATTTAAATTCACTTTAAGTAAATTTTTTAATTAATTTTTAAAGTTAGGATATCATTCAATTGACAATATTGAGGAATATCATTTTTTTTATTGAAAATTTACAATGAGGAATACAAAAAAGTAATTGCTTAAGACTTTGTTTTTTTGGTTCATCCTTTATTAGTTTTTGTCTCTGCAAAGAACTCATGTGTTTGTTAAGCTAATGTTAAGCAATTGTTACTAGTTTAATAAAATTTGAAGCATAAAAAAAGGCTGCCTGAAGAGGCAGCCTGTAGCATTTCATAAAATAGTTGACAAAAACTAATGTATAATATGAAAAGATATATTTAAGACTTGTTTAAATACATCACAAATTTCAATCAATAAATCCTGTTTTGTTGACCAAATCATTATGTAATTATTAAATGTTTCTAAAAAAAACCTATAAAGGCAAGTTTATTTTTAAACACAATTCCTTCAATTGTTCATCATCAATTATGGAAGGCGCATCAATCATCACATCACGGCCACTATTATTTTTTGGGAACGCAATAAAATCACGAATGGTTTCCTGTCCGCCTAAAATAGCCGTTAATCGGTCCAGTCCAAATGCAATTCCGCCATGTGGTGGTGCACCATATTCAAAAGCATTCATTAAAAATCCGAATTGTTCTTTTGCTTTTTCTGGCGTAAAGCCTAAATGATTAAACATTAAAGCCTGAGTTTGTTTGTCGTGAATACGAATAGATCCTCCGCCAATTTCGTTACCGTTTAATACCAAATCATAAGCATTAGCCCTCACTTTTCCGGGATCCGTATCTAACATGGCCATATCTTCCGGTTTTGGAGAGGTAAACGGATGGTGCATGGCGTGAAATCTTTTAGTTTCTTCATCCCATTCCAACAAAGGAAAATCAACTACCCATAAAGGTGCAAATTCTTTTGGATTTCTTAAGCCCAAGCGATTTGCCATTTCCATACGCAACACACTTAATTGTGGACGCACTTTATCGGCGATACCTGACAATACGCAAATTAAGTCACCAGCTTTTGCTCCGGTTATTTCGGCCCATTTTTTGAAATCAGCTTCATCGTAAAATTTATCGACAGACGATTTAAAGGTGCCGTCTTCATTGCAACGAACATACACCATTCCCAAAGCACCCACTTGCGGACGTTTCAGAAATTCAATTAAACCATCAATTTCTTTTCTTGTAAACGCATTTCCTCCGGGAACTGCAATCCCTACAACCAATTCTGCAGCGTTAAAAACACCAAAATCTTTGTGTTGTGCCACTTCATTCAATTCTCCAAACTGCATCCCAAAACGAATGTCCGGTTTGTCATTTCCGTATTTGCGCATCGCGTTATCATACGTCATTCTTGGAAACTTAGAAATTTTAACACCATTCACTTCTTTCAATAAGTGACGCGTCAATCCTTCAAAGGCATTCAAAATATCTTCCTGTTCAACAAAAGCCATTTCGCAGTCTATTTGTGTAAATTCAGGCTGTCTGTCAGCGCGTAAATCCTCATCCCTAAAACATTTCACAATTTGAAAATACTTATCCAATCCACCAACCATCAGCAGTTGCTTAAAAGTTTGCGGCGATTGTGGCAAAGCGTAAAATTGCCCGGCGTTCATACGGCTTGGTACTACAAAATCTCGCGCACCTTCTGGTGTCGATTTAATTAAATAAGGCGTTTCAACTTCAATAAAACCTTCACCGGAAAGGTATTTTCTGGTTTCCATTGCCACTTTACTGCGAAAAATCAAGTTGTTTTTTACCGGATTTCTTCTAATATCCAGGTAACGATATTTCATCCGCAACTCATCGCCACCGTCCGTTTCATCTTCGATTGTAAATGGCGGTACCAGCGATTTGTTTAAAATAGTCAATTCTTTCACTAATATTTCTATGTCACCGGTAGGCATATTTGCGTTTTTTGAAACACGTTCTATCACCTTGCCTTTCACTTGAATCACAAATTCGCGCCCCAGCATTTTTGCTTTTTCCATCATTTCTTTTGGCGTGCGATCTTCATCAAAAATCAACTGCGTAATGCCGTAACGGTCGCGTAAATCAACCCAAATCATAAACCCTTTATCGCGTGTTTTTTGCACCCAGCCTGCCAAAATAACTTCCTGGCCAATATTTTCTATTCGTAATTCTCCGTTTTTATGCGTTCTGTACATCGTAATCTTTTTTAAGGAAGCACAAATTTAGTGATTTAGCCGATAGTTTTAAAAGTTATCAATCTTTTTTTGGGCGTTCCATTTGTAAATACAAATGTCAGGCTTTTGGCACTCGCGTTTTTTGCTGAAAAGCGCAAAACAGCGCTCAAACAAATGCCTCAATCCTTAACGCAAAACGCAGTAAATCTTTGTAACTTTGCGACAATAGAAATGTTTAATATATCAAAATATTAAAAGCTAAATAATAAATGGATAACAATCATATTGGCGTAGAAATAAGGAATAAGGTAGTGCAATATCAGGGCAAAAACGCTATTTATTATAAGAATAATAAGTTAAAAACCTGGGTTGGAATTTCCTGGACCGATTTTGGCGACAAAATTCAAAACCTGTCAAAAGCATTGTTGCATTTCGGCATTAAAGAACATCAAAATGTTGCCATATTCGCTGAAAACATGGCCGATTGGATTATAGCCGACATTGCTATAATGAGCATTAGAGCGGTAACAGTTCCTATTTATGCAACAAATTCAAGAAAAGAGGTTGAATATATTGTAAATGATGCTGAAATAAATATAATTTTTGTCGGTTGTCAAGAAGAATATGATAAAGCAGTTGAAATTTCAAAAACCAATAACTACTTAAAATTAATAGTTACCCTTTGCGAAGACATTAAGTTTGAAAACACTGAAAACTCAATTCATTTAAATGATTTTTTAATTTTTAAAACGAATGAAACCATTGAAACAGAGCTTCAAAAAAGATTTTATGAAAGCGAATCAACAGATTTGGCAAGCATTATTTATACTTCAGGCACTACAGGTGAACCAAAAGGAGTTATGTTAGATCATACTAATTTTATGCAGTCTTTAGAAGCGCTCGATTTTGAATTAGATGTTTCTGAAAAAGATGCTTCTTTAAGCTTTTTACCATTGAGTCATATTTACGAGCGCAGTTGGGTTTTCTTTTGTTTACATATGGGCATAAAAGTGTATTTCAACCAAAACCCAAAGTTAATCGCCGAGGTTTTAAAAGAAGTTAAACCGACATTAATGTGCACGGTTCCTCGTATTTTTGAGAAAATTTTCGCTGCAATTCAAGAGAAAAGAAAAGAAGCTTCACCTACCAAAATGAAATTAGCAAGTTGGGCTTTGGGTATTGGAAATGCCTATTATAATAAGCATAAACGAATTGATAAAAAAGTACCATTTGCTTTAAAGTTGAAACACAAAATTGCGGATAAATTAGTGTTGAGCAAATTAAGAGAGGTTTTTGGTGGACGCATAAAATTTATGCCTTGCGGAGGTGCGCCGTTAGCTGCAGATATGGTTTCGTTTTTTCATTCTTTTGGCTTAAATATTAAATGTGGTTACGGCTTAACCGAAACTACAGCAACCGTTTCACTATTTGGATATAAGCATTTCGAATTTAATTCCGCAGGAAAAATAATTCACGGAACTGAAATTAAAATTGGTGAAAATGATGAAATTTTAGTTAAAGGACCTGGCGTAATGAAAGGTTATTATAAAAAGCCAAAAGAAACTGCTGAAGTTTTTGAAAACGGTTGGTTTAAAACTGGTGATGCCGGAATGATGGATGAAAGTGGGAATTTAATTATTACGGACAGAATAAAAGATTTAATGAAAACTTCTGGCGGAAAATATATTGCGCCTCAAAAATTAGAAACCGCTCTTATAAATGATGCTTTTATTGAACAAATTTCAGTAATAGGAGACCAACAGAAGTATGTAACCGCACTGGCAGTGCCAAGTTTTGAAAATTTAAAAAAATATGCCTTTGAAAATAAAATTGTCTTTAAGGATATTGAAGAATTGATTAATCACAATCAAATTAAAGAAATGTTTGAAAAGCGAATTGAAGCGCTGCAAAAAGAGTTTTCGGTATTTGAAAAAATTAAAAAATTCACCTTATTACCGAAAGAATTCAGTATTGAGGCGGGAGAAATTACAGCAACTTTAAAGCTGAAACGAAAAGTTATTCAG
>JGI1221J13441_10000240_pt1 | contig 26468 bp, 29 predicted proteins | sample LakVidmifraction_4_FD_13441 | JGI IMG/M metagenome (IMG submission 13441) | reverse complement strand
TTGATAACAGCAAAGATGATAAAATAGTAGTAATAAAAGAAGGGGAAAGTTAACAAATAGACTATTAATATAAATGATTAAAACAAAAAAGGGCGTGGTGGGTAGCATAATTACGCAAGATGACGTTGAATCAATATTATTTGCTAATGAGGTAGTAGCTCAAGTTTAAAGTAGGGGTTAAATCTCCTACTTTTAATTTATATTAGAAAGGAGAAACACATTATGAAATTATATACATTTAGGGCTTATGATACAGATATATACGCACTTGAATATAATCCAATAAAAGAAAAAATAATTGTGTCTAGTGTGGGGTCATATAATAGGATTCCTTTGACAAAAATTAAACATCCTTGGTATGAAAAGAACGGATACAAACCTGTAGCTTCTTCAAATGGAATGTATTTTTCATTTATTAATAAATCTGATACAGTGGGGTTAGATTATAGAGACTCTGGATTTGTATTTGGCGATACAGTAAAAAACGATAGATTTAATGAGTTAATTTATCAAGATGGAGAATTTATTATAGATGATATTGTAGCTTCTGATATTAAAGTCAAATATCCTAAAGCTTCTTGGGTATCAAGTTTGGGCTATACCTTGGTTATAAACGGTAAAAAAGACATACGCAAGGGCGACAAGTTTGACCACTCTAATCATCCCCAGCCTAGAACCATGATAGGGCAAAAAAAAGATGGCACAATACTGCAAGTAGTGACAGACGGAAGAACAAAAGATGATAAAGGCTTAACTTGTGACCAACAAGCAGAAATAATGTTATTTTTAGACTGTGAGTTGGCAATTAATGCTGATGGAGGAGGCTCTGTTGAGTTAGTTATAAATGAGAATGGCGTGATGACTATTGTTAATAATTTAGTCGGTGGGGAAAGACCAATCCCACAAGCAATTATGTTATATTCTAAAGAAGACATAGTAATTGAAAAAGTAAGTATAAACTTTGTATATCCGACTGTAGCAGTTAATTATAAATTAGTTGGATTAAATTATCTACGTGATAATGGATTCATTAACGACTATGATTTATGGGCTAAAAAATTAGATGAAGAAGCTCAAAATTGGTTGGTATTCGAATTGTTAAAAAGGATTCATGAAGATTTAAAAAATAATAAATAAAAAAGTAGACACCTTAATTGGTGTCTACTTTTTTTTTGTCTATTTTTGATTTGACTGTATTTCTTTTACTAGTTTCTCGTACCGTTCTATACTGTTAATAATTGGCAATAACTCACTCCAATGTCTTATCGTTTTACCTTTCCAATCTTTATTCCATTTTTCATCTTGGTTAAACAATCTTGCACATATGTTATATAAAGCGTTATTGTCAGTAAGATTATCAATATGGTCGTCTATTAATATTCCTCCAGACATGTCCACTTGATTTTTACCCATTGTTACATTGCTAGCGCCAATAAAGATATGACCATCTATTAAATGCCCAAAACGATTGTTTAGAAACTCTGTTTTATATTGTATGTTTAATAATGTCCCTTTAGAATATATGATTATTTTATATCCTCTTTCTTTTAAGATTTCTAGTGTCTCTAGACAATCTTCTACTATATCTGCTCCACCAGTTATACCTTTGTAAAAATCAAAACGGTCAAAAATCTCTTTGATTATTTTTGATTCTATATCAAAATTATAATTGACAACATCTTCCCACTTAATACTTGAATCATCTTCGAGTCTATAATATTGGTTATAAATTTCTGCCACTCTTTTTTTACTATTTATAATAGTATTGTCTACGTCTAAATAAATTATTTTTTTAAACTCTCCCATTATGATTTTCCTTCTTTATCGTCCATAGTATCTTTAATGAGTCTTTTTTTACCAGTTTTGCCGAAGGTGCAATCCCACTTCTTTAAAAATTTTTCCGTGTCTTCCTCTTGGAAGTCATAAAAATCTGTTGCTTTCTTTTCATAAGGGGTACACTCTAAATTGCCTGTACCGATTTCTACTACCCAACACTCTTTCCAATTATTGTTTTTAAATCCAGCTGTAATATTATATCTCATTTTTTGAACCTCCAATTACGTTTAGTATAAAATCAACTACTGACATTGCTCTAAGACTATAAACTTTATAATCAAAATCTCTTCTTATAATCTCTTTTGTAAATCTTTCTTTGTCATCTTTATTCCTTCTGTTCCATTCTTCTTTTAGATAGTCCCCTCTATCAATATTCCTTCGCTGTCTTAATTCTTCTTCTAAGTCTAGAAAGAATGAGATAGCTCTATCTTTAAAATGTTTTTTAAATTCTCTTGTGCCCAATGGGTCTAATACAACAACATATTTCTTATTATCTTTTATCTCTGTTTTTTCTACTCCATAGTACCATACTACTCCTTGTTCCCCATCTTTGACTTTAGGTTCGTAAGACCTGTACTCTATAAATTTACCATCTTCTACTCTCTGCAAAAAGGTTTTATTATCTACAAAGTGATAGGGGTCATCTTGGGTTTCGTAACTTCTCATTGGTCTGCTTGTAGTAGATATTACAAAATTGTAACCATATCTATCTACTAATATATTGCTAGAAAAATCTTTTCCAGCATTAGTAAATCCACCTATAATAATAATCTCATTGTCCATTTGTAACCTCGACCTCTCTTTTACTTATTATCGTTTATAAATTTTCTAGTTGTTTCTGACAAAAGTCTACCTTCAATAGCACCTTCTGATAATTCTTTAACCAAGTGAATAATGTCTCCCATGTTTTTCATAGATGGTTTTTCTATTTTTTTCTCTTTTGATATTAAATCAAAAGCAGTTTTAATACACATTGTGATATCTTCCTCAGTAATTATATCTTTTGGGAGAAATTTATCACAGTATGCTATTTTTATATCTTGCTCTATAACATCTAAATCTCTATTTTCAAGTGCTAATAGGAACTCTTTGGTTAATTTATGTTCCTCTCTGACCTTCCTTATTAGGGTTAGAGCATCTATCCTTCCCTGCTTTTCTAATTTGATTGATTCTTGGAACTTATTAATTATCTCTTCTGTAATCTCTATCATTACATATACTTTTCGTCTTCTGTTTTTTAAACTATCTTCTTTAACCGCTTTGTGCATCTCGTTAAAAGTCATTTTTAAAACCTCCTTCTGTTTTTTTCGTCTGGAAGAATTTGTTTTATTTTTTCAATAAGGCGTTCTTCCACTTTGTCCACTTTAAATGTTATACCGTATAATACAATCATATTCAAAATCGGTAGAAAACAAATAATAATTAAAGGGGTGTCTCTAATTGCTAGTTTGTAAGAAAAATTAGTGTTAAAGTTTCTATTCACTACTACTAATGCAAATTCTTTTGCTACTGTAAAAATATAAGTGCTAAGTAACACATGTACAATTACTAATAAAATAAACAGTACTATCATAATTATCCTCCTTTTTTAATTACCTCTCTTTGTATTTAATTATATCACAAATAATAATATATATCTATAGGCATTTCTACCTATAGATATATATAGAAACCTTTTTACCAAGCTATGTCTTTTAGAAACTTTATCATCGAGTAGGACAGTGCCCATCGGCACATTCCGACTCATCTAAATCAGAATCTTCTCTTGTTTCATAGTTTAATAGTAATTCAGGGTTGAACTTATTTTGCTTTAATATTGCTTCCTCATACTGCTCTTTCGTAATCGATTCATAAGGCATCAATTGGTAAAAACTATTGTCTAGCGATAAGAAAGAAACTGCTACTAAAACATCCCAATTCTCATAACACCAATCCTCAACTTCCTTCCACTCATGGTCTCTAACGTGTACTGTTATAGATACATTGTGGTTTGCGTAGTGAGTCATAAATAGCTTATACTGTTCCAATTGTTCTATAGCGGTTATGTCATATTTAGTAGTTCCTTCTGGTGATTTCACATAAAAATCTACTACTATAGTGTCCATATTTTCTACTGTTTGACCAACCTCTGGATTCCAATTCCAACCTAAATCTCTAGCTACTTTAGACAATGGGTCAATCGCACTAATTCTAACTCTTCTAATATAGTAGGGACTGTGACTCCAATGACATCCATTTGAAACCGTTGGTAGTTGACTAAGAGTGCCACTAGGTTTTATAGTAGTGTGTAGTTTAGATTTGTTCATTCCCAAACGAATTGACATTTTATCAGATTCTTCTATAGCTACATCTTTTAGTAACTTCATAAGTGAAATCTCGTCTTCTAGCGACATATCGGTAGCATTCTTCATATCTTGCCACCCAGTTAAAGAGCAACCAATCAGCATGTCTTCTTTGTTGACTATATCCCAATTATAGAGTTCAAAGTCTATACTCGCCATTCTATACCCAGCTCTAGCAGACATTCTTTGAGCTTCTATCAATTCTCTAATATTTAAAACATTCTCTTCTACAAATCCCATAACGTTGACTTCTGTTAGATTACAAACGCCCATTTTTCTTAGAATTATTTCCATACAAGGATTGCCACCTTGAGCATCTTCTCTTCTAAGTTTTGCCGCTACCATATTTTGGAAAGCTGGTTCACCAGACACCTTCATAGTTTCTACGTGATTGTGCCATTCGTCTCTGGTTGGTTTTTCCCAGTATTGGATTGAGTTGTCACTCATTCTTCTGTGGGATATTGACTCATCTATTTCCCATATTCCATTTTCATTTGGCTTAAATAGATTAGACTTACAATATTTAATTTCATCGTTATCAGAGTCGAACAAACATATTTCGCTAGTCCTTCTAACGCCTCCAGACACGACATTTTCACCTATTATGTTAGAGATATCAGAACATTCTAGAGGGGTAAGTTTTTTATATAATAATGCCCTATTTGATTTAATTATCATATCTATCTTCGTCAGCATTTTTAACATACTCTCGTACCCAGAGCTATACCCACCAAAAATCTTGAGTCTCTCTCCCTTGGGTCTAATATCATTATAATTAATGATAATATTTTTAACACCTTTATACTTTCTATCAAAGTGTAACTCGAAGTATTTATACAAAGCATCTGTCCATGCTTCTTTACTGTCGCCTATAAGTAGCTCCGCTACACTTCCAGTAAATATTAAAGATGTATATTCTTGTCTTTTGTGTTTCGGCTTCGCTACATATGTTTTATGAATTACGTCTATATCCGTTCTTAACTTGGGCAATTTGTGAACATCTTCTCTTAGAACCCTAAAACCAACACCTGAACCAATCATAAGAAGGTAAAACATATCTTTATAAGCTGTAAAGTCATCTATAATCGTAAAACTACAATTATAATTACTCATTCCATATAGCTTACTTGCTTCTGTTCCGCCTGTAAACATTGTTCTGCCCGATAAGAATTGTTTTAGGTTGAACATATTGTCATATAAATTCTCTGCTTCTTGGATTGCAACTTGATTGGACTCATATTTAACTAGGGATACATTATAATCGACAGCTCTAGCAACGGTCTCCCACCAGTATTCTCTTCTATTAAACTCTTCTAAATATCTTGAGTAGGTTCTATAATACACAAACTCGCCAAGTTGATTTGGAAATGGGCTTTTTCTATGTTTGTATTTAGTTAGAAAATTATCACTTAGATAAACAAACTCTTTCTTTAATTTCCGTTCCCCTTTTTTTCTGTTCCTATATAGAATGTAGGTCTTAGCTACATTAAATAACTTGTGTTCCATTAATTGTTTTTCAACTTCATCGCTAATCTCTTCAACAGACCAAAACTCATCTGTCGAAGCAACTTTTGACATAATGTCATCTTCAATATCATCTACAATATCGCTATCAATCTCTCCAATATCTGCCATGGCTTTTTGGATAGCTAATACAATTCTACTGCCATCGTATGCAACTCTCCTACCGTCTCTTTTTATAATTTCCATTTTATTCCCCCTTACTATATCTCTAGGTTATCTATAAACGTTTTTATTTCGACTAATTTATCTGAACCCGTTGCAAGAATTTTATTTACTGCTTCTTGGATAACTCTATTGTTTTCTTTTCTTTGGAAGTCTTCTATATGCTCAATATACACACTTGCGATATGAGCACTACTTGTTAAATCACAAGTTGACTCAGATATGATTGATAATTTATTATGTAAATTTAATAAAAAATAAGCAGTAGCTTCATGCTCGTCTATAGTATCCATATCAAAATTTTCCTCTATAAATTCCTTGTTGACTAATAAGTATTGTCTGATTGAATCTAAAGTTTCTTTGTTTACTTTAATCTTTTCCATTTTAATCCTCCTAATTAATTTCCGTTATGTCGCCGTGTATTTCACAGTAATGTATTATAATTTCTTGGTTGTGACTTCTATTATCATCATGTTCCTCAGTTATTTTTCTCGTTTTTAATTCTCTTAAGCATATGGGACACATCCCATATGCTTTTAGATAATCTTCTTGTTCCATAGAAACACCTTTTAATAAAATAAAGGCATAAATTTAACTATGCCTTTATAAATCCCTTTCTATTCATAGCTTTCGTCTTCATCTTCTTCGCTAGTTTGTTCTAGTCCAGAGCCCTCTTCAAGGTCGCTTATCATTCTAGTCATTACCATCTCTCTCATTGCACCTACGACTGCATCACAACATAATTCTAATCCTTCTTGAAAATCTTCATATTGTTTGTCGGTCATAAAACTCTGACAATTGACTTTAACTTCTGTCATCATTGAATCACTTAGTACGGACATAGCATCCACTTCCACACTAAACATTAATACCTTATAACTTTCATCTTCATTGCTATGTTCCATATTATCTCCGTTGAATATATTCATTATTATTCCTCCTATTTGCCGTTATTAGTGTCTTCTTCTTGCCAGTCCCAAGATTGTATTTCTAAAAATTTAAAACATTCTGGTAAAGAACTAAAAGTAACCAACTTTTGTATTAAACAATCTTTTAAACTATTTTCTCCCTTGCATTTTACACAAGTTGTAACTTTATTACAATAAATATCAGGGTCATATATAATTTGGTCAAATCGCAAGCCTCTAACTTCTTCATCTCCGATTGAAATCGCAATATACAACACATTGCCATATCTTACTGTCAGTGAAAAATTATCGTCCATGTGTAGTATAGTCGCATTTTTTTTGTCATCTTCGTCCATGTGGTAAATCATAGTGCGTAGCATTAAATTAGCCCTCTTTTGAGTGCTTGATATAAAGCCTATTTTGTAATTGCCAAATCCCCTTTCTAGTTTCCCTATATAGTCATTCAACGTTTTCATTTGACCACCTTTCTTTTTGACTTATTAGTCATATTTCCATTGTATCATATTTTTCCCTATTTGTCAAGTACTTTCTCGTATTCTTGTTGAATATCTTTAAGAAATTTATGTAAGAAAGTTTGCTTTGTAGGAACATTACTATTATCAATTGCGTAACATATTGCTTTACTTTGTCCGCAAATCACACAGTAATCTTGTGCCCTTGTAATAGCTGTATAGAGTAACTCTCTTGTTAATAATCTATAACCAGAATAATCTATTCCTATTATTACACTTTTAACTTGTGAGCCTTGCATTGAATGTACAGTGATAGCATAGCCGAGTTCAATATCAACCCAATATTTTTTAGGTACTACTACTTCTCCTTGTTCCTCAAAGTCAATTGTTATCTCTTTTCTTATAGAGTTTATTTCTTTTATTATCCCTAAATTTCCATTCCAGATAGGAGTTGATATATCTCTTCTGTTCAATGTTTTCTTGTTATTTTTTTTATTTATTACTTTGTCCCCAACTCTTAAATCATAAGAATAGTCTATTTTTTTTATAAATCTAGGAATTGTAACACTATTACTAAATTCCGTTCCGTTACAGTAATCTTGTGCTAATAAATTCATTTCATGTACACTAGCATCTCCCTTAATCTTAACGGGTACTATTATTTGTACATCCATTATATTATTGTTATACTTTTTATACTGCTCTTTAAAATTTTCCATGATAGCAAAAGGAGTTTCATAAGACTCTTCGTAAACGTGTAATTTTAAATCTTGTAGTTCTCCTCTTATTTCTGTACCTATCCAACCACTCTTGAACAGCGGTTCACCATTTCTGACTTTGATACTTTCAGTTATTATTGCAGATTTTTTAGCTTGTCTGTGTATTTCTGTAAGTCTTACCACAGGTATAACTCCACTATCCATTATATCTCTAAAAACATTTAAAGTTCCTATACTCTCCAATTGCCCATCATCGCCTAACATGATGAATTTAGACCCATTTTTTATTGCTTGTGACAAACGGTGGAATAAGTTCCCACCGACCATACTAGTTTCGTCTAACAACACAATTTCATAGGGAACGGGATTATTCCTATTGTGTATATAACCTTCTACTGGACTATAACTTAATAGTCTGTGTATTGTTTGACCTTGTAAACCTGTCGTCTCAGATAGTCTAGCAGATGCTCTGCCTGCCAAGGCACAAAGACCTTTTGGAGAGTTCGGGAAAATTCTAAGCATAGCATTGGCTACAGAACTCTTACCACTACCAGCACATCCTGTAATAACAACAACTTGATTCTCTATAACTGTTTTTATCCCTTCTAATTGTTGAGTTGTATACTCCCAATCTTGTTCAGTTTCTATCTTTTTAACAACTTCTTCAAAATTTTCACAATTAAATTCATTAGTAGAATTCTTTATTCTTATAAAGTCTTTCGCTAAACTTGACTCTAAGTTGTAGTACTTAGATAATGCGACAAATGTTTTTTCTTCGTCCCATGTAATTATACCTTTTTCATGCAATTCATCAAAAGAAGGTTTAGTATGTTCTTTCTTTAAATCTGGACTAACATACTCCCACAAACCTTCCATAACGTCAAATGGTTTTACCCAACTATCTCCATCTTGCGCTCTTCGTTCCAAATAGTGCTTTATATAAGCTTCTATTCTAAAATTACTTAGCTCTTCTATTCCAGAAGCAAGAGCTATTTTATCAGCCCTATACCAACCGATACCATCAATTTCATCAGCTAGAATATAAGGATTGGTTTTGATTTTACGTAAAAGGATATCTGGATTAACATAATTATCTAATAACTTTTTAATCATATTGTCAGTTAACTTATATTCTTTTAAAGCTATATACGCATTGCTAAAATCTATAGTAGACTTATATTTATCTATTATTTTTTTAGCTGTTGCTTCTTTTATACCTTTTACAGAAGTCAATTTATCCCAATCTTCATTTTTTATAGCTTCAAAAGGATTTTCTATTCCTTCGTGTAAATTTTTGAATTGAGTTTCAGTCAAGATAACTTGTAAGAACTTGTCTTGCTCCGATTCATTATTTAAGTTTACTTCTAGCACAGGAGGACATAACAAATTATATTGTATGCCCCACTGTTCGTCTTGTACTAATTCGACAGCAACTTTATAGGTTTCAAAGAATTCTATTTCTGGAACAATACCCTTAAAAATAAATTGATTGTTTCTATTAGGTATTAAATCACCTTCTATTAATTCACCTATTAATATCGCCCAATCTCCATCTTGTATTTTATTTCTTGGGTATCTACAGTTAGTAAATTGTACTCTAGCTTTTTTATCCATATTCTCCTCTTTCTAGTACTTTGTTTTATGTATACAAAGCACAGCTATTCTCATTATATCTTAATTCTCTCTGTATTTATAACTAAACTTCCATCATTGTTTATTTCTTCTATTTTAGCTACTGTATGATTGAATACAGAGTTGTAATACTTTTTAGGAATGAAGTAATCGCCACTTCTAAAACCAGCTACCATTATTTTATTCCCCCTTTTGAACCAAGATTCTTCTACTCTTTTTTTAACGTTTTTCTTTTTAGATTCATCATAAACCGTTTGTGATAAAGTTTTATTATAGTTTACGAAACTACCTCCATAGAATTTTACATTAACTACACCATCTGTTGTCAATATATAGACAATATGTTTTAATTTGTTTACATCTAGAACAGTACCACTTATTCTACTTAAATCGTATTTTTTCCATTCTCTGCCACTTTTTTTATGCAATTCCATAGAATATAAAGGCTCTTCTGGTAACGAAGCAAAATCACTTATGTTGTATCTTGATTTTTGTATGTTGGCTAATTCGTGCTCGTGGTAATAATAACTTATAGAGTCCATTTCCCATTTGCTTATTGTACCATCGCAGTACTTATCCCAGCTTTCATTTGCTAACGAATCAATTGAAGACTGATTATAAGTATTTATAAAATCTTCGGTATTTATTAATTCTCTTATTTTATCTTCCATTTCTAGATAAACCTTATCATAAGAGCTTTTATAGAAATGCAACACGTCTTCTTCGTACCAATAATCCGAATCTTTTTCTAAATTAGGACAATAGAACTGTTCAAAAAATAATTTAGAAGCATTGTTTGTTTTATAATATAATTTGTTTCTTATTTTACCACATTTAAAGCAATTTTGCAATACGTATTTTTTAAATTTCCAATGCCTTATAAATATTTTTTCATCTTCTGGTAAAATGCCCAATTCTATTATAGCATTAAAGTTACTCATTGTCAAGCTTTCTTTAACATTTTCTCCAATTTCTTTTACAGCAAAGATTTTTAGTATTTCTTTCATTAAATCTTCTCTAGCTCCGTCTTCTAGGAAAGTGTCGAAAGCTCCCCCCTTAGTTAAAAATATTGTTTGTATTTTAGTAGGCTCTACTTTATCTATAAAATCGACTATATCCTTAAAAGGTCTATTTTTAATTATGTTGTTAGCTAAATCGTCATTAACATGAGATATACCTTTAAGCCCAAATATAATTTTATTATTTTCACTGTCTGGAGTAAATTCAAAATTCGCTTTATTTATATTAGGCAAAGTTACTGCTATACCTCTGCTTTGCATACGACTTATAGCTTTAGCTATTTTACCGTATTGTGTAGTTTTCGTATTTTTATCATCTTCATCGAATAATTCTTCTTGACTAGACTCTGAATTTATTGTAAGGCAAGCAGTATTCCAATAGATGGGACTGTAATTAGTAGCTAACCAAGCCTCTTGAACACCTATCATAGAATAAGGAACAGTGTGATTTTTCGAAAAACCGTACCCAGCTTGTAACATTATAGCTTTATCCCATACAAAATCTAGAAATTTTTCTCTAGTGTTTAGTTTTAAACCTCCTTCATAAAAAATCTCTTTTACTTGTGATAATATATCTTTTTTCTTCTTAGCTACTGCTTTTCTAAGCTTATTTGCTTTAACTAAATCGAACCCAGATATTTTTTCGTCCATTGAAAGTTCCATTATATCTTCTTGTTCTATAGCTAACATGTATCTTTTTCCCAAGTGCTTCTCTAAAATGTTAATTTCTTCTTCTGTGAGACCATATTCTCTAGCCATTTTATACCAAATATCAATATTATTTTTGTTCATAGCGAACATTTCCAACGGAGACTGGCCACCATCTTCTGCTTGAAGTCGCATAGCTGAATTCCCTATTGCCATTTCCTCTATATTCTTAGGTTGTAACAATTTAATAGTTTGAGAACCCATCATTGTTTCAAATTGGAATAAATCTGTGATTACTTCATTGTTTATATTTGCCCACATTTCAACATTATTCAAATTTATTACACTAGGCAATAAATATTCATCGTAAGTGGCTTTTAAAGTACCTTGCCATTTTATCAATCCATCTGCCATTAGTAAATCTAAAGTTTTTCTTTGTTTGTCTAAAGCTTTAATTGTAAGACAGTCTACTTTAAGACCACCTAAATAATCCGAGTCTTCCATATTAAATTGTGTAATAAATTGACCTTTAGGAGATTTCATTAAAGCATTCTGTTCTATAAAACCGTTTTTAAAGATATAAAAACCGCTTGCATGAGAAGAACGTCCGTTTATTAGCCCCTCTATCCCCAAGGCTGTTTCTATTAGATTTTCATGGATTTTAAGCACGTTTACCAGTTGTGTAACTACCTTCCTACCTAACTCTTCGTTGCCATAAATACAATCTTTCAAAGACCATAGGAAACCTCTTTCAGAAGGAATTAAATCAGACATTTCTTGTGCTAAATCTATATCTATATCCAATCCTCTACAACTTGTTAACAATGCTGATTTGGTAGCTTCTGTTGTAAATGTTATAATATTCAAACCATTTTCATACCCAATTTCTTGTTTTATGGAATCGAATATAAAAGCCCTTCTACTTGATTGTGAATCAAGGTCAATGTCGGGAAGCTCTGGTCTACTCTCGCTTATATGTCTCCAATAAGGTAAATCGTACTCGATAGGATTTATTTGAATTATTTCCATTAGATAGCAAGTATAAAAACCTGTAACACTACCTCTAGCGACTCCTACAAGACTATTTCCTAAATTATCATCCCACATTATTTCTACTAATCTTTCTGTGAGGTTATAATAAGCTGATAATCGTTGCCCTAGTTTTATACTAATATTCCATAATTGTTTTAATTCTATATCTATTCTCGCTAAATTTTCTTCATTGTATTTTTGGTTAAACCTCTTGAATCCTTTTTCAATCAAATACAACATGTATTTATCTTGATTAAACATACTATTGGCAAACTTATTAATATATTCATACTTATCGTAATATAAAGAAAAAATATTATCCAATTCAAATTCTGGCAAGGTTAGTTCTGGCACTATAACTTCGTGATTCAAATCATAGGTCTCTATGTTATTGCTAATGAACACAGTGTTATTAATACCATCTTTAAAATCCTTATCTGACAGATAATCCATTTGTTCTTGCATTTCTTTTATGTTTTTAAAATAAGTGTTGTTATAGAAAGAGTCTACTTCTCTTTCTTCTTGTTTAGATTTTAAATAGTTGCTATGCACTTTTCTCTTAGTTTTATTAAGGTAATGTATATCATTGGTTATTATCCATTTTAAAGAATATGCTTTGGCTATTACTATCGCAAACTTGTTATATTCAATTTGTTCTACTGTTGTCGCTGATTGCAATTCTATAAAGAAACCATCAGCTCCGAATATATCTATATTCCATTTTATAAAATCGTTTATTTCGTGCTTGACTCCTAAGCTATTTGTGTCTAAATACTCTAAAACCAATTTAGAAAATTCAGAACCTAGACACGCTGTGCTCCCGTAGACGTTCCCTTTTATTTCGTCTTTCATTTCTTCTACCCAACTCTTTAAAGTCGGTACTCTTTCCATTGCTCTATCTGTATAAGAGTTAGACCAAGCTCTAGATGACAATTCTCTTATTACTTTATGCCCTTTTTTATTCCTTGCTAGTAATAAAAAGTGATGATAATCTATTTTATCTGATGGAAGCTCTTTCATTTTATCAACTAAATATATTTCGTTTCCTAATATTAATTTAAAATTAGTGTCAGCATCATTCTTCTTTATTTCCTTATACGCTTTTATACCTTTTATGTGTGCTGAAACAGTTTCATGGTCAGTTATTGCTACAGCATTTAAACCCATTTTATAAGCATAGTTAACATAGTCTTCAACTTTGTTTATAGAGTCTAGAAGTCTAAAGTTTGACATTTCTGTATGTCCGTGTAGCTCAGAAAACTCTTCATCGGACAGATTAAAACCAAGGCATTCCAAACACACAACCTCGCTGTTTATTATATTCTTACCACAATCTTCACATATAACCTTATTACATTCACTGCATACAATTGAATCATCTAATCGCCCAGCACCACCTGTTAATTTGTCGCATAGCTCACATCTTTCGTAATCCATAATTCACTTCCTTCTTTATACTAGTCCAAATGGGATAGTTACAAACCGTGAGTAGTTCAATTCTTTCTTTAAATTAGGTAGACAAATATCTAGCTTGTCTACCTAATGTTGGTTTAAAAGAAGAAATCATCTTTCCCTTTGCCTTTTCCATTTTTAAATTTTTTGACTTTTCTAGAGTCTGTTATCTCATAATCTTCTATAACCACTTGGTATGTCTTGTCTCCATTCCACTCATTTATATCCAAACCACCTATTACATCTATTGTAACATCTTTTTCTTCATTTGTCAAGTCTAAAATAACTTTTTCATTAGGGAAAAACAATTTATATTCTATACCTGTGTCTTCATTGACAAAAGAAAGTAAACTCTTTTTTTCATTGATTACTGCGTTTTTAACTACTACATCTTTAATAATTACTTTTGGCTCTTTAAATGACTGTCCCCATATATCTTTCAAATTGTCAAATGTTTTCACTAACGATTTTTGTAATTTACTACTATTAATTTCAAAATCTACTGTCACGCTATTTTCATGGTTTTCATATTTTTTATTAAAAAATTCAATGGCTTTATCCTTGTTTTCTAATAACAATGAAAATCCAAAAGCATTACCGTGACCTGCCGCATTTATAAACAACCCACTGCTTATTAATTCGTCCCTTAAATTATCTATAAAGTAATAATCTAAATTACGACCAGAGCCCTGTAATATTGTTTTAATTTCTCCGTTTACTTCTACTTTTCTTTCTACGAACAACAAAGTAGGTCTGTTAATGTTGCTAGCAACTTTCATAGCTAGTACGCCTTTCATATGTTTGTATTTTACATCATCATCCATTTTAATAATATTTAATACATTGTTTTCATTGGCAGATAGTAATAGTGTAGGGGATACTTTATCTCTTAATCTGTCTTGTCTAGATTTTATATTGACTAATTGTCTAGCCATATCTTCGTATAAATAGACTAACTGTTCTTCCGCATTTTTACTTCTTTTATATATAATTTGTAACTCTGTGTCAGTAAAAGCTCTGAATAAATCTTTTCTCTCTGCGACAGTTCCAACTCTGGTTACTGCGTTTATAAGTGGAGCTATATACCAGCCAATACCTTTAATATTGGTACGCTTCATAGAGAAAGATTGTTTCTTAATAAGTGCTTGTACAAAAGGATTTTTTATTTTTTTCAACCCTTGATTAATATAATATCTATTCTCCAACTCTCTTGTGTCCATCATATCAGAAATTGTGGCAACCGCAACCAAATCAATATAATTATTAGCCACAGAGCATTTAAGTTCCTTATCTAAAGCTTGAAGAAATTTATATACCACTGTTGTTCCGCAAATCTCTTTATTAGGGTAATTAGGGGATAACTGAGGGTTTACTACAATAGCATAATCATTCTCTACATCGGATTCATGATGGTCTAATATGATAACATCTATACCTAATTCTTTAAGTATTTTACATTCTTTTACATCACTGCTTCCAGCATCAGGCACGATTAATAAATCAAAGTTATATTTGCCTTTCGAATTTTTAAACTCTTCTAACTCCTCTATGACTATACCGTGTGCTTTTTCTTCGTGGATGTTCCAAGTTAAATGTGAATTATACAGCGGATATATTTCCTTCAAAGCTAAATACATTGCACTGCCAGAACAATATCCATCACAATCACTATCTGCAATAATATGTATTCTGCTTTTGTTTTCTAAATGTTTTTTCAATACTTTAACAGCTGTGATAATATTATCTAATTTTTTGTAGCTATTTTCAACGATTCTAGTTGGGTTTAAAAATTTTTCTATGTCCTTTCTGTCTATACCCCTGTTTTCAAATATACTCGCTCTTAAATCGAATATGTAATCGTTACTACCAATGACGTTATATTTCATAATTTAGTCTTCCTCTCTACTTTCTACTTCTTGTTTGTTTTTCATTAACTCTTCTAACACTTCTTTGCCTTTGTCTGCTGGACTATCTTTAAAATCCAACAATCCATAATCATCCCATAATACATAAACAGTCATATAAGGAGATAACATATAAGCCACTTTTAGAATATTGTTTATATATTTCTCTTTTTCTTCTTCATTGTTCCAAATTTCTTCGGATGGTTTATCAAAAGCCAATATGGCTTCACTTACACCTAAGCTTAATATAATATCTCTCTGTTCTTCACTAAGACTAGAACTAGACAATCCCGCTGTAAAGTTATTTTCACCATAAAATGTATGACATTTAATTACTGTTTTTTCTCCTTCTACTAACATTATTTTATGTATTCTTCTTATAACTTCATGATTTATATTCAAACCGTATAACGCATTAGAGACAGCATGGGTATAAAATTTCCCTTGTATAGAAGTAGGCATATATTTAAAACCACTGTCTACTTTATGTTTAATAAGTGTCCTAGAACGTATCCCTATTAATCCTCCAGTAATTTCCCTGTATGGAATGATTATTTCTGATTCAGATTGTCTATAGAGTATACCGTATTTTTGCATTGACTCTACAGATAACCCTTCTTCTATCCAACCACAATAATATAATTCTGAAAATAGTTTTAACAAGTGTTCGTTATAATGTTTGTCTTGTATTATCTCTTCTTCTTTATTTATTCTGTCATATATTCTGTTATATCTATCAATCATATCCCAATCGTCAGTGTATTTAATTTCTCTTAAAAAACCTTTTGGTCTTTGTGAACTAAATTCAAACCCAAAAAAGTCAGCTACATATCTAACATTTTCTATGAAAGATGGATTAGAATGGACTCTAGAGACTAACTCATATATATCAAAATTGTCGTGACATTGTGTATAACAATGAAAGTTTTTAGAATCTACGAAATAATACATTTTGTAGCTAGTGCTTCCATGACAAACAGACTGAAAGATTAAATCTCCATTCATATCTGTCTTAGGTTCAGCACTACCCATACTCATAACTATTTTTGTAATATCTTCTTTAGATAGTTTTTCTTTTATCTCGTTTTTATCCATAAAAGTTCCTTTCTAGAATCTGAAACAATCCACATCGTTATCATCACTATCAGTGTTCTTGTCTTCTGTTAATTCCAATATTTTTTCTATTGTAGTTGATTCTACAGTTATTAAATTATAATCATTATCTGTTACAAAGAGGTCGGTAGTTCTACAAGTGCCATAGTCAAAATAGACCCACAACTTGATATTATTTAACTTACCTCTTCTGACTTTGTAAATATGGTATACTAAATTCGGTTCTGGCATGAATCCTCCAATCGATTGTATTATAGGTCTTATAGCTTGTAAATCTGTTTCTGTTGGCAATAAAACTATAGAACCTATATCCAATTTGTCGGCTAACGCTTTAGCGCCACGTAATAAATTCTGGTTAGCGTTTTTCTTATTCTCCCAATCTCCGTTTAACTGCGAGGAAGAATTTATATGAACATTAAGTTTATTACATAATTCTTTCATTTTATCGGAAAACATATACAAAATATTGTCTTCTCTTAATTTAACTCCATTTGTTTTCGATGTTATATCCATCAGCATTTTAATAGACATAAAGATGTAATCAAAGAACACGTACCTTATTTTGTTTTCTATTTTATTTCTTTTAATCGCATTCTCTATATCTTGTATTGAAAATGTTGGTTGTTCTTCTATCCAAAATGGAGCAAGAGCTATAATCTCTATGGCTTTATTAACCACTTCTTCTTCTTCTTCGCTATATTTACCATCCAGTATCTTCTCTTCATTCACTCCAGAAACATTAGCTAATATTAATGTCTGTATTTCTTCTTTTTCTAGCTCTGTAGTTATAAACAAGCTAGGCTCAGAAACATTTGTTTCTATCCACACATGTGTATTCCAGTCATAATACTTACAAACAGATAGCCTACATATATCTCCAACAGCTAAACGAGTTTTACCAACGCCAGATGGGGAAGACCTTAAATAGAACTTTTTTAATCTTAATCCTCTTGTGATTGTATTTAATAAGTTACTTCCACCGCCCATACCCATTTCTGGAGTTATTTTGTATTCTTCTTTTAGATTTAATAGTCCCTCTCCAGCTTGTATCACCTTTATATCTATATTATTTGTGTATTCTTCCCTTAGTTTAATTATTTTGGCATCATATGTATTAATTATTTCTTCTATTGACATTTCATCAAAATTAGATTGCATTCTTTCCTTAATATTAACGTCCAATTCGTCTTCGTCTATTATTTCCCTTATGTCAAATCCATCAGAATCTAAGCTATTGAGTAAACTTATTTTTTTTAATCTCTTATAATAAAAATCAAAATTTCTAATATTAGCTAATTTTTTTGATTTTTCTAAAAAATCTATTCCTTCATTGTCTGTAAAAGTTTTATATTGTTTGTCGTATTGTAGTAAAAAATTATCAATTTCTATTGAAGTTATATTTCTCACTCCACTATGAACCATATTGTTTATAGCGGCAAATACGATTTGATGAAATTTCTCTGGGAAGTCTGTTATTTTTAAATTATATTCTTCCTCAAAAAGTAAATCTGGTTTTTTAAGAAGACAACCTATTATATTCAATACTATCATTTTGTCTTTCATATCTCACCCTCTACAAATCTTCGATTTTTATAATGTCTTTGTCATTGTTATCGTAATTTATTGGTTTAAGTCTTATTTTCTTATCAATAACAAAATCTTTAATAGTTTTATTTTTCAATTGTTCATTTAAATTGTCATTAGCGCTCTTAACTATTAAAAAATGTTGTTTCGCTAAGTCATATTTATAAGGTAAAAATCCAACCCCTCTGATATTAGGATTGTTTTTAATGTCTGTTTTTTCTACCTCTGTTAAATATCTTATTGTGTACAATATACCACTATATTTCCAAGTGGGATACTCAGTCATATATCTTTCTATCTGCGAATTAATCATCGGACTAACCTCTTGTGTACCATATACTTTACATATGTACTCATAAAGTTCTTGTTTAGGGTCTATGTCTTTTTTATTATTTTCGTAGATTTCTTCCATCGCTAATTTATAACAAATTAAATGATATTTTCTATTTTGAAATTTCTTGAATCCATCGTCAATTTCTATAAATTGATTGCAATGAGGACAAGTTGCTTTTCTAGCCATAACGCATACTCCTTTGCTTAAAAGAAAAGGGCGGGATTAATCCCACCCCATTAAAATCTATTCCTCATCATCATCTTCATCTTCATTCTCGTCATCAGCATCCTCTAGATTATATTCATAACCTTCTAGAGTATCTTCATACTCATCTTCTAAATCAAAAAGAATCATCTCTAATTGTTGTTTTTGCGTTTCTTTTGCTTCGCCTACGCCTTTGCCATCACCTAGATACTCATTTGTTATGTCAGTATACTCTTCAAATCTATCAAGTTTAAATAACATAGTTGCATATCTTTTAATTTCTGCCACTAATTCATCAAAAGGCATTTCTTCTTCTATCAACTCTACTTTTTGTTCTTCAAAAGTAGTTACAGCTTGTTTGCCGTTAACTTCTTCTTCTTTTTCTACAGCGAGTCTAATTGCTTCTTCTAAATTCTCAATTGTAAATTCTTCTAGTTTCGTTTGCATGTAATCAAATCTAGAGCGTGCTAGATATTCTTTAGTGTTAACCATGAATGCCGAACTAAGTTTTTCTTGGCCAGACTTATCTAGTCCATTAGGCTTCAAGTATAAAACAATATCGCACAAGTCTATAATTGGGTCTATAGAACGTGTATCGCCAGTTGGGAAAATTTTAGTGTAATCTTCTCCTTCTTCATCTGTGAACGTACGCTGACCTTCATGCGAAATAAAATAAACAGTATAGCCAGAGTTAGTTAATTTATTAATCTCTTTCCAAAACTCTGTTTGATAATCCTTCCACAATCCGTAACCTTTGTTCCCTTTGCTGATGTCTTCAACCCCATTTTTTTGGCATAAATAATCTTGACACATCATTGATGCGGCAAATACTGTATCAAATATGATTGTTTGGTATTTTTCTTTATTCTTTTCTAATTTTCTAGGGTCAGTTAATTGTTTGTTAATTTTCTTAAAATTAGACCATTTATTGTGCAATGGTAGAAAATTTACACCAGAAATAGCATTAATACCAGCTTCAAACGGTAAGTAATATGGTTTGCAAGCTCTTGTAGCTTGTTTTGTTTTACCTAGTGAGTTAGAGCCATAAACTAGTATAGCCTTACCCCTCAAATCTTTTGTAACTGTGCTTATTTCTGGTGTGTCGATACTATATTTCTTTCTCTTCGCTATTGCCATAATCTTCTCCTTTTATAAAAATATCTGTATGTTGGGTTTGTATGTTGGATGACACCTTCCTAGAAAGGAAGGTCATCATCATCTACAGTTACGTTTTTCTTAGCTTTAGTTTTAGGTTTAGGAGTAAAACCTTTTTTGTTATTTTTACTTTCTCCAGAGCCTTCATTTCTTCTCTCATCATGGAATATTGCACGTTCATTCATAGCTTTTTTAATTAAATCCTTATCTAAAGATAAATCGTCATCTTCGTCATATTGTTCTTCTGCTCCACCTTCTATGACAAGTTCTTTTTTAAATTTAGTAGATTTCGTCTCTAAATCTTTACCGAATCCTTTGACTACGGACACTTTTTCTGTTTCTGTAAAATCAATATCTCCCCAAACTGTACCTGTTAAACCGACTTCATAATTTTCTAAAATATACTCGACAACCACTTCATCTTGCGCTACTAAATCCAATGGGAAAGCACGTCCACCCCAAGTAGTTATAATCATTTCTACAAGTAATCTTCCTGTCTCCTCTTGTTCTTCGTCTACTTCTTCTACGATTTTAGAAAAATAACCTTCTAATTGAAAAGTCGCTGTTTCAGTGTAAGCGCCTTTTTCACTGTTTATGGACATTCCCTGTAAATCTGTGTATACTAAGAATCCACTATCCGTATTGAAGGCTTGTTCGCCAAATTTAGGGTAACATTTAACTACGGTAACTTCTGTTTTCCAATCATCTGGTAAGTCCAAATCTTTGTACTTGTTCAGAACATCTGCCATAGACACGTAAGTATCCATAATAGTTGCATATCCTTTATAAAGCTTGTTTTGTTCCCCATTCTTTTTAATTTTCTTTTGATTAAGTTTGATTTTGATGTCTTTTTCCATTGCTGAAATAACAATATACCCTCTGATAGCTTTAGTGTCTTTTTCCTCACCATTTTCCATTGTCATTTTTGCATCTTTCACTTCAAGATTCATCTCTTTCAATAAACCCACTACCTTATTACTTTGTTTCGATTCTCTTAATTCTTTAACAGCCATAATTAATCTCCTTTTCATTAATAATTATTTTGTTTAACCAACAAATACCATTGTATCATACTTTTGTCTATTTGTCAAGCTTTTTCTTCATATTTAAATATTATTTTTTGTTTCTAGTACTTTTTTAAAATTGATTATTCTTTCTTTACTCAAATTATAGGAATCTTCGTTGTTATCTCCTCCTATAAAATTCCTATTTAAATCCATGCAAGCCACCCCTGTAGTACAAGAACCTATAAAAGGGTCAAATACTACATCTGCTTCGTTAGTATGTCTTAGTATTATTTCTTTCATTAGCCCTAAAGGTTTTTGATTGATGTGACCTTTATCAATTTTTTCCCCTCTCGGAGTAATTGAATAAACATATTTACACCTATCATATGTTGTAGACTGTCTGTTAAATGTCCATCTGCCTTTAGGCTTAACTAACCATACTGCCACTTCAAAATCTGTCACATACCTTCTGTCTCTATTCCTCGGCATGGGATTAGTTTTTTCCCAACGTACCATGTCTTTTATGATAAACCCTAAAGATTCAGCATATTTAGCTATTTCCCCCAAGTTCTTCCAATCATTAAAAATAAATAAACAACCACCATCTTTCAACAAATCATAGGACTCTTTAATCCAATCTAACTGATTGAACCCTTTATCCCATTCTCCAAAATCTATGCCTTGTCTTCCCATAGTGGTAAAATTATTATCCCTAGATATATTGTATGGAGGGTCAGTAATTATAGCATCTACTTTTGTGCCAATGTGTTTGTGATGTTTAATCAAATCTATCGCATCATATTGATATATATTACAAATCTTCTCATTATGTAAAAAATAATCACTTATCATATATTCTCCCATCATATTTTCTCCTATCAATTTTTTCTTTATTCTTAAATCTTAAATCTCTCTCTCTTTGACAATTACCACGGTAAACACAGTATTTATCACAATAACAGGTATTGTCATTATTACAGGTCACTGTATTTGTCTTGCACCCATACCTAATAATTATAACTAAACTTGTTATATCCATCTTAGCGCCTACTCTCCTTTAAAACATAAAGAGCTATTACTTTTATATATTCTAAATCCTTTGCATCCAACTTTCCAATCAAATCAAAACCTGTGTTCCCGTCAAAGTCTTCAAATACTTTGTGGTACATTGTATTTTCATCCTTATACTTAGATTGAAGTTCTACTAGTTCACGAGACATTTTGTCATAATATTTATCATCTACTGCATTGTCATTTAGATTGTAATAGATATAAGAGTGTATTAAAATAAATCTTCTTAAATGTTCAATGTATTTTTGTTCTACTTTGCCCATTATTATCTCCCTTCTTTCATTTTATAGGATACTCCACTGAACTCTAACAGTTCATAGTAGACACTTTTGTCGAATATATCTTTCACAATGAAGTAAGAATCTTCCTCGCTTATTTTTTCTAGAACCGCAAATCTTTCTGCTATCTCTTCTAATGAAAAACTAAGATGGTTAAAAGAACTAATTAATTTATAAATTTTAAGACCATAATTTAATAAGTCATAAATACCTTCCATGATATACTCCTTAACTTAATACAAATCTTTTGAATACAGTTCATAGGCTACATTTACGTCTTTCACTTGACGACTTTTAATAGCAACTTTTCTAGCTTCAACTCTGTCTACAAATCTGTTTACATCTGTTACAAAGCCCTCTGTCAATTTATAATCAGTATGGCTTTTACCCAAATTGTACAGAGTCCTAAAACAGTCGCTATGTCTTCTACCACAAATAACAAAACCTGTTTCTAAATAATTCTGCTCATATCTATAAGTGACTCCATCATCAAAATAAACGGCAGAACATAGAATTTTTTCTAAAACCTCTTCTTCTTGGAGTTCTTCGTCTTCTATTTCTTTAAATTGACCGTAACAATAAGAACCATTTAACTCAGCGAACTCAATAAACTTATCATGAAATTCATCAAGTGTCATAGTAGTTTCAATAATTGTGTCTATTTCTATAGCTATTTCTTTTTTAATCATAATATTATTCTCCTTTTATCTCTTCTTGTTCCTCAATGTCTACAATACCAGCATCCTTAACAATTCCCTCTAAACATTTAAAATTGAAATTTTTATGTTTAAATGCTTTAAAACTATCTTTACCTTCAATCCTAACTACTACACCTTCTCTAATATGGGTTTTACCAATTGGGTCAACTCCGTCAGAATGTTTTGCGACTCTTTCTACTAAATCTTCCTCTGTTGTAAAAATAAATCTATCTAACTCCATTACTGTTTTTAACCCTAGTTGTTCAGCTCTAATCTGTACTAATCCCCAAGGATAATCAATCTTGTATCCATCTTCATTAGTCATCGTGATTCTGTAAATATAAATATCGCTTTTTCCATTGTCACAACCGTAAGAATAAGTTGTAGTATCGCCATATATTTTAATAAATTCTTTATCTTTGGTTTTTTCATTCGAAACAGTACCCATAATAGGACTATTTTCCGCATGGTATCCAACTATTTCATAATAAATTATCTCGCCTTTTTGTAATTTGTCTACGAATTTTTTATGATGTACTTCTCTGAATGAATCGTCTCCGTAGTAGCCCCCTTCAAAACTCTCTCTAATAGTTCTTCTAGTTCCTGTTATATATTCCCATGTTTTTTTAACAGAAAATTTGGTCTTGCTAAAGAGTTTCTTAATTCCTTTGTAATATTTTTTATCCTCTTTTTGTAAAAAACCTGTACGACCACTAGTTCCGTGCATTTTTAAAGTCATATAGCACACATCTCCAATCTCAAATTGATGTAGATTATACACTAATTGAGTAGTATCGCCATGTTGTGCAAACATTGGATAGCTAATAGTATCTCTAATCTTGTTTTTAGGCTGAGTAGGTTGACTTCTTACCATTTTCATAACAGGGATATATTTTTTGCAGATTTCCACCCCATTTAAAACACTTATTAAATCTCCTTCTTTAAGTTTAGAAACATTAGTAAAATCGCTCAAACTTTCAAGTGGCATAAATAAACCATCACTTATTTCTCCTCTAAGTTTTAAAGCTCTAACATGTCTTATATTCGGTTCTAGATAACCACCTATATTTTTACCACTTGCATCTTTTTTCCTAAGTAAATTATTTGTCTCGCAGTACTCCACTCCTAGTTGTCCATCTGTAGGGAAATATAAACCTAACTCTTCTTCTTCTGTTTCTAATGATACTATTACGCTGTTACCAAAACACGTACCTACATTGAGTCTATCTGCGTTTGAATGAGGTCTTATATTTTTAATTCTAGTTACAAATCCTGTATAATCCATATTTTCTCCAATCTTAGTCTACTAATTCTAAATCTCTTATACTAAAAAGCCAATTATCTACACCCTCTAGACTGTATACGTATTCTAAGTGAGATTTTTTAGCTATAAAGGTTTTATTTATATTGTCAGCAATCCAATTAATAAACAAGTTAGATAGTTCGTTATTCTCTATTCTAGTTTGAAAATCAGCAAATGTTATTCGCACTTCTTTTCCATCATAATCGGAATTACTGACATTTTTAGTTAATTCTAACAATTTAGAATACTTAATATCTAGTAATATTTCTCTTTTACTTCTGTATTTTTTGCCCATTATTTTCTCCTTTTTCTTTTTTTCTCTTCTATTGTTATTTTGGGGTTACTAAATATGTCTTGATTTGTTGCCCTTGTAGCTACTGCTTTCATAGACATGAACAATGTTTTATAATGTTTCCTAACGTGTCTTTTCTGTGGTTTCTTAATTAATTCTATACCATATAAAATTTCATTAAAACCTATCTTGTAATTGTTTAAATCAACTTCGTAAAATCCTATGTTTAAAGGTATTAAACTTTTATCTATAATACCTTTGGGAGCTATTATATATGTATAGTTAGCTCCAGCGTTAAAACCATTTTTAAAATCAGACAGAGATGACTTTGCCTCAAAGCCATAAGTTATTATTTCTGGAAGTTCACTATATTTTTTATTTATAATTTTAATTCCAGCCACATCGACTATGCCTTTTTTATTAGATATGGTTTTATCTGCAAATCCTGTAACCTCTTCGGCTATGATGCAACAACCTTTCTGCCTAGCTAGATATTTAGATATTTGTTTAAGTTCGTAATGATTGCGACTTTCTCCTCTAGGAGCTTTATTTTCATCTAATAACATTCAACCACAACACCCCTTCATTCCGTTTATATATTATAATAAACACTTGGATGATATTGTAACGACTTTACGAATTTCCTATCCTCGCCATTTATAATTAAGTAATGATATATTCTCCAGTTTAATCCAGTATGACTGTCAATTGCTGTTCCGTGAAGAAGCACCCAGCTTAAAGATGGCGGTTCTTCACAAAAAATACAGTTGTTATCCCCATCTTGTGGGTCATAAAAATTATTAAGGTATTCGTTTATGACAATTAATTCTTCTTTCGTGGGTAATGCTCCGTCATACTTAACCATATTTTTAAACGATTCAAAATCAAGTTTACTTAAATTCTTGTTGTTCAATTCATTTAATTTATTTGTTATCTCTTCTACGCTTTCCATGTCAATCATATTATTCTCCTTTAGATATAGTCTCCTAAGATATTTAATTAATTTACCTTACCGCATGATGTCTTTATAACTGTGCAACCTACTATAGTATACTTTTTAATAATATTTCATTATTTTTTACTACCATAATCTTATGACCATAGTATCCATTATGAGAGTTGTATACAACTAGTTGGAATACACCTTCCGATGTTTCAAAATCAACAAATTGAATACCACCACAGTCTAAATATCTAGCCGCATTTTCAACTTTTTCTTTCTTCAATGCCGTATCTGTAAGTCTAACACTTAATAACTCTGCACCAATGAATGAATCAAAATCATCTTCGGTAGAAAAGTATCCCCAATTTTCACAACAAGATTGGTCATTGTTGATTAACACCATGTAATTATCTGTATCTGTTTTTATGAAAAATCCATCATATCTACCCCACTCAGGTAAAACACTTAATATTTGAGACATTCCAAGTTGGCTATCATTGTCTCCGCTTATTTGTGTCGCATTTGATTTTTTTACATCAAATACCTCTTTAATTTCCTTAATTCTCATATTATCTCCTTTTTAAATATTATTTTGTGTCGTTAATCTGTATGAATAGTTATCATAGGATAAGAGCCTCTGTACCCAAAACACAAATTACCAGAATCACATACAAGCGCCATCTCATTGTTTGTCAAGCTGTTCGGATTACTAAATATTTTATAAGTAGTACTGCCATAACCATTTTTTTCAACCTTGTAACACATTAACGTTCTTTTTTCTTCATCTGTTGGGATATCCTTGTAAAATGATTTTGATTGTGGGTTTAAATCATTT
>JGI1221J13441_10000238_pt1 | contig 26539 bp, 41 predicted proteins | sample LakVidmifraction_4_FD_13441 | JGI IMG/M metagenome (IMG submission 13441) | reverse complement strand
TGGTCATATTCATATGAACTCTGGCGTCTGGCACGATCCTATGACGGGTCAATCAGGCGTCCTTAGATACAGCCAAGCCGCTGGTGCGTTCCAGATCTCCATCGACGGTGGTAGAACGTTCAACGACTTGGTGACTGGTGCCACGACAGTGACATCTGTTGGTGTAATTGGTGGTGCTAATCTCACCGGCAACATCGACCTAGCGACCCAAGCGAGCGGCTTCCTTGCTATCTTTGACACTGCTGGTGCAAGCCCAATCAATTTTGCCGTTAATCATCTAGGTCTATCTGGCTTGTGGAGATTCCCAACACAAGGCTTCAATGGATCTGTTGTCAATCAATTGACAGACTTTAATGGCACGACAGTACAGGGCTCAGTCAGTGTAGTTGGTGCCTCTGGTGTTGTTGTTGATATTGTTGGTCAAGTTATGACCATTACCGCTGGCAATACACTTCTAAGATCATTTGCTCAAACCTTTGTTGCTGCTACGTCTTGGACCGTCACGCACAATCTTGGTACGGCTGACGTATCTGTTGATGTATACGACTCAAGTAGTCCACGCCTAGCAATCATTCCTGATGCTATCGCTATTACGGACACCAATACTGTAACGGTGACATTTAACGTTGCTCAAGCTGGACGAATTATCATCACAGGATTTTAACATGGCGAGAGAAACTGGTGACTTGTGGCCGCAGTCTAGTGGTTCTGCATCTTTAGGTGCGGAGATGAGTAATGGTGGATTTACTGGAGCGATACGTCCATTCGCTCATGTACATATGTACAGTGGTATATTTCATAATTCACTTGTTAATAGTTCTGGTATCATTAGATTAGACATAGGCAAGGGACTTTTTAATGCACTTGCTCCATCTTTTTCATTTTCTTTTAATGGCGGGACGAATTTTCCGTTGGAAATTGGTGGTNATTTCTCACAACCAGTGTCAGAAAATGCGTATATTGAGACACCAAGAGGAGACTTGCGTCTTGCTACAAGCGGCATTTTAACGTTTTTAAGTCTTAATAGCAACATTGGCGTTATAGCAAATAATGGAAATGTTGTAATTCAGGCTGCTGGTAACGAAATCCATAACATTGATGGAGTTTATAGCGAATTCATTGATAACTCTAGATCGTCTTCTGCACTTTCCACTATCTTTAATACCATTGATGATTTTTCGATACTGACATCAAAAGGTTTTATTTCATTACAGACTTTGACTGGGGATATAGTCCTTAATAGTGCTGGCAGTGCTACACTACAAGCTTTTAGTAATAGCGGTGTTCTACTTTATCAGTTTGGTCCATACCAATCTTGGTACATGAAGACTTCCCACGCTAGCACTGGCGGTCCATTCAACGATGGATACTGGCCTATTGCTCACTCGGGTAACGTTAGTCAAATGATCAATCAGGCCGTACTCGGCCTGAGCAGCGGATTGCAGGTCGCCTATAATGGTGGTCGTCGTATCATCACGAACAGTACAATAGGCGACCTGGAGTTCGTCTCCGATACAGCCAAGACTAAGTTCGCTGGTACGACTCGTGCATCATTGAATATGTCTGGTGTATTGACACGTCCTAGTACGTCGCTTGAAATTGGCGATATGTGGATGTATGATAACAGTGCTATTGAGGCACTTGGCAATAATACAAATGCCTCTAGTCGTGCTGAGTCTACCGCTAAGGCTCTTGGATTAGCTACGCTATGTTATAACACTGGTTCTGGCGTCATTAATGTCTCGAATGGATCGGGCATTGTTCAGTACTTTAATACCGGCACCATGCAGGTGACTTTAGTTGCTCAGGTCATTCCGTTCAATACGGACTTTCCTATTAGTGACAGGAATTATGGACTCGGTACTGGTTCTGCTAGCGGCCAAGTGACTATCTTTTCGCCAGGGCTCTATCGTGCAGCCTATAAAATTCTATTGAACAAGACAGTCGGCACTACTCCACAAACTTGTACTATAAGTGCACGCCAAAATGGTAGCAATCTTTTGGGATCTGCTACTAGTACATTCCATTTCGATAATACAACAGCGGCTCAAAATGCTGGTAGTGCTGTCGTGTTATTTAATGCAAACGCTGGAGACACTTTTGACATAACTGTATTATCAAGTCTTGATGGAGCGAACAACGTTACTCTCGGTGTTCGTGGTGCCTTAGTGCAGATTGATAAAATTGGCCCCAAACGTGGAAGGTTCTAATATGTTTGCCGAAACCATTACAAGCTTTGGTGATATTGTAAGTATACTGGTGCAACAATACGGCATTACAGGGCTAGCATTTGGTGGACTCTTGTGGCTTCTATGGAAGAACAAGAAGGACGCTGACGTGCGTATCACAGAGCTTGAGCGTGCAGCAGACTCTTATCAGTCTGGTCAAGTTGCCAACTACAAAGAGATGATCATAGAATATGTTGATCTCGTTAAGGGGAACACAGACATGCTCGCTAAGCTAACTACCTGTCTTGAGTCAATGAATAATACTCTACTTAGGCTAGAAGATAAGAAGCAAGAAAAGCAAGAATAGAAACACTCGGGGCCGCGATAAGCGGCCCCGGTTGTTTTACACGATGTTTGGTTTGGCGTTGTTAGGATCGCCTCGCTTCTCGATCCTCTCTTTGTCCGCAGCTACACTCGCTTCGGGCGTCATTACGCACGCACCAAACGGTTTACGTTCTGGGCGTCCAAAGAAGGCCATGATCTCAGTCCTGAGACTTGCACGCACCTCTTGTGGTACATTGAATTGTTCTAAGCGTTCACGCAGAATGCGATCCAGCGTGAGTCCATTGTCATTACTGTTCATTTTTCCACATTCTTTTAAAGCGGTTGATAGTACGTCTCTTGAATGAGCGTGCTTGATCTTTATCTATCTTATCTAGTTTGGCAGCCAACTCACTAACCTTTGAGTGGTCCTTGGGAGCCAATAGATCCTCTCCATCCCTAACCTTTGCCTTAACATATTCGGCTGTCTTCTTACGAAAGAAGACGAGTGATCGAATAGTGGGCACCAATTCACGACGAATAGTTTGTTGCCACCTGCGACAAGTATCGTCGAGCGGCGGGACCTGACTGTTAAGTTCATCTATGATTCGCGAGTCATTGTATACCATCACGTCACCCTGAATGCCTTGTTTTCGAGCCACTTCCTTGAGGGCTAGAAACAATACCTTATAGGTGTGGTGAATCTCATTAAAGATAGGATGGCCACGTTCATCCGTTGCCGGGGTGCATTTGAAGCTAGCTTCAACGCCTTCCCCGGCAACATAGTAACCATCTTTGGTAACGAAGACCGTGATCATTGTGCTGAACGACAGAAGTCAGCTTTCATTTCCGTAGCCTGTGTTTGCTCGACTGGCGTGACTACGCCAGCGGTGCGTAGAGCGTTAGCAACAATAGTCAGTACTTCTTGGGTACGTGGCGAGAGTTCAAACACATTCGTCTCGGGATTCAACCATTCCAAGGCACCACGAGCTAGCAATTCTTGTTCGACAATAAGCAAGATGAATTCAACTTCATCATTATCAAAGCCAGCCTTACGAAGAGCCGGAACAATCAAGGACTTCACTCCACCAGCAATGGGTTCGCCCTTAATGCCATCAATGATTGCGGCCACAACACCGAGTTGATTATGAGTGACAAGGCCATCCTGTAGAAGGCGGTTAGCACCAATCTTCACACCCAACTGAATGTACAGCTTCCACTTGCTGTATTCAAGTTCAGTCATCTCTTCAAGCGGCTTAACTCCATTTCCTCCGGTGTTGACGCACGATACGAAGCCGCTTGAGAGAGCGGCACAAAATACTAACATTGTTACAATTTTCTTCATGATTCATTCTTCTTTCGAGCTACTGGACTGTGACCTTCTCGGGTGTCGGTTGGAGCCTTTGCACCCAAGAACGCCGCCTTTTCTTCTACTGTTTTTTCATTGATACGCTTACGGCAGTCTCTACACGTACGGTAGATATGACGTCTACCATCCTTCATGGTTGTATTGATGGGACTTTTATTGATGTGTAAACATCTACTAACATCTATTGCCATTCCTGGCAAAATGATATCTTGATCTGTGTCAACCATCTCTTGTTTCTTTGCAGCAACAAAACTAGCATCGTCTTCACGAGGAGAGTCGTCATTTAGTTCGGCAACTGTACGCCAACCTGGGAATGGATTTTCGGAATGGCTCTGGCGGGCATCGCCAACAAAGCCCCAGTCCTCAGGCAACAAGTTGCCTGAGACAAGCTGTTGCTCAAGTTTTGCAGCTGCTGCCGCAGAGAGTTCGTATGTGCGACCAGTCTTCTTGCCGCTTTTCTTTATAACCAACGTGACTGTATCGGCGGGATCATATTCCTGCTTGGTTAAATCACATTCTTGAACAACACGTCTTGCCATTACGGTAAATCCTGACTTCTGTATGCTTCGTATCTACGAAGAACTTCCTTAACGATTGGTGAGCGTTGAACCGTCTCAATATTCTCCATTGAGATTACACCCACTCCTGGTACCCCATCCATTACGTTGATCGCCTCAATCAAAGCACTGTTTTCTGGACGAATATCGCACTGATCCATATCGCCAGCAATTACTAGCTTGGAATGCTTACCAACTCTAGTAAGTAACATCTTCATAGCGTCACCATCCAGAGGAACGTTTTGTGCTTCCTCTACGATAATGAAGCAGTTGTTGAATGAGCGTCCACGACACAGACTTAGGACCGTGAACTCAAACTTGTCACGAATGATGTTGTTAATGTCTTGTTCGTTTTGAAACATAAGACGCATGTTGTCTCTTAGACCTAGAACATACGGCGTTACCTTTTCATCAACTGTACCCGGCAGAGCACCAAGTTTTTCTCCAGTATTAGATTGAATATATGGACGAACGATCACAGTGCGTTGAATGCCGCCTTTTTTGGGGGCATTCATCATCATAGTCAACGCCTTATTGACCGCCAAGAATGTCTTTCCTGTACCGGCATAGCCGTTACATATAGTGATAATGTTTCGATCTAGTGAATCTTGATACTCTTCTTGTCCTGGTGCTGGTTTAGCGGGAACAAATCGGATTTCACTTTTTTGCATCTATCATCCTCTATTGGCCTTACGAGAAGCTTTTGCTCTCTTGTTTTGGTCACGACGATCCGCAATAACCTTGCGACGGTAGGGGGTAAGTTTCATGCCAAACTTTGTTTGGCTAACTTGTGTTGACATTTCATTCTCAAGGTGATGAGAAATGATCGTACCATTCAAGTGGTCCATTTCATGCATCACACATCTTGCCCAAAAACCCTTGAATACTTCCGTCTTGACTTCGCCGTCAAGCTCGTGATATTGAAGAGTAATTTGCTTTGGTCTTTTAATCATTGCACCAAATCCAGGAAGTGACAGGCATGCTTCGCCGTCCTTCTTCGTCTCGCGACTACGCGAGATAACTACCGGATTAATGAATGCACGATTCACGCCCTTTTCGCGAAGCAAGAAGATCCGTTTAGGATAGCCCACCTGTACAGCGGCTAAACCTGCGGCTTGTTCTCCAAGCACGTCAAGGACGGCATCCATTTTGCCAATGACGGCTGCATCAGTATCATTGATGGGTAAGCTACATGGTTGCGACGCACCTTCAAGCAAGGGCCAGCGTTCTTGGTCGGAAGGCGTGATGATTACAGATTCTTGTGTTGATGATTCCATACTCGATTGATCCATTCTATAAACTAGTCAGGTGTCTTTGTGTACTTATAATCTTGACAACATGATACACGGTTGTCAAGTGAATATTCATGAAATGACCTCATAGCCACTATCTAACACGAGCAAGCATCGTTCCGAATGAGCAACCCATGATCCGTCTTTAGAGCGTGCCGTCCAGCCATCATCACCAATCACAAACTCTGTTGATCCGAATGTCACAACTGGTTCGAGACAAATAATATCGCCAGTCTTAAGCTTATACGCAGCATACTCTCTTTCAAGTTGCCACTGCTTAATCTTAGAGAGCGATCTATCTATTCCATTGGGGATAAAGGGCTCTTCATGTAATGTTCGCCCTATCTTATGACCACCCCAAGCAAGACATATATTGACGCCTAATGCAGCGGCTCTAGCCTCAGCAACTCTAGCTATTTCAAGTAAACTAACGCCATCTTTAAGCACAGACATCTCAGCTTCTAATACACCCTCTACAGCAGTAATGAGACGTTCTTGAAAAGGAAAAAATGTAGGGCGTGTTACATCAGAAACGATGCGGGTGCGTGCAGAGTCCACACACCATCCTTCATAGCTACAGCCCACGTCTACGGTGAGTAGATCGCCGTCTTTTAGAACGTAGTTGTTCGGGACGCCGTGTACGACAACATCGTTAGGCGATAAGCAGCAGACTCCTGTGAAGCCGTGATAGCCCTTAAAGATTGGTACACATCCAAATATAGCGAAGTGTTGCTCTATCGCGTCGTTAATCTCTAAGAGAGTTGTTCCCGGAACGGCATAGCTAAATCCTAATTCAATAGCTATGCGATTGATTTCACCGGCGTGGCGAGTAGCTTCGAGTCTATCCATGTTCGTCAACCCAATACTTGATCTTTCGCCAGTGTGACAGCGTTTCACGGTAAGCCTTTTCAGGACTTTTCAAGTGAAACGATGGGTGGTAAGTCACAATAACCTTAGAAGCGTAGCCATCTACAGTGTAATTCAGCCAGCCGTCTTTATTGGACAGCTTATCAAAGAAAAACCGATTCAATGCACCCTTAATTGGCTCGCCTCTAAATTGTTCAAGTGCAGATCGTCCAAGCAATACTATTAACTTGGGACGCAGCAACTTGATCTGTAGGTCGAGCCGCCATTTACACGAGTCCATTTCTTCTTTTCGAGGCGTTCTGTCATTAGGTGTACGACATAGAACCGTGTTTGTGATATAGACATCTTGACGTGTCACGCCAAGGTAACTAAGGATTGAGTCTAATTTTTGTCCAGCTTTTCCTAGAAAAGGAATGCCCTCCAGGTCCTCTTCTTCGCCAGGGGCTTCTCCAACAATCAAAATCAATGGTTCGTGTGAGCCTGATCCGAATACAACCTTCTTGCGGGTTTTACATAGGTCGCAAGATCCGCACGAAGACATCTGTTCTTGAAGAGCATCAAGCCGAGCATTCATACATTATGTCCCGTGAACAACTCGTTAGTCCAATTGCCCTTAGTCTTTCTTCGCAGTGCGTCTCCACCGAAGTGAAGTAAGTTCATCATGGAGTCGGCTGATGCTGCGATACGACCTTCAATCGTCTTGATGTCTGTCATTTCATTGCAAGAGTTTTCAAGAGCTTGCTTCTTAGCTTCCGGCACTTGTATTTCAAGGTCATTCTCAACGTGAATCATTAGATGATCCACATAGCGGGCACTTGCACGATTGATACCTGTCATGTAGAATGCGTCCTTCGGACGCAGGTAGCCATTCACATAGCAGGTTGACGTGTGCCAGCCGATGTTGCGGAAGATACAGGCTGCCATGACCAGTGAAATGTTCAGGGGGGTTTCAGATTCTTTTGCCTGTACGGCCATCACCTTGGCTAATCGTAGCGAGCCAGCGACGTGTACTAAAAGACCGCCGCGATAAGCCAGGGGGCCGCTCAAGCCATAGGGGCTAGTCTTGAGAGCGTGTAGCATATCGAGACGATGAATAGCGTTACCCACGACATTGCGGTAGTGCTCATCAGCCATTGTCTCGAAGGCTTCTTCAACGTCTGCTGCACACGCAGCCAGAGCGGCGTCACTCATGCCCTTCACATAGTCGTGAATATTGAGGGGCGTATCTACCTCAACGACCTTACTGGCGTCTACAGAGAACTCTAGGTCGTCCTTGTAGGGCTTTAACTCTACTGCCATACGATAATACTGACCTTCAACTAAGGTGCTGTCGTAATTCCATACGACACCTTCAATTTCTCCAGTAATATCTCGAAGCGTTGCCTTGGCGAATCTACTGCCAGAGGTCGTTAGCATGGCTTCATTTTGCGTAACCTTTTGAACAAGAAAGATCTGTCGGTAACGACCAGCTTTCAAGTCCTTGATCGCAACATACGTTTCAGTATTCATATCTGTTGCGTCTGCCACCCTGCGTTCGATCATCCCCCTGTTTACAGGTTGGGCATCGAGCGACCTTGCGGGTAATGATGTAGATTTCATCTGGCTGTTCTCTTTCTGAACCTGGATTAAGGATGACCTTCAATTGTCCGCCGTAGTAACAGCCGCGACACTTGCCGCATTCAATAAGAGTGATAGTCTTAGGCGTTTTCATGACTCAATCTCTTTTCCAGCAAATTGACGAGTCGTTTGATATGCATGGCCACACTCTGATGTGAGATGTCATTTGACTCCGCTATCTTTCGATACGACTTACCTTTGACATAGTGCTCGATTAAGAAGTGTGCGTTTGGCTCTTCCGCAACCGCACTAAAAATAGAATCCATAAGCTCGCTTTCTTCAAGTGAGGTGTCTACATAGCCGGGTTCGAGCGTAGCGTCAAGCTCTAAACGATTATCGGAGATGCGAGTCCTTTCAAGAATATAGCGTAGCATACGTCCACGCATATATAAATAAGCGAAGGTCGTGAACTTAGCTTTTGTTGAGTCATAGTTTCTGACTGCACTAAGCAGGCCAACCCACGCCTCTTGTTCAAGGTCTTCGTACGTAATTAGTGGATCTTTTCTTGCGTACACAAGGAATGGACGTATAATACTACTGATTAGTGCGTCCCATTCACATTTTGGCAAAGAGCCTAAAGTTTTATCGTTCATAAGAGTCAATTTGTGCGACTAGCATTGTAATGTACGTGCTCTTTTCGTCGTTTGTCAGAGCAGCCCAGTGAGAGATTACGTCGAGATTGCCACCGTTTGGCACTTCTTCGTTACCCACTATTTGGCGATGCCGATATAGCACTCGTCCTTCTATGTCTTGCACTACAAAGGTTACCACATGAAAGTCTTCGCTGTCGGTTAAATTCCAGAAGTACTTGAGCAGTTCGTTGTATTGCACTACAGCCTTCTTTGGTTTACCGCCCTTTTCTATCAGGACAAAGATAACCTTATCCTGGTTTTTCCAGCCATCTGATTCTAGCTCGGCGTGTAATTGCTTTACTCGGTCCCAATTGATTTTGATCGTCATGAGATAAGCCCCTTTCAAGGAAGGATTACACTAATCACGCAACGCGACCATCCTCGATGTAAACACCCATTCTATCTTCGGAGTTGCGTGAGGCGTATTCAATCCAGATCTGAAAGTCACTGTCAACAGCCATAGACTTAATAACCGCCATACTGGCGTCATCCAGTAGCGAACCGTCTGTAATGCGAATGACACGTAAAGTTGGATTGGATGCCATCGCGATAGCAAGCGAGATTTTTAGTCTGCGTGCCGCAGAGGCTTGACAGAATGGTACGTCTGTACCGTCTTCATTGATAATACGCACACCTTCGGCATTGATAGTAAAGCCCTTGACCGGCAAGGGGGCAGCTTCTAGAGCTTCCGCCTTTTCAATCTCGATCAGTTCCATCTTTGCGTTCAGCGATGTGATGTTAGTATCTACACCTTCTAGTGCCGTGCGTAGCTTACGATACTCGATAACTTCACGAGCACGGCGATTGTTGTTCTCAATGTCCTTGAGTTGACTTTGCAAAAACGTAACGTCAACAACTTCTGTCTTGCCAAGCTCAGCAGTGTTTGCTCCCATGATCATGGCGGAGTTGTTCATTACTACCTGTAGTCTTTGAATCTCACGGAGGGCATCTGCGGACGCCTTGATAGCACGCTCGTTCTCAGCTTGCAAGTCCTTGATTCGTTGATTAACTGCCATGCCAACTGTGATAGAGACGGTGAGATCTAGGCTAGACCATTCTTCTGCTGGATCTTGATCTGTTGGTGGACGAACATTCGCCAACAAACTAGCCAGACGTTTCTTTTCACGGTTGGCATCGGTGCGAGATTCGTAGGCAGTTTGTATGCGGGCGTCGAAGTCCGCCAAGTTCAACTTGCCATCCGTAATCTTAAACAAGAGGTCGGCCAGCATGGTACGCTGCTCTTGTTCGGTTTTTCTAGCAAACTCCCATGGATCGAATGAAAGATCACCAATCATTCCATCAAGTAGTTTTTGAGGAGACGACACCTTATTGCCTTCTGGCGTACGAACTTCTAAAGTGCTGCCGCCCTCAGTAAAACGACGAGTCACAATGTAGTCGCCCAGATCCAAAGTCGTCACGGCACTTTTCTCGCCACGACGTATTGGCTGCGGACTACTCTTGGATGCTGCCCTGTATTCGAGTGCGAGATAGATACAGTCAAGCACAGAAGTTTTGCCATTTTCATTCTTACCACTGATAACTACTACGTTATCAGTGGGGGTAATGTCAATAGCCTTAAGTCGCTTGATGTTTTCAGCTTGTAATTGAATGATCTTCATTGTTAAACGTTTTCAGAAAGCTGTAGAATTGTTCTTGACAAATTGGACATAGGCCCGGCTCATTCAGGTGTCTGCCGTGCTCGCAGTGTTCGCGATACGGTACGTGCATCATATGGCTTTCTGTATCACTCTCTCTAGTCCACGATACATTGCCACGTTCAATACGATCGTGCCCATTTTCTTCTATTTTAAGCAGATGACAGATGCCACAGGTGCAAACGCCATGTAGTTTCCAGCGACCACAGTCGCTATCGCACATATATTTGCCGTTGTCAAGCTTACGCCATGACCTTACTGGCTCACCTCGTATAGCCAGAATGAAATATCGAATGGCACGTCTCAATCTATTCATTAGCGTGCGAACTCGAACGTCACCGTTTCGCTTACGTTTGATAGTCCGCCCAGGCTTTGCATTGTTTGCCATAATAGTTTATCGTGATTATCTGATGGCTGCCAGCCATCAGTGAGTTGAAAAAGTGCTCGTGTGTGTGCCATACCAACCGTTAAGATATCCGTACTGTTTGTTTGGCCTACTCTACGATTGACCTGTTTCGAGCGTGGAGATTTACGTCTCCATGAAAAGGAGCGTCCAATAGTTCTTAACATAGTTGCTTGAGGATTCTCCTCAAGCAGGCTTGAAAAAGTAGAAAGATGGTTGGGTAGCCACACGTCGTCGTCGTCGATGTACGCAATCCAGGGATTAGAACCTAACGCCACACCTTTATTGCGAGCCCAGGCACCGAAGTCTTCGTGACAGGGTACGTCTGAGTGAACGACCTTCACTTGTGGACTATCGACAATGTGTTCTAGGCGTGACATACCGTCACATACTATCCAAAGACACCAGTCCTTATAATCTTGATGTAGGACTGATTCGATAGCTTGAAACAGGCTGAGCCTGCCGACTGACGGAAGGATGATATCAAACTTCACTTGAGAGGTCTCCACACAAACTTACCAACTGGTATTTTATATGATGGTTTATGCCCGAATCCCGACCACGGGATGATCTTGCATGTATCTATAATGTCTTGGAGGGCCGCAGGCTTGAGCATCGTATAGCGTGGTATGTTTTCATTAGATCCATTGATCATCAGGACGATTGCATCATCACGTAGGTATGACTTTACTTGAGAAGCCTTCAAGTGAAAGAACTTATCCAGTAGTGGCTTTGAAAATTTGACTTCGACTTTACCATAACCCTCAACATTAAAGTCGGGATCCATGGACACTTCTTTGTCTGTCAGTAGCTCGCCAGTTTGACCGCAGCCGGTATCAGTATACTTTGGCCGAACGCCACTGGTGCGTTCGACCAAATCTAGCCACATAATGAACAACGCACGCTCTTCTTTCGTCCTAGACTTAATGTCCTTCTTGAACTGATCTTCGGAACGACTATCATAGCGGTAATTCATTTTTATAGCTTCAAAGGTGTTCTTGGTCTAGCGATGTCGCCACAAGAAGCTGTACCGTCCATTACTTCACAAGTCTTTCAATGACATCCGGCTGAGACAAGACCTTGCGGAATTTGTGCAGCACTTGAAAACAACAATGAGAATCATATAGAGCGGCGTGGAACTTACTCTTGCCAAGATAGCTCATGTCGATTTTGAGAGCCTTCACTGTCTGCGACAGACTTGCTCCACCCTTGATTGCTTCATTGCCAGCAAACAATCGGATGAGGGGCATAGAGTCAACGTAACGGTACGTGAAGTTGGCTTCAAATTGTTGAGGCTCGATACCATAAATACCATACGCCAACATTCGTACATCGAATGCTACATTGTGACCGCCCATGATCTGAGCACCATTATCGTGCCACATGTCTACGAATTTACTCTGGATTACTTCCGTTGTTTCCCCTTCTGAGAAGGCTTGTGACGGAGTAATGCCATGAATTTCGATGGCCTTTGGCGTAAACTTATAGTCTTCAATAGACGGCAGCTTATGCAGAGATTCAAACTGAGAAATAATCTCGCCAGTTTCAAGATCGCCAACAAGAGCACCAACCGAGAACACTGAGTGTACCTTGGAATCTAATCCGCCCGTTTCACTGTCAAACACCATGATTCGCATTTTTATTCCTCATCTTTTCTTTTAGTCGCCTGAACGCAAATGACTCCAGCACCCATTAGGTTCTATTCGAACCTTCTGCATGAATCGTACTGGAATTGATTTTTTCATCTTACGATACGCATTGTGTATTAACCGCCTTCACGGCTTCGTCAAACATACCAACGATCTTTACCCACTGATCGTCGCGTGCCATCGGGGAACGCAAGGCAACATTGCCAAGCTTGCCAACATTCGAAAACGTCGGGTCCGTACAAGCGTGTTCGGGTTTGAATACCTTGCGGAATACACGCACAACTGCACGAGCATCTACCTTGTCCAACAGGTGCTCCACGACGCCAACAAACTTGACGTTGTTATTGCCTTCAATCGTACTCACAATACGTTGAGCCAGAATGTGGCGGGCCAACTTGCGGTTGAAGCAGTCGCCATCACGCACGAAGCCAACTGACATATAGGCGACGCCAGCAATCACTGCGACGCCAACACTGATGCCGTCAGCAGGACGGTGAGAAAATGCCATCGCATCAATCAATTCAAAAACCTTCATTTGAAGTCTTTCATTGTACGGGTGGTTGGACTTGGCTGAGAACAGCCAAGGCCAGGAAAAGGTTAACGGTAACTCCGATTGGAGCACCGACGTTAGTTGTACGGAGGGCAGCCATTAAAATGCGTGCCTCATCCCCGGACAGTGCGATATTGGGTTCGTGTTGTGTATCAGTCATTGATCAAACCATATTTTTTCAAGACGGAGCGTAGATAGTTTTCAAGGTCATCGAATGAACCATTGTTCTGGTACGTGTTCTCAAACACTTCGTTATCTAGGGCCGTTTCACTTGCGTGATTATCTTTAAGGCCCGTAGACCTCTCTATTCTAATGATGACGCCGCCCGCCTCTTCTGTCACGCTCTTTTCGTTAGGAAAGCGACAGTCCGTTATGATTACTACGTCAGTGCCCCAATCGCGGTTAAATGGAGCTTTAGCCCATACTGGATCGTAAATCGCACGAAAGATGTCAGTACCCATCACTTGAAGCACTTCACGATTAGTCATGGCACCAGTTCGCGGCAGTAGTTTACCATCAAGTTGGTCAATTTCTATACTATATTTCAAGCGAACGTTGAGAGTGAATCCATCCCATAGAATGTGGGAGCGTTCGTTTTTTTGTACGTTAGTGCCGTAGACTCCCGTGGGACGCAAGCCTAAGATGTCAACGCACATATTCTTGAGAGGTTCAGCGAACGCAGTAAGGACCGCTGTCTTACCTTGCGACTCTAGGACCTGAACAATCATTCCAGCCGCTGTGTCTTTACCAACTTGCTTCTTTCCTGACAGTGCAATGAACACTGGAGGAGAGGCATGGGGGTCTTTTTTAGTCATATCTTCTAGTCCTACTGTTAGAGTGTCGTGTGGTGTACCATAGTCTACTTCATCAAACCAATTCATGCGTGCATCAATCTTGAAAAAACTGTAGGTGTCTTTAGTACTCCCCTAAGATACCCTTCACGACGTACAGGGCGTCTGCGATATTGGTTGTGCGAAACTGACAGCATTCGGTGACAAATGCATGTTCGTGTGTATTGCCAGTCTCTTCAATGATTAAGATGATAGGAATATTTCGGGCATTGGCCCAGCCGACCTCTACCATTGATCCAATAGAAACTCTTTTCGAGCCAAGTAAATTGAGAATCATGACATCAGTATTGAGACAATAAAACCTGTCACGAGTCACAACACCAGTCGGCGTACTCATGGCACGCACCGCACACTCAAGTCCAGGTGTGATTTCACAATCAGTTAATACACCTTTGTGATGACGTAGATGCACCGCTGAACTGAGTGGGCTAATGGCCTTGATGCCTGATTTAGCAAGCTCTTCTTGTGCGTCTTGACGCCATTCTGTAGCTTCGTCATACGTGAGACCACTGATTGGACCAGCCAAGTATACCGTTTTGTTTACCATTATCGTAGTCTCGTCTTTAAATTATAGGGTTCATAGTGTCAGATCCTTTGTTGAGTCTCGCTACTACTCGGCAACTGTGTCCGTCATAGTTTAGTCCATGAATTCGAATTTGAATCCATATACTGTTTCAAGTTCTTTAACGATGGCAGTGAAGTATAGCATGGCAGAGTCATTACCGGCCTTAACTAGATTGCTTTCAGCAATAGCTAGATTGGATAAGACTAGACCATAGTTACGTAAGCCGTCTGCACCCCAAGTCGTCTTAGGTTTGCCAACTTCTACAATACGCAATGGCTTGCTTTCAAAGTATCTCTTCATAGTAGCTTTCTTAGTCAATGATTTCGAATTTGAATCCATATACTGTTTCAAGTTCTTCAACGATAGCAATGAGGTGTGGTATAGCAGAGTCATTGCCGGCCCTAACTAGATTGTTTTGAACAATAGCCATATCAATTAAGATACGTGCCTCTAGACCATAGTTACGAAAGTCGTCTTCATCTGCAATACGTAGAAATGTAGTATTCATTCTTGCGTGACGGGCTTGCCTTTTTCATCCTTAACCTTTTCAAGGACAATTTTCCAGATATTGTCTATCATCTTCTTCTTATCTAATAGACCAAAGACAATACCAGTTAAGGTCTTGGGCGTGTTTGCCTGGATCCAGAGAGCTTGCGTCTTGCGATCTGCATCAGGGATGCGACCGGCAATATCCTCAGTCTCGATACGCAGCTTGTCGTGCATAGTCTGCACGTAAGCACGGATGTCGTCGAAGTCCTGTCGAATACCATGAGGCAATTCGCGAAGCGTTACGCCGTATTCCTTGCCACGGATAAGCTCGATGACCCCCTTCGGGCTCATGTAATTCAGGAGTCGGTGGACACGCAGGTAGGCCGGTGATTTGACTTTAACACGACGACCGCTCGCAAAGCGAGCGACGTATCCCTCGTGGTTATCCTCGAAAGGAATGTCGCCACGTAAGTCCAGATTGTAGCGGCTGGGCCGCTTAAAGCCACACTTCTCTGCGAGTTGATCAACTCGCATGGGGTGCCATTCCGTTCCGTCGTGCTCGATAACACCGAGTAGACACAGGAACGTCTCGCCCTTGTAATCTACGACGATCCGGTTCTCTGGATAGATAATCTCGAAGATTGGCGTGCAGTCCTTCGGCAGCAATTGCGTAGGATAGTTAGCATTCAAGATCTGAGTGCCCATCTTTGCCTGATTCGACTCCATGCTACCGGGAGTCGCCAGTGACCACGACACGTCACCCGTCAAGAAGTATCCGATACCACATGAGCCGTCCACCTTCTCCGCGATCTCGATCTCTTCATCCCACGGAAGATTCTCCACCATCGTCTCGGAGACCTCTCCGAGGTTGAAGAACTTCGGAAAGGGGCGAGCCACTACCGTTCCATCGGAACGGAAGATGATACCGCGAGCCTGACGGTTCGTGTCGTTCCAGAGACCCTGGATGTGGGTGTCCTGGGTGTATTTGAAGATCGCGAGGTCGCCCGTTCGTGAGACGTTGACACGACCTTCGTGTACCTCGCGAAGGAGCTTCTGATAAAGTATGTAGTCTTTCACGCTAGTGCCTTTACTCGTGCCTGCTCCATCTTTTGCTTAATGGCTTCGCCATTTCGTAAATTAGCGAACTGATCGCCCTTCACGCTGCGGAATCTATCCGCAGCGTCTAGCACAGCTTGACGCTGCGGATAGGGCTTGTCATGAAAGTCGGGTCCACGCCCTTGAGCGTCTGCCTGCGAAGCAAGCGTAACGCATTCAATTAGCGTGTTGCCGTGAGCGGCCCCTAGTCGATCAAGGAGTCGTACCTTTGTCGTAGACCTCAAGGAATCGAAACGATGGATATTCAGGTGCTCTCGTGACGTAGCTACACCAACATCTCTGAGTGCGTTGGGCACCTTTAAACGATCACAGAATTTATGTACCAATGGTATACCCAACGCCTCATGATTGTAATGGTGCGGTAGGTTATCGTCGTCAGTCACAGCCTTTCCTAGGTCGTGGACCAATGCAGCAAACATCGTGGCGTCATCCGCCCCGAGTTCGCGTGCTCGATCCACGACTAGAAGCGTGTGAACGAATGCGTCACCCTCCGGGTGATGCTTCTCTGGTTGGACTCGTCCAGCCAGAGCAGCGATTTCTGGGAACACTTCTGCCAAACATTGGAAGTCTCGAAGTGCCTTAAAGAATGCACTCGGCTTGGCCGAACGTAACGCCTTCATAAGCTCCTCAAAAACACGCTCGCCAGCGAGCGTGGGAAGCTCGAAACGCAAGAATTGGCACATATTCATAAGCTCTTGCGTAGGCTGGAATCCGAGTTGGGCTGCAAACCTTGCAGCACGCAACACACGTAACGGATCCTCAACGAAGTGCTCGCTGACGGGAGCCAGTCTTTTTTCAGCAATTGCCTTACGACCACCGAACGGGTCGATAATCTTACCCGTGAACGGGTCGATAGCCATAGCATTAATCGTCAAGTCACGACGGAACAAATCTCGTTCAATCGTGATGCCGCCCGTATCACAGACGAATCCCGTGTGACCAGCACCGACCTTGCGTTCCGTACGAGCTAGGGCAATTTCGATACCCGCAACGATAACGATAGGAAAATCCTTACCTACGGCATCGCCTTCTGGAAAGGCTGCAAGCAACTGCGGCATCGTCAGGCCAATGACGCAGATGTCCACGTCATTCGACTCGCGACCCATTACGTGATCGCGGACGGCCCCACCAACCACAAAGGGGTGGCCACCAACCGCTTGAATGCGGCGGCAAAGCTCAAGATGTTCCATGTCTCAATATACCTTACGTCGTGGGCGTAGTCAACTTCTTTCGCAGATTCATGAGAGCCTTACCCAGAAAATTACTTCCCTTACCGTTGCAGACTCCCCAAAACGTATCGCCCCAGGTATTACCTTCGATCAATTCGGCATCGCCAGTGGCGACAAGAGCGTCCTTAAGCACTTCTTCTGAAAATTTACTTACAAGTATATCTTCCATTACAACGATCTTGTTCCAATTGGGACGTAATACCAGTGCTCTGCCAAGGTGTTTAGAGAGGCTTGCATCCATTAAAGGTTGTGTAAATGCTCGCCTTGCTTCCATGTTCAGGGTCTTGGCGGCTTGAAAAGCATGTTCGCTAGAAGGATAAATTAGTCCCTCATAACCTACATTACATCTGTAGAAATTACTCAGGAAGGCGTATTCGCCACGAAATTGTTCAATTCTTTTCATAACGACTACACTCCGTAACGACATTAAAGACGAGCGGTGATACAATCGACTGACCGGGCTGCGAACGCCAGAAACATACCGATCGCACCTTCTGGAGATCAACCGAGATTTGGGAAAAGCCGGGACTTTCTGCATTGTCACCGTCGAATGTATTGCCCTGTATCACTTCTGGCTGCATGAAAGTTTGCACCTCGTGATCCTGCAACGTCATGCCATGTCGGCACGTCCAGCACCGACTTTGTTGGGGTGTCAGCGGCGTGTCTTCTTCATCTTCATGCATATTCTTGTTCACTTTCAAGCGGTTGATACTTGTTGATTTGCCTTTGAACAATCTCTTTGGTTACACCATGAGTGTTTCGGGACGCGAATAGTTTGGCGTCCCACGGACCCTTGATTCGATAAATTGTGACTTCGTAATCAAATTCCTTAGCCATTTGAAGGTACGGAGTTAATTCCCAGCGAGTCATGCTCGTGTTCGACACGACCACCAGTTCTTTTTCGCTACTGACAGCTTCACGAACACGACGTTGACAGTCAGCGTGAGCTTGACTCAGCTTATTGGCCTCAAAAACGTACGTGCCGCTCTGCATAAAGAATTCGTCTGCCTCAAAGTGGAGACCTCCGAGTGCTTTAGCGGCGGTGGACTTGCCCGAGCCACTCGGCCCACGAAAGATGATGAGCTTCTTCATTGCTTTACCATACAACAGGGGCACGCTCTTGTCAAGCGTGCCCCTGTGAAAACTTGATCTAAAGGATCAGAACAGCTTGCCTTCGCTCGTAGCTGCCTCAACTTCTACAGGAGGTGCGTCGCTCTTTTGTCCACCACTGACGAAGCTGAATCCGCTGAAGTTGTCGAGAATCACTTCAAGCTTGGAACGCTTCTCGCCTTCCTTAGTTTCCCAGCGGTTCTGACGAATAGAGCCCTTTACGATGATCTGTTTACCCTTCGTTAAGTGAGCCTTGATCGTCTCAACTTGCTTACCAAAGGCTACACAATCAACGAATGCCGTTTCCTTGTTTTCACCAAATCCGTTGTTCACGGCGACGGTAAAACGAGCCACGTTCTTTTCTTGACCGACGATCTCAGGATCAGCCGTCAAATTACCCTGCAAAATCACTACGTTCAAATTCATACTACTATTTCCTTGGCTGCGATAGCAGCGATAACTTCTTGTAATGCCTGCTCACGAGTGAGCGTGCCATCCTTGTGTCGTTGATATTGTTCACGACTCATGCGAAATCTACGGACCACGCCCGTAGCCGCCTGTACTCTTTCCGAGAAATTTGCGATGGTCAATCCATTTTCAAGATAGACCGAATCAGGAACCTCAGGCTTTCTAGGCTTAAGCTTCTCGGCTCCACCAGCCGCAATAAACTCAGCAAATGCCTGTTCTCGTGTCAACGTACTAGCTTCGATACGTGCGAACTGTTCGTTGCTAACACGAAAACGGAACCCCGTCTTTTCGTGAAAGTTTTCTAGCGTTAGATCATTCATGTTGTGCCTCCATGTAACTATTATGACAGGTTGGGTTTCTAGCGTCTATCTGAAATTCGAATTCGTAGGAAAGGTGATTATAGTCTAAACTTACTCAGGGCATTGAGTGTTTCACAGATCCTTAGAATCACGGAATACGATACCTACAGGGAAACGGGGAATACCGTCGTCCGTGAGGTCGAAGTAGCGGACGGTGAGCTTCTTACCGATGTACTTTTTGCGTTCCGCATAAAAGCGGCGACGTTCGTCCATGGTAACCTTCATCGTGCATTCGAAAAGTCCACCATTACTTTGACAGGTCCACACGACGCACGCTGTCATCTTGCCACGACCGTCACGAGCATCGACAACGAGGAATTCGGCATCTTGGAATTCCTTTACCTTTAGAAGCTCAGAAGAGCGATGTCCCCAAAGGTATTGTCCATGACCAAGACGTAGAATTGCACCTTCATAGCCCTCTTGGACGAATTGACCGTACAGAGTCATTAGCTCTGTGTGTGATGCGACTTTAAAAGTAGGTACACGTTTGACATTTTTGAATTCCGCGATCGAATTCAGCTTGAGTGTACGTTCTTCAAAAGTGAGTGTTTCATCGCCTTCGTCACAAACCGGCACGTCATAGACGTTGTAGATAATCTGCTCACTGCCGGGCTTCCACTTTTTGACGAGCGAAGTCACCGTTTGGCATGATAGGCCATGATAGTAAAGCTCGCCATCAAGAACCATGTCGCGGGGCAACCATTTTTCAAGCTGCTCTTGAATGGGCGGCATCTTGTATGGCTTACCCGATCGCGAGGTCAAAGCGACCTTATTGCCTTCCCATTCAGCTAAACAGCGAACGCCATCTAGCTTGGGTTGCACGAAAGCTGGGAAAGAGACATTCTTCTTCTTATCATCGTACTTATGAGCTAACATCGGAAGGCGTAGCTCCTCCTGAGCCCCTTCCTTCGTCTCACTGTACTTTCTCTCGACTTTAAAGGTCCAGAGTGATTGAGCCTCCGCCTCGGCTTGTGCATCAGGCGTCGTGGCGTTCGAACGTCCTACGTTCTTCGAGATAGCCTTTTTCAAGCTTTGTTGAAGCTTACCGCCAACCTGACCATACTCGGTCATGATCGTGTCGCCTTTGGCCCAAACTCGCCATTGACGGAGATCTCCGCCCTTGGCTTTGTGATAAAGGACAGGAAGTTTCATATCCATCAATGACGCTCGGTTCCGCCCTTACGGGTCAGGTAATCATGACTAATGACTTTGAAAATACGACGCTTCGGATGCGGGTCAAGATCTCCCTTACCCCAAGTCTCTTCGTCCATTGGACGGACAACTATACCCTCTTTGATTTGACCGGGCGACAACACACTGTCGCCTTCCGCTAGTTCACACAATTCCTTGAAAGTGTAAACAGTAGGGTTTGTGTGCGGGACGATCGGTAATTCGCATTGAACGCAGATTTCCTTGACGTACGCCCAAGGCAAGTAAGTGCCGTTGATCGCGATGTCGAAAATACGCCACGCCTTTTCTTTGCCGTAAGTCAAATCCTGTACGCCAGGACCGAAGATCTCGCCGAAGACGAGAATGGAGTCGATGAGCACGTGACCATCGGCGTGTCCTGGTACGCTCGTGGTTGTCAGGATATCGTACAAGGTATTCAGGCCCTTATCGTAAAGCTCGAAAGGTAGACCGTAAACTCCGGCCTGCTCAATCTTACGTTGCGTGCGGTGAGTACCAGCAACCTTTTCAAGGTAGTCATTGCCTATCTCGTTCGAGGAACGAACCCAGCCCACGCGGCTATTCGTGCCATGAATCTTTTCCGTCAGAATCAACGGTGCTCCGTAATTCAATTGATCCGGGAAGTTGCGAAGATTCTGAATATCCGTGTACGTATGGAAGAGCGGATGATTGCGGACCATCTGTCCCAGCGACGTACTTTCAGGCTCTTCGTATTTTTCAATGCCAAGATATTCGGCCAGATTCGTTCCAATAGGATCATCACCCGGCACAGGAGCGAGGAAGCCAAAACTAGGAGCACCGCGTAGCTTCACAGCCTTGACGCGACCCTTAGTGGCGTCTTTCTTCCACGAAAGATAGTCGCGTACACCCCAGGCAATAGCCCAGTCCTTTGGCACCATAACATCGGGCGGAACGTGGACAGCTAGCTGACCGACAACATAATTGCCCTTGCCAGAGACAATCTGCCAACCACCAACTTTCACAATTTCAAGCTTATCCGCATTAGGATGCGGATGTACTTCGTCAATCTTTACAACAAGTACAAGAAGATCACTCATGGTTAAGCCGGGCTCGGATTTCAGCGAGCGTAGTTGTGTTGTATTGCATGCCGTTTGAGTAAACAAGTTGGAAGGCACAGGAGTTGACCTGTTCCCACGAAGCTTCCTGTCGCATCACAAATGACTTGCCGAAATCGGCTTCGTAGACAGCGATCAGTCCCTTGGCAGACTTCTTGCTGAAAGCCCCCTTGTTTGTCTTGGGGTCTTTGAAAATGGCTCGTTCCTCGCCGTTAACCACACCGAAGGTAGCCTTCATCGCGAAACCAAATGTGTCGCGAGTTACATACTGATATGTGTAGCTGCCGATACCAGCGACCCAATTTACGCTTGCGAAGCCCTTAGCCTTAAGCTCTTGATTGATCTTTCTTGCCAAAGGCAAGGTGATGCTGTCGCCGTAGATTAGACCGATGTGCGGATCCAATTCCTTGAAGCCTGCGGCATTCGTGACGCCGCCAAAAAGCTCCCAAAGTACTTCAACAGATCCCTTGAATTCCGGGCTGCTGGGTGCGGCGTCAGGGTCTCCGCAAATGATCTCCAATGGCGTCTTGGGACTTGAGTCCGGTCGAATCACCAACTTGCCATTTCGGGCCATGATTTCCTCCCGCAATTGCGGGAGGATGGTAGTTAGAACACCCCAGTAGTCCCAAGTGTCTGATACGACACTAACGATGCCTGTAGGGTAGACACTAAGTAGACGCTTGAAATACTCTAATTCGCCATAGAAGAGTTTTTCGTGTTCGTTAAGAGTGCGAATTCGTTTTCGAGTCATGGTAATGTGTTAGTATACAACGGAGTGTTCGGAATGTCAAGCAAAAGATAACTTATCAAGGAAGCGATCTAATGAACTTCCAAGTTTGTGACGCTTCATTCCACTCTTCTTCTACAGAAGTGATGATGGCTGCCCTATCCATTGATACTAAAGAGGCGACAGAATGTTCGGTTGCCGCCACGCTACATCCGACAAGCTCTTTGTCGGAGTCGGCACCGTAATACTGTTCAAGGAAGTCAATCGCTGGAACGGTGTCCGATCCGACAAAGGACAGAAGGTGAGCCGCACCACTCGTGCAGGCAGCTTCGATACCGGGCATGCCACGGAACGAGAAGTCGTGACCTTGAAAGGAAGTAAAACCAACGTCAGCTCCGGTCTCTTTCGCCGCTCGCACAAATTCCTTCTTGTATTCTGCCGCGATCGTGGCTGACGTGCAGGGTTGCCAGAGCGTCGCAGACAGAATCGTTTCGAGGTAATTCGGGAGCCAGAAGCCGCTCGGGTGCGTGTTGTGAATGACTACCGGAGGTACCCCAATCGGAACTCGACTACCTTCTGGTAGTGCGAGAATTCGAACCGGCAGATATCCCAGGGCGTGCAACGCCCTAATGTGATCCATCGGGACGGTATCCTTGCCAAGGGCATTGTCTACACGACGCTTGTACCTCGCGACCACTTCTTCAACAGGTCGCGAGAAGAAGTTGACATTCCACTCGTGAGCAAGAAATCTTTGAATGAAGTATTGAAGGCCAAAAAATACCACGGATTCCACTCCGTCGATCCGTGAGGATCGCGGGGTGAAGTTCGAGAAAACGAGGCTCGTGCCCTCGGGGTATTGGCGACGGTGGTCGGCCTTGTACCAGTCGATACTATGAAGCGGATGAGTATTCATTGGGAGATGTAGTCATTAAAAGATGCACAGATCATGAACAATATTACAGGAAGACAAAACAACATGTTCATAGTTTTAGTTGCCTAATCATCGGGTCGTCAAATGTTGCAAAACTGTCCGTGCAGTAGATTCGCTCGATCTTGCCGTCAAAGACGGCAAGGCCATTCGAGAAGATCGCATGCGTTACGACCAAGTATACCTTTGCCTTCGGAGAACACAAGTTAATTGCTTTCGCGATCTCTATAAAAGTGCGACCGCCATCGCAAAGATCATCTACAATCACGAACTTGTCGTATATGCGAATGTTAGTGGAGGTGGCTTTTATTTCCGTACTAACAACCTTGCCGTTTTCATCACGACGCTTGCTGCATTGCACTAAATCGCAGTTGAGTGGGATTTGATGGCTAACCCAGGTCGCAGCACCGGCATCGGGCGACACGAAACAAACGTTGTCGTCGCCAATATCCTTGAGAGCCAAGTCCACAAGTCGGATCGTGGGCTCGACAATACTGGCATTGGGCAGATATTTCTTCAATGCCACAGGATTGTGCGGCTTGACGACAGCGATCGTTTCGAGGCGAAGGCTACACAAGTAATCGCATACAATCTTGATGTCGATAGCCTCGCCAGGGGAGAAGCGGCGGTCACAGCGAGCAGCCAGCAAGTAATTGACTTGAAGGTGCCTGATCTCCGGGTGAATCTCCAAAACCTGAGCGATCAAGAAGAGGTCGTCGAAATTACGGATACTAGCACTAAGTGTAGTGGAGCCCTTGAGATCCATCGTTGACACAATGTGCTTGTGACCATCGGGATAGTGAGAGACCTTGAAATCGGATAGATTAACCATTTGCTTTACTCTTTCTTACAGTGTTTGGTGCGGGTGACAGGCATCGAACCTGCAAGCCTTTTTAGGGGCACGGGATCCTAAGTCCCGCGTGTCTGCCAATTCCACCACACCCGCGTGTGTTCTATTAGATGGTAGCCTCGGTCGGACTCGAACCGACACGCTTTTTAGGGCACTAGATTTTGAGTCTAGCGGGTCTGCCAATTCCCCCACGAGGCCGCTATATCAAACATTGTGTTGGCAGATGATGGCATCAGGGAAATAGTGTTCGATAATGGCCAAGTAAATACCCCACTCTCCGCCGCCAAGGCCGCATCCCATCTTGAAAGGGAAGTAAAGAGGAACACCTTTGTCAAGTTTCGGAGCAAGCGACTCAAAGGCTCTTGCCGTGGCATCGTAGCTAGTCATTCGCCACCTAGAGGAAATGTAACCTTGGCCAAAAACGTTTGCGATTTTGAGGTGCTTGTGATTAGGTACCGTCCACATGAACGTTTTGCCAAGCATCACGTCGTTAGCAAGTTGCTCTTGACAAAGAATGTCGCCGTCTTCTGTAAGATAACCACTGAGACGTTCGTTATCTACTGACTTAATACACTTGGCAATACAATCTTGATATTCTTTTTCAAGACCTGGGAACTTCTTGGCGAGTGCGTAGGCGATGCCGCCCCCCATGATGCCTTGGCAGTTGACCTGATGGAAGAGAACGCCATCCGTGAGAGCAAGCATGTCCTGTTTGATGATCTTCATGTTCTATAGTATCACGCGACTGTCACGTTGTCCAGTAAAAAGTACTGGTAGGTCCAGATCGACTTGCACGATCCTTTACGAGTTAAAAGCTCGTTACTTCGCTTTCTAAGTTTTGAACCCACAATTTAATTTGGTATCCCTACTAGGACTTGAACCTAGATTGTCGGATTAGAAATCCGATGTTCTGTCCTTTGAACTATAGGGACCTGTAGTGGTGCGTCCACCAGGATTCGAACCTGGGATGGTGATTGCTCACGTTTGATTAAGAATCAAATACCTTCGGCCTACTCGGTACATGGACGCATTCATATGTTGCGTGTAATTTAATGATGGTAAGGGCGGCGAGACTCGAACTCGCGGTCTGCTGGTTCCAAACCAGCCGGAATAACCACTATCCTACGCCCTTATCAGTGTTGTTTTGGTCCGCAGAGGTGGAATTGAACCAGACCTACCTCTCGGTTATCAGCCGAGTGCAAATACCGTTATGCTTCCTGCGGAATTGTTTTGGCGGAGAGGTAGAGGAATCGAACCCCGGACCTTGCGATCCCCCCGGCATTCAAAACCGGCTGCCGACCATTCAGCGGTACCTTCCGTTTGTTTGTTAGCGACGCCGCTCCAACCAGCGAATGATGTCGTTTCCAACATGCTCGCCACGTTGACGCAGTGACTTGAAATAGGAAAGAGCTTCGGCAACGCTCATTTTTCCAGACTTGACGTTTTCACGAATTCCCATTGCTATATATCTCTTGTGAATTTGACGTTTTTGATTAGCTCGCCAATTCCTTGGTCGAGTAGATCTTGGAATAGCTTCTTCTGTCCATGTTCATCATACACTTTATCGGCGTAGTGGTCAAGCCAAGAATAGAATTTTTCGTCTTGCTCGACATCAATCGTACGGCCAGTCAAGTGCTCGAAATAGTCACTGTCAACGCCTTTTGCGGGGCGAATGCGAATGATAATCTCGCCTTTTCGAGTAGTTATGCCAGACGGAGACTTGGGCGGTTTTGGATTTTCGACACCAGATGGAATGACAATATGTCCTCCACCAGATAGCAGAATACGCTCAGCTTCCGCCTCTCGTGCCGAAAGACCGCGAGCCAACTCGTCTTTGGTGCGTCGTAAGTGTGTCATGATTGTTTTGCATAGCTATTTTCGATAGCGAAAAACAGTTCGTATTCGGGATTTGCGTCGTCCCATGACCATTTACAGGCATAAAACCCACCCGTTGAACAACGATAGTTTTTTTTGTCAGTACTCAAGATGATTTCAATGAGTTCTTCTGCCGCATCTCTCAGTCTTTCGACTGACGGAGAAGTATCTTCGTGCCAGTAGGTCCAGCCTTCCTTCACCATGTGGTTATGAATAGCTTGAAAGTTGATGCCGTCAAGCAACTTGCTTTTGATGTCCATCAGTTTCTCTCAAGCCACTCGATCAAGGTTTTGAGAAGGAAGAGAAGACCGACCATGCAAGTACACCACCACATGATAGTGACGATGACGAATACCCAGAAAGCGATTTTGAACTTCATATTTCTATTGTAGTACGTGTCACGGACTAGTCAAGTCAGTTTCTAACGATCAAGGTTTTGAGAAGGAAGAGAAGACCGACTATGCAAGCAAGCTTGAGGCCGATGAACAGAACGGCGAGCAGAGTGGTGAAGTCGAAGCCATCAGAAGAAGTATTGTTAGCCATGATTTCTCGATGAAAAGTTGTTGAATGGAGGGCGACGTTCTAGAGAGTGTACTCCCAGCTACCGTCAGAAGCAAGCACTTTCAAG
>JGI1221J13441_10000237_pt1 | contig 26617 bp, 26 predicted proteins | sample LakVidmifraction_4_FD_13441 | JGI IMG/M metagenome (IMG submission 13441) | reverse complement strand
CTCGAAAAGGGATAGGCTCTTGAACTTTAGCTCCATAATTCATATCTTTGTTTGCCCTAATATAAGTACTTTAGCACTCTTAGCAATGCGCCTAAGTCAATAAATGAAATCCCACAATAAAGAAAAGAAGAAAATCACCGGGATTACACTTTTCCTGGTGTTATTCATTCTTTCAATCTTGAAAATACTTTTTTAGGAGCTTCAATGATCGTAAGAAACCTGCGTGTTTTGCCTCGAATTCACTAATATAATTACATCAGTGTCCGAGTTTGGAAATGATGAGAAGCTGTTAAAATGTTTTAGGATCCCCCGTAATGTTCGGGAGGGCTTGCTGTTGATACTATTTTGAGCAGTATTTATTCTAAAATTCATACTGTTTATCGGTTAGTCATAATCAATCTTTGTTCTTGTCTCTTTCAGTCCCGATTTTTTATCGGACGGTCTTTAATCTTTCACCGGATACTAATAATATTATCCCTCTGTATTCGTGAATTAGTGGCAAAAAAAAGAATTTACATTTTCACTGAATATTGCTCATAAAAGATCAAAACACGGGCAGCGTTTACAGCGTTTGCCCTTCTTATATTTCTCACAGCACTCTTTCTTCAATGGTTTGGGCTGCTTTGCTACCACCCCATCGAGCTGCAAATAATCTTTCGATTTTTTCGAGTAGAAAATTAAAATATTATAAGAAGCTTTTAACTGCATTTCCATAGATTCAATATACCTTAAAAAGCTGAATTTGTACGTTAATTGATTTTTAAATGAATGCTTAGATTTTATCAATTATTAGAAGAATCATATTTTTGCAAAAAGTGAAGACGAAGTTATGATAGATGAAATAGACAGGGAGCTTCAACCTAGAATTAACCAATTACGGGAACACGCTTTATATCAGAAAATACAAACGCCAAAACATCTGCAAATCTTTATGCAACATCATGTTTTTGCCGTTTGGGATTTTATGTCCCTGCTCACCGCTTTACAGAAAAAACTAACTAAAACCACCACTCCATGGGTGCCCGTTGGCGATCCCCAAATAAGGTACCTCATTAATAAACTTGTTCTTTCCGAAGAAACCGATGTCAATTTCTACGGAAAGCGACAAAGTCATTTTGAGATGTACCTGAACGCCATGGAAAAAGCAAGAGCCAGTACCGCTCAAATTAAAAATTTTTTACTCCACGTAACCCACGGTACCGATATTTTTCTACTTATCACTGCGACCAAGCTTCCCCATAACATTAAATTATTTTTAAAGAATACTTTTGAAATTATTAGCGAAGGGAGAACCCACAAAATAGCTGCGGCTATCAGTTTTGGCAGACAAGGAATTATTCCAGGTAAGTTTAGTGGTATTATAGAAAACATTCAGAAAAACTTTCCGAAGGAAGATCTTAGTTTATGCAAATATTATTTTGATCGAAATATAGCACAGAACACAGATAAACACAGACCTACGTCGTTTAAATGTTAGAAAAACTCTGTGGTAAGGACGAAAAAAAATGGGAAGAAGCAAAACAAACTGCTAAAGATTCCCTGGACGCGAGGTTTACTTTATGGAGCGGAGTTGAAGAAGAAATTACAGAAAACAAAAGCGCTAAAAACCTGCAGGTGAAATAAGTTTGAAGAAATGAACTCTAACTAATTATCTTCGTCAAACTGAGACCCCATTTAAAATTTTAAAAAACGACGGTATTGACGTAGTTTAATGTAATTCAGGTATAAAACGTAAAATATTTTTGCCACTAATTCACGAATATTTTTAATTATTGGTGTATTCGTGGCCCCTTTTTTATTTTAAATATGTTACCATTATCTGGACTATTTAGTTATATTTTAAAGTAATCCGAATAATATTAAATCTTAGTAAATCAGTTACCTATAAAAGCCGTCAATGCATAGACTGTCGAAGTTCTTAATACATTGAAGTACAATAGCATTTCGACACGCTCAATCTGACAATTCTTTCCTGAGATTAAGGCCCAAGAGATCCTGGAGACCCGTGAGGGTTCGTTTATCAAGGAGCCTCTGGCGTCAGTTTTACCTCCAAACCATCTAGTTTCTCGGTAATAGGAATTTGGCAACTTAATCGGCTATTATCTTCCACAAAAAAAGCCTGGTCCAGCATATCTTCCTCTTCAATACTTTGTTCTGGCAGCATATTTTCGAAATTCATAATATAGCATTGGCAGGAAGCGCACATTGCCATTCCTCCGCAAATTCCCATAGTGCCCTCGGGCGCGAGTTCGTAAGCACGCACCACCTCCATAAGGTTCATATTCATATCGGTTGGAGCGTTTACCAAGTGGGCTTCCCCTTCCCTATCTATAATAGTAATTTTAATATCAGACATGTTATTGTAAAAATCCTCACAGTCCCGTCCCGATGGCTATCGGANCGGGACGGNACTGTGAGGATTATGGTTTTAATTTATACTTTTTACCACTTCTTTTTTGGCTTCTTTTTTACTTCCGTCAAATCCGTTTATGCCACTTACGGTAGTATATTTCATCACGTATTTTTTATCTGGAAAAATACGCTGATAAGCACTTTGGCACATAATTGCCGCCTCGTGGAAACCACAAAGAATCAATTTTAATTTCCCGGGATAAGTATTGACATCTCCAATCGCATACACGCCAGGAATATTCGTTTGATAATCGTAAGCGTTATCTACTTTAATGGCATTTTTCTCAATTTCGAGTCCCCAATCTCCAATAGGTCCCAGTCTAGGCGAAAGTCCGAAAAGCGGAATAAAATAATCGGTCGCTTTTATTTCTTTTTCTGAAGCCTCGGCTTTACGGGTAATGACCACGCTTTCCAGGGCATCTTCTCCTTTAAGATCGGTAATTTCAGCATTGGTAATCAAGTTGATTTTTCCAATTTTTGAAAATTCTTCCACTTTTTCTACGGAATCTAAAGCCCCCCGAAAATCCTTTCTGCGGTGCACAAGGGAAACCTCTTCAGCTACATCGGCCAGATAAATAGCCCAATCTAAGGCTGAATCGCCCCCTCCGGCAATAACCACTTTTTTATCGCGGTAAACTTCCGGATCTCTAATAATGTAAGCTACTCCTTTATCTTCGTACTCCCTAATGTTGGTAATAGGTGGTTTTCTGGGCTCAAAGCTCCCCAGGCCTCCAGCAATTACTACTACCGGAGTCTGGTGCCGGGTTCCTTTATTGGTGGTAACAATAAAACTACCGTCTTCTTGTTTATCTATGGTCTGCGCCCTTTCTCCCAGGGTAAATCCCGGTTCAAAAGGCTTTATTTGTTCCATTAAATTGGTAACAAGATCTCCGGCCAACACCTCTGGAAATCCCGGAATATCGTAAATTGGTTTTTTGGGATAAATTTCTGAACATTGTCCTCCAGGTGCAGGAAGTGCATCTATTAAGTGACACTTTAGTTTTAATAATCCTGCCTCAAAAACCGCAAAAAGGCCTGTTGGTCCCGCGCCAATAATTAATATATCGGTCTTGATCATCCTTCAATAATTTATTTACTTATCAATATTAATTACGCTTTCTATTTGTGGAACGTATTTTTTTATGGTCATTTCCACCCCCGATTTTAAGGTCATTTGGTTTACCGTGCAATCTACGCAGGCTCCTTCCAATTGTACCTTTACCAGTCTATCATTCTCAATAGAAACCAGGGAAATATTGCCCCCATCACTCTCCAAAAAAGGACGAATTTCATCTAGGGCCTTTTCTACATTTAATCTTACTTCTTCGCTCGTCATTTATTTCTTTTTAACTGCACTGCATCCAGCCATAGTGGTAATTTTAATAGCCTCTGTTGGCGGCAGGCTTTGATTTCGGTTTACGGTTTCCTGAACCATATTTCGGGTAATTTCCTTAAATGCGGCTTCTAAAGGAGTATCGGATTGTAAGGCCGCAGGACGACCAATATCACCAGATTCCCTTAAACTTTGCACCAGGGGAATTTCACCCAAATAAGGAGATTGAATATCTTCAGCAAGATTTTTAGCTCCTTCTTTCCCGAAGATATAATATTTGTTTTCGGGAAGTTCTTCTGGGGTAAAATACGCCATATTCTCCGCTATTCCCAATACGGGGACATTAATACTTTCCTGACGGAACATAGCCACCGCTTTCCTGGCATCGGTAAGGGCCACTTTCTGCGGGGTACTCACCACCACAGCTCCCGTAATTGGAAGGGATTGCATGATAGAGAGGTGAATATCTCCTGTGCCCGGAGGCAGGTCTATTAAAAGAAAATCCAGCTCCCCCCAGGCAGCATCAAAAATCATCTGATTTAATGCCTTGGCCGCCATAGGACCACGCCAAACCACCGCCTGACTAGGTTTAGTGAAAAAGCCTATGGAAAGTACTTTCACTCCGTAGTTTTCTACAGGTTTCATTTTAGACTTCCCATCTATATTTACCGAAAGTGGCTTTTCTGCTTCTACATCAAACATCGTAGGAATAGATGGCCCATAAATATCGGCATCCAAAATTCCAACTTTAAAGCCCATTTTAGATAAGGTTACTGCAAGATTGGCAGTAACCGTAGATTTCCCAACGCCTCCTTTCCCGGAAGCTACGGCCACGATATTTGAAATCCCGGGAATAGATTTCCCTTTTACCTCCGGCTTTTTATCTGCCGCCTGTACTTTTATATTTACTTTTACCTTGGCTTTCTCAGCTACATTTTCGTGAATAGTCTTCATGATATCTACCTCGGCCCGTTTCTTAATATGTAAAGCCGGGGTTTTTAGCACCAAATCTACCACCACTTCATCACCAAAAGTCATTATGTTTTGCACTGCACCACTCTCTACCATATTTTGGCCTTCGCCGGCAACAGAAATGGTTTCGAGCGATTTTAATATTTCTTTCCTATCTAACTTCATTAAAAAAAATTTATAACCCTGTAAGAATAGGGAGGTTTAGCCTGGGCTTGGATCTTAACCTAAATACCCATTAGCTTATATAGATTGATTCTAAATGCAAATATAAGTGTAAAAGCTAAGAAAACGAAGTAATTACTTAGAATTGATTGAGAAGAGTAACTATTCACCCAGGCACCAAAATTCCAATTGTTTATTTTGGGTGAATAGTCACGAAATGTTCTAAAAATTATTGTCTTAAGCTCCGGAGGAGGGAAATAATTATAACAAATTCTGAAGCACAGTGATAACAAGCTCCAGGGGAGCGGCATAAATTCGTAATAAAAAACTTACCAAATAAGACTCTGCAGTCTCCGTAGTTATAAGGGGTCAAAACGGGAGGTTTTACGTCAGAATATTTTCTAAAAAAAATAGAATATACCGCTCCGCTGGATCTCCCTTTTCCTCTTTACTAATTTCTATAAAAATGCCGCCTCTATGAGGCTTTGTTTTATTCAATTTCTTGGATGTCCACTTAATAATGTAGTAAAATAAAGTTGAGAATGGCACGTTGAGCGCCAAACCGAAAAAATTCATTCTGGCGGGCAGCCGAGGGGAGTACACTTCGTTCTCGTATAACCTTCAGTTATGGTATTTAGTAAACGAATTTGTCCGCTTATTTGTTTCTTCATTCGATTCTAAATACTGTTTTATTTCAAATGACCACAATTGCGGTTATGCGTCGATGCTAGCAGTACTTTTCCTTATCCAATTGAAATGTTTAACTGTTTACCAAGTCCAATCTCAATTAGTTTTTGATAAGTAGTGATTTGAATATCACTTAATCCGCGTTCAATTCTTGAAATATAACTTTTCTTTGTACCGGTGCGTTCCGCAAGTTGTGCTTGTGTTAATTGAGCTGATTTTCTTGCTTCTTTTAGCATTACTCCAAGTCGAAATGAAAGAGATTCCGCATCGTATTTATCTCTTATCTGTGTTCCCTTTTTGCCATATTTATCAACTAGCAAATCCTCAAATTTTGTTACATTTTTCATATTAACCATTTTTTTCTTTTAAATATTCTTTCTTTAGTTTCTCCGCAAGTTTGATTTCTTTTTTAGGAGTTTTTTGAGTTTTCTTAATAAAGCAATTTGTCAATACCACTAAATTTCCATCATCTTGAAAACCTAAAATCCGAATACTTTTAAATGTTGTGATTACTTTTACTTCATAAATTCCATCCGTATTTGTCAGTAACTTATAGAACTTCTTCGGAACCTGTTTTTCATATCGTACCAAATCCAAAACATATTCAATTTTTCGTTGGATTTTATCATCTTGAGATTTATAGAAATCAACGAAGTTCCTTTTGTAATTTATTACTTCTCTTATCACAAACCAAAGTTAACTAATTAGTTTACTTTATAGAAGTTTTTGGAATAAAAATTTAGCAGAATTTTTCTAAAGTATTGTAGGCAACTATGTTTGGACAGGGCTAAAAGGAAACATAGCATTTTGGGAGTTCAAACAGATAAACGATTCGGATTGCAGTATAATAGTCACGAAATGTTCTAAAAATTATTGTCTTAAGCTCCGGAGGAGCGAAATAATTATAACAAATTCTGAAGCACAGTGATACCAAACTCCAGGGGAGCGGCATAAATTTCCACAACAAGAACCTTGGGGAATTAAACCATCAATGCATAATTAATATCCTAAACTCGTAGGATCCCAAAAATAATTCTCAAAATCCTGGACCTGTAATTCTTTTACCGGCACTCCTTCTTCTTCCAACATGTGCTGCATAGCATTATGATCTCCAAAATGACTTTTCCCGGTAAGAAGCCCGTTTCGGTTTACTACCCTATGCGCCGGAACATCTTCAATTAATTTAGCTGAATTTAAAGCGTAGCCTACCATTCTGGCGCTTTTTGGAGCCCCCACAAACTTAGCGATTGCCCCGTAGGAAGTGACTTTGCCCTTCGGGATTTGTCTCACCACCGCATAAACCCGATCAAAAAAATTTTGTTCTTCCAACTTTTAGGTATAATAAATTCTAAGCAAGGTAACAATGATAAGCACTAGCATTAATGCCGTCATAAAGTAATTGGAATATTTTGAAATGGCTTCGGCTTTTTTTTCAATACGTATAAAGGAGACTACATAAAAGTATAAAGTTGTAAAAGTTCCCAGGGAAGCGGCAAGTACAAAAATAAGAATTCTAATCCAGTGATAATTCGCTCCCGTACCAATGTTTAAAGCCCCGGCAAGCGCCACAAAATAGGGTATTGGAAAAATATTTAAGGTCGCGATAAACATTCCCTTAAAAATACTATTTGAATTTGTTTTTTGCGAATGATGCTCAAAACCACTACGTTTCTTGGCCTGAATAAAGAAGTAAACACCCAAAATAATAAAAATCACCAATGCGGTGCGCAGCAAAATATTTTGAACAAATTCATTTCTAAAAATATACTTAGCTAATAAAACCGCGATAGTCGCCTGGACAAACACTACGATAGTAGCTCCCATGGCTACATAAAGTCCGTTTCTCTTTCCCCTTTCTACACAGGTCTTGGCCACCGCCATATTCACCAAACCCGGTGGCACCACCCCGATAAGGGCCGCAAAAAAGGTNATTAGAAAAAGTTTTGTTTCCTCCAAAAAGACTTATTTTATCTTAAATTGAATATAAGTAATCGGTTTTCCTTGCTCAAGATACTGTTTTTCGTAGAAAGTTTGAATTTCCCTTACCGCTTTCGGCGAATATTCATTTTTATAAATATTGTGATGCGCATAAACTACCTCGTGTCCTTCCCCGTGCAACAATCCCAAAGTATAACCGTGCATGAATTCGCTATCGGTTTTTAGGTTTACGACACCATTGGGTTTTAAGATATGCTTGTATTTCTTAAGAAAACTGGCATTGGTTAATCGATGCTTGGTTCGTTTGTATTTAATTTGTGGATCGGGAAAAGTAATCCAGATCTCGTCAACTTCATTTTTAGCAAAAATAGTATCAATTAGTTCTATTTGAGTTCTTATAAAGGCAACATTCTTCAGGTTTTCTTCTATCGCAGTTTTGGCGCCGCGCCAAAATCTCGCACCTTTAATATCAATTCCTATAAAGTTTTTTTCTGAATCTTGTTTGGAAAGTCCGATGGTGTACTCTCCTTTTCCACAACCCAGCTCCAGAACGATAGGGTTTTCATTCTTAAAAAACNCTTGTTTCCATTTTCCCTTCAGGCTAAATTGATCTGTTTCCAGCTGCTCCCTGGTAGGTTGGATCACATTTTCAAAAGCTTCGTTTTCCCTGAATCGTCTTAATTTATTCTTACTTCCCACGCTATAATGTATAATTTTGGTAAAATTAAATAAAATAGCGCACAGCCCCTTCATAATACTATTGATATATGGGAAAACTAAAAATTTTAGTAGGCATTTTAAACTGGGGGCTTGGTCACNCCACCCGTTGTATTCCCATTCTCGAAGCATTAAATAAACAAGGTTTTGAGGTTTTCATCGCTTCTGATGGGGACGCATTGGCCCTGCTTAAAAANGAATTTCCGCACCTTAAAACCATTNCCCTTCCTTCCTATAACATTTCCTATAGTAGAAATNCTCTTTTTCTTAAATGGAAACTGCTTACTGAAAGTCCGCGAATTTTNAATACGATTAAAAAAGAAAAAAANCTTGTTGAAAAACTGGTGCGACAATATAANTTTAGNGGAATCATTTCTGATAACAGGTGGGGATGNAGGCACCCGGAAATAAAGAGTGTTTTTATAACCCATCAATATAATGTCTTAAGCGGACTCACCACTTATTTCAGCAGCAAATTGCATCAGAAATATATATCGAAATTCGATGAATGTTGGATTCCAGACAGCCCTAAAACTCCAAATCTAAGTGGCAAGATGGGACATTTAAAAGTACAGCAGAATCATATAAAATACATTGGCACTCTTAGTAGATTTCAAAAGAAAAACCGGAAAATAAAATATGAAATTGCCGTTATTCTTTCTGGTCCAGAGCCTCAACGCAGTCTGCTAGAAGAAAAACTGCTAAGCCAACTTCGCCATACCGATAAGAAGATTGTATTTGTGAGAGGCAAAATAAACGACACAAATATTTCTGTTGAAAACAAACAAATTCGAATTGAGAATTATCTTGGCAGCAAAGCATTGGAAAAAGTAATGCTGGAAAGTGAATTTATTATTTGCCGCTCGGGTTATTCAAGTATTATGGATTTAGCAAAATTGGAGAAAAAAGCATTTCTAATTCCTACCCCTGGGCAATTTGAACAGGAATACCTGGCTAAGCGGCTTATGGAGCAAGGAATTGCTCCAAGCTCTACACAAAAAGATTTCGAAATCTCTAAATTAATGGAATTGGAATCATATTCCGGCTTTCGGGATTTAGGGTATCGTGTCGATTTTGGGGAGCTCTTTGCCCTTTTCAAGGGTAAATGAAAATTCGCTGCCTACGCCAAATTCACTTTTCACATAAACCTTTTCGTCGTGGGCTTCAAGAATATGCTTCACTATAGAAAGTCCCAGACCAGAACCTCCTTCTTTTCGGGAACCGCTTTTATCAACACGGTAAAAACGTTCAAAAACGCGTGGTAAATTTTCTTTTTCTATACCCTCCCCGTCATCTGTCACCCTCAAAATCACCTTGTTTTTAATTAGGCTTTCAATAGATATCTCAATGAACCCGTTATTTTTCCCGTATTTAATAGAATTTACGATTAAATTTGTGATTGCCTGTTGAATTTTTTCCTTATCGCCATTTACAAAAATCGGGGTCTTGTAAGGATTATCGAAAGTAAGGCCAATGTTTTTTTTGGTAGCTTTCATTTCTAAAAGATCGTAAGAGTTTTGAACCAGCTCCACAAGGTCAAAATCTTCTTTTTGCAGGTGCAGGACTCCGGTTTCCAATTTGGTAATCATATCTAGGTCTTTTACGATATAAATAAGTCTTTCTACTCCTTTATTTGCGCGTTGTAAATACTTTTTCCTTACCGCTTTATCCTTCATCGCGCCGTCCAGCAGCGTTAAAATATATCCTTGCACTGTAAAGAGCGGAGTTTTAAGTTCGTGGGAGACATTGCCCATAAATTCCTTTCGGTATAATTCCCTGATTTTTAAGGTTTCGATCTCCAGCTTTTTATCTTTAGCAAATTTCTCAACTTCCCGGGTCAGGCTAGCCATATCTGTAGTAACCTGGCTGGGATACAAGGTAGTAGCATCTAACAGGGATACATTATCGTAAATTTTCTTAATTCGTTTATAGATAAAATTTTCTACTCGGTATTGGATAATAAAAAATGAAAAAAAATAGGTTAGAAGAATAAATGCGATAAATAATAATGGTGCAATTCCGGTTGTTAAATATGCAAACACGGCCAGAACCACACTTTGAAAAATGGTGATAAAAAGTGAAGTTTTTATCGCAAATTTATAGGAACGTTTAAACTTTTTTGCCATTAAACAACAAATTTATATCCTACTCCTTTAACTGTCTTAAAGCTTTCGTCGCCAATTTTCTCTCTTAATTTCCTAATATGCACATCTATGGTGCGGCCACCAACGACCACTTCTGCACCCCACACCTGCTCCAGAATGTCTTCCCTCCTAAAAACTTTTCCCGGTTTTGATGCTAAGAGGGAAAGTAATTCGAATTCTTTTCTAGGCAAAATGATTTCTTCCCCTCCTTTTATCACTTTATATTCATCGCGATTAATAATCAAATCTTTAATTTTCACCACGCTGGTTGTAGCAGTATCATCTTTAAACCTTCTAAGTAAGGCCTTTACTTTACTCACCAGGACTTTTGGCTTAATAGGCTTGGTAATATAATCGTCTGCCCCGGCATCAAAACCGGCCATTTGAGAATAATCTTCATCCCGAGCGGTAAGAAAAGTGATAATCGTTTCTTCCAGGGCCGGGATTTTCCTTATTTGCTCACAAGCTTCAATCCCATCCATTTCGGGCATCATTACATCTAGCATAATAAGTTGTGGTTTTTTCTTTTTGGCAAGTTTTACAGCATCGGCCCCATTATCTGCAGTAATTACCTGGTATCCTTCTCCAGAAAGGTTATATCCAACAATTTCCAGAATGTCTGGTTCATCGTCAACCAATAAAATCTTAATGTCCTTTTTTTTCATTTTAGCTAATTTGTTTCAATAACCTGTCTTAGACTTTGTGAGTTAATATGGAGTAAAAGTAACCATAAATTTAAACTTTTAAAGACGCCAGCCACTTAGTAACCTTAAGCTAACCTTATCATCATAAATACATAATTTCAGCTTAACAGGGACTTTACATCGCTGCTTTTAATTTGCACCAGAGAATTAAAACAAAGCAATGAAGAACTATTTATTTATCCTGACCTTACTTTTATTGAGTATGGCTTTACAGGCACAAAATGAGGCTACCGGAATTATTGCCGGGAAATTATCTGACAAGGAAATGAAGGGGGAACCGCTTCCTTTTGCGAACGTCATTATTAAAGAAGAGAATACAGGGACTACCTCAAATTTTGATGGCCTTTATGCTTTAAAAAACATTGAACCTGGCACCTATACCCTAGAATTTAGCTTTATAGGTTACGAAACTTTACAAATACAAAATGTAGCCGTGGTAGCGGGAAAAGTCACCGAAGTAAATACCGGGATTGGTTCTAGTGCCGCTTCCCTGGACGAAGTAGTGATCTCTACCGTTTCCAGAAAAGATTCTGAAGTAGCTTTACTTATAGAGCAGAAAAGCGCTATACAAATTAAAGAAAGCATTGGTGCACAAGAGCTTGCAAAAATTGGCGTATCAGATGCGGCAACCGCAACCACAAAAATATCTGGGGTCACCAGTAGTGAAGCTTCCGGGGATATTTTTGTGAGAGGACTTGGCGATCGCTACCTATACACTACCATGAACGGACTGCCTATTCCTTCAGATGATGTGGAACGAAAGAATATTGATTTAGGCCTTTTTCCAACCCGGGTAATTAAAAGTGTTGGAATAAGCAAAACCTACTCCCCTTCTTATTCTGCAGATCAGGCTTCAGGAAACATAAATATTGAATCCCGTGAGCTTGCAGGCAACGAAGAGTTTGATTTGGGAATTAGGTTGGGCGCAAATACCAATGCCGTGGGGCAGTTTGGAGATTTTAAAACCAGTCCTAATCAGGAGAACGCCTATTTTGGGTTTTATCAGCAAAATTCGCCTATTCAATATTCATTAAACAACCAAAGTTGGGATCCGCAAACAGCCAATGCTCCAGTGAACAGACGCTATGCTATTACAGCTGGAAAGAAATTCAACAAAAATCTAAAAGTACTTTTAACCGCATCTCAATCCAGCAAATTTGAATACTGGGAAGGTGAATTTACCGAATACAGAAATAACAACCGCTACGATTATTTTACCGATGTAGAGAATTTTACCAAAACCGATAATACTACCGGGATGATAGACCTGCTCTACGAGATTAACGATAATCACGAAATAAAAGCGACCAGCCTTTTTATAAATAAACTAACCGATGAAGTTTATGAAAGCGGCAGGAACGGCGAAGGAGTTGTATTTGAGGAAACCGGCCCCGCCGAAGATCTTAATCAATTTGTACGAGACCAAAATATTAAGCAAACCCGGTTATGGATCAATCAATTGCATGGAACTCATAATATTTTAGGTAAGCACGAACTAAAATGGGGCCTGGGCTATAACCTGGTGAATGCCAATGAGCCGAATCGAATAAGAAATGAAGTAAACTACGATGGAGAAAATTTCATTCAGTTAGGAAGAATGGGCGGCTACCAACAACGAAAATCTTCTCAAAAAATTGAAGATAACGAACTTAACGCCTATGTGGAAGACAGAGTCACCTTTGCTGGGGTTGAAAAAGAAAACAAAAATATATTTATAGACTTTGGGGGAAGCTATCGTCATAAAGAAAGGGATTTTGTTTCTCGCTTTTTTGGGGTCGTAGAACGTCCCACCAACTCTTTCAATCCAACTTCATTAGACAATTTATCCGGTATTTTTACTACTAAAAATTTTAAAAGTGGAAAGCTTAAAATCAACCAACTTACTCCAAATTTTTATCAGGCTAAATTAGAATCTTATGGCGGTTTTGTAAACCTTAATTACGGTAATGAAGGTTGGAACCTGAACCTTGGGGCCAGATTTCAGGAAGACAAACTCCAAGTAGATTTTAAGGTAAACAATTACCCGACAAGCTTACCTCAATTTTCCAACCAGACCTATAACAACATCTATCCCGCTTTAAATGTAAAATTTTCACCAAACCTAAATTCGAATATCAGATTTTCGGCCAGCAGGACTATCACTCTGCCCGAATTTAAAGAAATCGCCCCTTTCGAATATGTTTCTCAAACCGGGCAAGTTACCAGGGGAAACCCCAATCTTGAGGCTTCCAACAACTTTAATTTCGATTTAAAATATGAGTTATTCCCCACTTCCAGACAATTAATTTCCCTAACCGGATTCTATAAAAATATTGAAGATCCCATTAACAAAGTCCAGGATAGGGGAGCAGCGGGTGTATTCTCCTATTTCAATGCTGGGGAAGAAGCAAATATTTACGGATTGGAATTGGAGACCAGACTTGAGCTTATTGATCATGAAAGTTCGAAAGGCCTGGATTTGGAAATTGCTTTTAATGCTTCCAGAATGTGGCACAATCAAGACCTTAAAGACGTGTATGATGAGGACATTTTTATAAGGACTTTTAAATATAATGGCAAAAGTGAAATTGGCTTACAGGGAGCTTCAGACTGGATTTTTAACGGATCATTAAATTTTTCTACCGAATCGGAGAATCCGTTTAGAGCTTCAGTTGTAGGAAATTATGCTTCAGATAAAATATACGCCCTGGGTGCCCCCGAAGCACAAAATCAAGGTGATGTATTTTATAACGATGAAATTGTAGAAAAAGGTTTCGTGACCTTAAATCTTGTGGTGAGCAAAAGCTTTGGTGAACATTGGGATTTTCAATTTCGCGGTAAAAACCTCTTAAACCCCAAAATAGAACGGGTGCAAAATATTAGACCTAGCTCTAGGGGGGTAGAAAATACAGAAACGGTAAGAGCTTATACCCGGGGAGCCATTTTAAGCCTGGGAATCAATTATTCTTTTTAAATCAATTAGTGTACAGCTGAAGAGTAAAGACCCCCGAAGCCTCGGGGCTAAAAGAGTAAAGAACAAAGATTTGATTATAACTAACTAATAAACCTTTAAAATTTTAAGCAATTAATTTTAAAATAAACAAAAAAAATGGCATCAAAGCCCGTCTGAACTTTAAGGGCGAGGCCGAAAACACTTTGGTAGCTTCTAATCATTATCAAACAAGCTTATTTTCAACTACAAATTTTTAACTATTTAATCCTTATTAAAACCTAAATTATGAAAAATTTTAAAAATCAATTTTTACCAACTTTGGTCCTTACGTTTGGGCTGTTAGCCACAGGATGTAGCTCTAATGATGATCTTGAAATCATTGATGACGACAATCCTACTCCAACCCCCGCAGGAACCAATCTTAACGGCAACCTTGAAGAAGATCGCACCTTAGATGCTGGCGAAACTTACAATCTTACCGGTGTTTATTCTGTAGAATCGGGTACCAGCTTAACTATTCCCGCCGGAACCGAGATTGTTGCAGATTCCGACGGAGATGCGACCGGGGTATATATCGTTGTACAAAGAGGCGCAATGATAAATATTGAAGGTTCAGCTTCTGCTCCTGTAATTATGAGATCGTCTAACGGCGAACGAGGCAGCTGGGGCGGTCTGGTAGTTGCAGGGAATGCAGAAACCAGTGCAGGAGTTGACGCTACTGCCGAAGTTGGCGGAATTCGCTATGGCGGAAATATGTCTGATGACAATTCTGGAACTATTGAGTACCTGATACTTTCTGATGCCGGCGCGCAAATCAATTCAGAGTCCCAGTATAACGGTCTTTCTCTTTATGCGGTCGGGGCCGGAACCAAAATTGAAAATATTGCTATCTTAAATGGCTCTGACGATGGAGTTGAATTCTTTGGAGGTTCGGTAGCTGCTTCTAACCTATATTTAAAAAACAACGAAGATGACGCGTTAGACTGGACAGAAGGCTGGAATGGTTCTGTGACCAACACTTACGTGCTGCACAACATCGAGAATTTCTCTACAGCCATTGAAGCCGACGGCGTTGATGGAAATCCTAGAATTGAGAATTTCACAGCCGTATCTAAAACCGGTGGTATCGCCTTGCAATTTAAGGCACAATCTGGTGCAACAGTAACCGGACTTTCCCTTTCAGGATACGATACCGCTTTAGATATAGCTGAAGAAGGAAGAACCGATCTTTCCAATATTCAAATTAACGGCAAAGAAGCTAGTACAAATGTAGTTTATGAAACCGAGACCACAGTAGATGTGTCTCTTTTCGATTGGGTGAAATAGGGTTGCATAAATAATTATAACATTACTCATTTTAAAGGCTGCCCTCACCGGCAGNCTTTTTTTAATAAAACATTATGACTTTTCGCACAATATTTCTGGCAGGATTTTTGAAATTTTATTGTAGCTTTGTAGAAACCTCGAAAAAAAAGAATGAAACAATACTACTTTTATAGTTTCATATTGGCTATTTTCCTTACATTCTCCGCACCAAACGCGGTTTATGCGCAGGATACTACCAGCACGGGGAATAGAATAGAAATTCCTATAGACGGCTTATCTATATATCCCAACCCGGTAACAAGCGGCAAAGTTTATATTAGCACTACACGAAATAAGGAGAAAGAGATACAAATTTATAATGTATTGGGAAAACCAGTACAACGCACTAAAATAAGAGGTAAAGAACTCGATGTTTCTACCCTTAGTGCAGGAATTTATATCTTGAAGATTAAAGAACAGGAAGCCAGCGCCACCCGAAAGTTGGTAGTGAGATAAACCTTTTCACGCCTAAGCTCCACTTTTTTTTAAAAACAATTTGCCCGAATGTTATCAGAAAGAATTTTTAAAATTTCTAATGAAAAGGAATTTAAAGAAATCTGTCTGGAAGTTTTTTCCTTTCAGTATGCTGAAAATGATGTCTATCGGGAATTCTGTGACCTCTTGCAACGCAAGCCCGGAAATATTTCAGAAATTGAAGAAATCCCCTTTCTACCTATAGAATTTTTTAAAAAAAGATTGGTTGTTTGTGGAGAACAGCCACCGGAAATTACTTTTACCAGTAGCGGCACCAGTGGTAGCCAAACCAGTCAGCACCCCGTCACCAATCTAAAGGTTTACGAGGATAGTTTTCTCAATGCTTTTGAAGCCTTCTACGGCAAGCCGGAAGAAATGGTGATCTTAGCCTTACTTCCCTCCTATTTGGAACGCAAGGGCTCTTCCTTAATCTATATGGCCGATAGTCTAATTAAAAAAAGTGAGCATCCCGAGAGTGGTTTTTATCTTAACAATCTAAAAGAACTGCAACAAAAACTAAAAGCGCTGGATAAAAGCGGAAAAAAGATTTTACTCCTGGGGGTTTCTTTTGCCTTACTCGATTTGGTGGAAAACTATGATTTTGAGCTAAAAAACACCACGATTATGGAAACCGGCGGAATGAAAGGCCGCCGAAAGGAAATGATTAGGGAAGAATTACACCAAATTCTCACAAGCGGATTTGGGGTAGCGAATATTCACAGCGAATATGGTATGACCGAGTTGCTTTCCCAGGGGTATTCCAAAGGCCGGGGAATTTTTGAATGCCCGCCATGGATGCGCTTGCTAATTCGTGATCCGGAAGATGCTCTAAGCCTATTACCAACTGGGAAAACCGGCGGACTTAATGTTATTGACCTTGCAAATATTAACTCTTGTTCATTTATTGCCACGCAAGATTTAGGTAAAAAAATAGCAGTTAAGCAGTTTGAAGTTTTGGGAAGATTTGATAATAGTGATATTCGCGGCTGCAATCTCCTGGTGCTATAGACACCCCGCAGTAAACGCTTACTAACAAAAGCCTAAAAATCAATGATTTATAGTTAAAAATAGCTAAAATTTGTAATCTTTTAGACTTATATCGACCTACTATATGCAAGGATAAATTAGCATACTTATAATAGATTCTTGCAAGCTAAGTGAATTTTTTTCATATTAGATTGGTTAGTTAGTTGCAAGCCCCGTAAACTTTTTGTTCACGGGGCTTTGTATGTAAAAAATCTGCTTCCACCTGAATATGAACTATTCCAATTTTACACCACCTTAAGAATATAAGTGTTCTTTTTTCCTTTATTCAGGATTACATATTTTCCGTTTATCAAATCCTTTTCGGTAATACTGTAATCTTCATTTACTTTTTCTTTGTTTACAGCAATCGAATTTTCTTTAAGTGCCCTTCTGGCTTCCCCATTAGATTTTAGAAAATTGGTTTTAGCCGATAAAGCTGCAATCATATCCAGTCCATTTTCAAGATCGCTCATCGCCACCCCGGCTTGCGGCACCCCTTCAAAAACATCTAAAAAGGTCGCTTCATCCAAAGATTTTAAATCTGAAGCCGTACTTTTTCCAAAGAGCACTTCCGAAGCTTTTAAAGCATTTTCATATTCCTGGCGGGAATGAACCATCACTGTAATTTCTTCTGCCAACGTCTTTTGAAGCACGCGTAAATGTGGAGCTTCTTGATGTTCTTTTACTAAGGCTTCAATCTTTTCCTTATTTATAAAAGTAAAGATTTTTATATATTTTTCAGCATCAACATCGCTGGTATTTAACCAATATTGGTAGAACTTGTAGGGAGAGGTACGTTTTGGATCTAACCAAACATTCCCGCCTTCGGTTTTTCCAAATTTAGTGCCATCGGCTTTTGTGATTAGCGGGCAGGTTAACGCATAGCCCTTTCCGTTTGCAATTCGGCGAATCATTTCGGTACCGGTGGTAATATTGCCCCACTGGTCGCTTCCACCCATTTGGAGCGTACAATCCTGCGCCTTATACAAATGAAGAAAATCGTAACCCTGCACCAACTGGTAAGTGAATTCGGTAAAAGATAGACCTTCCGCAGCATCTGGAGAAAAGCGTTTTTTTACGGAATCTTTAGACATCATATAATTCACGGTGATATGCTTGCCAACATCCCTAATAAATTCCAGGAAACTGAAATTCTTCATCCAGTCATAATTATTAACCATAACGGCAGCATTCTCTTCTTCTTTTCCAAAATCGAGAAAATTAGAAAGTTGATTTTTAATAGCCTGTTGGTTATGTTTTAAAGTTTTCTCGTCCAGCAAATTACGTTCGGCAGATTTCCCAGAAGGGTCGCCAATCATCCCTGTGGCGCCACCTATTAAAGCGTAAGGTTTGTGGCCGCACAGCTGAAAATGCCTAAGCATCATCACGCTAACCAGATGCCCAATATGCAGGGAATCGGCCGTGGGATCTATGCCTACATAGGCCGCACGCATTTTTTCCTTTAAATGCTCTTCGGTTCCCGGCATTACATCGTGTAACATTCCTCGCCAGGTTAGTTCTTCTACAAAGTTAGTATTCATAATTCAAAGGCTTTTGCTCAAAAATAGGCGTAAAGATACCATAAAACCTTATTTTTCCTAAGTCGTTTTGGTATATTTACCAAATGATTTTAGTCACAGGAGGCACCGGACTTGTGGGTTCGCATTTGTTGCTGAATTTACTACAGGCTGGGAAAAACGTACGCGCACTTCACAGAAAAACCAGCGATCTTTACGCGGTGCAACACGTATTTTCTTACTACACCGAAAAAGAAGAAGCTAAAGAGCTATTCGAGAAAATTGAATGGTTTGAAGCAGACCTTCTGAAAATTCCTTTGCTTACTGAGGCCTTTAAAGGCATACAATCTGTATATCACTGCGCTGCCCTGGTTTCTTTTAATCCGGCTGATGTTAAACAATTAAGAAAAGTAAATATTGAAGGCACCGCCAATGTGGCCAACCTTTGTATCGCCAATAAAATAGACAAATTGTGTTATGTAAGCAGCGTAGCCGCCCTGGGGAGCACCCTGAACGATGAATTTATTACCGAAAAAACAAATTGGAATCCAGAAGAAGATCACAGTGATTATGCCATCTCAAAATATGGTGCTGAAATTGAAGTATGGCGGGCTTCGCAAGAAGGTGTACCCACTGTAATCCTTAACCCGGGGATTATTATTGGTCCCGGATTTTGGAAAGAAGGCTCTGGTCAGATTTTTACGAAAATTGATAAAGGCTTGAATTATCACTTTCCGAAAACTGCAGGTTTTGTAGGCGTACAAGATGTAGCAAGAGCCATGCAACAACTTATGGAATCGCCAATTTTTAATGAATCTTATATTCTTGTTTCAGAAAACATAAGCTTTAAAAAAGTTCTGGAGCTCACTGCCGTAGCAATGGATAAACCAGCTCCCAAAAAATCCCTCAAAAAATGGATGATCTGGCTAGGATGGTTCTTTCAAAAGATTGGTGGGTTTTTCGGGTTTAAACGGCAACTGGCCAGGCATACGGTAAATTCACTCTTTATACATTCTAAATACGCCAATGAGAAAATAGAAAGAGATCTTAATTTTAGATTTTCCCCGGTTTCAGAAGTGATTAATAATACAGCCAATTACTATAAAAAAGATTAAGCCTAAGATTTATACCATTTCGACCTTAAATTAAGGCATATAATTGCATAAATTTTTTAAAATTGCTTCGTTAAAAACACTCGTCTTAGCTACGGCTCTGGCAAGCTATCATTTAGCTTCTGCTGTTTTTCAGCCGACAAAGAATCTGAAGATATTTCTTTTAACTCTCCACCTAGACTTAGCGAATCTACTGCTCTTAAGGAATCTTGTTTAATTTCGGCTATAGAATCTTTCACGGTTCGTTCCCTGTCTTGCACCGAATCTAATTTCACCTTCATCTTTTCGAACCGGTTTTTCACCGAATCGTAAATACGCTGATAAACGCTTACGTTATCGGCATAATAATCACTACTTCTTTTTATTTGAAGGCTATCTACCTTATATTTTTTCAGAATATGTTTTTGCGGTTCTATTCCCGTTTTTTCAAAAATGCTTTTATTATAATTGCGCGCAGATTGCATTAAAGAAATTTCGGCAATTATATCTACCATTTTATCTTCCGGAATTAAATTATCTGGTTTTTCCACTTTTTGAACATCCTGACAGGCCGAAGCAAAACCGACTATCAAAAGCATAAAAAAAACCTTTTTCCACATAATATTCAATTATCTGTCAAACTGCAAAGCTTGGGCCACATTACTAAATGGCTGGTGTTTAAAATTCTTATATACCAGGTTTCCGTTTACGAATGTATGGGTTATTCGAGATTTAAAAGTAGTGCCTTCAAAAGGGGACCATCCGCATTTATATTGAATATTATCTGCCTGCACAGACCAGGGCGCGTTTAGATCTACTAGTACCATATCTGCCTTATAACCTTCCCGTATAAATCCGCGGTCTTTAATTTGAAACAAAATCGCCGGATTATGGCACATCTTTTCCACAATTTTCTCTAAAGAAATCTTATCCTGATGATAAAACTGAAGCATGGCCGGCAGGGCATGCTGCACCAAAGGCCCGCCGCTTGGCGTTTTTGTATATATATTTTTCTTTTCTTCCCGGGTATGTGGAGCATGATCTGTGGCTACCACATCTAACAAATCTTTATTCAAAGCTTTCATTAAAGCTTCCTGGTCTTTTCTGGTTTTTACGGCTGGGTTCCACTTAATTAGTGTGCCTTTTTTCTTGTAATCCTCGTCGTTAAACCAGAGGTGATGGATACAAACCTCGGCAGTTATTTTTTTGTCTTTAAGTGGTTTTTTATTGCTGAATAAGCTCAATTCTTTTTCGGTAGAAACATGAAATACATGCAATCTCGCGCCCGTCTTTTTAGCGAGGGCTACCGCTTTGGAAGATGATTTGTAACAGGCTTCTTCACTTCGTATTTTAGGATGCATTTCAATTGGAATATCCTCGCCATATTTGGCAATAGCTTCTTCCAAATTCTTTTGTACCGTAGCTTCGTCTTCACAATGAACCGCGATAAGCAAAGGCGATTTAGAAAAAATTTGTTCTAAAATCTTTTCATCGTCCACTAACATATTTCCGGTAGAGGAGCCCAAAAACAACTTTAAGGCGGCGGTAGTTTTTGGATCTACCTTTAAAATTTCCTCCAGATTATCGTTAGTACCACCAAACATAAACGAATAATTGGCATATGATTTTTCCTGTGCCAATTCAAATTTTTCTTCCAGCTTTTCTATAGTGGTAGTTTGCGGCAGGGTATTGGGCATTTCTATAAACGAAGTAATTCCCCCGGCCACAGCAGCTCTAGAACCCATTTCTATGGTTTCCTTATGGGTTAAGCCAGGCTCCCTAAAGTGCACCTGGTCGTCTATAACCCCCGGCAGTAAATGAGTGCCTTCGGCATCAAATATTTGCACATCTGGGGTTTTCGCACTTATATTTTCTGCAATTTCAACGATTATCCCATCTTCAATAAAGACATCGCCTTCCTTTATACTGCCCTCATTTACAATCTTTGCGTTCTTGATTAAAATTTTCTTCATTTCAACTTAATCTGCTTAAAAAGACTTTTAATCTTCATTATTATTACCCCAAAAATAGCTTCAGAAATTATGGAGCTACTCATTTTTGAAGTTCCTCTGGTCCTATCGGTAAAAATTACCGGAACTTCTTTTATTTTATAATTCAGTAAATACGCTTTAAATTTCATCTCAATTTGAAAAGCATAACCTACAAAGTGAATACTATCTAAATCTATAGTTTCCAGCACCTCTCTTTTGTAACAAACAAAACCGGCAGTGGTATCATGGATATTCATCCCGGTAATAAATTTCACATATCTAGACGCCAGCCAGGACAACAAAACCCGGCTCATTGGCCAGTTTATCACGTTAACTCCGGTAATATACCTAGAGCCTATAGCCACATCGGCATCACCTCTTTTACAGGTATTATACAGTCTTATTAAGTCGTTAGGATTATGAGAAAAATCGGCATCCATCTCAAAAACATACTCATACTCCTTTTGTAAAGCCCATTTAAACCCGTGAATATACGCGGTTCCCAAGCCTAATTTCCCCATTCTTTCCTCAAGAAAAAGGCTATCGCGAAACTCTGCCTGTAAGGTTCTAACACGTGCCGCGGTGCCATCGGGAGAATTATCATCTACCACCAAAATATGAAATTTTTTATATTGGGCAAACACATTTCTAACAAGGCGTTCTATATTCTCAATTTCATTATAGGTGGGTATAATAATTATCCCCTTTACCATCTTCAACTTTTTTTGCACAAATGTATGCAATGAACTCATTTAAACTATTTCTTTTACCTACAAATTTCGCATTTCGCACCCTAATTTTGTCATTTTTTATTGCCGTAGCTCTGCTATGCCAAAAAAAAACAACTTCAATTAGACCGCAAAAGCCTTCATTTTCGGTTCCAAACAAAAAGTTTTAATGAGTTCAATTTAAATCTTCGTTTCGAAGCTTCCTATTCAAGATTTAGAGCTTGTTTGAAAAAAATGCAAACTGATAATCAAGAGTTTTGAGTTCTGGCTGTAAACGAAATTAGTTGCATATCGGGATATGCAGCTCATTTCGTGTGATGCCACGGTTTCTAAAACATTGCTTTACCAGAAAGCAGGTTTTTCAAACAAGCTTTTAACTTCAAGAATCATACATTTGCAAAAATATTTTTTCCTGGAAGCTGTAGAAAGACATATTATTTCATTAGACTGGATAACCTTAACCTTATTAGGGGCTTTCCTATTATTGGCAATAGTTAGAACCGCATACCCACATAGATTTGACGATTTTAGCTCCCTGCTTACCTCTAACAAATTTATGATGTTTAGAGGAAAGAAAAACAAGGCTTTTCACCCTTTTAACATTTTACTGTTTTGTATTCATATCATTTCTATTTCCCTACTTCTTTTCCTATTTTTTAATCTATTTTGGGAGGAATCCAGCTTAAATCCCAGAGTGGTTTTTATAAGAATTGTCACCGCCTATGGCAGCTTTGTTTTGCTGAAATTTGGTCTCGAGAAAATAGTGGGAAATGTGTTTAACATGGATGAAAAAATTGATGCTTACCTCTACCAAAAATTAAGTTACCGCAATTTTACGGGACTTATTCTTCTAATTCCCAGCTTAATATTCATTTACACCTTTAGCCCTACCCCGTATGCCCTATATATTCTATTGGGTTTAGTAATACTTACCAATATCTTTAGCTTACTATTAATTTATAGGAAAAATCAAAGTCTGGTTTCGGGTAATTGGTTTTATTTTATTTTGTACCTTTGCGCTCTCGAAATTGCACCTTATATTATTTTGTATAAGCTAATTACAATCTAAAGACCAAGGATCAAATAAAAGTATTGATATATGAAAGTGAAAACAATTTTAGTTTCTCAGCCCGAACCTAAAGTAGAAAACTCTCCTTATTTTGAGCTTGAGGAAAAACAAAAAGTAAAAATTGATTTCATCCCCTTTATCCACGTAGAAGGTGTTTCTTCTAAAGAAGTACGCCAACAAAAAGTAGATTTAACCAATTACACTGCTATTATCCTTACCAGCCGTAATGCTGTTGATCACTTTTTTAGAATTGCAGAAGAACTGAGGCATAAAGTGCCGGACAGTCTTAAATACTTTTGTTTAAGTGAAGCTGTAGCTTATTATCTACAAAAATATGTGGTGTACCGCAAGCGGAAGATTTATGTTGGTAAAAGAACTTTTGCCGATCTCTCACCGATTATCAAGAAATATAAGAGTGAGAAATTCTTATTGCCGTCTTCTGATATGTTGAAACCCGATATCCCGAAGAGATTAAACAAATTGGGCGTGGAGTGGAAAGAGGCTACCTTTTACAAAACTGTAGTAAGCGATCTTTCAGGTTTAAGGGATGTAACTTATGATATTTTAGTTTTCTTTAGCCCCAGCGGAATTAAATCGCTGTTTGAAAACTTCCCCGATTTTGAGCAAAAGAATACAAGAATAGCTGTTTTTGGCAACACTACCATTAAAGCGGCAAAAGAACACGGTCTAACCGTGAATATAAAAGCTCCAACACCAGACACCCCGTCTATGACGTTGGCGCTTCAAAAATATATTTCTGAAGCAAACAAGAAGTAAGATTACCTTCTATTTGTATTTTAAAAAAAAATCCGGTGTCTTCAAAACACCGGATTTTATTCAAGTAATAAAGAACCTCGGGGCAAGCCCACGAGGTATGAATTGGAGAATACTTTTAAAAAATTGCGAGGCAAGCCTCGGGGAATTAAACTCTCTGGAGGGATTAAAAAGTGCTATGACGAAGTTGGACCACCGGCCATAATTTCATCATTAGTATAACTTTCAAATTTTTCAAAATTGGTTTTAAAAGAATTCGCCAGTTCTGCCGCTTTTTTATCGTAAGCTTCTTTATTCTCCCAGGTCATTCTCGGATTTAAAACTTCAGCAGGCACCTCGGGACAATTTAAAGGCATTTGTAAGCCAAACATATTATGAGTACTGAATTCAGCATCTTTTAATTCCCCATTTAGAGCTGCGCTAATCATAGCCCGGGTATATTTTAGTTTCATTCGACTTCCCGTGCCGTAGGGCCCGCCGGTCCATCCGGTGTTGATAAGCCAAACATTTACGCAGGCTTCCTTCATTTTGGCGCTCAGCATTTCGGCGTATTTAGCGGGATGTAGCGGCATAAAAGGAGCTCCAAAACAAGCAGAAAAACTTGGTACTGGCTCGTCAATTCCGGCTTCGGTTCCCGCTACTTTAGCGGTATAGCCACTTATAAAATGATAGGCCGCCTGGCCGGGAGTAAGTTTACTTATTGGAGGTAATACCCCAAAGGCATCGGCCGTAAGGAAAAATATATTTTTAGGTTTTTTTCCTACTGAAGGCACCTGGATATTATCTATATGCTGAATTGGATAACTTACCCTTGTGTTTTGNGTAATACTGGTATCTGAAAAATCAACATTATTTTCGTTATCTAAAATAACATTCTCTAAAATAGCGCCCGGTTTTATAGCCCGGTAGATATCGGGTTCATTTTCTTCGGTAAGATTAATCACTTTGGCGTAACACCCACCTTCAAAATTAAAAATAGTATTTTCTGAAGTCCAGCCATGTTCATCGTCTCCAATTAATTTACGCTTGGGGTCGGCAGAAAGGGTAGTTTTACCCGTTCCTGACAGTCCGAAGAAAATCGCGGTATCTCCATCTTCCCCAACATTGGCAGAACAATGCATAGGAAGCGTATTTTTATAAACAGGTAGAATAAAATTTAAAGCCGAAAAAATTCCTTTTTTAATTTCCCCCGTGTAACCGGTACCGCCAATTAAGGCAATTTTCTTGCTGAAATTGAGGATTGCAAAATTCTCCTGTCTTGTTCCATCTTCTTCAGGATTGGCTTTAAAGCCGGGAGCATTCAAAATAAGCCATTCTTCTTTAAAATTATTGAGTTCCTCCTGTTTTGGTCTCAAAAACATGTTATAAGAAAACATATTAGACCAGGGATACTCGTTTATTACCCTAATATTTAAACGGTACTTTTCATCTGCACAGGCATAAGCATCGCGAGCATAAATTTCCTTATTAGAAAGATAAGCACGCATTTTTTCGTGCAGTTTATCAAATTGATCCGACTCGAAAGGAAGATTAATAGGACCCCACCAAACTTTCTCGCGGGTTACCTCATCTTTCACTATAAACCGATCTTTTGGTGATCTCCCGGTAAATTCCCCGGTATTAATCGCTAAAGCTCCGGTATTCGTTTTCACTCCCATCCCATGCTCAATTGTATCGTAGTGAAGCTCCTCTGGAGTTAACTGATAGTGAACTGTTGCGTTGTTAATCCCGTAATCCTCTAACGAAATCGTTTTCGTGACTTGGGTTTGTACAGACATAAAATTAGTATGTGGTTTGTTTATGAATACAAAATTATAAATCTTATGTAGATATAACGCTAAAGTTTCCTAAATTATTTAGTTTGTTTTTTCAGGAAATTTATGAGTAAAAGTATCCAGNCTGCTATTAATAACGTCCCCCCAAGTGGGGTGATTAGGGCAATTCCCTTAAAATCTATGGAAGTTAAATTATTAGTAGCCAGCAAGTAAATAGACCCGGAAAAGAAAATTACTCCCAACAAAAGTAAATAGTAGGTCAATTTTTTAAAGCGAACAAGAGCAATTTGAGAACTCCCTAAGATTAAAAACAACAAGGCGTGATAGGTTTGATATTTTACGCCGGTTTCAAAAGATTCCCGAGCAGCTTCATCTAGTAATGGTTTTAAGCCATGTGTACCAAAAGCTCCAATTATCACTGCTAAAAGTCCGAAAATCGCTCCAGTTATTAAAAATTTCTTATTCATTACCTTTATTTTTTATCAGTTAAAGATTTTATACATTCGTCACATACTACACAAAACTAATTTATTTTATCAAAGGTCCGCTAGGACATTAAAAGTATAATAGATGAAAGAAATTTTAATAATAGGAGCAGGAAAATCTACTGCCATTTTAATTGACCACTTATTAACAAAAGCTGAAACCGAAAAGCTCTTCCTGAAAATTGGAGACATCAACTTGGAAAATGCAAAAAAAGCCTGTAATAACCAGCAGCATTGCAAGGCCGTTCATTTAGATGTTTTTAATGCTGAAAGTCGGGAAGAGGCAGTAAAAAATGCCGATATCGTGATTTCTATGTTACC
>JGI1221J13441_10000233_pt1 | contig 26747 bp, 50 predicted proteins | sample LakVidmifraction_4_FD_13441 | JGI IMG/M metagenome (IMG submission 13441) | reverse complement strand
ATGCAGAAGGGGGGTACGTGTGCGAGCCCCCCTCCCCCCTACCAGAACTCCTCCACTACCTAAGTAGTAGTCAGTGTTTAGGTAGTGCTTTTAAAATTTAATCTTCTTTTCGAACTCTTTTAAAAACACCAGAGACATTCTCTTTAATAATTTCATCAATTGCTTCTTCAATTGCTAGATCTTTATCAACTGAACTTAACTCATCAGATGTGATGAGCACCCTTGCGAGGAGGGCAGCTGAATTGTAGCCGCGGTCTCTATCAAACGTGTCCCACTCTCTATAATCAGAGAAAGGATTGTGTGGGTTGTCAACAGTTGTTAGCATAGATGTAGACATAGGGGGTTAATCCTTTCTCTTAGAGGGCGAGGGCTTTATTGATGGTGGTTACAGAGACGCCGAGGTTCTCAGCCGCCTCTGCTTGAGTGTAACCGTTAGCAAGTAGGGCGTTAAGCTTAACCAATCTAGCACCAGTGATGCCTGTTGTGGTACGGGGGGTTGCAAACGCCTTGATTTGGTCCAGGTCGGCGTGTTTTAACACATTAATTAGAAAGTTGTTACTAATAGCACCGGATTGAATAGCCTCCCATTCAATCTCACTGATGTTAACCTTGTTTTTGGAGGCTCCTATTCGTTGACGGGCCTTCTTAATAGCCGCGCCACGGATCTTTTTAATCTCTTTTTCTTCTAGGTTCGGATTAGCTTCTCGTTTTGATTTAACCTCAGCCTTTGCGAAGCGCTGCGCCTGACGTTCAAGCGGTGCATTTGAATCGGCTAAAGACAATGAAGCCTTTAATGATTTGACCTGGGGGGTGTAACTTTGTTTCGCTACGGGGGAATAAATTAGGTTTGGAGATTTGAGATACTCTTTTCTTGCCTGATTACCCAAAGCCTTTAGTTTATTAGAGTGATCAGCATACAACTTCTCCATAGTGGTGCCTGAAGAAAGCGTGTTTGCATCTTTTGTTTCGTACAGTTTTGTAGACTTTATCTTGCTGTACTTAGTTTCTCCCGTTTTTTGGTCAACGTAGGACTTACCGGTTGGTGTATAACGTCTTTCACCAGTAGCCTCATCATACTTACCACCATCTCTAGCACCACGGTCTCGTCTGTCGTTGACTCGTTCAACACTCTTCTTTCGAGAGATGAGCGTTGATGCACCGCCAACAGCATTTCCTTGGTACTTCTTTTTTAGCTCATTGATGTTGTGGTCTTTTTTAGACTGCTTAACATCTAACCTTTTGTTTTCAGCATCAATGACCACCATTGAGTGCCTAACAGCTCTAGCTAGCTCTGCATTGTTGGCACCCATGATTGTCATATCAGTGATAAGGTTTGAGATGTCGCCCATTAATGTTTGAGTGTTACCACCGCCCTTCTCACCAACCGCTACCATACCATCAAATTCGGGGTACCTAATTGAAGGATCAAAATCTTTTAAACCCTGTAGTGGCGAAGCTGTAGTAATCCTTCGCTGGTCATTAGGAATAACTAACACCGTATCGCCATCAAAATCTGCGCCAGACATACGTTGAGCAACTCGGTGGTTAATACCTATAGCAACATCAGCATTTGTGCCTATAATACGGCGTGCATCTTTGTTGCGGTTATTAACTGTAAGTTCTGGAATTTCAAACTTACCACCATGAGGATACCTAACAAGAACTACTTTTGTTCCGTTTTTATAGTTAGGTGCATAGACTTCAGTGTCTTTTATAGTGTTAATTGGTAAAAGAACATGCGTCTTCTGATTAGGCATAGCCGCAGCTTTTAAATGCACTGCTGATGAATCGGTACCTTCAGAAAAGGCTTTTAAAAGAGTTTTACGAACCGTTGGGTTAGTTAGACTCATAATTTCTTCAAACTCAGCCTTACGAGTTGCAAAAGTTAAATCTAATTGCCCTTTAGCAAGACTTGGGGCTTGTTTAGATAGCATTTGTGCCGAAAGGTTTTTTGACCAGCTATTCCAGTCTGCTTCATCATTAACAATGTTTAATGGAGAAAGCTTCTCAACACCAGCAGTATCTAAATATGTTTTTTGCCTAACGATTGAACCAAAGGGTAGATCTGCATCATCTTTCAACGGTTTTAGAACGTCGAGTTTGTTTGGCTTATCTTCTCGCTTCTTATTTGTGTTGAATTGGATGTCATAACCTTCAGGGATGTCGTCACCGTAGACAGCCATACCTTTTATATAATGCGATCCATCTACAGCAATACGAACCTGTGTGTATTTAGAGGCTCCGAGAGATAGATCATCAACCCCTCTACGAAGTTGAATAAGCCCGTCTGCTTCATCACCGCCGTCTTCAGCATATCGGATAGCTATCCGATTAGAATCCATATCAACCGGGGGTTCAATCTTAGCAAACCCCCTACCTTTATCAGTATTATAAATTCCAATTGTGTGGACTTTTTGATCATTCTGGGCAACGTCATTAAAGGTAGTTTCTGGAAGAGTTAGAACGTGGTGCGTAGTAAACTGACCAATATTAGTTTGTTGCGGCTCTAACAGTTTATAGGTTTTGTAACCTTCATCTTTTAACATTGCTACGGCTAATGCTAATTTTGTGTCGCTGATACCTAAAGCATTCTCTGTGCCGTGCCCAATGTCAACAAACCCTATATCATTTGTGTTTACTTCTTTTAGTTTGTCACGAAGCTGGGTTGCTGTAAGTTCGTTTTGCCTAATACGTTCAGCAACTGCCTCACTCTGAAGAGCACGAACCGAAGATTCGTTACGCTTAGGGCTCATCATTTGGCCAATAGCGACGTTGGAGTTCTGGCCCTCTATACGAAGCTGCATGACTCGCGCTCGGTCTTGTTTAACAATTTCGTTGTTAGATATAGACCGCCGTTGATGAAGCTCCGTAGTGCTGCTCAACCCAAGCATAGTAGAGATCGTTTTTTTATCAAACCCTTCTTTTTCAAGATCTGAAACCATTTTATTAAATGAGCGAGCACGTTGCTCTGGGTTTTCTCCAGAACCCCAATCATAACGACCGGAGTATGGCGTCATTCCGACATGCGGTTTACCGGGCATTGTTATACCTCCAAGGTCAGTAGTTGGATTCGCTTATCAAATGTAATGATTTTATCCATGATGTGCATAATATCATCAAGTTCCGGAACCAGAATCTCAACATCATCTTCCTTGTACATACGAAGCTCGATCTTAATCTCTGCAGGTTTGACCCCGTACTCCAAACAAAATATAGCAGTATAAACCTTAAGCTGCATCATTGATGCTGGAGTTACACCGGTCTTCAAATCGTGAATGCGTAAAAAATTACGCTTAAAAGAAATTGCGTCGGTCGTACCAAAACAGTTACTAGAGTAGAACAGTGGTTGTTCAGATACCATGCGAAAACCAATACCATCATTGACATACATGTTCAANGTTTTACGAGTTGCTGGTAACTTAACTCCTAGATTAATTAGGCTGTGTGCTAACTCATGTAAGGCCGTACCTCTTGCCGACAACANCGCAGTGCGAAATACGCGATCTAATTTTTCATCGTCATAGTTAACCCAATGATACTTACTAGGGCTAAGAAAAGAGTGCCTGCCTTCGAGTTCCGAATGCGAGTTGAAGTTCATCTAAAATCTCCTCTTTGTTTTCCGGAAAGATAAATGCTGAGAATGACATATTATTGAATGTCTCAACAAAATACTCTTGGTTTGGTTTGTGACTTGCGTGCCTATGGCGCTTAACCTCAAGAATGGCCCAGCGATCATTAAACAAAATAAGCAAATCAGGAATACCCTGTTGTTGACCAGAGTCAAGTTTCAGAATATAACACCCCGGAAACAGTACATATAACTCTTCTTTGAGTTTTGGAACAAACTCGCTTTCAAGTTTCATCTGTTTTCTCATCTGTTATCTCCTTAGAGTGGAAAAAGGTAGAGGAAATATTTCATAAGGTTCCTCTATCACTAAAGGGGGTGTATTGCTTGCGTGTGCAAATGCACTAATGAGGTATTTCACGCAAATGTTAATCTGCCCAGTTACCCACTTTTGCACTAAAGGACAAACTCTTTATAAAGGCCCTATTTTTCTCCAGAGAAGTTTGGGAGTAATTAAGTGGGTAAGTGGGCAATGCACTAAAAAGAGTTATACAAAAACCGTCCGAACACGTCTCACAGACGGGGAATGCACACAAATTTAGTCCACTAATTCGGTCAATCACGTGGCCAAAAGTGATTTCAAAAGTGGGCAGAATACCCACTTAAGTGGGCAGATTTCGTCCATTTAGTCCACAAGGCGCACTCTTTTTGTTTTCAAAAGTGGGCAAGTGACCCAAAATAGTGGCCATTAGCACACAAAAAGAGTTCACATAATTTATACCAAAAGGCAAAAAAGAAAGGGCTTGTAAGGCCCCTTCTCTTTTAAACTACTTGTTAGGTGTATAAATGTAAAGTCGATCGTTCACAGAACAGTGTACCCAAAAGGCCGGGTCGTCTGTGTCGTGCTTACGGACGTAGAGGGCAATCAATCTAAGGCCAACGGTGTCGTTGACTCCTAAAATGTCAAATTGGTTCTCTAGTTTTCCGTATAACAAAACATCGCCAACGTGGCAATTTATTGGATACTTCCTAGTGAAATTATGGTTCTTAAGCATTATTACTCCTTTCAGGTGGGTTTCATACTAGGGCCTGTTAATCCTACGAGGCAAAAAAGAAAGGGCCGGTTAAGGCCTCTCCTTTTAAATGTCGTACTTGGGGTCGTTATGAATCTTCTCAATATCGAGATCTAGTTGGCGTTCGAGGTCCTCGTGGTATTTCACGTCAGCCTTATCGGCAGCAACATAGCTCTTTATCATTTGGGTAATGGCAAAGATGGTTGCTGCGCCGGTAAAGACTAATGCGACTACAACGGGACCCGTAAACTTTTCGGATTCGATTTCGGTGGGTTCCATGATTTCTCCTTAGTAGGGGGTTCATACTAGGGGTTGTTAATCGTGCGACTTCAGAAAAAAGAAAGGGCGTGTAAGGCCCCTCTTTTAGAACACTGTTTGGTGGATTTAATAAGAATATTAACTAAGTGTCCAGATCTCATTAGCCAGGTTCTGCAAGCGAAGAGCAATCGCATTTTGTACGTGATTGTCGGTTGCCTGCAAAAGGCTGGTTTGAAGGCTGGTGTACTCAGAGAGTAGATTCTGCATTTCAATTCCTTTCATAGTGGGTTCATACTAGGGGTTGTTTTCCCTGCGACTTCAGAAAAAAGAAAGGGCTTGTAAGGCCCCTTCTCTTTTGAACTTAATCGATTTGGTCGTAGAATGAGTTGTACAGGTTGTGCTCCCTGAGGAACGCGTCGTGTTGGGCAAGCCCAGTCCTCATGATGACCATGAGAGTCACAGAAGTGACGGTCGTAGTAACCATGATGGCGGTCTTGTGGGTAACAACGAAATCCTTAGCGGCAATTAGCTGCTTATTCATTTCAGTCTCCTTTTCGTAGGGGGTTCATACTAGGCCTTGTTTTCCCTGCGAGTTATTTATCAGAAGGTGGTTCCCATAGATCTAGAAGTTCCATACCGATAACTAAAGTTGGATCTCCGTTTGGCGTAACACTTACCATTCCGTGAATCACTACAAAATACTTAACTTTGTTCGGGAGCTTTCGTGCCACCCACGGAATAAACTTCTTCATCTCTCGTTGAGCATGCCAGTGGTAAAACCATCGCTCCTTCATTACCGCTTCCTGTTTTTTGTTCATCGTATACTCCTTTCAGAAAAAGAAAGGGCCGGTTAAGGCCCCTCTTTTTAACTCTCTTCTATGTGGCGAGTAAGGTTGTCAAACTTGATGTCCTCGTCGAATGCATTGACCAGGGACCAGATTTGCTTTGCAGTCATCACATCTGTTGCGTGCTTAACGTTCCGCTTGTGCATTTTGGCGATCTTAGTCTCCAAATCGACTTCGATTTCCAACGTGCGAATGCGAGCGTAAGCACTAACAAGTGCGACTCCTGTAACAGCAATAGTGGTGCCTAGGGTAATCATAGCGAGTCCATACTTAGTGTTGTCTTCCATGATTTCTCCTTAGTAGTGGGTTTCATACTAGGGCCTGTTTTCCATGCGAGACAAACCTACATACTCAAGGCTTTCATGATTAGAGCTTTTTGTTCATCTCTACATTTAATTGTATAGTGTAATGTTTTTGGCCGTAACACCGAATCATGAACATCAGCTCTTTCTTGGCTGCCCATCCAAAAAATAGTATTAAGAAGTGTTTCCTTAAATTCAATAGGCTCAACAAGAGTTCCGACGTGATCAAAAGGAATAACGGTTACTTGATCTATACCAAAATCGCGTTCGTTCATGTTAAGGCCCAGTGGTCATGTTGCTCTAAGCGCTTAGTAACCTCAAAAAACTCATTCTTTAGGCTAATGCCAGACCGCAAAAAAGCATAAGCTAACGCTTCTTCAGTCAGGTATCCGTACGTAACCGCGCTAGCAGCGAAATCTGCTACCAAATATAAGCCAACCATATCATCAAGCCTGTCCGGCTCCATAGCATAGGCCGAGGTTAGGCTTGCTTTATTCGTCTCAGTAATTAGTACCGCTTTAGGCATTATGTCTCCCTTTTACCAAAGTCTTCAAACGCTTTACGATTTGCGTCTAGCATATTAGATCTATCGATTAATAAATCCTGGATCTTGTAGGATAAGGCATGCTCTTGCCAATCGCGATTTGCGGTATAATTGCTGAAGCAGCCGCCGCTAGACTCACCACACTGGCACGTCCATAAATATACAACCTGCCACTCCTTTACTGTTGAGAGTACTCGTCTCTCAACAACGCTGAGATATGTGTGTTTTTGTTCAGTTATCATTGCTCCTCCACGTCTTCTCTTCCGTCTAAGGCATTATGTATTACCTGCCAACCGTTTGAGCCATCCAGACGAAACACGGCCTCAACAGAAGGCTTACACTGGCAACCAGTTCCGGTAAGTCTATGCTCAATTAAATCATTCACAGGGTATGTATGAACCGTGTTTTCATCGAGACTACTTTCTTCTTTTTGTAAAACGTTTAAGGTTTGCGAATATCCATAACCATCGAGTTTTTTAGCTGCTTCAGCCATCAGCGACTGCGCCGTGTGATCACCAACGTTGTAACTGAGTCGTCCTTCGCTATAACCAGGAGACCCTAGCTCAAACAGAGGGTAACCGAGAGCGGGTGCTAGAATTAATTCAGCATCCCTCTCATATAGACCAATAACCTCATTACGAGTGAATCTGTCAGCAATTTCAGAGACTATGTTCAAACCACCGGGGTTTGCCTGTTCGAGCATTTTTGTCTCAGCCTCAAGCAAGGCGAGAGCCGCCTCATACCCAAGAGGTGTAACATAAGACATGACTCGTGCAATACGCTTGTTATCGTCCATTATGTGTCCGGCCAGTCCCGAGAAGCATTAAGCGTCGTGGCAATGACGGAGCCAGCAAAACCTTCCAACTCTTTCTGAATTCCTTCGTAGTTGAGATTGCCACCAATTGCTTTTGTACGTTCAATATTTGTTCGTTCTGGATCATCATAGTTGTCGTTACTAATTTCAACAGTAACATTAATTTTGTAGTTGCCAGTCATAGTGTCTCCTTGGTGGAGGGTTGATTAGTCATTTCTTTTTGGGTTAGGGTGCTCAGCGCCTTGAGGATTTCCAGATCGTCGAAGTAGACCTTATACCCTGTGGGGCAGGGAGAGTCTGCACGTATCGAGCCAGACACTTGAGTCCTGAACGCACGCAACNATTCAAGTTCCATGTTGCTCTCNTTGTCGCTGAACTCAGCCATACTCACTCACCGTCCTCAGCGTTGTGCGGCCCGAGACTCCACCACAGGCCACGGGTGATGTACCCGTGCCAGGAAGTGCCCTCGTGACTGTTGATGAGAATTGAGTTGCTCGCCCCGTCTCCGGGCTTCACGGTGATCGACCCGTCATCTTCCTCACGGACGGTGTGGGCGTGGAGAGTGCCATATAGCCCGTTCGGGGTCACAACGTACCAAGTGTCACCCGTCAGGTTTGACGCTGGCGGATCAAGAGGGAAGTCCAAGACCTTCATGTAGTCGCCGGGCTCCATGTGTGGGTGCATGCGTGCCCCTAGGGGAGCGTTCCAGTCGGGCAGCCTTCGCCCGTGCATCTCATCTGTGCGCTTCATCTCACTCACCGTCCTTCCTGGAAGATTCTCAGGCTACTTTGCCTAACGTGCAGGCCATCATGGTCGTGGTCAAATTCCTGGGTGCACCCCGGCATGTTGCATAAGGTTAACCATTCATCACCTTCCTGGTCGATTGATTCACGACTAACGCCCGCTGGTTCAGCGGGGATTGCTAGGGCTTGGTCAATTTTTGAAGCCGCGGAAAAGATAACGAGGCGTTCGCACCAATTACGAACCTCCTCCACCCGTGCTACCTGCCCTTCAAGGACTGCGATTCGAGCGAGTAGCGGCTCACGGATATCAGCATCGTGATCGGCAATAGCCTGCTCTGGGCTAACCCATGCGGCAAACGAATCGGTCATGCTTGCTCACCACCATCAGTAGGAGTTCCCAGTACTTCCCAGATGTCGTTTTTAGTTGACGACGTGTCGGACGCCACGACAACCGCGTTACCATACGCCTTGGCGATGTCCCGCAACAGGTCGAGTTCGTCCAGCAGGGGTTTTAAGTCGGCTATAAGCTCGTCGCCTATCTTGGTTGCTCTCTCGTCCATGAACACGCCGTCTTCTTCCCAGCACATGCTCGCGGCACCAAGCGCCTCAAATATCTTGGTTTTTAATTCGTCGATGTCAGTCATCTTTTTCTCCGATCGATAGTATTAAGGGCTAAACTGCCTTTGATCTATTTCAAAAACCATGTTTTTATCCCTTTAGAAAAGTAACGAACCGTTAATATACCAACCAGGACTATAACAATTAAAAATAGAACTTCCGTGGCAAGGAATAGCATGAAAAACAAAGTAATTGTGTTAATTTCGTCCATTATGTGTCTCCAAACTAGTAGAATAATAAATAAATAACAAACCCCGCATAGCCAAAAGGTTCTCCGGCATGATAGTTTACAAAATCAATCACGTGTTTCCCCTTTCAGAAAAAACAGAAGCCCTTGTGGGGGCTCCTGCTTCTTGAACTAGTTGGCTACAAAATCGTTCATGTACTCCGTGGTTTCGGTCCAAACAAATTTGAAGTTTTCGTGGAAAGCGTAGGTCGGCAGCAGGTGAATGGTGTCGTCCGGGTTGTTCGTCATTATGAAGTAGGAAGGGTTTTCTTCTTCAACTGGCGGTTCAACACCGAAGTTTACGATCGTAAGCTGTGGCGCGTTTTCCTTCGTTACTAAAATCGCTTGGCCAAGAACTTTGGACATGTTGATTCCTTTCGTAGGGTAAGGGTTCATACTAGGCCCTGTTTTCCCTGCGACTACATCGACACTAAAGCATTACTCAACTTGCAAGGACTAGACGTACCTGCCGAGAGGTGCCAACCTATTGTATTATCCGGTTGAATATAGATAATGGAGCCACAACCAAAGCAGATAGCTTTCTTGCTTTTTTGGTCATCACAACCACAATATGGCGTGTGCCGATCTCCATGCTTACCGTCAGGACCTAGCGGTCGTAGAATATCAAGCTGGTCGATGAGCTGCTGAATGCGAGCAGAGTGACGTGAACAATCCTCGCTCCAGTTAATCGTTAGCGCATCTTGCCCCCGGCACAAACTTTCTCTTAACATTTTAATATTGTCTATTCTAACTAGGTTATCCATCTTTTTCTCCTTTCCTGGTTCTGGAGGTGGCGTCCATCCGAGCTCGATGAGGCCTTGGCGTAGCACGTCTTCTTCGAGACGACCCATTAAAGCAACTATGTTTGTATGTAGTTCTAAAACAACTTTGTTTTCCTCATCATCGTATCGAGGATCGCCATATGCAAATAGTTGGTCAGTCATCTGATTCTCCTTTCCTCGTGTGATAAAACTACAGCGTCACCTTATACCAGGACCACGCCATGACAAGAAGGTGTTTGTATTCCATAGACTCTTCCATACGCTCCGTAAGTATAGCGCCAACGGGGACGCCCGCCTGTAGTTTCTTTACTGCGACGAACTTTTTGAAGTTGCCCTCATACATCTCAGACACGTCAACCCCCTTACGAAGCTGGAACGTCTTGACCTCGACTACCGGCTTCCACCGACAACGGATTTTGATAATTCCCGTAGCCACTGTGTAGTTCATGTCATCTTCACGCCAACGTTCTTGCTTAACCTTAGGCTCCGATGTCAAAATTACATAGTCTCCCATCTGGTTTATCCCCTTTCAAATATGCAACAATGCAGCAGGCATTACCTTCTCAAAGAACCGCTTCTCATTAAAGTTCTTCTTAGTCCCGAGAGACTTCACAATCGCATTGTCAATCATAGAGTTAGATCTAAATATATAGTAGTACAAGTCGATGTAGTCAGTATTTAACCTATCGATTCGCCCTTTTGCTTGCTCGTTGATTCGGTACGAGTAGTTTAAGGAATAGAATATCTCTGCGTCTGTAGACGTGCAATTCCAACCCTCAGCTCCAGCCGTGTATTGAACTAAATATAACCAACTATCCGTATCTGGAATCTCCTGGTGTCGGTGACCGTTCCATTCTCGCACTTCGACACCATCGAGGGCCGCCAAAGATCTTAACGCTTCCAACTCGTAGTTGAAGTTGTAAAACACGATTAATCGCGGATGTTTCTTCAGTAATTCTTTTAGCTTCGCTAGCCGAGATGGATCGGAATTCACTAACCGTCTCATCACTATGAAGAGCTCGCCAATATCCTTGATCGGCCGGTTCTCGTATATGTTCCATCGATCTTTCACCACCCTATTAAATAGAGACGCATCATAATCCACAACCACGTTTTGCACATGTCGCTTCGTGTGTGGAGAATATAACATCTCTACCAACACAGCCCGTCTCTGTCGTTGTAGCTTACCTGTCTCGACATAGTGATCAACTTTAGGATATCTCGAAAATCGATTATAGACGACATGCGTTCTGAGGAATTCAGTTCGATTCTTATAGAAACCGTGCGCGACGAAGACTGGAATATAATCCAGCCACGTATCACCAGGAGTAGCGCTAAGCATAATCCAGTGATTGGCTCGAGCAATTTTAAGGAAGGCTTTAACCCAGGCACCAGCTCCAACGAGCCTTTGCTCATCGAGTATGAAGAACGCATCTTTTACCCCAATGTAGTCAGTGATGTTGTTCCACGAGTCTACGTGAACTTTGACTTTACCGAACGATATTTCCCTCTCCGGTCCCAGCCTGAAGTTCGCCGCTTCTCCAACCCAGTCAAAGTTGTCTCGCTTCTTAGCGGTAGTGATGATATAAAGATCACGAGGTCTTTTAAACTCTCGAAGAACTCCTTTGCCATTGATAGGAAGCTGTCCGCCACACTCTTCAATAAAGAAGTAAGCGAGCGCAACGCGGCTCTTACCGGTTCCAACAGCTCCTCTGAGGATGCTTCCATTCTTCATCTCCTGTCTTGCTTTAAGTTGATGGGGATATAGATCTATTGCCAAGACTACCTAAGACCGCGAATAAGCTCTGCCGCCTTGTCCATGCACGGCGCACAGGCAGGAAACTTATCGGGATTAAGCTCAGGAAGGAATTTGTAACCACAAAGGGCCGTAACTTCTTGACGACGTGAGCGTGCAATATCGACTACATCCTGACTTGACATACCGATCTTCCAAATATGCAAGTTCAGCGGAGGGTTGATAATGTGTGTGACCTGCTCCTCGTTACCAGTGTCCTCGTAAGGGAGAACATCAACCTCTTCCATTTGCTTGATTACGGTGTCTGTTGTTGATTCGGTCATTATAATTCCTCTCTACTTCTTAACAAAAATGGGTATTAACTTTTTGGAATTACCAGAAACAAACAGTCTAACTTCACACCTACTATACATAGCTGAATAAAAACAGCTGCGACACCTAAAAGTAATTTCTTTAGGGTTGTCGAACGCATTTCGGTAGTCTATTTCTAATTGATGTTTATGTGAATCTGCCCACTCGCCGTAGTATTGCTTTTTGAAAAAAGCAGGTACTTCGTTTATAACCGTTTGGGTTGGCTTAAGCCCTCTATTTTTACTAATCGCGTATCTCCGTTTCAGTATCCACATACTCGAACGTATACCCAAGATGTGTTTCACGATAACCATTAAGCACCCTATATATGCTACTAGCGTTGCCGCCAATATACCGTGCACAATCATATGCGGTCCGGAAGACCTCACCGGTCTGAATAATTCTTAGTCGTCGCGCATGTATTCTTGGGGAGTCATACACAATCTCGCCTCTAGTTGGACCAACCATACGTTTAAGGTTTTTAGCTTCGTTATTAGATAGATCGTTATCTATGTGAGATATGCGCATTCCTCTGCGGAAATCCTTAAGAAAGCCTACTCCAACTAGCTGATGGACATAATGCTGATGAGACTTGCGGTTTCTACGTAACATCACCTTCATATATCCGCGATCTGTAGCTTGTGGTTTAAGCATCCACTGGTATTTCAGATTAACTACTCGACCAAGATTACTAATCATGTATTCTGGAAAACTGTCAATATATGCCCACTCTTCTTTCATTGACCCTCCGTCTCATATGCTGAGGGATTCCATAAATAGTCATGCTCAACAACTACATATATTTCACAGTTTAGGCACATGAACCGATACTGCGTTCCATGCCACCTCCCCGGCCCAGTATCAACAAGGCCAAATCTATGATGATTGTTTGGGCATTCATAAAACTCAACGGGGTCATAAAATCGCAGATCTCCGTTGTTATAGTAGGACCATCGCGATATCAAACTTTTATCTTGGACCATGAGTACTTTTCTCAGCAACGTATGGTTTACATATGGTACCTTTTTATTAATCATGTATTGTGGCATCTTTACCCTTTCAGAAATATAAAGCGAGGCGATCCCGTGCTTTACGAGGGCTCCTTCTCGTAGGTCGCCGCGAAGATATCTGGCTTGCAGGGATAGCACTCGCCCTGAACGCCAGTGATGATCCAGTCGCCAGGGCATACCGTGTGGCCGCCCTCTAGCGTGTCAATCCATCCGTGGTCATCCATGAGCGCGTCGCAGGTCACGCGCCTAAACTTCTTTGGGGTCTCGTTGTGCCTGAGAGTGCCCATTTCTACCGAATCATCACCGCCACTGACCTCGCCCGTAAACGGGTCGACCGGGGGGTAGCGGTAAAAGCCAACTTCGGCTACGTCGTGGTGCTTGTTCCATTGAGCCGCCTCAACAACGACGGGCTTCTTTCTGTACCTTGTTGCTTCAGTCATGGTACGCTCCTTAGTAGTGGGGGTGGGTGGTCGTGAGGCGATCCCGTGCTTTATGATGCACCGTAAGCTTCCTTGCAACTAGAGTCCGGCCTTTTAAAATTATACCGGCTCATCAGTGGGATTCTTATCTGTTACAACGACCTCATAACCCGTATGGATCGTGCGCTTTTAACTCGATCTAGATACGTGGGTTAACCATGTTAAGATTAGGGCCTTTAGGCAAATAACCCCATGAAACCACCACCTCTCCTTATTAAACTACTATTTACTGATCAACTGCTAATATGAACGCGGGGTCAGGGACTTTTGAATCCTGGCTATTTCAACAGGTGTATGACAAAAAACGCGTCTTAGTTCCTAAGGCGACTCGAACGGTTCACCAACTTTACCGTACCCCGAGTTCTTACCTGTTAGTCGGCCTTAACGCTCTGAGCCTAAACTACTGTTTATACTCGCTCAGACGAGTTATTCGTTGACTACCGGTGCGGTCTCTGCAACGGATTTATGCGCCCACATGCTAGCATTTTCCAACTCTGTAAACATCACGGCTTTGGTACGGCCAGGAGGTGTGAGACTGTCAAGCCTCTCCGCAAATTTACGGAACAAAACTCGAATCTCAACGTGACGAGGAAGAGTTGCTTCTTCTCCTTCGATTGTTGCTTTGTGATAACCGAAACGGCGTTCGATTTCGAGATGTCCTAATTCCTTGTCTTTCATGATTTCTCCTTATATAATGTTGTCATAATATAGCTTCGTCTCCATCTTTAACTGCCTACTTTGTCCGGCCTTACGCCATGTTTTAAGCCAGCGTACGACGTCTTCAGAAGGTCTTGTAGCGATGAGTATACCAATCAGATCCGAACGTAGAGTTCCATACTTACGACTCATATTTATTCCTCTCTGTTAAGCGTAATGGTACTATCAATCGCCATAATCGAGAAATCGTAGATAAGCGTACCATCACCAATAGTAAACTCTTTTGTTTCACTGAGAGAGCCAAATAAAGAAAGCGCCAACTCGTCGATATCAGCATCAGACACAAGTACCTCGTCAACTAACGCTGTATCTTCGAATGTACCAGTCCAATACAAAGCTCTATTCTCATTCATAATCAAATATATATTAATTACGGAATCTGTAACATCAGCCTCAAAATTGAAAGTCTCACTTTGATAAAAATACTCTCCAGTAAGCTCTTGTGGTTCGTTGGAGTTGGAACAACCAGACAACATCCCAACTGAAAATATAGCGATAACTACAATAGCAGCTTGCTTCTTAAACTTCCACTTAATCATCTTTTCCTCCTTAGTAGTAATATAGCGTACCCCCACTTGGGATCGAACCAAGGACCCGCGGATTAAAAGTCCGCTGCTCTACCAACTGAGCTATAGGGGTAAATAAGCAGTTTTCAGTCATGCTCAGGACGTTTAGCCATTATTTGCGCTCTGTCGTGGCCACACAGGGGTACTCGCTCCTACCCAGGAGTTGCACGATAACACCGTACACGGGCGTCTAGGACAACTTGAGCTTTCGCTACTCTCCTAGCGGAGTCGTTTATGTGAGCAGTTTAAAGGCTTTGCTCAGGCCTACTATCATCGCCCGAGTCTCGTCGGTTGATGGATTGAGTTGAATATACAACTCGTACCCCAGGTGGGACTCGAACCCACACTGTATCGATTTTAAGTCGATTGCCTCTGCCATTGGGCTACTAGGGCTAAAATAAGGTGACTCGGTCGGTGTAGCAACTTCTGGTCCCCGCCCCTACGACGAGTTACCGTGCACGAGTTCTTACCTGTTACTTGACCTTACTCGTCTTGCTGTTACTTCTTTGGAAGGTTGAAAACTAGATTAAAGTTTTCATCAGAATATGTTGAGAACTCGCTGTCAGGGTCTAGAACAAGCCAATCACCCTTATACACCTTAATCCAGACGTCAGAATATGCAGACTTAACACTTACATAGCTACCTCTAGCAACCGCAACCGCGAAATCAAGCCCTCCGCGTTCAGCCCTCGTCTCTTCATTGATCCACGTAGCGATCACTTTACCGTTCTTACCAGCGAACTGTACTGCGTGATAATTCCTAGGACGAGGCTTAACCGTTTTAATGTCTAACATCTTTTCTCCTTTTGATTTTGAATAGTTACTACATTTACATTGACCACCAAAGCATCTGGTTACTAGATAGTGAAATTCACGGCTGTGTCCACATCGACACAGATCCATTAGTCCCATCGAGTGGTTACCCGGCCATAGAGCTTATGGAATATCTCCGGTTTGCGTGGGTAAGGCTTTTTTCGATACTTAGAGGCCATAGAAACCGTGTCTGGTTCCCAATTAGCTTTAGCTTCCTGCTCTAGCGTCTTCTTTCTAAGCCACATCAAGATCTCCTTTCTCCGGATGGTTAGTATATCTTATAGATGACATAGATTCATACAGTTTTTCGAAACTGTCCTTGTCAAACGGATGAAATATACCATCAACCTCTCGGACGAGATAGTGGCCGACATAGGCGTGTGTCCTAGTCGAGATTCCAGGAACGATAAGATAAGAAGTGGCAGGTAGATATTGACGTTTAAAAGTATCTACCTCACCACCGCACCATTTAGCAGCTTCTTTCATATTTTCATTCGTAAGAAGCATGGCCTCAATTGGCGTACGTCGCTCCCAATATCGCCGGGCGCCCATTACCCCTCCCAAGGCGGCGGCTCTTCGCCGGGACCTTCTACACCAAGTCGGTGTTTTCCGTGACCCTCGATTTTGTGATCGGCATACTTACGCTCAAGTTCGTCCTCTACGATCGTGACATAGAGACTCGACAAATATGCCTTAACGCCAGTCTTACCGTTGATCGGCCCCCACTCGTAGGGATTAATAATAAGATCAGCAGTCTCAACTTCAGACCAGTCAAGAGTGTCGACCATGTCCTCGGTAAGTGTTGTCCTGCCACGGCTCGTAATTAGTACGATGCGAGGGGGACGTCCCTTATAGCTGACTGCAACCTGTAAATATCCCTGCTCATGCTTGTCTTCGTCGTTCTCACGCGGCTTAAGGTAGTGGACATTCCACCCGTCCTCAAACATGGCTTTAGCAAGGGTGTCGTCCAGAAAAACGCAGAAATTTCGATCTCCGGCCCGGTTGAACTTTCCCTCTACGCCTGCAAAATTTCTGAAAGCAAGCTCTACATCTTCTAGCGTAACTCGCTGATACTTATCTACCATTTAAATAGCCTTCTCTCTGGGATCGAAATCTGTAAATTCTCCACGCCATTCGGCACGCTTACTAACTGCTTCGTTATAGGCCTTAAGCGTTCCTAAAATATAACCAGCAAGGATAAAATCTGGAGTACCAGAGACGCTCTCTGCAGAATATCGATTTAACAACGATGAAAGCTCTTGCTCGAGAGCGTGCTTCTTTGGTATCTGCTTTTCTACTGAGTAATTCATTTCAGTCTCCTTATCATGTACTGCCGGAAGAGGGTTGCCGTTCGACTCCCTATTTTCGATCTTCATCTTTTGTCTCCTTCCTCGGACTACTAAGTCCGTACCCAGTCAGTACACCAAGTAACAGGATACCTGCACCAGCAAATAACTCAATCATCTTTTATTCTCCTTTCGTTTGCCGTATGTAATCATCAGAGCCACTCTTTATTGCTCGCTAACGAACCACTCATAGTCTCCAAACTTCGAGATGTTCTCAATAGCTGCATCGCAGAGCCCCTTAAAATATCGCTCATTAACGAGAGACTCTTTACCCAAGCTCTGAACAACCTCCGACTCAAGCCAGTGATAGCCCTTAGAGCCAGTTGCTGCGTAGTAGTTGCCATCCTTTTCACGAACAAGACGACCTCCGCCATCGTTATAGTTGATCGGAGTAAACGAACCCGCTTTCCCAACGAAGCGTAGTGGCTTTGCAAGTGCCATCGGTGTGTCTTCCTCGTTAGGATCAATATAAAGAGCGGTCGTAACCGTTTTTACTTCACACTTATCTCTAAAGGTTAAAGGCTCATGGCTGAATAGAGTCTTAAACACATACGGATGAATAAATTGTGCACCAGTAGCAACCCAGTGCGAAGGCGTCCGTCCAGAGTTTACCTTTGCGACGAAGACCGCTTCGTTGACAAGACAGAATTTCTCATATGTACCCTCGTGTTCGAATATGTACCCGTACTCATTACCGAAGTCCATCACAAACTCGATGATCTCCGGTGTAGCATCCGGAATCTTGATAGAATCAGTCTTAATGTGTACAGCCTTGAAACCTTTTGCCTGAACCGCCTTCTTAAGATCAATCATGAATAAAGCACCACGTTTCGCGACAATGTTGTCAATGTTGCGTGTATCTCGGAAGGCATTATCAAACTTTGCTGCAGTAAGGCCATACACAATATTAATAACAATCTTCAAAGCGTATGAAAGCGCTTCGGCATCTTCAACGTTCTTAAGGTGGGGTTCCAAAATACCACCAAGCATCTTTGACGCGGAAGCATAGTCTTTATGTTTAATAAAGATTCGTGTCTGTTTAAGAGCAGCAAAGTTTTTAGTATATGGACCAAATAGGTCAAGAACTTCGATGGTCGTCGGATGCATAGATGCAATATCTAACACGGCAACATTCGTATACATGCCGGGTTCAGCGTATACATACCCGCCTTCCCCAACAACCTCGTTACGATATGTACTCTTACCGCCCTCATAAATATAACCAGGGAATTGTGCACTAAGCTCTGTGTAGATAAACTTCTCTTGTGGGTTACGATCGCCTTTAAATACGATCTTGGCAGTGTGGCTCTGTGTCGTTGCGTTAACCGGAAGCCCACTCAGTTCAGCAAGAATCTGACGCGCGATGAAGTCTTGTATGCGTGCCTTAAATGTAGCTTTAGTTGATACTACGTCGTTAGAGCAGTAGTCAGCAACAACCGGCCAGAGCTCCTCAGGAACAGGTTGATCCCAGGGAAGACCGAGTTCTTTATGATGAATATTGAGCTCAATCTGGAACTTCTTAAGACCCTGCTTCTTTGAGCTAAAATCGTAAATATCAGCATACGAAAGGTTGTATGCCTCTCCAAATGCTGCAGTTGGTGAGTTGTTGATGAGCTTCTGACTTAACTTAAACAGCTGCTCGTTATTGTACCCCATATAGCGGGCATAGATAATATGATTGTCATAACGCCGGTTGTTGAAGCCAATTAGCCTAAGTCGAAGAAGCTCTTCGATCTCTTGTGCCGTCGGATTGATCATTTGAACAACCGTTTCAGAATCCTCATAGCTCCAGCACACGACAAAGAGATTAGGAAATACCTCAACGTCGTAGAAAGTAATCGGAGACTCAACTGGCGCTTCTGCAACTTCAGATATGCTATCTTCAGATTTGAACTTCATCTGCTGCATCAATTTAATGCAATATAATGCTTGATTTGAACTATTGTTTGCGAACGCAAGGACTCGTGGACGTAGATCTGACACATCATATGGTAGGTTCGAAGAATATGCATCCTCGAGGATCTTATGAATGAAGTCTACACTAGGTTTGGTCCCTGGGTGTATCTCCTTCTCAAGATTTCTTGTTATCAGATCGCGGAGCGCTTTTTCGCTCTTGACCGTATCAGCATTTATCATCTTTTTCTCCTTTAGCGGCAGCCCGCTACTTATGGCGGTGACAGGCACTCCATTACATTTAGACAATTGCCTACGCAACGATGCGTCCCCGGTAAACACCTTAATTTCGATGCCTTCCCCATATATCCGGCTGAGTTCATGAACGTTTCCGTCGAATATATAATGGAGATGGACCCCTGCTCCAGACTTACTGAATTCGGAGTACGTACTAGGCCACTTACTTGCGGCTTCGATGTTTCGTTCCCCTGATTTTTGTCCATCATCGCCTTTCAGGTCAAAGTCAATTACAATATGGTTTAGTGGCGGCTTGACATAGTGCAACCGTGACGTATCAATATCGGAAAGTGTCGTTATAACATCCTTCCAAGGTGACATCGGTACTTCGTTTGGCGTTGCGTACTGAGCCGGTTGATCCGCGCAATCAGTGTCAAAGGCTGAATCAGTATGCTCCATCACTAAAGGAAACGCATGATCCTGCTTAGCTTGCACGGTAAAATGATCAGTACGAAAATCTGTATACCAGCTACGAACACGTACATTGTCTACAACAGCACGCTCTTCGAAGGTTCCGAAGTAGTTCTTCAACTCCTCACGGAACTTATAACGAGGAACTTTAAATTCAATACCTGTTTCTTCACAAAATATCTTATACATGTCATATGCCTGGACCAGTGTTACCCCGCCTTGCTCTTTAAAGACATCAAAATATGCCTCAACGAAGTTCAAGAAGACGTCGGTTTGCAACATCATCTCCATTGGCCTATAGCCCGAGTAGTATTCCTTACCCATAGACCGATACACTTCTAAGCAGTGCTGTGCAACAGCGCCAAGCTCAAAATCAACTTGAGCCAGAAGAGAGTGGTACCTTCGTGTTGGGACTTTATCTCCTGAGGGCTGCACGTCAATAAGACGACGGATAATTCCAGATTTTGCATCCGTAATCTTTACTGCCTTGTTTGTTCCCATAAATAAGAAGCAATTAACTCTAGCCATATAGCTCGGCTTGTACTTCTCGTTCATAGTCATCTCTTCGTGAGATATAATCGAGTTAAGTTTAGTGTTGTCTTCGATCTTAGACAGATCACCATCATGCTGAATCGCCACAAGAGGGTTTGACTTAAAAACCTCTGTAGAAAAGGAATTACTGCTTGATGTTAACGCTTTAGCCTCGAAAGTTGTGTAATATCCATCAAACAGCCGTTGTACGATCTTCAAGAAAGTAGACTTACCAGACCCAGCAGGTCCATACAACACGATAAACTTCTGAATATCTTTTGCGTCTCCCGAGACAATAGCCCCAACTGCCCACTCGAGTTTAGCTCGTTCTTTCTCGTTATAAAGCGTGCTCATTATCTCATCATATGAGCTAATGTCTCCGGCGGCTAAAGGGTATAACAAATGACGACTTACGTAGTCACTTTTCTTAACCTCAGTATTACTGAACGTCAGTTTCTCATCCAGTTGGTGCGAGGAGTCAGAAAGGTGTCCAAGATAGTTTCTAAAGTTTAACCAAGTATTACTACTAAAGTCGCCAAGGTGTTTAACGTGAACAACGCCCTCTTGTCTACCAAGCATTTTTGCTTTATGTTCTTCTAGATCTAAGTCTACCAGACGCTGTACATCATACTCGTCCGTAGACCATAACCCAGCTTCTTCGTCCCACAAAGCATAGAAACTTTTTCCTCGGATCATAAGATCCTTAGACCTAATTACACGGAAGTCAGGATATAGTTCTATCACGTCGTTTTTTGCGCTGCGTTCTTTGATGTTATAGAAATCCACCCCAACCTCCTTTCAGATTAATCACTTGGAGAAATACGAACTACACGAGAAGTAACACCTTGCGTTTTGGCTTCATCTTGTGCTTGTTTTTTAGCATCCTGCTTTCTAAAAGTTCCACTAGAAGGAACGACTGACCAAAAAGAATCTATGTTATTGATTCTAGGATGGTAAACTTCAACTATATAATACTCCTTAGTTTGTCGCTCTGGCTCGTATTCTGCTATTACATCGCTCATTAGTACCTCCTCAAGGATCAATACGAATAACGCGGACTTTACATTGCATACGTTTAGCAATTTTTCTAGCCCGTTTCATGGCTTTTAGCTTTTTAGATTCGGAACAGGCAGGAATACTTGCCCAGAAAGGCAGTACCGAACCAAGTTCTGAGTTAAGATACTCAAATATGTAATACTTGTCTGTTGCGTTTCCTGGTGTTTCTTGATAAGCAAAGAGTTTTTTTTCCATCTGCATCTCCTTTCATAGTTCCGAATGCTCTATCAAATATGCTTGCATCTGATACCAAATCTCGACCTTACGCTGGTCTGTTTTAGCACGTGTTAAAGGAAACATCCCGCCTCGACCTGATTTGGAATATGTCCGATAGACAATGCGAGTTAACACTTCATCTATTACCTGCCGCTCCTTCTCTGAGAACTGACTATCTTTAAAGCGTGAAAGCTCAAGGTTCTTTAGAAATGTGGAAAACCAGAAGTTAGGATCTTTGTTAGACTCAAAAGCGGCTCTTTGAGAAAGAGCAATGAGCATCTCTAATATGGAAGCATCGAGTGCCATCCAATCAGGGTTGTCATCGTCAAACCCGAAAGTTTCAATAAAAGTCCAACGAAGATCCCTAGCATCTTCAACTCGGTTACCGTCGTTTGGAATAAACCATTCAAACTCTCTCTTAAATAAATATTCGCACAACGACCAGTATGTTCTTGCGGGATTGCGATTTGTTACTGGTTGAACGAGCGAGTACAACCACTCCAAATATTGATCATCTAGTGGCGGAGAACCACTCACTCATCATCCCTAAATCGCTTTGGCGAAACCTTAGCATCGTGAAAACCGAGAACCGTCTCAGTATATGAGGTTTGATCCAGAAGCACTTCGAAATCCGTCTCGAGTCGCTCGTTCCGGACGTAGACGACGCTCTTATCTTTAGACTTGTGTCCAAATCTCGTCATATTATCAATGCCAACAGTCCTTTCAATGTCAGGAATAACTTCTTCTCGCTCATCAATGAGCGTGTTATCGCCATCAAAATATGTGACTGTTGACTTGTTATAGATTTTTCCGTCAACAACAATGTCCTGTTCCATGAACTCGTCAATATCTAGCACATATGGATGATCAGGATCACGGGTCTCTACTTCTTCTTCATTTAGACCGTTAACATCATCAAACACGTTGACCGCAACAACCGAATCTTCCTCAGACAAGTCGTCCTCCTCGCTTTCTGGTGCGTCGCCAAGAGTAGTATGTGTAGGAAGTTTAGAATATCCAAGATTCTCAACCGTCTTTACATACGCTTCTCCATGACGAGCTGCAACAGCCTGATCTGGAGTAGAATATATACCCTCCTTACGAGTGACTGAGTAGTGTTCCTTCATCGTATCAATGTCCCGCTGTGCAACATCTGAATAGTAGGACTCAAGCTGCTTCTTAGCGAGCAAATATGCGCCAGCAGCACCAACTAGGAGTCCCGCTGTGAAACTGGAAACTAACTTACTTGTGTTATTCACTTGTTCAAACCTTTCTTGTTGGGGAGAGCCTCTTCAATGTCTAGAAGTTCTTCCAGGAATGGATCGTGCTCTAGCGGTCGAGATGTAAGATGCGGTTTTAAAACATATGGCATCTTAGGCTTTTTGGAAGGCTTTTTAATCCAAGAACCAGGCTTTGGAATATCCATTTGTTTTCTCCTAACGAGGCTTAATTTATTAAATTTTATCCCAAATGACACCATCAACATTGAAATCGACCATAATTCTAGTCTTATCCATGTGGGTGAAATCATAATCTGGCAAGATGCCGTCTAAATTATAAAGGCCGAAATCAACAAAGTTGTCACCACTTTCGTCATCTGTAATAACCCAACCAACAACTGCGCCAGCAGGAGTACGTTCAAAGCCGAGTCGATCATATGCCTCATTCAAAAAGACATGTCCTCGAGAATGAAGAAGATCGTTCAGATAATTCTGTTGCATCTTCAGAAAGAAGAAATTGATATCAGAACTTGAGTTATTCCAGTTATCATTCTTATTCGTGAAATATCGAGCATAACCGAGGGCTTCAGGAGACTCGGTCGTACTCCTTACAAGGCTTTTCTTACCCTTTTCATCCTCGACTTCTTCAGTCTTGACTCCGAATCGGTAATCTCGATCTTTATCCAGGCCAAGGTCCTCAATAACACGCTTACGGTATTGACCAAATGCAGTTTCAATTGTCTTGTACGCAGCAACTAGTGCTACATTACGCCTCTGCATGATGCCGTGTGCGCCAATGACGCAAGCAGTAGAGCCCAAGCTAAGTGTTACGGCAGGCCCATAGAGTCGCGCCAGGTCAACAGTCAAACCAACATAAGCACGAGTAAGATCTTTATTATATTGAATATCGGGATAGGTTTCTCCCTGAAGCGTTTTTTGTTCACGAACAATGTCAATTTCAAATTTGGCATCGTCAAGAGTCTTATCAAGGTTAAGCGTTGACTTACTTGCCATGACCGCTGATGAAATAAACCCAACAACGCCAACCGCTGTAAGAATTTCGGGGCTATACTTTCGCCCAACAATAATGCCGTGGCCAAATATCTGGGTCCCGACGGCCTTTAGTGTGTTAATATCCATCTTTTTCTCCTTTTAATTAAATTCTGAGGCAGGGCCCCATTTAATGACTGTGCCATGAAGAACATGATCATAAACTTGCAATATGATTAAGTCCTGGTTTTCTCCCATGAGATCCGAGATCGCAGCCTCAGCATCAATAAGTTCATTTTTACTCATTAAGACCTTTACCGTGTCGGGGATGAAATATGAACCAGTACCACGATGTTCCATCTCAGACATAGTAATCAGTTGGAAGTCAGCGCTTTGTGACACGACGACCCTCAGGACATTCGCACGGGGCAGCTAGTTTCTCACTTCCGTGGCAGGTGCATTCCCAGCAATATATACACATTCTTGGATCAATGGCGTTTAGAACGTGACTTTCATGAATATCCACAACTAATCTCCTATTCGATGTGTTCAGTTTTTGGCAGGTCTAACAGGTACCCGTCACGAGTCCGGATAATTCTAGACCCACGCATATCATACCAGCCATAGTTATTGTCTGTGAAATCGGGAGTAATACCGACAAGGTCGTAAAGATCCCCGACATTAGCTACATCATATTGATCGATTAGATCGCCAAGCCGCTCAAGTACATCCTCAGCTTCTGGGCGAGTTTCAAGGACAATATCCCTGAAGTCATGAGAGGCACGATTCTGGTGACTAATATCGCGGCGTGGCTCTGGACGATCGTGCATCCGACTGTAGTTAGTAAAATTTGAGCGGGAACCAGACCTTCCTCCGCGAGAAGAGGTTCGGTTAGACTCACCATAAAGAAGTCGCTCTGCTCCTTGACTTGCTACGTCAGAAAGTAAAGATTTAAGCGCTGGAACAAACACCTCTTGTACAAGGTATTCGCCGACACTTCGTGCGTCGTCTCCCGTAAACATCTCTTTGATCTTCGATCCGAGAGACTTCTTACGCTGAATAACTGACCCAGTAACAACCTTTTCCTGCTTTACACGCTCGGCTGGTTTTTTTACACCAGGACGTGTGGCTTTTTCTTCATGTGACTTATGGCTATTTGGTGGGTAATCAATCGGTGTAGCTTTTCGACGATTGCTATTTGGACTATCTCCGTTAACTTCAGGCATGGTGTTCCTTTTTAAAATTTAGTTGTTGTGCGGTTAAGTTCACGGAATATGACCCAAACGAGCCACCAGCCGCCAGTAATGACAAACATAAACAAATCAAATATGGCATGCCAAAACCGATAATTACGCTTCATCAGAGCTCTCCTTTTTCAGTGGCCATGTTGTCTGGCTTTTGAGCCACCGGCGGATCAAACTTCTTGACAACATCGTCAATCTCAGAGCGCACAAAGGTTTGTGCTTGCTTGACAACAATTCCACTTATAACAACACCACCAAGCTTAACTGCAAATCGGCTATAGATCCGCAGGTCCTCAGGCGTAGTTGCCTTAATGGCATTACCAACAACCGCACCAACGCCAATAGAGACAGCAAGGTCGGCAAGACTCTTAAAAATATCAAGCTTTTTCATCGTAGTTTCCTTTCAGAGGGAAAAATATAGGCCGTTCATTATAGGCCCAGTTAATTGTGCGAGGGTGTAGGGCGCCTTTCACCTTGGGGGTAAGTTTTGGCGGTCGTTTAAGATCAGAGCCTCCATTAAGGCTGACCCCCTTTTACTAATGACTAGTTTTGAGGTGTGTTACCGGCCTGTCCCCAGGAGTCAGGCTTAAACAGCGGTTCGCCAAGAGCCTTTTTTGCTTCTTCTTCTGACGTTGTTTCTACTGAAGGTTCAGACCTAACATGCTCTGGAGGAATGGTTCCTTGTGCCTGCTCACGAGCAATCTTTTTACGGATATCAGCCTCCATAGCGGCAAACTTAGCCTCCTCATCGAAAACATTTTGAGTAGGTGTCTCTATTTGTGTAGGCGTAGATCCAGGTCGTGCGTCCGTAGCCGGTTCATGCCCGGGACGGAAGCCATCTTTACCTTCTTGCTCCGAGCTAGATTTTTCAGCCTCAGCAACTAGGTCTGCCGGGAACACGGCATTAACAAAGACCGCAGCAGCGTTAGCGTTGGTAACAAGCTCCATGAAAAATACATCATAGGCCGCAGTATCCTTAAATGCCTGGGAAATCTCTGGAGACTTAGCAAAGCTCTTGCCGTCAGGAGATCGAACGCCATAAGAGGAAAGAATCAAGCCCTCAAAAACTTCCATGATCTCCTTACCCTTTTCGGCCTGAACGACCCGAGTAAGACGTTCTTTGATTCCGCCGTCTTCAGAGACATCCATCTTCACGATTTCAGACTTACTAATGTTGAAATAGAAGTCTTCTTCGTGTTCAGCATCATTGAAATCGGTGTATTTAATAGACTTTTTGTACATAAAAGTTCCTTAATGTTGGGTTAGATAGAAAATATAACAAGCATTAGGATGCTGTATTTGTTTCTGGAATTTCGAACTCCGTGTCCCGCGCTTCGAGAATATCCAATGCTCCGTTAAGCGCCTTCTGAACCAGAACAAAAGTAACAGCAACACCCGCAACCGGAATGCCAATGCGGATAGCATTACTGATGATGACATCTTTGTTTTCGCGAACGGTGAAAATAACGGACTTAATGCGATTCATGATCTTTCCTTTCAGAGGAGTTTTGTAAATATGCGAAAACAGAAGCCCTTGTGGGGGCTCCTGCTTCTTGAACTACTTCTCGTCGATGTCGACGAAACACGTAGGGTCTTCGGTGTTGGCGAATGCGAAGTTCTCCCTGAATGCATACTCGGGAAGGATCGTCACATGAGCGTTGTAGTCGTAAGGGAAGATGAAGTAGGTTGGGCCTTCTTCGACTTCCGGGACGAGTCCGGCGTTCACGATCGAGATCTTCTCGATGTTCTCGGGGGTGATTCGGATTGCCATACCAACGGACTTAGACATGTTGTCTCCTTGTTCGGTGAGAGGGTTCTCATACTAGGGGGTGTTCTCCCTGCGACCTAGGCGAAAACAGAAGCCCGTGTGAGGGGCTCCTGCTTGTGATCCAGTTACTCGGTCGTCTTCTTGGTGGTCTTCTTAGGCGTGGGCACGTCGTTCTCGTAGGCGCCGTCGTCCTCAAACACCTGGTCCTTGTTGACAAAGAGCGTGAAGATCTTGTATCCGGTTACAGCAGTTGCTGTAACGAGACCAACGACCAACAAACTCTGAGCAACTACGGTTGCAGTGTTTGAGGTTT
>JGI1221J13441_10000232_pt1 | contig 26755 bp, 42 predicted proteins | sample LakVidmifraction_4_FD_13441 | JGI IMG/M metagenome (IMG submission 13441) | reverse complement strand
CAGCCAGCCAGCCAAATGACGCTACAGGAACGACCCCGTTGATGCGCATGTAAAATATAGCATCCTTGCAAGTCCTAAGTCACCAGCTATACTAAAAATACCGTTGGGTGCTCGCTAAAAGCACTGCTGCCTTACAAGCTATGGTAAGTAATCCGCCGACTGGGCGCTAAAAACAGAAACTAGGGATGTTAAGCCAGCAGGCTTGATTGAGTTTTTTTATTAGCGCAACAGTAAAAGGATTTTACTATGGCGGTCAGTGAATGGGGCGTTAACAGCCCAGTCGCGGTCAAACTTTGGTCGCGTAAGCTTTTCCAAGAAGCTCTAAAACAAACTTGGATGTACAAATTCATCGGCAATGACGATAACTCGATGATTCAATTGCTAGACGACACCCAAAAAGGTCCAGGCGATAGAATCACAGTGCCATTACGCATGCAGTTAACTGCTCTTGGTGTGCAAGGCGACTCCACACTAGAAGGTAATGAAGAAGCGTTGCAGGTATATACCGATAACCTTTATATCAACCAACTTCGTAATGCTGTTCGCTCAGGCGGTAAAATGTCTGAACAACGCGTGCCATTCTCTGTACGAGAACAAGCTCAGATCGGATTATCTGACTGGTATGCACAAGCATTTGACCTTGGTTTCTTCAACCAGTTAGCAGGGGTTTCAGGCGCCGATACACGAGTTGCTTGTAACAACACGCCAACAGCACCATCTAGCAATAACGTTTACTACGCTAACGGTGTAGCGGACGAAACTGCGGTTGCATCTGCAACTGCATCTAACGTTATGAAGATCCAATTTATCGATTTCGTATTAGAAAAAGCTAAATTGAACTCTCCATGCATTAGACCAATTCGCATGATGGGCGAAGACTACTATGTGCTTTTCTTGCACCCTTACCAAGTAACAGCATTGCGTACTAACGCTAACGCTGGACAATGGTTTGACATCCAGAAAGCTGCCTTAACTGGTGGGGAAATCACTAAGAACCCCATTTTTACGGGCGCCCTTGGAATGTACAACAACGTTATTATCCATGAGTCCACAAGGGTCCCGAGCGTTGTAGCTGGGGCTTATCGCGGCGTATTTGCAGGCGCGCAAGCTGCAGTACTAGCGTTTGGTCAAGACTCTGCTGGAAATAAAGTAAGTTGGGTAGAGGAATTGTTCGACTACGGCAATCAGCTAGGTGTAGCTGCAGGTATGATTTGGGGCGGGAAGAAAACTGTGTTTAATAGCCAGGATTTCGGAACGATTGCATTGATAACCTCTGGCCAAGCTGGAACAACCTAGGAGATATAAATGACTACCACTAGAACTGCAACAGCTATGTCGACCGTTGCCAGAGACATGCCATCGGGCACAATAGCCCGCTCAGTACGTTTTAATAACACTAATACTACTGACATCACCGCAAGCGCCAACGCCGTGCGCGTGCAATTCTGCCGGATACCAAATGGCGCGTCCATTTGTTATTTGTCTGAAGCGCATTCCACCGGTGCGGCTACTGCCACAGTAGATATGGGTATTAAAGACCAAGTGCTAACACTGTCTGCTTTTATGAGCCAGGTTACACAAGGCCAAAATAACGTAGCGTCAGCTTTAAAGCTTCCTTATATTGTTAGTATCACAGACACGCAAGCAACACAGTATGCATACTTGGTTGCAGGCTTGACCCTTGGTACCGCAACATCAAGCTTTGAGTTTGCCCTAAACGTAATTTACACCATGAATCCGAGCTAGATAGGTTCTATGTCAATGGTATAAAGTTGTCCTGTATGAGTACCCTGGGTTGTCGGGGTACTTGTGCTTGGGCATTTTGTTTGCCATTATGTTAAACAATGGACAACTAAAATGGATTTTGTACATGGCATACGAAAACCTGCGAGAGATGGCAGTCGAAGCCTTTTACCACATTGAAAAAAAAGAATTCCACAAAGCCGAAAAAAAACTTACCTATCTTTTAGATTTAAACCCTAAAGCACATATTTTGTATTACTACCTAGGGTGCCTGTATTACGGCAAGAAACAATATGCCTTTGCCACTATGGCATATGAAAAAGCTCTTGAGTTGCAGCCAAATTTTGATGAATGCTTAAACAATATGGCATCAGCTTATCGAATCCTAGGCGATATCGAAGCGTGTGTTATCTGCTTTACCCGGGCAGTGGAGATTGCATCTTCTCCGGCATACCTTGCTAAATGTGAAAACGACAAAGCTCGCGCCGACAAAAATCTAGCTGAATACTGGGCCAACCTAGGCTCATGCTATGTAGGGCGCGGCAACCCAAAGCAAGCTATAGAGCATCTCCAGAAGTCCATAGACATCTTGCCTGGCACCCCAAACGCTATGTGGAATATAGGGCTCGCCTACCTTGAGTCTGGCGTTTATGACAAAGGCTTTGAAGGTTACAGTTATAATCTATTGCAAAAAGAAGCCAAGACTCGCAACTATCACGCTCCACATGGAACAACGCCAGCATGGGGTGGCCCACGCCCACATACCGTGGCCGGCGTAGCCTTGAGCAAGCCTACTGTGGTTGTTTATGGTGAGCAGGGTATAGGCGACGAGATTATGTTTGCCTCGATGCTAAATGAAATAGCGCAAGATGCAAACGTCATCATGGAAACTCACCCACGCTTACTAGAGATGTTTAGAGGCAGCTTTAAAAATATAACTTTTTATGGGACGCGCAAGGCCATAGAAATTAGCTGGCTTAAAAATCATAAGCAGATTGATTTTCAAATACCTATATCGCAACTTGGGCAGTTCTACAGGAAAAGCAAAGACGCATTTCCAGGCGCGCCCTATTTGAACGTGGCACAAAAATACATTGATAAAGCAGCAGACAGGCTAGTAACGCTAGACGTTAAGGGCCGCAAGCCTAAAATAGGCATTAGCTGGAAAGGTGGCGTGGGCTCTACCAACAAACCTACTAGATCAATCCCTCTTACCGAACTGCTACCGATTTTTCAAGATCAGTATGATATTATATCCCTGCAGTACCACTGCAACGCCCGTGCCGAGGTTGACGCTTTTAATGAGTCACAAGGCAGGGACGTTATAACTCATTGGCAAGATATTGTAGATGATTACGACTTAACTGCAGGGCTGCTGTTTAATCTAGATCTGGTTATCTCGGTGCCGCAGTCGGTAATTCATTTGGCGGGCGCCCTTGGCGTTCGCACTATTCAGATGTGCCCTAAGGAAGCCTTGTGGCAAGTGGGGCCATATGGCGAGGATGCGCCTTGGTATAAGTCGGTTACCAATAGATGGCAATTAGAGGGCGGCAACTGGAGCACGGTGGTTGCTGATGTGGCTATGGAGTTAGAGCATAAAGGGAATTTATTAAATGCTAATCACGGAAGAATATCGGAAACTAAATGAGCGCCTGCACGAGACAAATAAACACTACGGGACCTCTGGGCACAAGTGGGCATCACATATTCAGGTCACCTGCAAGATGGTGGGAAGCACTGACCTATTGGATTATGGTTGCGGCAAGTCTACCCTTGCTCAGAATTTACCATTTGCAATTAATCAATATGATCCTGCAGTTCCAAAGTATGCTGAGCTGCCCAGCCCCGCTGATATAGTAGTTTGCACAGACGTTTTAGAGCATATAGAGCCTGATTGCATTGATGCTGTGTTAGCAGACCTTTGTCGCTTAACCAAGCAATTAGGGTATTTTGTAGTTGCTAATAGGCCAGCTAAAAAGACTTTAGAGGACGGCCGTAACGCGCACTTAATACAGCAGGACGAGAGATGGTGGCTTGGGAAGTTAATGCCCTTGTTTCATATCCTGCAGTTTGCAAGCAGTGGCATAGCAGTTAATCCAGAAAGCTCAGATGTGCTAGAATATCTATTAGTGGTTAGCCCACGAATTAATATTACAGGAGAAGGATCTCATGTCTAAATACGAATCATGTTTAGGTGGCCCAAAACCATCCGAAATACACTCAAGCCAATACAAAGCCAAAGACTTTACTAATGCTGCCGCAGGCCGCGTTATGAAGGAAGCTAAAAAATCTATCCCTTTCATGTCACGCCCTGCCGGACGTACAGGCTATATCGCTGGCTGCAAAACAGCATCAACTGACGCTAAATAGTATGTTTGCTAGGATTAAGCCCCGCGCGGTGGTATGGATTAGAAGCAATCCAGGGGTGTGGGGTGGCGGCGACTTTGTAAAAGGGTGGAAATATTTTACAACGGGGGATCGGCAAGAATATTGCAAAGAGATATCGGCCAAAATATTTGAGGTTGATAAATACTATAAAAATCGTCTCTGTGTCCTACTAGCCCCAGGCTATGGCGCTAAGGAGCGCTTTGGGCAAGGCCCCATAAGGGTGCGAAGCGAGAATTTAGTTATATTAAGGGAAGAATATGCTGAGAGTGTTCATAGGATATGATCATAGACAACCAATTAGCTTAAATGTCCTAGCTAGTTCTATATATACCCGGGCATCCCAGCCCGTAGCGATTACTCCGTTGGTGCTGCCGCAGCTACCAATCCTGCGAGAAGGGCTTACACCATTTACCTACTCGCGGTTTCTGGTGCCCTATCTTTGTGACTACAGAGGATGGGCGCTATTTTTAGATTTAGACATGGTGGTACTAGACGACATTGCCAAACTATTTGCCATGAAAGATGACAAGTATGCGGTAATGGTGTCCAAAAACGATTTGAAGTTTGAGCGCGCATCTTTGATGCTGTTTAACTGCGATAAGTGCCACATGCTAACGCCCGAGTTCATCGAAGCCGCCCCAAGACTACATGACATCTCCTGGGTAGACGATTCCCTGGTGGGTGATTTGCCTAGAGAGTGGAATCATTTGGTTGGATATGACGCGCCCCGGGAAAACCCTAAGCTCGTACACTATACTCAAGGGGTGCCAGCTTTTAAGGAAACCCAAACCAGCGAACACGCTGATAAGTGGTTTACAGAGCATCAAAAAATGAACCTGGTTACCAACTGGCAAGAATTAATGGGTAACTCAGTACATGCAGCGCAAGTAAAAACGCAAGATGGGACAATTATAAAAGTTCCTAAGTTTGTAGCCGCAGAGATGCAAAGGAATGCAAATGCGTCGTAGACAGATATTTGAAGCGCGCGAGCGCGAGCTCATGGAGGAGCAAAAGAAAATGGCCATAAAAGTACCAAATTCAAACATGATTTCTAAAACCGCCCCAGCAGGCGACAAAGAAAAATACGAAATGTTTGCCCCATATCCAAAAGATATCGTAAAGCCTAACGGCACGCCATATCGCAAGCGCGGCTCAAAGCCGGGCGCAGGAGCACCTGATCCAACTGCAAAAAAGAATAAGTACTAATTATGAGTACATTTTTACAGATGCAGACAAACATTGAAGGCTATTTATTGCGAACGGATATTAATTCCTATGTGCAATTAGCCATCAATCGCGCAATAGCCAAGTATTCAAATCAACGCTGGTGGTTTGATGAGGTAACCGGTGACTTTGTTACAACCCAGGGTCTTTGGGAGTATGGCACGGCCGATGGACTCCCAGATGATATACGACAAATAGACTTTTTTAGAGTCAACGTAAATAACATTTACTATGATGTGTTGCAGCGCGATATTCAATTTATCATTAATGCAAACGTCAATAATAATCAAGGGCAAATGACTGACTGGGCATGGTATGCACAAAAGGTTTGGTTCTATCCGGTACCCCAAGACACCTATGCAATAAAAATCTGGTATCAAAAAGTTTTTGCTCTCTTAGTTTTTCCGTCTGACACCAACGACTTTTTAACAATTCCAGAGGCCGAAGATTTAATTGAAGCCGAGGCATTACGATGGCTGTACAAGCGCGTGATTTTAGATGCAGAAAAAGCCGCCGAATATGAAAAAGAAGCCTTTGACGCAAAAGAAGTTTTAAATCGAATCAATGAAGGCATGACCGGCATAAGCGGCCATATTAAAGGGACAAGTTGGTAATAAATGTTAGAATTTGGCGAATATTTACCTGATATAGCTCCCCTGGAAAACCCGGGACTGGTTAACTGCCAAAATATTTTGCCAGCCTCAAGCGGCTATCGTCCATTTCCAAGCCCGTCGCAAATATCATCAAACACTATAGATGCGCGCCCGCAAGGGGCGTATTCGGCGCGCGGACAGGATAATACCAGCACTATTTATACTTTTATAGGCACCGTAGATAAGCTTTACTCTTTTGGTGGATCTACATTTACTGATGTCTCAAGGGTTGGCGGTTACGCAACCGGTTCCGAAGAAGCATGGGAGTTTGTATCCTGGGGTTATGACGTAATCGCCACTAACTTTAATGACAAAATACAAACTATTACCCTTGGCGGCAGCCCCTTTGCAGACTTAGCTGGAACGCCCCCAAAAGCCCGCCACATAGGCGCGGTTGATAATTTTTTAGTGGTGGGTAACACATGGGATGATGTTGATTTATTTCAGCCACAGCGCGTTAGATGGGCAGGCATAGGCACGTCAACCTCGTGGACAGTGGATGCCACAACACAAGCAGACTTTCAAGATTTAAAAAATGACTTTGGCTACATCCAAAAAGTAGTTGGCGGCGAGTTTGGCTTAATATTTCAAGAGCGTGGCATCACTAGAATGTCATATATAGGCTCACCTTTAGTATTTCAATTTGATTTAGTAGAAAGTAATAGAGGCGCGCTTGCTGCAAATTCGGTGATAAAAGTTGGCGACAATGTGGCCTATCTTGCAGAAGATGGTTTTTTTGTTTTTGACGGCCAACAATCAATCCCTATCGGGGACGGCAAAGTTGATGAAACATTTTTTAGTGATGTTGATATATCAAATCTCGATCGAATGTCTGTTGCTTTATATCCTGGCGAAAACATCATTTGCTGGTCCTACCCTAGCATTAATGCAACCGGAGCTATTCCTGACACTATTTTATTATATAATTACTCGCCTGGATCAAAGCAGCGCTGGTCTTATGCAAAAATTGACCAATACATATTATTTAACCCCATTTCAACCGCTTACACATTAGATGGTTTAGATGCGGTATCTACCAATTTAGACGCGTTGCCAGAGCCACCCCCTAACGATATTTCCCTTGACTCCAAGTATTGGCAAGGCAGCTTAAATGTTTTGGGCATAATAGATACAGCCCTTGGGTTATCGGCGCTTAATAGCGCACCATTAGATGCAACAATAGAAACAGGCGAGGCATGGTTTAAAGAGCCAAATCGCACCCAAATATCATTAATACGCCCACACATAAACAGAAGCTCTGGCACCGTAACCGCTCAAATAGCAGCGCGAAACCTAGAGTCTGAGACGGCAAGCTATGGCCCTATTTGCAGTCTTAATAGCGCCGGATTCATCCCGGTGCGCGCTAATGGCCGCTTTATGCGAGCGCAATTTAATATAACTGGTAGCTTTCGTGACGCCCAGGGCTTTGACATTATTACTACCACCCCGGTGGGGAGGCAGTAGTGGGCCAGCAAACAACTTTCCCAGGTGTACCGCCCTTTAACGGCGAAGATGTCAACGATTGGATCTTCCATGCCAGGCTCACCATTAACGGCTGTTTAAATGGCAAAACAAACAACACGGGCATCGTAACTTTAAATACCAGCACCTCAAGCACCACCGTTGTGCTAGCTAAGGGGCGCCTAGGGCCCAATACCATAATTTTATTTGAACCAACTACCGCTAATGCGGCGCTGGCTATATCAACTGCAACCATGTGGGTCTCAACTAAAGATCCACTTACAAATAAATTTATCATTACCAATGCAGTTAATAATCAAAACGATAGAACTTTTAATTTTATATTGGTGGGATAAATGAGACTGATTCCTATTCACCCGGACAACCTTAAAAAGGCGTGGAATGATGTAGAGGGTTACATAACAAGAGGCCTGGAATATGCCGACGGCAAGTACACTTTAAGTGACGTTAAGCAAATGATTTTAGACCAGGGCCTCATTCTTTGGGTGGTCTATAATGATGAAGAGAAGAAAGCGCAAGGATGCGTTTTAACAGAAATATTTGACTACCCGCAATCGCGGTGTTTGATGATATTTCTAGTATCTGGTGATAATTTTGACAAAATTGTTACATTGTTGCCAGACCTTATGGAGTATGGAAAGGGTAGGGGTTGTGCAAGGCTTGAATTCTACGGGCGCCCTGGCTGGGAGAAGGTACTTAAAGCGCAAAACTTTGAAAAAATACATACAGTAATGAGATTGAAAATATGAAGCTATTAAGGGACGTAGTTTGCCAGTACAGGGGCAAAGGGCAAGGATGCTCAATTATTACCGCAAACCTAGTGGAATATACTGGGTTTGTTCCTTTAGCCAAGGGTAAGGGCAGCACGCAGCAAACTGTCGTAAACAATACCGCCCCATGGGAGCCACAACAACAGCATTTAACCGACGGATGGCAATTAGCGCGCAAAGCCTATCAGGCCCCTATCACTTACTATGGCGGTCAAACTTATGCCAATTTCTCTCCGCAAACCGAAAACGCCCTTAATCTAACAGAGCAGCGAGCACTAGCTGGCAGCCCGGTACAAAGAGCGTCAAATCAACAGTTAATGAACACTTTAAGCGGTGATTACCTGCACGGTGGACAAGGTTTTAATGCGGCTTATCAGGCAGCGGCCAATGAAATTATTCCGGGTGTCGAATCAAGATTTAATGCTGGCGGGCGCTTTGGTTCAGGTTTGGCACGACAAGCAGAAACCAAGGCGCTAGCAGATGCTTTTGCATCTCAGTATGGCAATGAACGCCAAAACCAATTACGCGCCATGCTATTTGCCCCAGAGGCAGCGCAAGCCGATTTCAACGACTTAAGAGCTTTAGCCGGGGTTGGGCAACAACGCGAAGGCCAAACGCAGTCAGGCATAGATGAGGCCATTGCAAGACATGACTTTAATCAGCTAGACGAGTGGCGTCGCTTAGAAAATTATATGTCACTCGTGCAGGGTGGCGTTGGCTCACAAACCACACAAACCACCATGGGCCCCAAAGGCAATAAAGGTGCGGGCATTTTAGGCGGCGCACTAGGTGGTGCGGCCCTTGGTACCAAAATATCTCCTGGATGGGGGACGGCTATAGGTGGCGGCTTAGGGGCCTTGGCCGGGCTATTTTAGGGGCTTGCAATGATTGGGCTTTTAAATAGCGACGGCATGCAAAATTACGAACCGCAGGCTCAGGTTGCACCACAGACATATATGCAGCAGTTTGAGCAAACTTTCGGCCCGCATGCTAAAGATTTTGCCCTGTGGAGCCTGCCAACTTTAGGCGGCATGGCGGGCGGGGCAATCGCAGGCCCTTACGGTTCATTAGGTGGCGCAGGCATGGCAGGCGCCTTGAGTGGATACTTGGGTAGCCCGCAAAACCCATACCAGGGCGCGTTAAAAGGTGGCCTGTTGGGGCTTGGTGGACAATACTTATGGCAGTCGATGCCAAATCTATTTTAAGGATGATTAGATGAGCGGCCAATTTGACCCACAAATGATGCAGCAAATTATGCAGATGATGCAAACACAGCGCCAAGATCCATTTTCACGGCCAATGCCAGGGCAAGGCTTGCTCGGAGATGGCAATATGGCGTCCCCGCAGATGCCACAAGGCCCACAGGCACCCGGACCTGAGATGATGGGGCAAATGCCTGGTATGGATATGGGTGGCATGCAGGGCAATCCCGGCATGATGCAAGCGCCAACTGAATTTGCAGACACGCAGCCAGGCTTACCAAATTTACCATCAAGCTTTGGTGGTTTTGGCTTTGGGCAATTTGCGCCCGAAGAAGTGCAGCCAATGGGCTTAAGGCAGCAGTACATACAACAGTTGATGAAAACTATGCCCCAGATGGCAGGCGCCCTAGGCCAAAGCTTATCGCCGATTCAAGGCGGGGCTATGGGCCAAATCCCTAGAATGCCACCTCGTATGGGCGGCATGGGCGGAGGTATGTAGATGAGCGGATGGGAAGGATTGCTTGATTTTATAAAAACACCCGAGGCCATGGCGCTTGCCCAGGGGCTACTGTCGAACCAGCCCGCAGGCAGCTTAAGTGGCGCCTTTGGGAATGGCTTGCAGGCCATGCAGGGACGTACCGACACTGAGCGCCAAACAGCTATAGAGCAAGGCAAGCTTAAAGTTTTAGAAGGTGGCCTGGATGTTGATAGAAAAAAACTAGGCCAAGATGAGCGGCGCATTGGTGCTGATGAAAAAAAATTCGGCCTGTCAGAACGCGAATTTCAAGAAAAAACACAACGCTTTAGAGATTTAATGAGCTCTATGATGCCTGATGGGAATCAAAGCCAGAGGCCAACTATAGATTTTGCACAAACTCAGCAAGCCCCGCCACCTCCACAAATGCCGCAATTTTCTCCTATGGGGGGAGCTGCCATGTCTTCCCCCACCCTATTAAACCCAGACAACTTAGGTGGCCCACAAGCGCCCCCTTACATGCCTGGGATGTTAAATCAAGAGCAAGCGCCACAGGGGCCAATAAGTCCATTTATACCGCCATCTGTAGGTGGCTTATTACCACAAGGCGCGCCAAATGCAGCGGCTGTACCATCTGGTATTCCGCCTGTAACGCCGGGACCAATTCCAGAGGGAGCAGGTATACAGGGTGGGTTAGAGCGCAGACAAGCTCGAGATCAAGGCTTGATACGTTTAAATAACGGCATGGAAGTAACGCCAGCTCAGGCCCAGGCCGCCCAAATGTATATGATGGAAGGCAAGACAGAGGAAGCCATTAAAGCTTTAACCGGCGACTTAACTGAGCCTGAAATTGTAAAAGTGGCACGCGCTATTTATGGCGACATTACCAGCCCCGAAGCTCGCAAGTTTATGTATGACGCCAAGTTAAAACCATCGACTCAAGTTAATATCGGCGATAATACCGAAAAGGTTAAACAGCAAAAAATAGCCGAGCTTGACGTTAAGACGTTAGGGGATGCTCAGGAACGCGAAAAGCCAAGCCGCGAGTTAGTTCGCCGTGCCAAAGAAACCAAACAAATTGCACAAGAAATGCGTAAACGTAATTTAGATCCATCTCGTTTCTGGTTAACCAATCAATTGGATAGAAATAAAATTGCAGCATCGCTTGGCAGCAAGGCATCTCAAGAAAACGTAGCCCTTGTGGAACGTTTAAATAAAAATGCGGTGTACTTGATGTCAGAGCAAGTTAAAAGCCTAGGCGGAAGACCAAACCAATTTATAGAGCAGCAATTCTCTAAAGCAGTGCCTGGTCAAAACGTAAGTCTAGATACTATAGAGACCTTGTCGGACGCATTAATACCATTTGGATCAGAGGGGCAGTATGAGGCTCGCTTCCTAAGAGAGTATGACAAGGAAAATGGCTCGTTATCTGGAGCCACAGAAACCTACGAGAAATGGCTGGATACTAAACCATTTGCCAAGCCTGGCAAAGATGGCTTGCTAGTTCCTGCAACTGATAAAGAGATTACAGAAGGTTGGAAATTATGGGTTGACCCTGAATTTACATATGCCCGGCTTTCGGAGAAACCTATAGAGCGGGCCACTCGTGCAGAAATTGAATTTATGGCGAGGTACAATCAATGACCCCTGAAGAAGCCAGAGCATATTTATACCAAGACGAACCAGCAGCCCCAGAGCCTGAGTTTATGGCAGAGTCTGAAAGCTATACGCCGCCCATCTCTCAAGGCGCGCAAAATGTTAAAGACGTGGGATCTGCGTCAAATGCTTATTTAAAATCTACCGCATATGGCGGCGATACCATAATGCATGGCTTAAGCGGCCCTATAATGGAAAATTTTGGATCTGATTCGCTAGCGCAAGGAAGTCGACAGCTTGCACGAAACAGAGAGGCCGAGCAATCCCGGTTATCCCAAGAGTATCCCGTGGCGTCTTTTTTAGGGGATATGACCGGTAAAGCTTTAGTGTCGGCACCGCTTAACTATATATTACCAGGTAGCAGCAAAAACTTTGCGACCCGGACCGCAAACAATGCAGCGGCTGGTCTTTTAAGTGGCGCGGCCGAATATGGCCCAATAGAGGATAGATTGCAGAGCGGTGTGTTAGGTGCTGCCGGTGGTGTTTTATTCCCAGAGGCCATTCGTGGTGCTGGCAGTGTAATAAGTCGCTCTGTTAAAGAGCCCGCATTACCAGATAAGGCAAAAAAATTAATTGCAACATCTGAAAAAGAAAACATTCCTCTATTTGCCCAGGACGTTGCAGCGCCTGGCTCAATAATTGAAAAAGCGGGCGTTTTAAGTGAAAAGCCCATATTTTTTAATACTGTAGGCAAAAGGTTAAAACAACAAGGTGCCGCCAAAGAAGCCGCGCAACGCTTAGAAACAAAGTATGACGATGAAATGATCCGGATGGCGCTTGAAAAGGATGACGGCCTTAAGGTTATAGAGCGAGTTGCAAAGGGCGACGGTAAACGCGCAAAGCAAGCTCAACAAATTTTAGACGATTTAAAATCTGGCGGTGATGACTGGAATTATTTAATTAAAACATCTGGCAACAAAAAGCTTCTGCAAAATAAATTAGTGGCAGATGAGATGTATAGCGAAGTATCACGCATTGCCAAAGCCAAGGGTGATTTAAACGTAGCGCCTGTTTTAAAGCAAGTAGATGGATTCTTAGAGCAGCTTAATAAGTTTCCAGAGACTAACAAGGACGCAATTAAATCAATATCTGCAATTAGAAAAGATTTAATTAAAAGAACACCAGAGATAAAGCCCAGCAATGTTTTAGGTGCTGACGGCAAGCCTGCAACACCAGGCAAAGCTGCTACAGAGTCACCACAGCAATTAAGTTTTGATGAGTTGCGAGATATACGCTCTACATTAAATGACAAAATATCTGATTTTTACGCTGGAAAAAATACCCTGGTTGGTAAAAAAGGTGTGCAATATTTAACGAGGGTTCGCGACAGCGTTGAAGACGAGCTTGAAAAATTTGCCACAAATAACGGTGATGATTTAAAAAAAGCTTGGAAATCTGCAGACTCGTTTTATAAAAATGAAGTGGTGCCATTTAAAGACCCGGCAATTATAAAAGCTTTGAGATCGGAAACCGACCCAGACAAGATTTTCTCAATGTTCATAAAATCAGGCGGCGATGTAAATGACTTTGGCACAGCACGAGCTGCAAAGTTCTATAAGGCACTAGACGCCAAGGGCCAGTCTGCGGTTAGATTTGGGATTGTTAAAAATGCGCTGTATAGTGCCGGAGATGAAAAGGGGGTGTTTAGCCCTGCTAAATATGCAACATATTTAGAAAAACTTAAAACATCGCGCAACATATTTTTTAAAGGCGAAGCTGGCAAAGAGATAGACGGCCTTACGAGCCTGATGCGCCACATAGATAGATCAGGTCAAATGAAGTCTCCAGAAACCGGGGTGCAAGCAGTGGCTTATATGCTAGCAACCGCCATGGGCAAGGCCGGGGCAACCGGTGCCGCGGGGACCACGGCTGCGTTTGGAGCTTTAAATATGTTGCTTACAAGCGTTAAAGGCAGGAATTTTTTGTTATCTGCCGCAAAGCTACCCGCTGATTCGCCAAAGTGGAAAGGCTTAGTAAATAACATAGGCGAGCTTGTTAAAACCAAAGCATCGCCAGTTGGTCGCGTTTTGGCCAAAAAGAAAGAGTTAACTATCCCTGCAGTGTCTGGAACGGTAGCTGCCGCCAAAACTGCAAAGAAAATATACAAGGACGAGGAAAAAGAATGACGATATTTTTTAACGGCAACACCCAGTTTCAAACAACGTCCCTGACGGTGGCTTCGGGTCAAACTACAAGTAACGCTATTGATTGTAATGGACAAGGAATAGTTGGGGTTATCATGCCATCGGATTTGACCAGTACCGCGCTTACATATACAGGCAGCCAAGATAATAGCACTTTTACGGCTCTTTATAATACATCTGGCACTCAATTAGCGGTTACTTGCGCCGCTAGTCGCATCATCTTATTTACGCCAGGGGATTTAATTGGGCTGCAATACATTAAGCTGGTAATGGGAACAGCTGAGGGCGCCGATAGAACTATCCAGGTTATCACTAGGACCTTTTATTAATTTTTAGTCAAGGATGACAAATGACATTACTTACAACTTTATTATCTGGAGCAGGTGGCGGGGGCGGCGGTAGCGGCTCTGTATCCGGCGTAATCTTGGTTCCCGTAGTTGCGGCATCAGTTGGAGCTCTGACGGTAACTTACGCTAACGGTTCATCTGGGGTTGGGGCAACATTAACCAATGCTGGAGCACAAGCTGCAATTCAATTAGATGGCATTAGCCCAACAGTTGGTCAGCGCGTATTAATCAAGAATCAAGCAGCTCCAGCACAAAACGGTGTTTATACTGTGACCACAGTTGGAACAGGGGCTACAAACTGGGTATTAACCAGAGCCACTGATCTTGATCAGGCGTCAGAAATGACCGCCGGCTCATTGGTTGAAGCAATTGGCGGCACAGTTAATGCCAGCACTGTTTGGACGCTAACAGCGGCAGTTGTAACAGTTGGCACAACTTCTGTTACTTTTTCCTCGATTAATATAACCACGAAAGTAGACCAAAACGGCAGCCCTATTTATGGCGCAGACTCCGTGGGTACAGATGCTTATGCAATTACTTTAGCCCCAGCACCAAGCGCTTATACCGCTGGCATGGTTATTAATTTTACAGCAGGCACTGCAAACACGGGAGCTGCAACGCTAAATGTTAATGCATTGGGCGCTAAAACTATTGTTAAGCGTTTTAATCAAACCTTAGCTGATGGCGATATCGCATCGGGACAGGTTGTTTCGGTTGTATATGACGGCACTAATTTCCAAATGCAAAGTCAGACTGCAAATTCTGTAATAACCACAGGCCAGCTCAAAAGCTTTCAAGTTTTAACTAGTGGGACAGCCGCCACTTACACCAGGCCTGCAGGGGTTACTCAAATATTAGTTGAGGCTATTGGTGGTGGTGGTAACGGTGGCACCGCAATAGCAACTGCGGTAACTTTATCCGCCGGTGGCGGAGGCGGGGCCGGAGGATACTGTAGAAAGTTCTATAGTTCGGCGGCTAGCTCATATACTTACACCGTGGGCGGTGCGGCTGCAAACACAACTTTTGACACCATGACCGCAAATGGCGGCACAAGCGCAGCATCTGTCACAGGCTGGGCTGCTGGTCAAATTGGCGCCTCAGGGGCCGCTGGATCTGCAAGCGGTGGTGATTTTAACGAGCCAGGCCAACCAGGAGCAAATGGTTTTTCGGCCGCAGGTATTGGATCATCGGCCGGAAATGGCGGTAGCAGTTATTTCGGTGGCGGCGCAAAAGGTGGCTCGGTTCCTAATGGCGCGGGTGTTAATGCTGTTGCAAACTCCGGTGCCGGTGGCTCAGGTGCCGTAAATAATAGCGGAGATACCACTCACAATGGTGGCAATGGCGGCTCCGGTTTAATCGTAGTATGGGAATTTAGCTAAAAAATAAGGATTGGTTATGGCATCAGAAATAACGATTTGGTCAACAACACCAAATGCTAATGGAACACTAGGGCCTGTACCCATATATTGGCCAGAGGGTCAACCACCATCAAGTGTTAATAATTGCGCCAGGCAAATGATGGCCTCTATTCGTAATCAATGGAATGATGCGCAATGGTTTAATTGGGGTTATACGGTAACCAGAGTATCTGGCAACAGCTTCTCTGTAGTTACAGCGTCTTGGAATACCGTAACAATTGCAAATGTGTTTCAGGCGGGCGGCAGATTAAAGCTTAATGATACATCTACTTTATACGGTGCAATTACTACAGTTTCCGTGTCAGCAGCCAGTGTATTGGTAACTTTTACGCCTGATGCAAACTCGCTAACAGCTAGCTTTAGCAGCGTTTATAATTCAATTATTACCCCAGATTTAAAGTCATTGCCTCCAGGCGGCGGCATTCCGGCAAACGTTGTGTTACAAAACACGGCACAAATCTATGGGGCTGATGGTGGGGCTACAGATGCATATGCCATCCCTATGTCCCCAACTGTTACAAGCCTAGGGGTTGGCCAGTTAATTAATTTCAAGGCTAACAGCGCAAACACAGGAGCTGCAAGCTTAAATGTCGACGGTTTAGGGGCCATAACTATATTAAAAAATGGCGCTACAAACTTAAGCACCAACGACATTTTAGCGGGCCAGATAGTTAGTGTTATTTATGATGGTACAAGCTTTCAAATGCAATCCCAAGTAGGGAACGCTGCGGCCATTACTGGTGGGCGCCTTGTTTCCAGACAAATACTAACATCTGGAGCAGCGGCAACTTACACCAGGCCAGGCGGCATCAACATGATTTTAGTTGAGGGCGTTGGCGGCGGTGGCGGTGGTGGCGCTACCACGGGCAGCATTGTTACGCTTGGCGCTGGTGGTGGCGGTGGTGGTGGCGGTTATTTCCAGCAACTAATCTTCTCTCCAGGCGCCACATATACTTATACAATTGGCTCTGGTGGCGCGCCTGCCGTTAGCGGCAATGCCACAACATTTGGATCATTAACCGCCAATGGAGGCACGCTAGGGAATAGCGCCATAGCAGGGCTAAATGGATTTTTAGTCAACAGTGGTGCGGGTGGCACAGCGTCGGGTGGTGATATAAACCAATCAGGCATGGCCGGCATATCTGGCATAGCTGTTGTATTAGTAGGATCTATGGGCGGCAATGGTGGCTCTACAGTATTAGGATCTGGTGGAACTGGTGGAACTAGTGGAACTTCCGCAGGTTCTCTCACTGTAACTGGAGGTTCTGCGTTATCAAACTCTGGCGGTGGTGGTGGCGGCGCTTCAAGCAACTCTGACACAAGTGGCGTGGGCGGCTCAGGCGGTAGTGGTTTAGTTATCGTGTGGGAATTTAGTTAATATTTAAGGAGATGTTATGGTTAAGGGTATGGGACCTAAAAAGGAAGACAAAAAACCTAAAAGTGTTGAAAAAAAACGCAAGTCAAACAATAAAGATTATGGCTATTAGGTAACTATATGGGGCTTGATCAAGCACAGCTCAGAAACTTAATAGTTAAACCCCCCCTGGACTTTATGGGGCTCGGGGGGCTGTCCGCTGAGAACCTAATCATAGGGACCGGAATTATCGAGTCCAGGCTTACGTATATAAAACAAACCCCGGGGCCAGCGCTAAGCTTATGGCAAATAGAGCCTGCAACATACAATGATTTGCGAACTCGCTCTTGTTTAAAATACCCTAAAATTGTCAGCAAAATGTTACAATTTTTAAAGATGGATATGTTACCGTTTAAAGCTGATTACTTAGCTGGCAACTTATATGCAGCGGTTATGATTGCGCGCATGAAATACTATTTTGATAGAGACCCATTGCCAGCGGCAGATGATTTTGAGGCAATGGCGCTATACTACAAGCGAATTTACAACACTTACAAAGGGGCAACAGATATAAAAGTGGCAAGCGCCATTTTTAGATCGGTTGTAATGGCATACGCATACCATGGCTAAGGATAAGGAAATGACAATAATAACTGCCGTAATTGTAGCTATTGCAATTTTAACTGGTTTTGAGGCATATCAAATTACCAAACACGCCGACTCCCCCATAGAGCAATTTGCCGAAGAAATCATATACGACCAAACCGGTATTGATGTAGATTTTAGCCCAGGCCTTGGGCTGCCAAGACAATAATTGTTGACAAATGTAAAACACTAGGGTAACATAAGCTCCTATACAGGAGATATTATGCTTACCCAGGAACAATTAGAGCAGCGACTTAAATTTGTCACCGGATCAGATGCCAGCGTTATATGCGGCATGTCCCCATATAAAACTAAATTACAACTTTGGATGGAAAAAACGGGCCAAGTGGTAGCCGAAGACATTGGGCACTTAAACCACATTAAGTTTGGCAATTTTTTTGAGCGTGGCGTGGCAGACTGGTTCGAATCCGAAACCGGGAAAAAAATTATAACCCCTGCGGCAGATATGCTGGTGCATAAAAGCTTTAGCTGGATGGCGGGCAATATAGATTTTAAAATCAAAGATGAGAACGCAATACTTGAATGCAAAACCGCGTTTAGAGACGGCGGCTGGGGTGCCAATGGTGACAATACAATACCACCTCATTACCTTTTGCAAGTGGCGCATTATTGCGCGGTGGGTAATTTTGATAAAGCTTATATAGCTGTTGTATTTGCTATGACGCGTGAAATGCGTTGGTATCAATACGATAGAAATTTAACACTTGAAGGCAAGCTTATAACGCGCGAAAAAGACTTTTGGGGAAATCATGTTTTAGCAAATGTGTGCCCAAAACCACAAACAGCGCAAGACATTTTAGCTTTATACAAAGAAACAAACGCGACACCCATAATTGCAGACAATGAAATTGTACAGCTAACCCAAGCTTATCGCACGGTGTGCGAAGCTATTAAATCAAACGTTGAAGCCAAAGAAATTATAAAAGAAAAAATACAGATGTATATGCGCGATGCCGACACTTTGATTGATAATTCCGGTACAATACTAGCTAGCTGGAAATATACCAAACCAATTCAAGGTTTTGATAAAAATATTTTAAGGCGCGAAAACCCTGAAATATATGAAAAGTTTATGTTGATGGGGGATCCACAGCGCAGGTTTAGGTTAATGGGGGAAAAAGAATGAGCGATGTAAAACCTATACCAAAGGTATACCAGTGCATAAACAAAGTTCAGGCCGCTTTGTCAAAAGATGGCATAGCTAAAGATCAGAAAAACACGCAACAAAACTGGAAATTTCGGGGCATTGATGACGTATATAACGCATTAGCCCCAGTGTTGGCAGAGCATGGCTTATGTATACTGCCCAAGGTTTTATCGCGCAGCGTGGTTGAAAGAACCACCAAATCCGGCGGTGTAATGTTTTATGTAACGCTAGAGGTGGAGTACATTCTTGTGTGCGCCGAAGATGGCAGCGCACATTCAATTGTAACGATAGGCGAGGCAATGGATTCGGGTGACAAGGCGACCAACAAAGCATTAAGCGCCGCTTATAAATACGCCTGTTTACAAACATTTTGCATCCCAATCGAGGGGGACAGCGATGCTGATGCTACAACACATGAAGTTAAGCCAAACACACCATTGCCGCCAAAGGCGCCCGTAACCCCCCCTAAAGCTGAGGCAGCCGCCACGGCAGAGTCATACGCAAAGCTTATGGATTGGATCGATGCCAAGCAATTACAGGACGCTGTTCCTAAATGGTTGGCATATTACAAAGTTAACGACTTGGCACAACTTAGCGACATACAAATTAAACAGCTTATTGTCACAATCCAAAAAAAAGACCAGGTAACCCAGGCTGACATAGTTGCGGGTGACTTATGAAACATTATATTTTAGATGCAGGTGGCAATCCAAAAAACGTGCCACTTTTAGAGTGGGCTAAAATTTTCCTGTATTGTGGGAAACGATGGCCTTTAAAAACGACCATGCGATGGATGAGTTTACAGAGCGTTACATGCTAGCTGAAATGGCCAAGCTTGGCCACGAAGAAGTCTGCAACAAAGTCAGGGAACAATTAGCAACGGAGAGATAATGCTTAGCTATGCAATGGATTGCTTTTTGGCAGGGCTTGCCATTTGTTTATTAATAATTGCCACACGCACTTCATGGCGCCTCGACAGGCAAATGGGCTGGAGCGAGCTTTTATACTTAAGTTCGACTTTTGGCGCTGCAATATTTTTAACATCAAGATTTTTAATGTCATTTGTAATCATGTGGGGTAACTGGGAATGAGTTTGTCTGAATTTATGCTTGGCGTTGTGTTTTTCATATGCTTTTGTGTGGGGATTTACTTGTTGGTGAAAGCAATATGAAAACATTAACAGTGACACTTATGATAGTTTTTATGCTGGCAATAACCACCGTGACATTGCGAGCTTGTTATCATGAAATTTTTTACCCTTTTACTTGCGAGAAAATTTGGCCCGCAGCAAAGAGCGATGAATATTATCGATGCGTTAAAGCACGCGCACTGCAGCGTGGTTTTGTAATAAACGAGGAGTAGCCATGAAAGAAGATTTATTGATGGAATACATCAAATTTAAGCATGTGGCATCTATCCTGCAAGCCAATGCAAGCGAGCATGATGCCAAAACAATCAACTTTAGGCTTGCGATTTTGCATGACAGATTTGAAGAATATTCAAAGCTTGGCCTTGATATAGAGGAAGCCAGAAGGCGCGAGCAGGAACGCCATGGACTTATTGGGACGATTAATCGCAACATATGAAATATCATAAATTACACCCGGTTCCTGTCTTAGATGGGCGATATCGAGAGGCTCTAATCGAGTTTAAAGTGGCTGAACTTCATGGATTGCGAGATGTAATTCAGGCAACACTAGATGATCCAACTTTAAACGAAGACGGCAGGGCTTTTATAAGCTTTGAAAACAGGGTCACAACGGATGATCCAGCCATCAATTGTTAGCATGACCAGATCAACAAGGATTAAGCCCGCCAACAACATAAAGGATTTTAACGATGAAAGCAGGTATTGCACACGGGGTGGTGTGGACACCACACGGCTCTAATATTATCCAAATTCATACCAAGGTGACACGCGGCAAGGGCAATATTTTTATAAAAACCGACCTGGGGGCCGAATGCGTTGCCTCTATCAACAAAGTTATTGAGGTTTTTGACGAGCTAGAAGACATAAACATGTCAAAGCTAAAGATTTACATAACCATTCCGGGCCCGATAGACGGCCCAAGCGCTGGGCTTGCGATTTACATGTCGTTGTATTCAGCCATAACCAAACAAGCCATAAACCAGCATATAGCCTTTATGGGCGAGATTGGGGACAAGGGGGCTATAAACGGGGTGGGTGGGGTGTCAGACAAGCTGTATGCCGCACACAGGGCCAAATTCAATGCAGTGGTAATTCCATTTGATAATTTTGCCGAGCTGCCAAGCATTAAGCCATATCAAGATTTGTTTATAGGGGGTGCGGTTGATGTGCAACAGGCATTGCTTATAGGGATTATGGGTAAAGAGAAGTAGTTGATATTTTGTGGCAAGTAGTTAAACTGGTTTAATTATTTAAACGCTGTGCCCGGGATAATTTTGCGATTCTGCCGGGCACACACTGAAACAGGAAAGCACTATGCCCACGAGTTTAACACGCCCGCACCCCCAGTCAAGACACCACACAAATATATTTAAGTTAGTTGCACACGGGAATGATTCCAGTGTCTTATTGTTTTTAACATTTCACGGAGAGAAATAATGTCAGGTCAGATCATCATTGGAAACAAATTACCGCCCTTTTCGTGGCTGCCTAACTACCTAGTTAATGACCCAGACGTATCAGCGGACGCATTGGCGGTTGCTCTTTACCTTAACGGCAAGCCTGCCGGGTGGCAAGTGAGGCCCGAGGACATCAAAAATAGATTTAAATTTGGCGATCATACATGGCGTAAGGTCTCTAGGCAGCTTAAAGCCTGTAATTTACTGCATGAAAAGATTACAAAAAATGGTACCAAGCTATGGTTTGAGATACCAGAATCCGACATTGTCGCCCGAAAAAAGCCGACCGTTGAAAAGCCGACCGTTGAAAAGCCGACCGTTGAAAAGCCGACCGTTGAAAATCGCGGGCCGCGAAAAGCCGAGCGTGGAAAATCAACGCCCTTAGATCATAAAGATCATAATAAAAAAGATCTTTATGAAGATCATAAAGATCATGAGGGTTATGAATTTTTAAAAGAGAACAAAGCTACAGCGGCGGCACGCAAGAAGCCAACCATGAAGCAGCGTGAAACGCATTTAAACACCGATGGCTACTACATCTTTCACAAGCTGCTTGGATATAGGGGAATCTTTCCGGGCGTGGCTATGGCGATTGTAGAGCGACACAGCGTGGGTGATATTAATAATTTGATTGAGTCGGCCATGCGAGATGGCGTCAGGAACCCAGGAGCGTATGTAGTTAAATCACTATACAAAAAGGAGGCTTAGGTATGGAACACCAAAGAGCAATGGAAAATAGGCAACGCCTTGAGTATGAGGCGCGCAAAAGGCTGGAAGTCAAAGGCACAAAAGACCCGCGCACAGGAGGCATGTGTGACTTTGACGAGGTGCGCCGTTACGACATTGAACTAGAGCATGTGATTTTTCAGATGACGGCCGGGATTATATCATAACATTATACCATTGACAGTATGGCGATATGTCTTTGTTATCCACATAATCTGTGGATGAATCTGTGGATAAGCAACCGTAAAATCGTTTTTTAGGGTTAATTTGGGGGTGCGCCGCATTTGAATTTAACCTAGTTGGCGAAATACTAGACACGATGGCCAAGCTATCAGGCAAATGGGGAACATGGCTTGGCATTAAGAAAAACCGTTGGGGCTTTATGGTCCACGCCGGATGTTGCTGTTACTGGGTTGTGATCGACACTCATCGCAACCTCTGGTCGCAGGCGCTATTTACGCTGCCCTCAATTTGCCTGCAGCTTTATGGATTTTACAGGTGGGGGAAAGATGAAAAAAGTCACAGGACAAGCGGAGGTTAGTTGCGCGTGCGGTTTGTGACGCCAAATGTCACAAGCGTGACACGCCAGGTCACACCATGTAAGGGTCATCTTTATGTCGTAAGGTTAAATGACTTAAGACCAATTTTATTAAATAACCAAAATAAAGCTTACCTTTTAGTCGGGAAGCTTTGGCAATTTTTCTTTAAGTGCTGCCTTGGCCCTGAACAGGCGGGACTTAACCGTGCCCTCCGGGATGCGTAATTCCGTGGCGATCTGCTCAATGGGCCACCCATAGACCGTCTGGAGCACCAGGGCCTCTTGTAGGGGTTTTGGTAGCGTTTTGACGGCTGCTTCGAGGCGGCGCAGGTCTTCCTCGTCGCCAAGCTGAATATCCGGCGATGAGTACAGGTAATGGCCCACGCTATGAATATGCTCAAACCTTTCCGGGGGTTCGTCAATGATGCGTATCCGCCTCTTGCTGCCGTAAAGGTGGGTATATACACACCGCGTGGCCAGCTTATATATCCAAGTGGAATACTTAGATCGCCCAGCAAACTTGTCGCGCTGGATCCAGGCGCGCATAAATATTTGCTGCATTACATCCTGGGCGGTGGCATCGTCACGTATAAAGCGTCCCACAAGACCCCTGATCACCCCCTTGCATTCCTTAACCCTAGCCTCAAAAAGCTGTGTTTCAGTCATGATTGCTCCTAGTTATTATACTAACAGTATAGCTGGCAAACCATTTTCCTGACGCCGGCACCATTTTGCCGGCCATTGCGAGGATGTGCTCGATATGGTTTAAATAATTGTTGACAAATGTAAAACAGCGGGTTATTATGGCCCCTTATAAATTAATAATAAGGGGCGTTAAAATGGATGCGGTTAAATACAGGGCTGACAATTTAGTAAGAGAAGAGGCTTTGAGCCATTTGCAAAACCTAGAGATTTTACTTAATCACATTTACCGTAATGATCCTATTTGGCGCGGCATTACAAATTATAACGCACAAGTGATTAAAGATTTTTTACTGAACGCCAATAGCGGCGAATAATAATAACGAGGCTAAAATGATTAAAAAAATAACAATTTCTACGGCTGAGCCAGAAAAAAAAGTTATGGGGTACTTAGAAATAGACAGCCTTGAAAAGGCAATTTACTTTGTGCAAATGAAGTCTGAAAATGAATCTGCAGAAAATTTATTACACCAAATGTATAACGTTACCTTTGCAGATCCTGTGGGGGCAATATAAATGATGGCTGGATTATTTTCGGTGGCTTTGTTTTTCTTTTTGTATCTTATGTGTGGGTCGGAGTTATGATAGATTTTCATTATAGGTTAATGCTGCAATTGGACGCGCGGATAGAGGCCGGAGAGCGGCTGTCACCGATTGGGGGCAGATTGTTGATTGCGCTGCAAAGACGTTATTATGGCGAGTAAATTATGATAGAAAATTCGATGGTGTGTTATACCGATGCAGAGCACGAAGCATATTTTGGCGATGGTGAGCCATTAGAAGAATATTTTGATGAGGATGGCTTTGATGAGTAAGGTTGTTAAATATAAGCAAGCGTGGAATTTTGATCCAGATTCTTTGCAAGAGCTTGTAAATGTTTATTTACAGGGTGGGTGGTTTCTTTATGGCCCGTCGTTTTGTGGCACGAAAGACAAGCCCCCGATATTTATACAGCCAATGGTTCAATATGAGGATTAAAATGCAGATATTAGAATTAAAAATTAAATTGGAGACCTAATGTTTAAAGGCGCAAAGGACGGCAAAGGCCTGATTGAATTAAGTATAAAGCAGAGAGAACAGTGGGTGCTATATATGCGGGATCTCGCTGCAAGCATGCCTGTGTTGCCAGAGCGCCCGGGCACGCCTTTTCCCTTTGTTGAATCTAGGCCACGCGGGGCGCCACGAAGAAACTCCGAGTGATGTCTGACACATGGTTTATTTCAGACTTACATCTTGGGCACTCCAATATATTAAGGTTTGAGCCTGTTGCGCGTCCGTTTGAAGCATTGGAAGAAATGCACGAGGCTATTATTGCTAGATGGAATGCGGTTGTACAAAAATATGACAAAGTATTTGTGCTTGGTGATTTTGCTTTTAGTCGCGAAGGTTTAGAGCTTGCCGCAAGGTTGCGCGGACAAAAGCGTTTAATCCTCGGCAACCACGACACATACGCAGCGCCCGATTATTTAAAATATTTTAGATCAGTGCATGGCGTTGTGTTTTGGGGTGATTGTATTTTAACGCATGTGCCGGTACACCCGTCGCAACTAGAGAGCAGGTCGCGTTATAATGTCCATGGGCATTTGCATAGCAGGCAAATAAGCAAGCAAAGTCATTTACAGGTAGACCCAAGGTATATAAATGTTAGTTGCGAGCAAAACAATCTAACGCCAATTAACGCATCGGAGCTTTTTAAATGATATAATTTTGGTTGTTGTTTCTTGGTTGGGTGCCATTGTTTGTGGCGCATTTGCTTAAATGCAAAGCATATAAATATAAATGCAAAGAGGCGAATTATTTATGGCGCATGGTAAAATTATTAGAAAAAAAGGATGACGCAAATGATGGACAAAACACCGTCAAGCAGTGAAAAATTTGACGTGCATTTAGGCGTCAGGATTACAAAAACCATACATAAAGCTTTGAAGGCAAAGGCTGCCAAGGCTCGCATGTCACCAGCCACATATATTAGGTGGATAGTTTTAAATGACTTAGATTTAGATTTGCATCCAGTGCAATCTACTTATCATAAATCTAAAGTCGCAAAATAGTTTTTACGCGCACAAGGATGTGAGCTCATGGCAATACAGTGGGAAAGACGCGAACAGGAGTGGACTGTTCAGTGGTTCAAGTTAAAATATCCGAACGTAATAATTGCGGCAAGTGCTAATGGTGGCACGCGTAATGTGCGCGAGGCTGCCAACATGAAGCGTGAGGGCGTTTTGGCTGGCATGCCAGATTTACAGATATTATGTGCCGGGCATCATTACCACGGCTTATTTATAGAAATGAAGGCGCCCGCTGGGGTAGATCACGTAAAGGGTAAGGTTAACATGATTCAAAAAAGCATTATTAATCAGCTAAACATGGCCGGATATTATGCAATTGTGTGCTGGGGTTATGAAGAAGCGCGCAAAGTTATAGATTGGTATTTACAAGGAGATAGTAATGACGCGACAGTTAACAAATGAAGATATTGCATCGCTGCTTAGTGATTGCATAAGGCTGCAGCTTTCAAAGCTCAACACCAATTTAAAACAAGATGGGCGATATTGCTGGGAAATAAATTTTACTGTAAAAGACGAGTATATCGTGATTGAGGATAACTGCTTAGCTCGCAAAACAAAAGTTGAGGGGCAGGTGGTGATCGATTCAAATTATGTAGAGCGACAAGTTGGGGTTAGTGCAAATGTTTAAAGAAGAGGTCACCCAAAATATATATGCATCATGGTATGAGCTTGTTAAAAACAAAGGCAAAGGCTCAAACTTAAAGACAATTAAAAGCCTCGAGGCGTTTACGGCAGATGAGCTTGAGCAGATTCGATGGCTTGTTAATGAGGAGTTTGCCGCGCGCTCTAAAAAGAAATTAACATAAACATAGTAATTTTTGAAAGCAAAGACGATCCTATTATTCGCCTATGTCTTTGGGATAATGAGGGCGAGGGCTTTGGCCGAGAGGTTGGGATTCCACTGACAACAGAAGACTTGAAAACTTTAGAGCATTATATAAGCGAGTTTACATCTGGTCGCATGAAGCGCCTGCAATTGATTATGGATGATCTTAACTTGAAACCATAACAGAGGCGGCATATGAGCGACGATAGTAAATTTAGGTTTTTGAAACTTACAGAAGTTATGAGCAAAACAGGGTTAAGCCGCAGCGGTGTATACAAAGGAATCAAATCTGGAGTTTTTCCAAGGCCTGTAAAAATAGACGGTAGGTCTGTCGCGTGGTTAGCAAGCGATGTCGAGGACTGGATGGCGTATGTCTTGTTAAAAAACGGTAGATAACATGAAAAAATTTAAACTAAAGGGTAAAAAGTTAAAAATAAAGCACATCGAGGGGCTGTGGAAGCTTGCAGCATCGGGCGTTGCATTCAATATGGGGTGTCATGGTGACTTAAATCCTCCGTTTGGATTGTATATTGAGGTGGTTGACACTACAAAAGAGTAAAACCTACTTCAGATAATGCAAAGATATATTGAGGTGGTTGACACTACAAAAGAGACTAC
>JGI1221J13441_10000231_pt1 | contig 26814 bp, 28 predicted proteins | sample LakVidmifraction_4_FD_13441 | JGI IMG/M metagenome (IMG submission 13441) | reverse complement strand
AACACCGCACCTAGTGGAACTGCTGTTTCAACTAAAGGATGCGAAATGTTGGTTTCTTTTAACGTGTTTAAATTAATCGCTGTTTGTTGCGTGTCCTGAACGTCCTTTAATTCCTTACCTCTGTTTGCTGCTAGTGATATGGTGTTGTCTGTACTATCCAAACCGTCGTAAACATCTCTCTGAGCTACCGTGGTATCTACTTTTACCCCATTGTAAGTGGGAAGTCCATCTACATTTTCCCCAAAATTATCTAAGGTTGTTTTGTTTAAGTGGGAATGTCTGGCATCTGTATTGTCGGTTACTTCACTTTGAATTGCGGTATCGTCGTAAACCGTATCAGTAAATACAGCTCCCTCAGGAACATCAGTAAGCACCTGGTCATTGTCCACTTTCCCGTCCAGCGCATCTAAAACATCTTGCCTCTTTATCGAAACACCTGCATCGGATAGGTCATCCGTTTTCCATTGATACTCTATTACATCGTCACCGTCAAAAACCTCAAATGAAAGCCCTTTTACCCTAATGTGCTCTGGTGTCTGAATAAAAGTCAATGCCTCCGCTAGAGAGTTATGTGGGCCTTTCCTTGCGTCTAAATACGCAAAGGACTTGACTAATTTAAACTGTGACGTTAACTGTTGCATGTTATGAGTTTGAGAAGGTTATCCTGAATCTCGTGCTAGGATTGTAAGGTATGCCGTTTTGTAGGGCATAATTCTTGTGAACCACTGCTTTACCATTACTGTCTGTAATGGTAACGTCTGGTAATGCAAGAAATTCATCTTCCACTCTGTAATTAGTGTACAGATCACGTATTTCACTAATGACTACTCCTTGCGGAACGGAGATAACAAACTTCAAATTTGTAATTCCCGTTATAAGGTCTAACGTACTTGTAGTAGAAACTACATTCTGCGGAAGTGCCTTGTATTGTGCTTCAGTTGTTGGTATTGTAGTCACGCCACCAAAATATATTCTCTGTATTGATACAACCTTAATTGGTTGATTTGGGATAGTTGATTTTACAGGAGGTACCTTGACAACTGACTTAGGTTCTCCATAGTACTCTTTTATATATTCTTCTAGTTCATAATCTCCCCATTTACATATCTTTGTCAGAATGTTGTAATGGGCGGTTTTTTTATCGTTGTTTCCACAGCCAAGCTCGAACCTATTTTTTAAGGTAAAGTTTAAGTACTCCCCTTCCAGCTTTTGATAAGCCTCTTTTAGGATGTTCTCTCTATTTTGGTTGTTAACACTCAGGGCACTCATACTTGTCCAATAGTTTTTTTGCTTGTTTGTAAGCGGAATTTGCTTTTTTATTTTCTCCGTTTGCCCCAAAAGCCTCTGCTTGGGTTATGACCATCTCTATGGTCTGGAGCAATTTTTTATATTCATCGTCCCAATCACTTATGTTAAGGCTCAGGTCTGTGTACATTTTGTATAACCTTAACCTTAACTTGTCGGTCTTTAGGTAAGTCCTTGTTTTGTTGTAGGTGTCTGGAGAGCCTTTTACGGTGAGCTTATATATCCCGTCTGGTAATTCAACCGACTTTTTACTGTCATAGCTCACACCTAAGTTGAAAGAGTTTAGTATCTGTACTTTCTCCTGCTTGTAGTAGTGCGTTATGGGCTCTTTGGCTCCTGGGGTTGTAACCTCTATAATGGTGGTCTTGTTCTTTATCCTCCCCCAATAGCTTGCGTCACATACAACAAGGTACTTCGGCTCGTTAGAGGGTATCACCAGAAAGTCAACAAGTATATCGCTCTTATCCATTTTTTTAAAATTCTATGTTCAGCCCTGCTTCTGCCGTTCCACTTGTTGTTATCCCAGCCATTATATATAGCTTTTTGTACCTTATTCCTCCGTTGAGTTGAAAGTAGTTTACCTCTGTTGAATTCGATCCAAACTCTTTTCCTGCCGAGCCCCCAAGTATGATTCCAAAGTTATCCCTTTTTTGTGGTGTCAAAGGCAATGCTTGAACATCCAAAGAGGTTACATCGAAATATTCTGGAAGTTTTGTTATGACCTGATAGGTACCATCTTCATTCTGTCCTATTGCAAGTCTTATCTTTGTAGGTTGGAACTCAAACTTGCCTTTTGCGCTGTAATCTCGCGTGTCAAAAGTAGTTGTGTGTTTGGCAAAATAGCCCTTCTTTTTGGGGTAGTAATCAATGGCTATAAGGGTTGTATCTGTCTTTATGACCTTCTCCACTACTTTTTCAACTGTCTTTGGAACATAAACTATTTCTTGTGCAATTACGGCATTTTTAAGCTTAATGGCAAACTCGTTAATTTTTTCTTTTAGCTCTGCTTTCGTTAAAGTGTCCGCTACAAGCTTCCGATATTCGCCTTCCGAAAGTTTAACAAGTTTGTCATCACGTATTTTATCTTTCCTTACTTCTAGCCTTTCTTTTTCAAGTTTATTTTGAGTGATATAATATTTTACTCCAAAAAATATTAGGAGTCCTATTATTGCTATGAACGCTATGTTCTTAAAATTGATCTTCATAAGCTTTTTTTATTTTAGGTGAGTAATAACTAATTTGGCCGTGTCCATTATAAAGCCTAGTAAAAGTGTTCCAGTCTTTATCTCTCAAAGATTTTTTAAGCCCAAAAGTCTCTATGTACCTTACAAATGATTCCAGATGATTTCTCTCGCTGAGTGTCATAAGATATACGAACAGGAACACGTCACGGTAACCAAGAGCTTCCGCGTGATACCCCATAACCTGAAACATTCCCCAGCTTGCGGATTGAAGAGCGGATTCTGCGTCTATCATTATAGCTTTCCCCAACCTCTCCCACTCTCTTTCTCCTCCTAGATAATGCGCTCTTGTCCATTTTTTGTACAGGATATTCTCATTACCTTTTACGTGTAGCTCTGGATTGATACCATTGATTATAAGTTGTTTCCATAATTTATGTCCTTCAAATAGTATTTTGGGTGCTCCATCCTTATCAAAACCACTTCTTGCCCCCTCTACTTTTGCCACAGCTTTTATGGACTGTATCTCACATCCCAATCTTTTGGCTGCCCAAACATAATCTTCCTCTGTTAGTTTCTTTATTGTTGTCATTTTCTAAGTTTTAAATAAAATAAGGGGAAGGGACTGATTGTCCGATCCCCTTAAATTAAAATTGGTTGGTTATTACTTATTCACCAAAAGCGCTGACGCCTGGGATTCCTGCTCCTGCTGCGATGGCGTTGACCAAAGCTTCAACTTGAGTGTGTTTCCCGACTGCAACCCAAATGTGGTTGTCAATCCTCTGGTTGGTGATCTGAGTTACACCTCCAGTTACGCGCTTAGTCTCAGTTGTAATCACATAGTCACAATATTGACGTGTACCGTCAAAGCGGGTCTCATCTCCGAACACATATTTGGCATAGTTGTTACCTGTGTGCTTGTCAGTTCCACCGAACCACTTAAGTCCCATGTCCTCGTACACACGAAGGTCCATACCTAAGTTCTGTGGGGGAGTGTAACGTCCAAGGATCTTCACTTGCAAAAGTTCGTCAAGTCCTGTATTAAAATTCTCGTTGACAGCCCAAGTGTAGCCTCCCACAACACCGATAAGTACAGAGGTGTAAACCGTTGGCATATCGTCCATGTAAGCTTCACTTCCAGAAAGTACAAATTTCTTGCCTCGGAAACGGATTCCCATCTTAGCCGTTGGGCTATAGGTTTTATCCTGCTTTGTCCAAGAAGAATAGTCGTAGTTGCGTGGTGCTTCGGAAGTGAAAAGGTCTGTAAATGCTGGATCACATTCGTCACAAGCGATGTTAGTGTTCACTGTGGTGACATAAGTGGTCTGACATTGTCTGGACTCTCCTGCAAGGGCTACGGTTGTTACCGCTCCTGCCAAATCTCCTGAAGCGTTAACAGCTGTTGGTGCTGTTGACCCAGATGGGGTTGTTACGATAATATTCGATCCACTGGCTGTTACACTGTACCCTTCGGTAGCTGCGATAGCTGCTGCATTCTCGGCTGCAAAGTTCGCTGCCGTGGTTGCAAGGTCGGTTGCAAAGGTTGCTGTGTAAGCTGTTCCAGCTACTGTAATGGTTGCTGTACCATTTGTACCACTTAGGGCGATAGTGCTTTCGCTCTCATCAGATTTGATTGCAATGACAAGATCTTGATAGTGCTTTTGAAGCTCTGCAAGTCTGCTGTCACCACATTCGGTGTCTGCAAGTGTGATCTCATAATCCTCTGTTTCCACTGTGCACTCTTCTCCAGCTGTCCAAGCAAATGACTCGGTGGCTGTGTCAGCGCAAAGGTCTGCCACATCTTCTGCAACAAGTTCTATTACAGCTGTAGGGTTTGCGGTGAAAAAAGTCTCTTTTTCCGCTTCGGTAAGTTCATCATCAACTACTACAGAATAGAAACCTACCCCATAATGTTGTCCGTTTCTTGAGGCGGAGGCTAGAACTGCGCCAGGTATTGCCTGTACGGTAGCTGACTCGTCCGTGCCATCGTCTTCCAAAGAAACTTGATATACAATTCCACCTTCGATGGTATCATAACCTGCTGGGCAAACTTCACATCCTTTTAATAAGCTGAAACCTCCAGTTACATAAGCTGCTGGAGACACATCTGCAACGACAGTATAAGTTGTAAAGTCTGCTGTTATATCCGTCTGCTCTATTACAAGGTCTGCGTATTGTGCCTGAACTCTTCCATGGTCTGAGTATGTGCCCTCGTTTTTAATGTTTAAATTGTAGAACTGTGTGCCACCACCCAAAGCTTCAGCTTCGCTATTCACGGTGATAACATCTACGTAGTTGGTCAAAGGTGAAGTACCCATAAGGTTCTCACGCTTGAACTGCTCCACTGCTTTTTCAACAATTTCCTGATCTGTCCAGTCTACACCTTTTACACCTTTATTGGGGGCTTCAAGTTGTACCTGTACGGTGATGGATTGATCCTGATAACCTAGAAATCCTATGGGTGTACCAGAAAGGTTAAGTTGTACAATTATGTTATCCCCGTTCTCTAAGCTGATCTCACTTCCTGTTTTTCCACTATACCCTATAATAAAGTCGTCTACGGTGATGTCCTTTTGTTTTGGAGCATCAACGCGAACATCGATTACGTCAGAGAGAGAAAAATTGTAAGGTGAGGTGAAAGCCTTGTTATCCAAAGATCTGGAAACGCCTAAATCTGGTTTACCCATTCTAAGCTGGAACTTATCACGCTTTGAGACGTTGTTAAAGTCACCTACTATACCAGCTCCGTTTTTACCAGACTGGTTAAGATTTACCACTGCAACCTGCCCGTTGGCTAGATTGGACCCTCCACCAGAGGTCTTAGTGTTGCCGTCTAGAGTGACGAAGTGGGTGTCGTATGCCTTGAAAAGACCCATAATGTTTGAATTTTAATTATTAATTGATTGGTTTTTGTTAAATTTTATTTATTATCTCTTGTTTTAAAGCTTGGTATTTGGGGTCGTCCCCATTTAACATGAGCGCAGAAGATGTAAGTGTTATTATCTTGTTGATTAGTTTGTCGTCGAATTGTAACTGTTTTAGAATAAAAACGCTCTCTGGGTTTGAGGGGTTTTCGAGCTCTATCTGTGTAGGGTACTTGTAGTAGTCGAGCTCCAAGGTATCTATGGAGAAACCTTCTTTGTAGATGTGCACTGAATTTTGAGAGATTTGGTANAGGCTCTCTCTGAACTTAAATGATGGTTTTGTGAAAGTGTCCGTTAGAAGGGAGCTTTTGTTCTGCCCTTTTATCTCATCCAAGTGGATTCGTTGCTTTGAGCAGCTCTCATTTGAAGCTGTTGCCTCTAGGTCTATAAAATCGAAGAAGTCTTTTGGTAGGGCAAATATGTCCCTATTGCTCTCGGACTTATCCCTTTTAAGTTTCTGCCCCAATATAGATACCTCTTGTATGTATCTTAGGTCATCATCCTTCTTTCTTTCTATGAAAAGTTCCAGAAGCTGGTTCTGAACTTTATTGTAGGTGACCGCCACCCTATCCTTTGAAGTCTTTATAGCATCGGTAGTCCCGTTCGCCTGCAATTGTATAAGTACTCTTTGGTAGACTTCATCGGGGGTCATTATTCAAGGGCGTCTTTTAATTTTAGTGCTAGTGAGCTGTTGCTCAATAAATCTTTTGCGGCTTGTTTTAAGTTTGCTCCAAGACTATCTTCTCCTAAGAAGTACTCCCCTCGTTTTTCTATTACAACGCCTTTCTTTCTACCTTCCAGTAGTGACTTGTAAATGAACATTTCGTCTTTACCTTTTTTAGTGGTAAAATACTCTATTTGCTCGTTAAAGTTTTTGGCGTTTGATAGGGAAGTTGTTTTGTCCTCTACCCAAGCCGAAAACTGAGAGTTTAGGATGCTTGGATCGGAAGTGGTAACGTTACCTTTCATTCCTGTGTATTCCAATATGTTTCTAAGAAGTTCTGTATCTTCGTCTTTACTACTTTTAATAAGGCGTTTGAAATTGTAGATTGCCTCGTTTGTCTCGTCTTTACGTTTTTGTAGAGCAGAGGCATTCTCTTTTCTATCAAGTATAACGTAAGGTGTCTTTAACCTTCTGTATTTTGGATTTTTGGACTCTTTCTCTGGGGCAACGAGCCCTGTTATAAGTGCCACCCATAATCCAAAAAAGTTGTTTGCTGTCTTTGTGCTAACGGTAAGGTCTTCCTTTAGGGGAAACTTCCAATCGTCAAAGTAGTGCTGAACTATCTTACCGTTTAAGTTGCCACTTGTCTTATGGCTTAAAAAACCATCTGGTAAATCTCTTTCCAGCTCGCTGAATACCTTATCTTGTAATGTTTTTACTGTTTCCGACACTAACTCTTTATCGGACACCTCAATATAACATGGAGATGCTTCATAAAAACCTGTGTCAAAAACTTTTCTATCTTCGTCAAAGTCTACAACTGCCGACTGTGTATTGAGTGGTCCCTGTATCTTGGTCATCTCCCGCTCTCTGAATTCTCTGGGGGCACTCTCATCTGCCCTTCCTATAATCCTATAAAGCTTGTTTGATTCTAAGTCAAATTTAGTACCTGGAATTCTTACCGAAAAGTTTTCTTCTGCGAACATACTTATTGTCTATTGTTTTTCTAGGGCAAACTTACGGACAAAAGTGTTTATATAAAAATATGTTAAGAAAATCCTTATTAAAAATAGCTTAACTTTACATAGAAAAAGGGAGCTGTTTAGGTCTCCCTTTATTGTTTAGTTAGTTATAATTTTTACAGAATTTAATATTACCACAATCGTATATTCTTTCAAACCCTCTTTCCTCCATTATTTCAAACTCGGTTTTATTTTCATCAAACCCTTGTTTTACTAATTCTGATTTTCTATACTTATACCTGTTTTCTCTGTACTTACATCCTCTGGGCATATAATAATAGCCTGGTCTGGTTTCACTTGTTTTTTCAAAACCTAACATACAGTATAAATTGCCTTCACTCCACCTTAGATCCGCATAAGATATTAATTTAACGGGTTTATAATTATTTTCAAAATACTTAAGTAATTTAGATGCACCTCCTACAACTGTAGTGTTTATTTTATTACAAAATCTAATGAGTTCATATTCACCATCTTTGTGAGTAGCTCCTAAATTCTTTCTTTTTTTACCAAAAGTAATGATAGAAACTAACTCTTTTTTATAAAAAAGACCATATCTAATTTTAGATACACAGTGTCCTTGTACATGATTATCATTTAAAAAATTCTTAGTGTCATTAAAGGTTACCTCTTTTATCTCTGTTTTTCTAGCATAAATTTTTGTAGCAGTTCTTCCAAGTATACTGTCTATCCTACTTTTTACAATGTCTTTTTTATTTCTCCACTCGTCTTCAAATATATGTATTAATCTTATACCTTTATCTCTGCATAGATTTGTTTTGTTTAAATGGTACTTTTTTCCCACCTTGTTCTCCGTATGATAATACAGACCATCGTACTCAAAAGCTACTTTTTTAGAGGGTATGTAAACATCTAACTCTAAAGGGCTTATTACATTTCTGGTACTATACCTTATTTTTTCCGTTTGTTTTATAAATTCCGCTAGTTCTCTATCCCCTCTCGAACCCGATCTTGCGCATTTTGGGCAACCAGACTCCTGAGATAAATAGTCATTAGGTACCCTCATAAATTCTATGTCGTGCTTTTTACACCTCACTGTTACTTTATCTTTTGTGCCTTTATACACTGTATTTGTATAGTCATGCTGTTCTCCATATACTTTTTTAGCTTTAATTGTGAAAGTCTCTAAAGTGTCATATTTTTCTCTAGTTTGTCTTTCCCACACACATTTCTGACAGTCCGTACCTGTCATTAAATTCCCAGCGGTTGTCTCATAGTACCCATGTTTTTTACATCTAACTCTGACTTTACTGTGCGAACCACTATAAACACTCTTAGAGTAGTCCATGTTTTCTTTGCCAAATGATTCCACCTTATTTATGAAATCTTCTTGTGACATTAAATTGGCCTCTCTTGTTTTTTTGCCCACTATGATTTTAGCGCACTCTGGACAGCCTTCCCCTTGTAAATGACTTCCTGGTCTTTGTTTAAATACTCCGTGGTCTTTGCATAATATGTCCAACTTTATTTGGTTACTTTTATACTCCTTATAGTTCGGGTAAGTGTATTTATTATTGTGCAGTTCATTCGCTTTTTCTAAAAACTGTTTAGGGGTTAAGCTGACTTTAGTTGCCACAACTTCTCTCCCACATTTCTTACATCCACCATAAACATGGTTTTTAGGGGATTGCTCAAACTTACCATGTTTTGGGCAAATTATAATTGACTTCTCTTTGTACCCACTATATCTAAATTCAGTGTAGTCGTAAAAATTATTATGTATTTTAGATACTTTATCTAAATAAGTTTCTCTTGTGTACCCTTGTTGTCCCATAGTCTATATTCTTTAGTTGCATTTTTTATACCAGACAAAGATAGTCAAAAAATATCCTCTAACAATTAATTAGAGGATAAATTTTTTAAAAATTTACTTATTTAGTTATAGCCCTTTCTTGCTGAAGGCTTTAATTCAATCATCACAACTCTGGAGGGATCTGACATCCAGTATGAAACACCAGAGTATGCCCAAAATGAATTCCCACGTTGTTTAACGCTTGAGAGGATTTCAGAAGATTTGTAAGGATTGTAACGTCCGTTTTCGTATCCTGAAATAACAAGTTCCCCTTCTGGCTTAACCATATAGACCGAAGCCTTATCGTTACCGTCTTCTATAAGTGTTGCGTTATTTGGGAGTGTCTTGTTATTGGAGTACATCTGACTAGTTGCATCCCATATAATAGCACTATAAGTGGTGTGAGATTTCTTGTAAGGGTTCATACCTCTTGACAGTCTGTCTACGTGAGCGATGTCTGCGATATAGTCTAAAGAGTAATCTACCTCTACACTTACTTTACCTACCCCTGGAATATGTACTTTACCATATCTGGCCAAGTTTACCTCCATGTTATCAATAGGTCCTGTAATAAGTCCTTTTGGCATTTGCCCATCCCCGCCTGGCAATATTCCTGAAGCTGACTGCTTGATACTCTCTAATTGAGCGTTGGCTACATCCTTGAATATCTCGTAGAAATTGTATTCCATCTCAGAACCACACTTGAAAGTTATCTCTCTCTCATTTGGGGGAAGTGGATTATCTTTGTATAAATATTCTACTGCCTCTTTAATGTGGCTGGTTGTCATACCACCTCGGCGAGAATAAGGAATAATTTTCCCTCTTCGTGCTTGGTGCCATAAACCTTCATTGAACATTGCCGATCCATGAGATCCGTCAATCTTACCTGGCTTTTGGAATAGACCTGCGTTAGCGCTCAATCGGTCTAGTTCTGCACGGATAAGTACCTCTGCTGTGGTAGCTAGTTTTACGCTTTTTGGGTCAATTGACTTAGTCCCTGGTTTCATTTGTCCCAATAGTGCCGTGTCTCCCCAGTTTGCAATCTTCTCTTCAAGGCGGCTTAGGTATTTAAGGGTGTCTGCGCTTGCGGCAGCTCCTGAGAATGTCTGTTGTGCCTTACCAGAAAGGTAAAGTTCAACACCACGATCAGAACCTAACTGAAACTCACAACGGAAATAAGAGCTTGTGTCTGGAAGCTCAACGCTGGAGTAATTGGTACCGTACTCACCAAATATAGCGTGGTTAATTTTGGTATACTCAACTCCAGATGCCAAAAATTCGGCTGGGAAGTAAGAGTCTTTATCTTGAGATACAAACTGAACAACGTGCTCAAATCCGTCACCTGTCTGTTTTACCTCTTCTTCGGTGACCATAATGTCATCTCCATAGAGTGAATCATAAGTAAGTACATCACCTGGCATGAAAGCTTCGGATAACGCTATCTTGAAATATGTTCCATCCTTACCTGGATAGGCTTGGTCAGAAGTATCGCGGGTTGTGGTGCATGCTTTGTCCTCATAGATGGGTACGTCATAGGTAAATTTACCGTCAGAACCTACCTCTATAATAGAGCGGTCTTTAAGTAAGTCTGGAAAAATACCATAATTTACTTTGGTCATTTGCCCATAAAAAGACATCATACCTAAGTGACGCCTCTCAGGGTCCTCTTCGTACCAGTTTGTCAGGGACTGTAAGTCCATTACGCCCTGCATACTCTTGATCTGCTTGGAATGGCCGAACTTAAGGACTTTATCCCCGTTATAGAACGACTGTACTCCTTGTTGAATTACACTCATTGTTTTAGTTATTTAAATTTTGATTGGTTTAATTTTGGAAAAATTCCTCGAAGTCCGAAACTTCCTTTTCTGTTTGTTTGTCCTGCGTTTTTCTTGAAGGTGCGTTGACTTTATAAGCATCACTCAGCTTTAATACTTTCTCTGTTGTATGCTTGGTCGTGTTCTGTTTTGCCAGCTCGTTAAAGGATTTCTCGTCTATAAGGTGAAGAAGCTTTAAATAGTTCTTCTCTGGGTTGCTTCTTATCTCGTCAAATATATCTTCTAGTACTGCCTTTTCGTTTGGGTTCTGGCTTATCACTGAATCTATTACTCTCTTTGAAACTGCCTCTTTGATCCCGTTGTCCTTAAAGGTCTGTGAAAGTGTCTTTCTTGTATTCTTTACCTTATCCTGGTCTTCCTGAGATTTTTTCTTTTGGTCGGATGTTATCTTTTCCAGATAGTCATCATACTGTTTTGTGTCGCGGTTAACTATATCTTCCACGAAACTATCAAGCTTGAAGTCCTTCTCTTTTGCTAAGACTAATTTTACCGCCTCGTCCTGATCTAGACCTTTATGTATATAGTCTCTGAGCGCAATTGCCTTTTGAATTTTTGGGTCTTGTACGTCAACGCCCTCGTAAGGTCTCTTTGTGGCTGTCTCTGGTTTTTCAAAAACATCTTTCAGGTTTCCACCGTCCTTTACGAACTCAATGATTTTTAACTGATGTTCGGATAGCCCGTCCTTTTTAATGTAGTTGGTATCTCTGTCCTGATCCTTTTTGCCCTTTTGAAGCTGTATGATCTCTTTTAGCTGGTCTTCGGTTATATCGTCAAATTCAGAGAGTGCCCTTGGGTCCTGCTCATCGTCAATCTCAATTCCCGTGTCTTCTAGAAAACCTAATTCTATAAGACTCTTGACCCTATCGTGAACACCATTGCTTTTTGGTGTTGGCTTAACCTCTTCTTTTTCTTTGGGAGGGGTGGTTTCAACCTCTTTTGGTTGAGCCTCCTCTTGTTCTTTTGGTTCTTCGGATTTTTCTTCCTCTACCAATTCTTTCTTTGATTCAGCCTTTTCTGGAGCTGTTTCTTGAGTAGGTTCTTCAAAAGCATCAAAAAATGATTCAAAGCTAACTTCCCCTTCATTGTTGTCGTTTTCCATTGCAAACTTACTTTATAGTTGTTTATTATAATAATTTGTTAATATCAATCTTATTAAGAAAATCTTTATTAAGAAATTCTTTACTTTGTCTATTGCTTCCAATTTACTGTGGCGACCTTCACTTTGTCATTAGATATCTGTTTTTTTGCCTCTATCTCCTTGAGCTTTATCATTTGGTCTCTTAGTGCCATTTTCATGTCCTCATCATCTTTTTCATCTTTCCTCTCGTATTCCAAGCGTTGTAGGTCAAGTTTTCTATTGCCCTGTTCTTCCTTAATGCTTTGGTCTGCCTCTTTAGATATTCGGTCAAGGTATTTATCCTGCCCATTGTCGTCTCCCACCCTTCCAAGGTTGTTGAGTTCTGCTGCTCGAATGTTGTTCTCTCTGTCTTTCTGGTTCTCGCTGGATTGCCAAGCAAGTTTTTTGTCTGCCTCTGCCTGAATAGCTTGGATCTCTTTGTCTTTAAGGGACTGCTCATGCTGTCTTCCCTCTTGAATGTTGCTCTGAGTTCTCTCTCTTGCCTGCTCTGCATGCTCCATAAGAGAAACAAAGCTGTCGGATGTGAAGAGTTTGGCATAATCCAGCATGTCGGAGTCCATAGTGTTGTTTTGCAAGATCATGTTTCTGAACATCTCCAGCTTTTTTCTTTGCCCCGAATCATTCACTGGTATTACACCTATCTTTCTTAACCAGAAGTTTTCGTCCGTAAACTTTTTAAGTACTCTTGCCCCATCTGGACGAGTGAAACTTACCTTAATATCTTTGTTGTCCTTGACGGAGTGCTGTGCCACGGTCAGATGAATTTCCCTCTCTTTTCTTTTGGCGGTGTTGAACTTTTTATATATCCTTTCGGTCTGCGCGTAAGATGCTTGAGAACCTTGCTTTATGCCTTCTGTGGTCATGTACTCACTAGGGTTGCCCATCCTTTGCGGGGTCATACCTATCTGCTCATAAGCTTTTTGCTTGTAGTACTCGGCAAGTTCCATGTAGTACTTTATGTCCTCCACAAAGGATATTCGCATGGGCTGTGCTATGCTTGCGTTGGGATTCTGTCCTGACGTGTTCTGAGGGGATGAGTCATAGAAACCAAAGCCTACGTTACGTATGTCCTCTCTCCATTTCTCTATTCCCTCTGCTATGTCCTGAGTTCCGTCCTCTTTATATTGAGAGGCAAGAAAGTTGTAGTCGAACATCATAAAGGAGCCTATATGCTTCTCTAGAGCGTTCTCTATGAGGTTCATTGCCAGGTTATGCTTTACCTGATATGTTCTTATCTTTTTACCAAGTCCAGCTGTTATGATTCCACTTATGGGTAGTTTTACGTCATAATTTTCCGAGTTACCCCTTATCTGGTAATCCATTGCCTTAAAGTCAAAGATGTAGTCTTCTTCAAGGTTTGTGCCTCCAACGCTCAACATTTTTCCCTGCCATACTTGTGGTAAGTAGAACCATGCTATAGTGTCTATCTCTTTGTTCTTTTCAGCCTCTTCCCTTGATACGGTCCTGAGCTGTTTTATGTTGTTCTCTTTAATGTAGTCTTTAAGGATATCCTCATCTATGGTTATCTGTATGGGCTCCTCTGTTATCTTGCTTTCCAGAGTAAGCAGTCCCACAAGTTTTTGGCTTTTCCAGTAAGCTTCCGTTACCTGAATAAGGTCTGTCCTGACCATTATGTCGTCTCTCAGGCTGTTTGCAAATTTATGGTTGACGTTACCGTGCTTTAGAGAATCGTCTAACCACACTGGTCTTGCTTCCTGTTCGCCCTCTTCGTTGTGCCTATATTCCTTACCCATGGGCAGCCCCAGTCCTTCCTGAAAGTTAACGGCGAGCTCTCTTTGATAATAACCTTCGTAAGGTACTATCCTTGCCTCTGCCCCAAAAAAGCCGTCTATCCCCTGCCTATCCGTTAGTTTGCTGTCACCCTCTTTTTTCTCGTCATGAGAGTAAAGTTTTTTCTGTATGTTTTCTGGTAGTTTTTCTCCATAGCGTTCCATAACACCAGAAGGTGAAAGGAAATGTATTCTACCTCCGTACTCACCATCTTGTGGGTATTGTATCTCAAGGTCTTCGGAAAAGAAAGTTTGCTCTGGACTCCACCTCTCTGGCTTGTAGTAGTCATGTCCTACGTGGATGTGCCTGAAGTATCTGCCTGTTAAAAGATAGTCTACAAGTTCTTCCATGTCCATCTCTTGCATGTCAAATCTGTCGAAATCCTGTTCTAAGGTCAGCTCTGCCCACTCCGCTATGGTTGTCTTGAAAGTTTTCTTTAGTTTTCCTTCTATCTTATCTGGGGTAATTATTTTTGCCTTTTCAGCCTCTAGATATTGTAGGTACTGCTGCTTCTGCTCTTCGTTCTCAAACTCAACTCCTTCTGGATTAATACCTTGCATGAGGAGCCCCTTTTTAAGTTCCATCTCAAAATACTGTTGAGTGAACTGTCTTATTTGAGTGTTTTTCTCTCTAAAATATTCTCCGTCAGAGAACGGGTCTATACTATCTACCCTTATTGTGTCTTTCTGATTGTCAAACTCTCCCGCAAGCTGATTTACTATAAGCCCTATAATGTCGAAGTGCTTTATGTAGCTTGGAACTTTTAACTCCTCAAGTCCCATGCTGGCTACCGCTTGGGTAACTTCTGCCGTGTCAGCAAAGTCTTGATGGACAAGCCCCCCTTCATACATTTTTCTGTACTCTCTAAGAGACATATTTCTGGAAACCTGTTGTAGCCCTATATGCTCCAAACGTTCCATCATTGTCCTTTCAAAAGCCTTTGACTCCTTTTTACTTTTGGATACCGTCTGAATAGGGAGAGAACTGGTTGAACCACCACCGCCTATCTTTGAGTAAAAATTATGTTTTTGATTAAGATTATCCGCCATTTTATTGAAAGTCTATCCCGCAAAAATATTAAAATTTTCTGTGTATTAAAAAAATGTTAAGAATTTCTAAAGTAGCTTATATCTTTTTCCAGTAAAAAATCTGTTTCTTGTGGGGCGTTCTTTTTGTATGTTATTATCTTCTTTTCTTCTTTCCATTGGTTTTTTTGGAAATATCCCTTTAGCCGTAAGATAATAATCAAATAGTAGAACAGATCCAAAACCTATTATCCTATCAAAGTTACCATCTAACTTATAAGCTATTATCTCATCTAAAAGGTATATATCATCAATTCTCTCTACACCTTTTATTGAAGACACCACATTACCTTCTTCATTTTTTTCTTCCATCACATGTTTAGCATAATCCACCACTAAATTCTTTACAAAGGGAGTGGTGTTTTTGTTCGGTTGCCACCCGTATTTTCTAGAAGTTGTAAAAGCATTAAATTTACCGTTCGGGTCAAAACCTCCTGCTAAATAAAAATCTGCCGTAGAAGGACCCATTCTATTAAAATATTCTACTATCTTCATGTCCTCGTTCTCTGGGCAGCATATAGCATTCCAAGCATCCAAAGCCGTATGTATCTCCTGCCATAAAAACTTGTGAGGATCAGGTCTTGTGGCAAGAGAATAAACTATCTTCTGCGTCAGCCTATCAAATATGTAAAATCCCGATACAGATTCCCCATCGGATTGTTCATGTCTATAGTCGTCAAAACCAGCTATAAACCTATATCTCTCTGGTGGATATGCAGGAAATTCCCCAAATAATAACCCAGGAGAGTCTATATGTCCTCCAGAGTGCGGGTAGATAGGGAACTCTGGATTTGAGTCTATATCATAGTCCACCATGTTATTATCTTTTCTTTTCAATCTTATTGGTAGTGCCATACCATAGTCCTGAGTACCCATTGCAATAAGCCTATCCCTGTGTTTTTTTGCTTCTTTCACTGGGAAAGGGTTATTCTTGGCAGACATCATAGAATCTTCAGTCTTCACTGGGTATTGAACGGTTCTCTGTTGTAAAAGCTGCCTATCCCCTTTTGCTTCTTCTTTAAATTCTTTAAGCTCTTTTTTTGCTTTTCCCCAATCTGTAAGTTGTATACTTATCTTTTTAAGATCTTCTGCTTTGGGCTGATTTAAATATTCTGCTAAATTTGATTCTTTCTTTTTAAACTTATAGCACATCTGTCCAGGAAGAAAGGTTGCAAACTTATTCCTGTTCCATGTTATATGTTCTGGATCGACTCCTTTTTCTAATAAGTCCCAGTTCATTGTGAGTATGTTATACTTCTCTGGATTAGATAATACTTTAAAGGCATCATCCGACATATCCTCCTCCCCAGCGGTCCCTGATAGGATGGGTAGGCATTTATATCCATAAGGTGTTTCAAAGGAAGGGAGTGCTGCAAGATACGCCTTTAGAAAAGAGTATTTACCTACCTCTTCATTAACAAATGCTGATGGTCCTCCGCCTGCTGTTTTCTGTGTTGCACCTCTTGTACCACTAACTAGGTTTTTTACCCTTATAATGGAGTAATCTATTGTTACAGTATTACTCTCTCTTATACCTAACTTTGTATCCCCAGAGTCCCAATTTGAACTTAACACGTCAAGTTTAAATGCAGGGTGTCTCTCATTTATTGAACTTTTGATCTTATCTGTTAAATCGGCAAGGTCAATGTCATTTCCTGCGGTAACAGTAGCTACTGAATTTTCTTTTGTGTGAGCTTTAAAATCAACGTAGGATGCCATAATTACGGATTTTGTCCACCTACGCGTTCCCCACAACATAATACCCTTATCTTTTTGAGCTTCTGCATCCTTTACGTTCTCTATAAAAAAATACTCATTGTCCCTAAAAAAAGGGTTTATATTTGGCTCTGTGCCATCCTCTAATGGTATAGGTGTTTTAAATATATTAAGGTGCCAGTATAGCCAAGGGTGTACATGGTAACCATTTATGTTTACGCCTACCTGTGTTTTTCTTCTTTCTTCCTGCCAGAATTGTATGGTGGAGTTATCTTGTTCCCAAAAATGTTTTTTCTGGTTCCATGGTGGCACATCTTTGGGATTCATATTTATCAGCATTTCTGGAGATGTTGCTGGCGACCAATCTATGTTTAAGTTGTCAACCGCTGCTCTTATGTCTACATTTCTTTTTATAAGAGGTTCTCTTAAAAGTAAAGATGCTTTTTTGTTATTATAAAGTTTTATTTGTAAATTATCTGCGGAATTTTCTATGTTAAGAGAATTCATCTTCTCAACTATCTTGTTGGAAGCTTTAAATATATCCTGTTGAAAGCTCTGCTCCTCTCTTACCTTATTTTTCTGTGTATATTTATCCTCTGGTATATTATCTCCATAATAAACTTCTACCCTATCTAGGTGTATATAAATTATAGTAACCATATAATTTATATACTCTTGAATATCCTTTAGATGTCTTTCTCCGTCTGCCCCTGCTATAAATGCCGAAAGCCTTTCAAGTACATTGGAGGCTGCCGTATTCTCATGAGAGAATCCGTCTTCTTTTTCTTTAAGCTTTCTAAGTCCATCTAAGTGCCACTCCCCTCCCGATATGAGGGACTGTGCCCTTTTCATGAAACCTTTGTGCCGTTTCTTGAATGCTCGTAAAAAATCTGTCATAGGCTATTTTCTACTCTTTATCCAATCAAAGAGATATTCGTATTCCTCTTTTGATATCTCCTGTTCCTTTTCCCCGTCCTTCAACTGGAACGCTCCGTCCTTGTCCACGTAATACTTTTGAATTGGTCGGTTGCCCACAAGCTTGTTGTAATCTGATAGTACCTTTGAGGGGAGCTCTGACTCTTGAGTCCTAAGGTGTATCTCTACCGCCTCTATAAATTTTATGTAAGCTATTTTGACCGATTCCAGATATTTCTGAGGCTGTATCTCATACTTATACAATATCTTGTTAAGGTCAATGGAATCTGTATCATCACCTGATATAAACGGCTTTATATCTTCTGTCATATTACCGAGCCCTTTCGCCATTTTCTCGTAGGCGCTGGAATACTCTTGGTAATCTTTATGTCTTTGCTCTACTAATTCTGCTATGTCCACTGTTTTTTCGCTCATACCATTTCTATATCTATTTTTTCATCTTTTGCCGCCTTCTCGGTTATCTCGTACCACTTTTCGTCCCCTACTTGAGAGAGATTGTGCGTGTCGGGTATCCTAAAGCCAAGGTGCTTTTCTCTTAATATTGTGTAAAGAATATCTCCGAACCCCAAGTCTGGGTTCTGCTCTGCCATGTCGGATAGGTTTGCTATTGCTAATTGTCTAAAATCCATTTGTTTTTATTGTTTGTTTTTTACTGTACCTTTTATTGTTATAAATATTTTCTCTTTGCGCTGATTTGTAACTGTCACTGTCTTGTTGAATTGTCCCACTCTTTTGGTGTCATACTTTATGCTTATAAGTTGTCCGTCTTCAACTGATACTCTTTCGGGAACCGTACATCCACAGGTTGAGGATATGTTACTGATAGACGTAGTGTCAAATATTTTAATGGTTATCTTTGAGTCTTCACCTTTGCTCAGGTCACCATAAGATGCCGTATACCTGTTCCCATCTTTTGTAAGTGTTACCTTATGTGGCGAGAGGTTTTCCACTTTTACGTCTGTTGATTCATTATTCTCTACCTCTTCTTTTTTCTCTGCCAACCATCGTGGTGGAGTATCAGGGCATTGCTCACTTTTTATCTTCGCCTTTTCTACTATTGTGCACCCGCAAGATTTTTCCGTACAATGAGATCCAGCTATGAGTTCCCAACTTTTTCTACCTAGGGATTTTTTATCACCTTCTATATTCTTACTATTTAATGGGCACTTACTGCATATTTCTAACCTATCCTCATACCATTGAGGTAAAGTTTCTCCGTCTATGAAACGTGACTTTATAATCTTAAATGGATTTATCATTTACTTTTTCTAGTTTTTGTTTGAATACATTTAGTATTTCAGAGTCACTTTGTAAGAGGGTTTTACTATCTTCCATAACATTCTAAAATTGTCTGTATTCCTTTTTCATTGCCTTGTTCTTGTTGTAAACCTCTGCCATCAAAGTACCTTTGTAGAACATGTCCAGAGTCTGCATCATAGTGTTAAAGTTGCCGTACACTTTTTTTATACCTATACTTCGCATTATAAACTTGTAAGCGTTGTTAAGTCCTGGGTGGCATACCTGTGGACAGTGATAGAACTTTTCCCACTTCACTGGGTAGGCTTCCTCTTTTATCCTTTTCGCTTGATCCATCTTATGCTTCCACTTCTTTGCGTACCCCTTTACTTTTCCAAGGCTGTTCCAGATGTAGGTGTTCCTATACTGGTAAGCGTTAAAGAACATTCGCCCCAGATGTGGTATCCTTATTATGTCGGTGTCTTCCTTATCCATTTGCTGCTCCAAGTATTCCCTGTGCAGCTCCCACATCTCTCTCACCTGTAACAGTTCAAAGCCACTTTCCTTTGCCACCTCGTTAAGTACCGTATCCACAAGAAGTATACCCTCTTTAGGTTTGAGATCCTCTAGGTAAGAAGGCATTTTAGGCATAGCTTATCAGAATGTTTTTCTCCCCTTCCTTCATCATGTAATCTTTTAACCTTAAAAGGTCTTCGGTCACTTTTGACTTTTTGGTGTCTGGGTAGGGGTATACTATAAGATTTAGTTTTGCCAAAAGTTGAGTGTTAACGTTTATATTGCCGCGCTCCATCTTCATTATCTTGGATATTTTCTCTCTGGACTTTGTTGATGTATCATATTTGAGGTACATGACAAGAAGCTCTTTCGGTCGAGGCGTAACCTTTATACCTTTTGCCGACAGGTAGATATCTATGATCCTCTGAATCTTTTCCACATCATTAGTCTTGTTACATAAGACTTTATAGAAACCTTTTGACAGGAGAGCGTACATGTCTGGCGCAAGCTCTTTTAAGTCTTTCAAGGCATTTTCCAATCTTTCCTTTTTCTCCATTTAATAAAACTTTAACAGCTTATACTTGCAAAAGTAATACAAATAAACTATACATGCAAGTTTTTTGTTAACTATTTTGTTCGGTAACTTATTTTGTTGTATTAATGTCAAAATTTTTTAACATATTTTTAGTGTTAAGAATAATTTTATACTTTTACCTTTAGAAAACAACACGTACCCTATGGACTACTTTGATGAGAAGACCTCGCCAGAGATATTTGATGAGAGCTTTTGGAACTTTATATCCAATGATCTGGTGTCAAACAAAGCTTTGCAAGAGAACAACAGTTGGCGGCAGGTCTTGACCTATAAGCTGTGGTTATCCTATAAGGATACTAATGTGGACATATCTTTGGTCTTTAACATAGCCAAGGATATCATAGAAACTTTTAAGGCTTACGAGCCAGAGATTTAATGTTGATTGGTTTTTATTTTTAGAATTATCCTCACTATTAATTTGGTGGGGATTTTTATTTATTGTATATTTGCTTATAATATAATTATAACGGGGACTGTAAACAGTAAGCCGATATATTAGGTAATCAGTCCCTCTTATATTATATTTTTTTAGGACTTTTAGCTCAGTGGGTTAGAGCGGCTGACTCATAATCAGTAGGTCGAAGGTTCGATCCCTTCAGAGTCCACGAGGCTCAAGACAGGTGCAAATTTAATCTTAAGACAATTGTTTGCATGACGTAAGTAAAACTGTTGTATATTTAACGTCGGGCTTTTTTATCATTAATAACCGTCTGAGAGCGTAAGAGTTGCATAGGTCTCGCAGCACCCGAAGCTGTGGCGGTTATTTTTTATTAATATTAACCTAATATGCTTGCACAGTAAAATACTTTATCTTATATTTGCAGTTGGACAACTATGCCTTGAAAACTGAATTATAATATTTATAGGTTCGTAATAGACTGAAAATACCCTCGCAGTTTTCTGTAGTTGTCCAGACTAACAGTACTTTAGCGGGGGTATTTTTTTGTTTAATTGTCAACTATGGAGGATAAAAAATTTACCTATTTCTTACCTAAATGCCTTTACAATCAAGTAAGGGAAGAGTTCCCCATAGATACCTTATCTCAAAAGAACGATCGTAGAAGAGTTTTGAAACTACTTCACGTACTTACTAAAAAATCTCAGCAAAAGAATGGAAACCCAGACGGATTCGTTGAGATGGGTTCTAATTACATGCGTCTTATGCTCAATGGAAGTTATGGTTCTTTGATAAAAAGACTTAAGAAAAAGGGGATTATAGAAAATTTTTCAACTCCATCCTCAAAAGAGTCTTACATTGTAAGGGGAGCAATAAATCCTATTACAGATAAAATGAATGTCGTAGGTGTCTGCAAAAAAATCAGGATTTGCCAAAAAGTCTCCTTCTCTAATTCTATTAAAGATTCAGTAGAACAACAAGGTAAAGTAGACAAAGCTTCTGGGGGCCTCTATTTGTCGCCAACTTTTAAAGAATCGGGGCTGGTAGCGGTTGATTACCTATCCAAGCCCAAGTCAAAGTCAGATGAAAATATAGCTTTTGAGAAGGAGTTCAGAGGCATGGTGTCTAAAATAGATATTCCTTATGAAGCACTATTTGATAAAGTTTTCGAGCTGGTAAATAAGATAGACCTTGGCACTTATAAATTCAAAGATGATCTAAAAGAGTCAGACCTAATAAGGGTAAAGTGCCTTACTAGCGGTAAAAAGATACCGATGTTTGTATCCACAGCTAAAGGGCTTGCTGAATATAGACATGAGACAATATTCCAGGATGGTCTTGACTACTACATGGGAGGTAAAGAGCAGTTCTTAGAGGTGTTTAGACGTAATGCCTACTTCTCTTACATGAATTCCATTGAAAGAATTAAGAACGACGATATCAATGCAGGTCGAAACTCGGTAAACAGAAGGCTGGATACAAACTTCACTAATATGAAGTCAGAACTTTACAACGTTATAATGAAGCATAACAAGATGGTTACAATTGACCTTTGTAATTCTCAGTTCACCATTCTTGCGAATTACCTTTACAATGAAAAAGATTTCAGATCAGAAAGTTTTCTAAGTTTTAGAGAGCTTTGTGTCACGGGAAAACTATATGATGTTACGGCAGAAGAGTTAAATATAACAAGAGATGAAGCAAAAACATTATATTTTAGAATACTTTTTGATAAAGTGGGGTCAAACATATCTTATAAGGATAAATTGAGAGAGAGGTTCCCAGAGGTTGTAAATTACACAGATAGATTTAAAAAATCTAGGGGTTATAAGAAATTTTCCGTATTTTTACAGAATAAAGAATCATTTATGTTCATTGATAATTTGCACTCTACAATGAAATCAGAGTTTGATGTGTGCTTTACAAAACATGACTCCTTAACAGTGAGAGAAGAAAATATGGATAGGGCTTTGGAGATAATGAAAGATTATTTTAAAGAGGTAAAATTCTGTGCTCAGGTGCAGGTAACAAAATATAATGATGGGGTTTAAATTAAGGGATTACCAGTTGGACGGTGTTAAAGCTTGTCTAGAAGTATTAAGGTCTAAAAAGAAAAACTGTAAAGAACTAGTAGTAGCGCCAACGGGAGCGGGTAAATCTATCTATATAGCCGAAACGGTAAAACAGATAGGGGAACCAATACTTATCTTACAACCTTCAAAAGAACTTTTGTCTCAAAATTATCAGAAGTTCTTAAAAGTTGAGGGCAAAGCAAGCATATGTTGTGCATCCCTAAAAACTAGATCAAATAAGGGTAAGGACTACACTGAACTAGAAAGTGGAGAAGAAGTGGAGTGCAGAAAAGTGTCTAGAGTTACTTACGCCACTGTAGGAACCATAAAAAAATATAAAGCACAACTAAAGAAGTTAGGTGTTACCAAAGCCATTGTAGATGAAGCACACTTAAGCTCAAAAGCTGGGTCTCAGATGAGAAAACTTTTTAAAGAGGTAGGTATAACACACGTGGTAGGGGTAACAGCAACACCCGTATATTTAAACGGGGGGTTAAATGGTGCTTCCCTTAAAATGATGAACAGGACTAGAGGCAAACTATTTTCCGCAATAAGACATGTGACTCAGATAGATCATTTGGTTAAAAACTCTTTCTGGTCAAAACTAAAATATAGGGTAATAGATACTGATGAAAGCTTTTTGAAAGATAACAGTTCTGGATCGGATTTTACCGTACAAAGCCAAAAAGAATATTATGAGGGTAATAATTTAAAAGAGCACATAATAGAAGAGATAAAAAATCTTCAAAAAGAAGGGAGAAAATCTATACTTGTTTTCTTACCAACAATAGCCGAAGCAGAGGAGCTTTTTAGTGCTTTTCCAGATAGTGCGGTAGTACACAGTAAAGTGGAAAGCAAAACAAGAGACTATGTAGTCAAAGCTTTTAAAGAAGGCACCATACCCGTGGTATTTAACATAAATGTTTTAGCAATAGGTTTTGACCACCCAGAACTTGACGCAATTATAGCCGCCAGACCAACATCTTCAATAGCAATGTACTATCAACAGATAGGTAGGGGTATACGGATACATGAGAATAAAAAAGATTGTCAGATTACAGATTTTTCAGGTAATGTCAATAAATTTGGCAGAGTTGAAGAATTAACGTTTGAAAATCTGGATTATTATGGTTGGGGAATGTTTAATGGAAAAGGCCAATTGCTAACGGACTACCCCATAGCGGCAAAAATACGCCCCACAAAAAAGAGTTTAAAAGATAAATTTGATGAAAATAACAAGCCTGCACCAGAGATACAAACTATAAAAGAAAATCCAGAATTCACTTTTGGTAAGTTTAAAGGCAAAAAGTTTTGGGATATAGCAAAGAGTCCACAAGCTTCAGAACTCAAAAACTATTCAAGTTGGATATGGGACAAGTATTGTGACAACGAATGGAAATTTTTCGGTAAATCGGGCATATCTTTAAAAAATACCATGATGGAATATTTACAGGTGGAAGATAAACCTAAAGAAATCAAAGTAGAAAAGCCCATAAAACTGGATATGACAAAAGTCACAAAAAGTTGGGCAGACGCATTTTGAAAATTAAGAATAGATTAACTAAAATAATTATAGTTAATATATGAGTATCCCTATATTTGCAGCATGATAAATAAGATTAAATATTACTTTTGGAATTTTGTCATGAAAGAGATGCTGATGGCAGGAAGCATATTAGGATATAGGTATGCCAGATTAGAAAAGAAAAATGCCACCAAAAAAAGAGAAAGCAGAGAGAATAAAGCCATTTAAGCAAGACTCAACCTCAATATGGTTAGGTTTTAGGCACTATCAAGTAGTGAATGGTGAATTAATATTGGCAGCGGGAGGAAGTCCTTGTAAAGAGAGGTATGAGAAGGTAAAAAAGTATTTTAAAAAGAAAAGAAAACTATGAAATTCAAGCTGAACAAACAAGAAGAAAAAACGCGTTAAAATTTGTGCAAGCATGTGATTACGTATTAGATAAATCTGACAGCTATATCTACAGCTTTAAAATTACGGGAGTAGGTGTGAAATCGGAAATATTTTCTGAGGCCTTAGAGATAACAGACTATGAAAGCTGGTAAATTATGAAAAACGAGGAAATAAGCACTTTTGCTTTTAACACGGGCAAAGAGATAGAGAGAATAATAGATCAAGAGATGGGGGGTTTAAAAGTAAGAAATCAGAATCTAGAGGCTAAAGTATTACAGTACTATCATCTTTTACGAGAAAGAGATAACAATGAACTTATAGATAGGACACTCGCTTCTGAAGTAGAAGGAAAAATTACTTACAAATATAATCCCCAAATAGATAGAAAGATATCAACTGATTTTGCAAATTATTTTAGTATAACAATACAAAGAGAAGGGAAGCTATGAACCAAGAAAAAATTAAGTCTGAATTATATAAATTTTTAGGCAGAGTTAAACGTGGTGACATTGTTAGATACCCAATAGGATGGAATTTATCTGTCAAAAAAGTGTATGAAGATGGTGACGGTGATTTATATGTAAAAGAGTCTATAAATACCAAAGACGAATATAAAAGGTACTTGTTTAAAAGTATGAATGGATATAAATGGGACACAAGACTTTGTAAAGAACTTGGCTTTGGTATGGCTAAAAAAGATGAATTACAATATCTTGAAGATTAATTGTGCCTAACGAATTGTATATGATTTCGGTTGTTTTTCACAACTGAATTATATACGGTGTTATGTACTGGCACGGTAAATTTAGTACAAACTTGAATTGAAAATAAATAAAAGTTTTATGAAACATAAAGAATTAGTTGAAAGTGATTACGTGTTAACGCCTGAATGGTGTGCGAAGGATATAATGGAGCATTTTGCACCAACAGGAAAATTACTAGACCCTTGTAGAGGTTTAAATAAAGTATTTCATAACCAAATGCCTACGGATGCTGATTGGTGCGAAATACAGGAAGGGAATAATTTTTTTAGCTACAATAAAAACGTTGATTGGATAATAGGGAATCCACCATATAGTATATTTAATGATTGGATGGAGCATAGTTTTGCCATTACTGATAATATAGTTTACCTAGTGCCAACATTTAAAATATTTAACGCACTTGGATTGTGTAGAATGTATGGGCAAAACGGGTGGATAAAGCACATACGTTTTTATGATGTTGGTAGAGATATAGAATGGAGTAGAAGTAGACCAATAGTTGCAGTACACTTTCAGAAAAATTATTTTGGGGATACGAGTTGGAGTTCTTATGATAAAGATAAAAAACTTTTTAACCCAAAACTTTAATTGAAATACAAAATTAGTGCTTGTACATAACGTATGGTAATATGGTTAAGCGCTAGCGACCCGATAGGGTTAACTATATTACGTGTTGTAAGTAGTACGGAATTAATAACTAAAATATAAATATATGCACAATTTTAAATTAGGTGATAAGGTTTACCATAAAGCAGATGCAGCCCCTTTTGAAGTGGTTGGGGTTAGAAAGACAACAGTAGAAATCCAAGGCGATTGGAGTGGTGGAACTCATAATGTTAATCAAAAAGGGTGGGTAAACCATACCGAGATTAAACCCTATGACAAAGCCAAAGTAAAATACTACATAGATGGTAAACCGTTTATGAATGGATTAGCACTAACGTAGTATTACTTACAACGGTTTGGCTAAGATTAGTAGCCTAAGAAATGAACTAATCATTTAAACATAAACCACCATTGGCTATTAATTTTAGCCTTTGTTATAAACTTTTAAATTATGAGATACAGAGGAATTACAAAAGAACAACTTATTGAAAAAAGAGAAACTTTGATAAAGGAATACATAGGCGTGTTTAATAAGCCACAGAGTTATTTTAAAGAACTTGAAGAAATGGAACAAGAGTTAATGAAACGAGAAGGAATAATTTAATTGTTTTATAACGTTTTGGGCTATGATTTCGTGCCTATATAAAACGGAACTTTGAATTAAACACTAACTTAATAAGGGATGAATTATAGCCCTTGTTATTAACTTTTTAAAAATTTATTATGAGTGATTTAATTATAAATATACGATTGCTTTACTGGCACTTACAAGTAAGTAAAAGCTTTAAAAGCGTAACCTTCTCTAAAAATAAAAACATAAGCACTTTAAAAGGCATTAAAAAAGTGCAAGTGTTTAAATTTTTTAATTGTTTATAACGCTTAGTGTAAAATGGCGTTTTAATGTATTTTAAACATTGTTATTAACTTTTAAATACGGAATATGAAACACGAACTTAAAATATTACCACAGTACTTTGAAGAGGTGTGGAACGAAAACAAAACCTTTGAATTAAGAGAGGATGACAGAGATTACAAAACAGGTGATACTCTTAGATTGCTTGAATTTGATTACGGAACTTATACAGGTAGAGAGTGCAACAGAACAATATTATACATACTTAGAGATGCTGACCAATACGGACTGAAAGAAGGTTTTGTGATACTAGCAATGAAGTAGTATTTAATTGTTTATAACGGAATTGTATAAGAACAGAAAATTATGGCAAAAAGAATAGAAATATCATTAACAGAACGACAACTATTAGCGATTATGGACGTAACTGATACTGTATCTGGAATGATG
>JGI1221J13441_10000229_pt1 | contig 26924 bp, 31 predicted proteins | sample LakVidmifraction_4_FD_13441 | JGI IMG/M metagenome (IMG submission 13441) | reverse complement strand
TCCAGTCAATTTTTGTGCTGTGATAGTGATGTACATTTGCTATTGATTTTATTCTGACTCTAATTCGCTGTTCATTTTTTCTCGATAAGAAGGTTGCGCCTGCTTCTCCAATTCTTTTTTCTCAAGAATTAAAGTATTGTGTTTCTCCGGTGTTTGTTCAAAAAGGGATTGCATCATGGCAACTGTTGGTTTTGTTTGGTTCTTTTCGATATCTTTCACAATGGCAATTACACCATTAATTCTTTTCTTAATTAAGTTCTCCAGTGTTTGCATCTGCGGGCCAATGGATTCGTTTGGTGATACTCCATTTTTCTCAAAAAAATCCAGCATCAATTGAAGCGTCATCGATTGGGATTGAGACATTTTTTTGCAAAAGCGTCTAAATTTTTTGGCTACTGATGCTTTTATTTTTAAGCTCTCAAATCGCTCTTTTTCATATCCTTTATCCATTTTTTCGTAAAAAATTTGCCTGTTTTTGGGGGCTGCCTACGTTTTTTCGTAAAAAAACAGCTTAAATTTATTCCATCAAAATTAAATATATATCATAAATAATTGTATTTCAATTATTTATGAATGAAACAAGGCTCAAAACATCGCGCCAGCGTGTTATCCTCTTGCTATTCCTTTTCGTTCGCCAAAGCGAACAAAAATTTCAAACAACCGACCAGGTCAGTTGCCATTTTTTGGAATTAAAATTCCACAATGATTATTTTTTTATGAGTATCCTTATTTGTAAAAATTAAATAATTTAAAATAATGATACTTAAAAAACAAACTGAAATCAGCTTTATAAATGTATCATTTTTATATTCGAAATTGAAATGAGGCTTGTTTCCAAATGCAATGATTTGTAGCCATTAAAAATGATTTTCAAAATTGTTGTGATGCAAAACGTCAATTTTCTTATAGTGGCCTTTCAATGGTTGCGGTTTTGAATTACTATGAAAAAAGACCTTTTTTAAAAGGTCTTTACTATTATTTAATTTGTCAGTTTAAGAATGAAATCCACTTGTAGGTTAAATATTAAAAACATACTTGTAGTTGTACAAATTTCGTGTGGCTTCTTCCTCCAGCATTGTATTATAATTTATATAATGCTTCTTTGCATAACTTCGAATAGCACCTCCAAATTGTTTCTCAACATCTTTTTTAGAATTTTGAAACAAGCGTTCTTTGGTTTCTTCATTTAGGTCGTTATAGTTAATATAGATCATCATTTGAAATTTTAGATTAGATTATAATATACCATTGTCGGAAAAACTATAGAAACTACCATCGGGAGTAATGATTAAATGATCTAACACTTTCACATCAAAAAAGGCTGCTGCTTCCTTTATATTATTTGTGATTTGTTTATCGGCTTCACTTGGTTTTAATTTCCCGCTAGGATGATTGTGCGCTAAAATAATACCCACTGACAACGATTTTAAAATGATGGCGAATAATATTCGAATATCAACTACCGTTCCTGTAATCCCCCCTGTGGATAATTGAAAAACTCCTTTTGTTTTATTGGAATTGTTCAATAGCAATACTTTAAAGGATTCGTTTAGTCCTATAGTATCTGTGTTCCAATGTTCAAAAAGTAATTTTGCTGCATCTGATGAACTATTGATAGCTTCAGATTTTAGTGTCTTGATTTTTTCCTTGTAACTAATTTTTATTTCGTTAACTTTAGCTTCCATTTTTATTTTCTTTTAAAGATTTATACTGTAAAGAGGGTGTAACTTTCTACAGTGTCACCCTCTTAAATTTTACCGCTGTTATTCAGCGTTTCCGTTGTCCTTGGTTCCAAGTAACAGGATTTCATCGGCTACCACTTCGGTAACGTATCGTTTCTCCCCTGCTTCGGTTTCATAGGAACGGGAGGTCAATTTGCCCTCTATGGCAACTTCCTTGCCCTTGCCCACGTATTTCTCAACGATTTCGGCAATCTTACCCCAAGCAACAATATTGTGCCATTGGGTGTTCTGCACTTTTTCGCCATCTGAATTTTTATAAAACTCATTGGTTGCAAGTGAAAAGTTTGCGACTTTCTTGCCGCTCTCTAGGGTCTTGGTTTCGGGGGCATTCCCCACGTTTCCAATCAACTGTACTTTGTTTTTTAAAGTGCTCATAATAAAATATTTAAGAATTAATTAAAATTGCTATCTGAACTATTCAGACAGTTTATTGTTATATTTTTTTGAAGGGATTTACTTATTATATCTTGAGCGTTTTCCTTTTTTGTTTTTTTTGGTGCCGCTTCCTTTTTGATTTTTTTGTAAGATTTCATAAGATTCATTTTAGATTTACTTCCCATAGCGCCCTCGCTGTTACCTTTTTTTGTTGCTGATACATTTTCAATATTTGGAATTGATAAGGACTTATAAAAGGGAGGTACGACCGGTTATGCAGTCCGTTCAACTTCCAAATATTGGTATTTTGCTGGCAAAAAAAGGTTACGGGCAGTGAGGGTGCGGGAGTGAGTCTAAAGGCTTATGTGAAGTACCAAAACATAGGAAGTGGCACCAAATCATTAAATGGAATTCCGATTTAGCGGACGCTATTCACTATTTTGGCTCGGGAATGAAGTGTTCCTTCCCAGCGCAGCGGGAAGGGTTAACGGAATGGAAAGTCGAAATTGGGGATTGTGTCCAAGACCTTTGTAGGGAAGCTCTTTTCCCGGAATGGAGCTTTTCGCGAAATGGAGCGGCAATGTGCTGACCGGGTTATGAAAGAGATTGCTCTTGTTTAGCAGGATTTAAAGCGGACTGGACTTTAAAGATGTAGATGGGAATGGAGTTTGGCCGCTTCCCGACTTTTCTCGGGAATGGGCGTGCAAGTGGAATGGGAATCGGAAACTTTGGAGTCGTGTCCAAGACTTTTGTAATGAAGCGCTTTTCCCGTAATGGAGCTTTTTTTGCGGAATGCAGGGGAATGGGCTGAATGCGTTATTAAAAGAGATTGCTCTTGTTTAGCAGGATTTAAAGCGGACTTGACTTTGAAGTTGTAGATTGAAATGGAGTTTGACCGCTTCCCGACTTTTTCGGGAACAAGTGGACAAGTGCAATGGAAATCGGAAGCTTTGGAGTAGTGTCCAAGACTTTTATAATGAAGCGCTCTTCCCGAAATGAGCTTTTCGCGGAATGAAGGGGAATGGGCTGAGTGGGTTGTGAAAACAGAATAATACTTTTGTTAAGTGCGATGTAAAGCGGGCTCGACTTTAAAGGTGTAGATTGGGAATGAAGTGTTACTGCCTTCTTCTGGCAGGGTTATCACAATGGAAATCGGAAACTTTGAAGTTGTGTCCAAGACTTTTGAAATGAAGCGCTTTTCCTGAAATGAAGCTTTTGCGGAATGTAGGGGAATGTGCTAAGTGGGTGTTAAAATGGACGAAACGAGCGACGGATCTCTTTATAAGATTCAAGAATCAGGGAAAATAAGATTGATCATATCAGACACCTTGACATATTTAGCTTGGTTACGAACGGAGCTTACCATCGTTTTTTTAAATATCCACTCCACTGGGGATATGTGTTTAGCTGTTGCCCCAGATTATAAACATCTCCGAAAACAACTGTAAAAAATACTACTATCAATAGCGTTAAAATAATGACAGTAAGGCTAATGAGTGATTTTTTTTTACGTTTTTCTGTATTGCCTGTTTTTTATAAACGGAAGTCTTATTTATCCAGAGATGTTGTTAGCGTTAATAAAAATACTGATTCTTTTATTGCCTTTACACTATGGTCTAATCCTTCATGTAAAGCGATCATATTGCCCTGTCTTAATATCAATGATTCGTTGTCTGTGCTGAAATTTATTTCCCCTTCAAGTACCTGCACACTTATAATGCCATCGGCAGTATGTTTTTTCATGATAGCTTCTTTATGCAAGGCAATCAATAAAATGCGTAATCCATTTGTTTTAAAAACAGTAATGGCATTACGATCGCTGGTTTGCCATGTGACCTCCGCTTTTAACTGCTTTATAAATTCAGGAATATTTATGCTTACCAATGGGGCATCCATAGGCCGCCCTCCTTCGGGCCTTAGATTTGTGGGGTCATTATATTTTCTTTCCATGACTATGTATTTTAATTTAAATATTTATTTACTCAATTTTAAAAGTGCTTTCCCCTTATGTATTGCAATATGGTCGGTCCTGGCACTTGTTTAGTTTATTACGGATTCTCTTTAGTGGCGTATTGTATGTAGCCTTATAATCAAAATGAGCGGCATGTATTTTTATGAACACCCTTCACTTTGTTTCTCTCTCTCTCTCTCTCTCTCTCCCTACCTTTATTAATAACCTGAAAATTCTTCTGTACGAATATTATCATCATCTATACCAGCTTCATTAAGAGTTTTCCGGATAGAAGTTACCATTGATGCGGGACCAGAGATATAGTAGATTGGCAGCGAGACATTACCAATGTATTTTCGCAACATCTCTTTGGTGAAAAATCCTGTTTCGCCTTCCCAGCCTTTAGAACTATCTACATCAGTCATTGATGGAACTAACTTAAAGTTAGCATTTGCTTTTTGTGCTTCTGTCAACTCATCCAGATAAGCGGCATCTTTAGGTATTTTATTAGCATAAAAAAGAAAAATTTTGTGTGCTGTTTTATCGTGTGTCGCTTGTAAAATAATACTTCTCATGGGAGTAATACCAATGCCACCGCAGAGTAAAACAGCAGGAATTTTAGTGTTATTCTGAAGAGTGAAAGACCCATATGCTCCATCAAAAATTACTTCTGTGCCTATCGCCATTTTTCTCATGTTGCGTTTGAAAGCAGTATCGCGCATTCTTGTAGTAAATACGATATCTTCTTCATAAGGCGCACCCAGAGAAAAACCTCTAGTATCGCCTTCGGCATCTGTTTCCGATGGTTCAATCAATGTGTAATCAGCAAATTGACCTGGCTTAAATATAAAGCCTTCCGGTTTATCGAAATGAAATGCCATCGTTTCGGATGCTACTTCTTTTTTGCTTTTGAGTTTGATATTAACTTTTGACATAATAATGAATTTTAGTTTGTTTAAACATTTACAAAATCGTTTGATTCTTTGTTAGAAAGGATTTATGTTCAACAGTAAATCCGTATTCCTGCCTAATGAGATGTTTTCATGGCCATGGTCAACCCTTTCCTAACTTAAATGAGACCGGAGCATCCATGCCGTTTTTTCATGGTATTCCATCAATCCAGTGATGTAGTCGCTGACACCTTCTGTCTTTAACTTATCTACGATAGGTTTTATATTTTCCCTTAAAAACACAATAATACTTTCGTGGTCTTCCAATAATTCCGTAAAAAAAGTTTGGCTATCGTTCTTTTTGGGAACTTTTTCGGAAAGATGGGTAAGTTCAAGATACTTATTAAGTTGTGCCGGTACATAATGCCCTATGGCACGTATCTTTTCGGCCACGGTATCAACAATTTCCTGTTGTTGATTATAGAGTGTTTCCAGATACACGTGTACGGCATGAAAATCTGGTCCTTCAATATTCCAATGTGCATTGAGTGTTTTGGAATACAACACAAATTCATCCGCCAGTATTTTTGATAACTGGTCAGCAATTACTTGTCTGTTTTTATCGGAAATTCCGATGTTTGTTGTTTTCATTTTATCTAAGTTTTAAGTTATTATTCTTTTAAAGTGTTTTGTTTACACCACTATGAAATCAAAACTTTCGCTCTTTTTATTAGATTTTTCACATTTTTTCTCCATATGGATTTTTGTCCTATTTAATCATACTTTTCCATTCAATTCATTATTCTAGTTTCGTTTTTTTATTCAGGTTCTTAGACAACCGGATTTTATTGGAAATCTGACCAAATAGAAGAACGCAGACAAGCACTAAAAAAACAATAGATCATTTATTGTTTTTTACTTCCTTTTCTACATACATTCTCAACAACCTTTGCAATCTTGTCAATTGTATTGTCATCAGTTAGTCCATGGCGTTTTTTGAGCCACTCCAGGTCATTACATGAGACATAAACTTGACCATTTTCATCTTCCCATGCCAGCGCCTTTATTGGCAGGTCAATAGCTGAAAGTTGTTGATCCTGCATCAATAAGGTTCCAATCTCTGGATTCCCAAAGAGGATAAGTTCGGTGGGGCGTAACTCTAAGCCCTTTCTCTGAGCCTCTTTGGCATGGTCAATACGGGAAAAAAGATGCCAGCCCTCTTCTTCGATTTGTCCAGTCATTTGATTCACAGATTCTGTGACAGAAAAATCGCTTTTTATTGTCTTTAGACTATTCATATCAGATAAGTTTTTATTTAAATATTTATTTACTCAATTTGGTAAGTACTTTTCCTTTATGTACTGCAATATGGTCGGTCTTTTCTGTTTTTATGGTATATTTAGGGTCTCGAGAAATTACTTAGGATTATTATTTGTTGTCATTTATCCGAGATTCACATTAAACATATATCCAATTAAAGCTGTCGATCCCATTGAAACCGTTTCCCCAAAAATAATTCTTAAAACTGCTCTTCCTATACTTGAACTGCCTGTTTTGGCTGTTAAGCCGCCTAAAATAATTAGGAATATAATGGCAAAACCATATAAATAATATTCCATCTTGAGAAGATGTAAAAATAAACTACAAAATTACAATAAGAGGAAGCATACCGCCCACAGTGAACGAAGCTCCTGAAGCTAACGCTGCTTGAATTCGTTTCGCTTGACAAATTTCATTAATTCCTCCAAAGTCAGAAATAAAGTTCGAGGCAAACGATTATTAGAAAAATTCAATATATTTCATAAGAAAGGATATAGAGCTTCGCATATCGTTTTTATCCGGGTTTCATAATGACCATTTTTAGGTTTATGTAAGAACGGATTGGAATCGATTTATGCCGAATTTAAACTGGAGGCTCAGTTATTCCTAAAAAAACAGCATTTTAATTTTTTCCCTTTCGTATGGTCTCTTCTATGGAAGGTAAAATTATATTTCCTTACTCCTCCTCCGATGAATTAAATTTTTTAACCCTATCCTTCCCCTCTTCCAATTCTATGCAATTCGGGCACACGTGAACGACACCGTCCTTAATTTGATACCCATCAATATGTTCTTTTACGAAACCTTGCACAAGCATATATGAATCCTTATGGTTATTGACGTCAACTTGTTTATCCTTGTATAGCTGCCGTATTTTGCCGTCATATTCTTGGTAACCCCAGCATAAGGAACAAACTCCTTTCGGAGATTCATTGACAGTTTCCTGTTCGGGCTTCTTGAAAAACTCCACTATTCTTTTAATCATATCCATAATACTTGAAATTTTTTCCTTCTCTTTTAATTTATTGGTTTATCTAAAAGAATGTAAGACAAACAAGGGAATTCTCGTTGTGCAATGGTAAAATTCTATTGTAGTCCGCGGGGGACATATCTTTGTTAAATATATTCTTTTGAAGTGCTCCAAAAAAATTTCCAATGCTGGATTGCCTCCTTTTTTCTGTACAGTAATTATAAGTTAAGCTTTTAAAAAATCATTCTGATTTTTACTCAGCAAGCAATTTTATCTTATTATCCAATGGCATAATGTGTACAGCTTCGGTATCTTCTATTATTTCTAGGTAATGTTCTATGCCTCCTGGGATTATTTTTGTTTCTCCTACTTTTAGAGTGTATTCTTTGTCTTTTATTTTTAAAACAGCTTTCCCTTTTAGAATTACGAGGACAGATTCTTCCACAGATAGATGTTTTGGACCGATCGTATTGGCCTCTGCTATCATTTTGAGGTTTTTGAAAATCTTTCCTTTGCTTAAAAGTTGGGTTTTTGGATTCCTTTTGACTTTCATATCTGTTTAACTTACCAGATTATATAATTATTTCTTAAAACAACAGATAACCTTGATTTAACTGCTTAGCTTATTGTTGATTCAGTTAAAGATACACAAATTTATCCTGAGAATAAATATATGTCGAGCATGAAATCGTAAAAATTGTGGATGCTAAAAATATTGAAGAAGTAAACTTGGGAAAAAATAGCTCGCAAATTCGGGAGGCCGAGAAAGTAGGGATGAAATCAGTTCCCGTACTTGAGCATTCCCAAATATCCCGATATTTTCGTAATGCTGGAATCGGCCCAACCATCTAGAGAACAAAAAAGGAAATTCGTTGTCGGTACTGGCTTCCGTCGCCACGCAACAGGGCGAGTTTCTGGACAAATTGCTTTCCAAGGAACCGGTAGGAAAAACAACCCGTACCCGATTTGTTTAAGGCGACAAGGGAAGGATGGCGACCATAGAGCGCACAGAGGCGACTATTATCATCAAGGGATTGAAATTCAGCGGATTTTTTGCAAGGTATCTTTTGTCGTTTATCCACATCCTTTCCCTGATCGGATTCCGGAACCGGATCCACGTCCTTATTGAATGGATGTGGAATTTCTTCACCTTTAAACGAGGAGTTAGGCTTACAACTGACCGTTCGGGGTGTGAGAACTGTAGTACCTATGAAATACCAAAAAAAAAGATAAGTTGAATTTTGGGTTTGAAGAAATTCCAGGAATTATAAAAGCTCAATATAAGTTTATTTTGTTGGTACTATTTTGAAATGAAAGGAGAATATATATTCGCAATTCTTGAAAACAAGTATGAATCGGCAAAAAAGCAAAAGCTCTACTGTAATAGGAGAGAAACGGAAAAAATACTAAACAAAATCATACCAAAGACTATTTTCATGATATTCTTCAATTTGTACCACCGTATTTTTAGAGTGAAAGGAATTGACCAATACAGAGACGTCATGTTTTAAAATTTCCAAACAATTTGCCGTCAGATCTTTTCTAAAGCCTTTTTCTTCCATTTCGAGTACGAAATTCATGGAGATGATTCTCGAGAAAATTTTTCCCAAATCGATTAATTTCCTTTGCTTTGAACCCGGAATAAAGGAAAATCCGACCTCGTTTTTAAAGTGAGAATGCGATCTATCGGTAAGACTGAAATCTTTGAGAAAATTATAGATGTCAAATTCGTTTTTACGCTTCATAAGCTTACCTATTATTTCAGCAATCTGTGTATAAAGCATTTCATTGGAGCCCTCGAATATTTGAAAGGCCCTACTGTCCATAATTCCCCTGCCCGCAATGTTGTCCATCCTGAAACCTTTGGAGCCGTATAACTGTGTTGCTATTTGTGACACTTTCTGCATAAGGTCGGTCACAAAGGCCTTCATCGTATTCGCTTCTACTCCGGCATCCGAAAGATCGTTATCTATACCGCTATGTTTACTACTTCTAAAGCACATCGCCGAGGCTACCGTAAAAGCGCACTGAACCCTTGAAATTTGATATTGGACCTGATCCAGTTCAATCAATTTTTTGCCGCCAACGATTCTCTCATTGCACTGTTTTATACATTCGTCCAGCATTCTTTTTATAAAGCCAAGTGCCATTCCAGGAAATTGCATTCTGCTTCTGTGCAATATATCCAGCATCATTTTAACCCCGGACGTATCGGGCTCCAGTTTAAATTGGGACGGCACCCGAATATCTACCCTGTTTTTTCCATAGGGGATCATATAGAGCCCAAGATTGTCATAATACTCCTCCACAACGATTTGCTGGTTTGGCTGGGTAACATCGCAAATAAAAAAATCAATATCCCTGTTCAGATTTCCTTTACTGTTCCTTTCGCGTGAGGCGATAAGCCAATAATCGGCCATTCCCGTTAAACCTTGCCAGTGCTTTGTTCCTTTGACTATATAGCTGTCGCCGATCTTTTGATTATAAGTCTCCATGCCCAGCGCATTGCTGCCAAAATCCGGCTCGGTAATCATTAGACCGCCCATATTTTGTTTTTCCAGAAATCGCTTGAAGATGTCGCTCTTTACGTTCGCATTGGCATATTTTGCAATCGGCTCTAAAAAAAGGGCTATGTTTATTCCGAACGTCAGGGACAGGGCAAGGGATTCATACGAAGCCGCCGATAAGATTGCTAAGCACTCCTTTACCTTCAATCCCCGACCCCCATAATTTTCGGGGATAGCTACGGATAAGGGCGATTTGGCCATAATATCCCTTAAAGCGACTGGAGGTATACCCCGTTCTTTAGTAAATTGGTCTATGTCGTACCTTTCGTGAAAAACGCTCTTTAGAACATTTTTAAAGTCTTTAATGTACGCTAAGAAGTTTTTATCCATCCTGCTTTATTTTGATATCCAAAATTACCTAAAATCCCAGATTCATTAGAGATATCCAGGTTTATTTTACATCTATCCTAAAGATAGAATTAATTTTTTTATTGAAATCTAAGTTACGAATTAATTCTATAACGGACAATTTTATCCTCTATTCAAATTTCATTATTTTTTCAAACATCCGTTGTATTATCAATCGCTATAATCTCTATCGCATTAAACATGTGTAATATAAACCAAACCTGATTTTAGATCTTCGACCAGGCTGCTGACAATAGTTTCTTCAAAGGATTTGAGCGCGCTCGTCCCCGTATATCGTTCGTTCATGGAGCATAGTTGTTTATCCGTACATTCATGCAAGCCTAAAATACATTCTTTGAAAACCGACAATCTGTCTATTGTATTCTCAATATTGATCATTGGAAAATTTAATTGATGTTTGTCACAATAAAACCTACCGACCGGCCTTTGAGCGATCTGATAATCCGATACTTTTTCACTGTTTGTAACACCTTTCCCGTAAAAGTTTTCGGTGCATCAATCTCTTTGGGAATTATTTTAACGCTCAGCTTTACATTTTCATAGGCTTTGGAAGTGATATATAAATAACTGTACAAAAGGCATATTTACAGGATTTGAATATCATAGCATTAATTCTTCGACAAATATATAAAACTCTATTTGAGACAATATTATCCTGAATAGGATGTAAGCTATTATTTTACATCAGACCTTGACAAAAATAAAAACTTCTGTTTAATTTGACTCCGTGGTTCGAAACCTTGGTTCTCAGGAAGCAGTGTTTTTAAACATCCTCTAATTGCAGATCTGGTATTCCGGACTATGGGCAGTACTATAAAAGTTTCTTTTACGTTTAAGGACGACTGTTATTAAAAAAATTATTTTTTTAATTTTTTATCGGTTGTCCTATAAAATGACCTATTATATGGACAATCACTTGTCTCTTCATGCCATTTTCTCAATCGCCCTATTTTAGAAATCGGTTGCCAAGTGCGAACGTGTAATAAAAGATGATAAATGGCTAAATCAGCTTATCAACGGTCGCAAAGGAGATTGCCTCATATTATTTATACCAACCTTGAAGGTTGGTATAAATATGTGACCGATAAAAGCGTTGTACTGGTCATAGACCGTTTCGGGGAATCTGTATCTGGGGAAGAAGTAATGCAGGAATGCGGCTTTACGGTAGAAAGTGTGGTAAAAAGTGACAAAACCCTGCTTGCAGAAAAATCGAAAACTTAGAATCTACTGCCATTTTTCAATTTTCCTTCGATATAGATTAATCCTTGTATAAAAGGAACGTGACCAAAATATAGGAGATGGTTTTTTAAATAGAAATAAATTTTGTAATTTTAAGAATATATCTGTCTTAAATATAATATATCATAGTCTTTTGTAATATAAATAATGTGATATAAAGTTATTTACGACAAATTGTAGTAAGATAATGTCTATATATTAATTTTGCGCAGATTTATTCAAAACCAACGTCGGATACTCACACGAAATAAAACACAGAGCCATAATGAATAATTCCAAAGAAAAAATAATCGTACCGACTATGGCCCAATACGCTGCCCAAGGCAAAAGACCAGAAATTCTTTTTTGGGTCGGTTGTGCCGGAAGTTTTGACGACAGGGCAAAGAAGATTACCAAGGCCTTCGTACGCCTACTCATTCAAGCGGATATAGATTTTGCCGTTCTCGGGACTGAAGAAAGCTGTACCGGTGATCCCGCAAAAAGGGCTGGCAATGAATATGTCTTCCAAATGCAGGCAATGACAAATATCAAAACGCTCAATGGATATGGGGTTACTAAAATCGTTACCGCCTGCCCCCATGGTTTTAATACGCTTAAAAATGAATATCCCGAACTTGGGGGGCATTTTGAAGTAATACACCACACCCAATTGCTCCGTTCCCTGATAGAGGAAGGCCGTTTAAAGATAGATGCTGGGAAATTTAAGGGGAAGCGCATTACATACCATGACCCCTGTTATTTAGGACGGGGGAACGGAGAGTACGACGCTCCCCGCAATTTGCTAAAAAAACTCGAGGTTGAACTGGTCGAAATGAAGCGGAGCAAAACAAGAGGATTTTGCTGCGGTGCAGGTGGTGCCCAATTCTTTAAGGAATCTGAATCTGGGAACAAAGAAATAAATGTAGACCGTGCCGAGGAGGCTATTGGAATCCGGCCCGAGATTATAGCCTCTGGATGTCCGTACTGTACCAATATGCTTACGGATGGTATCAAGGCAAAGAACAAGGAAGATGATGTACAGGTGATGGACATTGCTGAAATGATCGCGAGCGCAGCCGATCTTTAAAACAAATTCGTGATTTTAATGAACATTGCATAGATCGGTTTTTAGGAATATCAAGATATTCGTTTGCCATTATTACAATGAAAATCCATTGGAAAAATAAAATAAATGACATGAAATTCACTTTAAAAATCTGGCGACAGAAGGATGCGGTTTCCAAAGGAGGACTTAAAACCTATCATGTGGAAGGTATCGATAGGGATATGTCCCTTCTCGAAATGCTGGATGTTCTCAATGCAGGACTTATAGAACAAAGACGAGGAACCGGTAGTGTTCGACCACGACTGCCGTGAAGGCTTTTGCGGGACCTGTTCGTTACAAATCAACGGGCGATCCCATGGCCCAGAACGGCTAACGACCACTTGTCAATTGCACATGCGTAAATTCAAGGATGGCGATACCATTATTATTGAACCTTTTAGGGCCAATGCCTTTCCGGTCATCAAGGATCTTGTAATCGACCGTAGTTCATTCGACAGAATCTAACAGGCTGGAGGTTATGTTTCGGTGAACACATCGGGAAATACGATAGATGCCAATAACATTCCGATAAACCATGATGATGCAGAAACAGCCTTTAGTAACGCAACTTGTATCGGTTGTGGCGCCTGTGTGGCCGCCTGCATAAACGCTAGTGCAGTACTGTTCGTTTCTGCCAAGATAAGTCAATTAATTCTATTGCCTCAAGGCAAGATCGAAGCTACGGAAAGAGCCATAAAAATTGTGGAACAAATGGATGCAGAAGGTTTTGGAAGTTGTTCCAGCACAGGGGCATGTGAAGTCGAATACCCAAAGGGAATTACCTTGGTAAGTATCGCCAGAATGAACCGAGAATATTTAAAAGCGAAGCTGAAGGGCTAGAATATGACAGCTTCGAATGAATTTTTACTTATTCAAAGATGATATCCATTTAGGGAAAAATTAATCCGGATTTTAATCTACTGGAATTAGATAAGAGATTATAGTAGCAAAGCTTCAGTCAAAAACATAAGGCTGATAAATCTCGAGAAATCGGGAAAAAATAAATTAATAATAAATATTATGGACAAAGACCCGTTTAAAGTCAAGAAAAAACTATCGCTGTTAGGAAAAGATTTTGGTTATTACAGTCTTTCCGTGCTCGAAGAACAAGGCCACGAAATAAGTAAACTTCCGTTTTCCATTCGTATCCTATTAGAAAATGCGTTGCGGAATTATGACGGTTTTGCAGTGACTAAGGAAAACATCGAGACTTTGCTCCATTGGCAGCCCGAGGCATCAGACAAGGACATTCCTTTTAAGCCAGCACGTGTGTTGATGCAGGATTTTACCGGCGTCCCGGCCGTAGTGGACATTGCCGCGTTCCGCGCAGAAGTGGCCCGAAAGGGAAAAGACCCCGAGACCATAAATCCGCTGGTTCCAGTTGACCTGGTCATCGACCATTCCGTACAGGTCGATTATTTTGGAACAGCCTATTCCTATGACCGCAATATGGATGAGGAATTCAAGCGCAACATTGAGCGCTACCAGTTCCTAAAATGGGCGCAACGATCTTTTGATAATTTTCGGGTGGTACCACCGGGAATGGGTATTTGCCATCAGATAAATCTAGAATACTTCTCCAAAGGAGTTATCGAGCGAAATGATGAACTATTCCCCGATACCCTGGTAGGCACCGATAGCCATACGCCCATGGTAAACGGTATTGGTGTAGTGGCATGGGGAGTTGGTGGTATCGAAGCCGAAGCGGCCATTCTGGGGCAACCGCTCTATTTTATAATGCCTGAGGTTGTAGGGCTTAAACTTACGGGGAAACTTCCTTTGGGTTCCACCGCTACCGATCTGGTGCTTACCATTGCCAATCTATTACGTAAACAAGGAGTAGTTGGAAAATTCGTAGAAGTATTCGGCCCGGGCTGTAGCCATCTTTCGGTACCAGACAGAGCTACGATTGGCAATATGTCGCCTGAATTTGGATGTACAATCACCTATTTCCCCATAGATGATAAAACGCTGGAATATATGCAACTGAGCAATCGTTCCAAAGAACAGATTGACTTGGTAGAAACCTATTGCAAGACCAATATGCTATGGCGAGAAAATGAAGAAAAAATTCAATATACTACGGTTGTAGAAGTAAATTTATCGATTATTGAACCCACAGTGGCTGGTCCCAAGCGTCCCCAAGACAAAATATTGCTTCGGGAGTTCAAACCCAAATTCGTTGAGCTATTGAAAGAATCCTTTGGACGAGAATATATTGAACAAAATAAGCGTGAATCAATGCTCTCCATCTCAGAATTTATAGATGAAGGAGGAGACCAATCGACACATAAGCTACCAAAGCCTTCCCATACCGGCACTATCGAAACAATGGAAAAAGACGGACTAAAAACGATTTGGATAGATCGGGGTGTCGATAAGTTTAAGCTCTCGGACGGTGCGGTGGCAATAGCCGCGATTACTTCCTGTACCAATACCTCTAACCCGTTTGTGATGATAGGAGCCGGACTGGTTGCGAGAAAAGCCCGTGAGCATGGCATAGATGTAAAGCCTTGGGTGAAGACCTCCCTTGCCCCGGGCTCCAAGGTCGTTACGGATTATCTGGAAAAAGCGGACCTTTTAAAGGATCTGGAGGCACTGAAGTTTCATTTGGTAGGTTACGGTTGTACCTCCTGTATAGGGAATTCGGGTCCCTTACCCCCTGCCATCGCGAAGGCTGTGGATGAGTACGATCTCGTTGTAGCCTCTGTACTCTCTGGGAACCGCAATTTTGAGGCCAGAGTCCATCCGCAGGTAAAAATGAATTTTTTGATGTCGCCCATGTTGGTGGTTGCTTATGCGATTGCAGGACGGGTAGATATCGACCTTATCAATGACCCCATTAGCTTCGATAGAAACCTTCAGCCCGTTTATCTCAAGGACATTTGGCCTACAGACGACGAGATCAATGAGATTTTGGGAAGCGTTCTTTCTGCCAAGGACTTTAAAAAGAACTACGACGAAATATTCGAGGGCAATGAGATATGGCGAGACCTTCAAGTTCCAGAAGGAAAATTGTATCATTGGGACGAAAATTCCACGTATATCAAGGAAATACCGTTTTTCAGGGATATTTCGGCTGTCCCACCCGATTTGGCAAATATACAGAATGCCCGGGCCTTATTGGTCCTAGGCGATAGTATAACCACCGACCACATATCTCCAGCAGGATCTTTCAATGAGCATTCCTCGGCTGGAAAGTATTTGATCCAGCAAGGTGTAAAAAAAGAAAACTTCAATTCCTATGGAAGCCGTCGAGGCAACGATGAAGTTATGGTTCGCGGCACTTTTGCCAATGTGCGCATCAAGAACAAACTTGCCGATAAAGAAGGAGGATATACCCGCTTTTTGCCTACTGGAGAGGAAATGACCGTTTATGAGGCTGCCGAAAAATACAAACAGGAAAATACGCCGCTAGTTGTTCTTGCTGGAAAGGAATACGGAAGTGGATCGTCCCGGGATTGGGCAGCCAAGGGCACATTTCTCTTGGGGATCAAATGTGTGCTTGCCGAAAGCTATGAGCGTATTCACCGCAGTAATTTAGTGGGCCTTGGGGTACTACCCCTCCAGTATAAGGAAGGAGACAATGCTGAAAAATTAGGGATCGACGGAAAGGAAATGTTTACGATAACCGGTATTTCCGAGGACATAAAACCATTAAAGGAAGTACAGGTCATCGCTGAGAACGATAAGGGTGAGAAAATAGAATTCGGAGCCATTGCCCGCCTCGATTCCCTGATCGAAATAGAATATTATCGCAACGGGGGCATACTGCAGTACGTGTTGCGGCAATTTTTAGAAAAATAGGATTAAGACTTAAAAAACAGCGATTATGGAAAATGAAACACTTTATCTCAAAACGACTAGGGAACTTATGAAAAAAAGACCGTTTTGGCACCAGACAATATCGAGGCTTGGTGCAATTTCAGCAGAACGGTCTTTAAGGCAGGTGCACTGGACGAAAAAACGAAACAGCTCATTGCCGTAGCCGTTGCGCACGTAACCCAATGTCTCTAATTAGGGCGCATACTCCTTAGGTGATGCACAAAGGGGCGAGCAAAGAGGAAATTATGGAGACCATCTGGGTAGCTGCCGAAATGCGGGCAGGAGGTAAAGCTGATTTAATGTTCGAAAAATAAGCGTGTCAACTTTATAAACGTTTTAATCTTGGAAAATGTACATCATTGAGAACCCACGTACGCTTTTACCAATTTGCTACAAAAAGATAAAGCCATCCAGGCCTCTTATACCATGAAACCATCAATTTTAAATCCTTATCTTTGGGAGTATGACCGCCATATATTTTTCGCATTCCTTTATCCCCAAAAAATTGTAATAGCAAGAATAAAACAATGAAATATATATATTTTATAGCTTGCTTCAATGCGTTTTTCTTTCTGGGGCTACTTCTTCATAAAAAACCAAAGTTACAGCATGATCGTATCTTGATATTCTGGCTTCTGTATTTAGGCATTGCTATCGGAACCTATGTTCTTACCATGGGATTCTTCCCAAGTGCCCCTTTTTTATCCAGCGGCATTATCGCATTGTTTTTATTACATGGCCCATTTATGTACCTATATATTTTCGCCCTTACTTCGAATCATGAGGGTTTCAAAATTGATAAATTATGGCATTTTGCACCATTTGCAGCATTTATCCTGTACTTGCTCGTCGCATCGGGATTTCCGGCTTATTCCCAAGGGATTAGGGTAGACCACGTAACTCAGGGAGCGGCCAAGCAACCCCTCCTATTCTTGCTCTTCCTTGTTCTCACTGCGCTTTCGGGGCCAATGTATTTCTTTTTGGCCCATCAGAGGTTCCGCCAAATCAAGGAATCCATCCATCATTTTACTTCGAGGGATATCGATCTGGATTGGTTGGGAAAATTGATTTATACCTTTGGAGTAATATGGACGATTTTTATCATAATAGCCGTAATACATCATGTTTTCCACTTGTTTTCCATAGCTTTTTGCATTAATGGCCTGTTCCTGTCCCTTTCGGCATTTATTATCTTGATCGGGTATTTTGGGCTGAAACAAAAGGGGATTTTTATCAGTTATGTACTGGAAGAACCTAATAAACCTATTGCCGAAAAAAAAGTCAAATATGCCGCTTCCAGATTAAAAGATGCCGATCTGAAAAAATGTTTCCATAAAATAGATAATTATTTTGAAGCCAAAAAACCATATCTAGATCCCGACTTAACCTTGCCAAAGTTGGCTGAAAGTCTAAACGTTCCTACTCACCATCTCTCGCAGGTGGTCAATGAAATGCACGGGAGAAATTTTTTTGATTTCATCAATCAGTTTCGAGTGGAAGAAGTAAAAAGAAAAATTCAAGATACGAATTTTCAAAATTATTCTTTGCTAGGAATCGCGCTGGAAAGCGGTTTCAACTCCAAATCTGCCTTTAACAGGGTATTTAAAAAAATAACTGGGTTTACCCCGAGCGAATATAAAAAGCAATTGTAAAATATCGGACGCCAATATTATAAGGTTCTTTTGAAAAGTCTAACCTTATAAAAAAGGACTTTATTTTTGATGCATAATACTAATTAAATTTTTTTTACCCTGAGTGTGTTTACTGAGCGCAGCCGAAGTATAGTCGAAGGGTAAATGTTGTATTAAAAATTTGAATTATTTTTAGCTCAGTTTAGAAATAAAACCAGCCTACCGGCTGGCAGGTTTAAGCATAGCCTTAGCTACGGTTCCATTTTATGACGACAAATGAGCTAAAAAGAAACGAATTTTATGCGACATTTGAATGTTTAATTGGTATAACAGGTACTACCTTAGGAAGTAGGTCGCACAACAATGTTTCTTAATGTACTTTCGTTTTAGGATATTTTAATAATAATCACTTAAATGAATTTATCATGAGAACAAAAAGAATGAATTTGGAGGCAGGAAACTCACAGAGATTTCAAATCCACAGAAACAATATGCAAACAGTCATCTCGACTGTGTTCGTTTTACTATTGATGGTATTTGGTTCACTTCCTTTATCAGCGCAAGTTGATTCGAACAATGGATCGGAAATGAAATTTACAATTCCACAATCAGCAGAAGCAGAGACTGAAGAAATAGTTGGCATGATGAAACATGCCACACAACTTTCAGACAAAACAGGTGAAGCTGCAAAAGCAGTCGCTGAAGTGTTCTATCCACATGTTGCAAAAGAGGTAAAATATGTGCTTCCCCCTTTGGGATTATTACAACAACTCTCTTCCGGCAACTTTTCCGAAGAGATGAAACAGGTGTTACCCATAACCGATGAACTGAAAAAAGAGCTTCCGGAAATGCTGGCTGAACATAAACAAATAGTGGCAGCTTTAGAGATTTTAATAACGCATGCAACTGCAGAAAATCATCCTGAAGTTGTAGAATTTGCACAGAAACTGATACTTCATGCACAAGCAGAAGAGGAAGTTACTTATCCCACAGGCATCTTGATTGGCGAATACATCAAACTTAAACTTAAAAAAGAGTGATAAACTTGCTTCATTTTATTTTAATTCATAGCGTTCGGGAGCGGTATGGATCGATGAAAAGCCCGCCTGCGTGTTCAAGCAGGCAGGGCTAATGTAACGGCTTATGTGCAATATATCAAAACGCTCGAAAATCTTGTGAGTATATTGAACGGACAATCTTCCCATTCTGAAGGTAACAAGCCTGCAGGACGTTAATGGCCGTCTATATATCCTCGTATAACAACAAAATAGTATTAACAGATAAAACAAAAGAAATGAAAACCGTAAAATTTCAGTTGGAAACACTTACCTGCCCTAGCTGTATTCAAAAAATAGAAGGAGTTCTGAACAAAGAACCTGGAGTGGAGAAAACGACAGTACTTTTTAACTCCAGTAAGGTAAAAGTACGATATGATGATGAAAAAGTGTCTTCTGAACGATTGGGGGAACTTATAGAAAAGGTGGGATTTCCGATTTTATCCTCATAATATTTTAAAAACCGAGTTATGAAAACAGCACAAGTAAACCGGATAATGTATGCCGCGGGAATTTTACTTCTTGCTGCATTTCTAACCTATTTGTTCAACTGGAGCGAAATGTTATTGAATACGCTTTTAATTATAGCTTCAGTAGTTGCTGGAGCTCCAACGTTTATAAAGGCCTGGAAAGCCACGCGCTTGAAAATGTTCAGTATTGACCTTTTGGTGACCATAGCCGTTATTGGAGCCTTGATCATCGGGGAATATGCAGAATCAGCGGCCGTAACCTTCTTGTTCCTCTTTGGGGCATTCTTAGAAGGACGATCTTTGGAAAAAGCCCGTGCCTCCATCAAATCCTTGATGGAAATGGCACCGCTCCAAGCTACGGTGCTTCGCAATGGCATAAGTTCTGTAATTATGGCCGAGGAGGTTATTAAAGACGATGTGGTGATTATTCAAACCGGAGAAAAAATACCCATTGATGGTCGGGTGATTTCGGGAAAAGCCTCTGTAAATGAAGCGGCGATTACCGGCGAATCTGTACCGGTGAGCAAAGGTCCGGACGATCAGGTATTCAGCGGAAGTATTTTGGACAGCGGATACCTTGAGGTGATCGCAGAAAATGTTGGGGAGGATACCACCTTCTCCAAAATCATCGAATTGGTAGAAGAAGCTCAGGAAGGAAAAGCAAAGACTCAACGTTTTTTAGAAAAGTTCGCAGCCATTTATACTCCCGGCATTATGGTTCTTTCCGTTCTGGTTTGGATTGTCACGAAGGATGTACACTTATCGCTTACCTTTCTGGTTATAGCATGTCCGGGGGCATTGGTAATTTCTGCACCAGTCTCCCTTGTGGCCGGAATCGGAAATGGCGCCCGGAACGGGATTTTGATCAAAGGTGGCGAGGTGATGGAAAACCTTGCTAAATTAAACGCAATGGTATTTGATAAAACGGGTACATTGACAAAAGGCAAACCCGAAGTTACCGCCATTAAAGGATTTGGCATAAGCGAAAACGAATTGCTGTTGATGGCTGCAGAGGCAGAAGTGGTTTCGGAGCATCATTTGGGACGGGCCATTGTAAAAGAAGCCAAAAGAACAGGCTTGAAACTTGTGAATAAGCCTACCGAAGTGAGCATTCTTAAAGGACGGGGAATTGAAGTAAACCTTTGTGAAAATCCGCTCTATATCGGAAATCGAAAGGGCCTTTTCCAAAATAAAATCCCTATAAACAAGGAGGTAGAATCCTATGCCACCCAACAAGAGAAAGCCGGGAATACGGCAGTCTTTATTACCAATGATAAAAACGTTATGGGGATTATTTCTATCGCTGACACCATAAGGGACAAAGCCAAAGAGACGCTTCAACAACTCAAATTAGAAGGCATTCAGCATTTGGTCATGTTGACCGGCGACAATAAACATACGGCGCGGATAGTTGGTGAGGAATTGGGGATGGATCAAGTTTTCGCAGAGTTGATTCCCGAAAACAAGTCAGAAATGGTAAAAGAGTGTATGGGAAAAGGAATAAACCTTGCCATGGTTGGCGATGGGGTAAACGATGCCCCTGCAATCGCCACGGCCGACGTGGGAATTGCCATGGGGGGTGCAGGTACCGATATTGCGATGGAAACTGCAGATGTTATTTTAATGGCGGATAAACTCGATAAATTGATCCATGCTTTGAAACTTTCCAAAGCTACAGTACGCAATATGAAACAAAACATGTTTTTCGCTGTCGGAACGGTTGCATTACTATTGGCAGGTGTTCTTACAAAAAATGTGAACTTAGCCTCCGGTATGTTAATCCACGAATTGAGCGTGCTGATTGTCATTATGAACGCTATCCGCTTGGTAAAATATCCCGACCTCCAATTTCAATCGCCTTGGACAAAATGGAGGAACTCTAAAAAAGGTAGTTCCATTGTAAAGGAAACCCATTGTGTTTCATAGAAAGGATATTAATTTCCAGAGGAACAAAATGGGGGCACAACGCCCGAAATCGGCTTGGATTACAACACAAAATAAAATTGAAAGGATTAATCTGGGCAATACATGACTATCCTCATTTATTCTTCAGCAACAAAAAACTAACTTCATTAAACAGAGAAAATTAATTAATTAAAAATTTAAAATTATGGACCAGTTATATTTTCATTTAATCGTGAACCATCTTCCAATCATCGGAACGCTATTGGGGATACTCGTTTTGATCTACGCCATTTTAGTCAAGAGCGTTCATACAGAAATCGCTGCTTATTTCCTGTTTATCATATGCTCATTAGGTGCGGCCGCGGCCTACTTGACCGGCGAAGGCGCCGAAGATGCCGTTGAAGGACTTCAGGGTATTACAGAGAGCGTTATTGAACGGCATGAAGATTTCTCGGTATATGCGCTGATAGCGTTGATTCTATTGGGGGTTGCTTCGATAGCCGGGATTATTGCAGCCCAGAGGAAATTGAGATGGTCAAAGATGATATCTTCTGCAATATTGGCCATCTCGATCATTGGCTTTGGCCTTATGGGATGGACAGGTTATCTGGGTGGACAAATCAGACATACGGAAATTAATTCCCCCATTGAAAGTACACAAGCCCACGGTCAACAGGCGCATGAGGATGAGGCTGTGGCAGAGACAGAAGTGAAATTGAACAATGGCGAAAAGTGGCAGGCTGACATAACCACTAATCAAGGAATAAATGATCTGATCGCATTGATCAATTCTTCTGAAAATGAAAAGGTCTCACGTTTAAAAGCCACCTTGATGGGCAGGGTAAACCAAATTATCAAGGAATGTACCATGCCCCCGAAAGCAGATAAGCAGTTGCATAATTACCTGCTCCCGCTTATAGATAAAATTAACGGGCTGGAGAAAGAACCTTCCGATTCCCAGGATCATAACAAACAACAGGAAATCCTTTCTTATTTAAAGACTTACGGGGATTATTTCAAATAATATTGTCTTAAAACATAGTTTTTTTAAGCTGAATGCAATATGGGATATAAGAGCTTGTTTAAAGAAACATAAATTGATAATCAATAGTTTGGATCCGAGGGTATATCAGAAAGTAGCATTTTCAGACAAGCTTTAAAGCACTTTAAACCAGCTTAATAATCTTGAGCCAATCTTAAGGTCTAAAATTAAAAAACCGGTTTTGAGAATTACATTTTGGGGAACGAAGAATGGCCATTAACGGTACTTCCATGACGGTTAATTACAGCTATCCTCACACTAAGCCAGTAGCTGGCGGCTGGTGACAGCAACCCTTCTACTGGGCCAACTAGACTTTATTGATCCCTCATTTTAAAAGTTCATTTTCCACCCTAAAAAATGAAATTTTGTTAATTTTCGTCTTTATCCATGCCTCCATTATCGGGACATCCATATTGCCGTAAAGATGCTTTGCATAATGATATTTGTATTTTGTCGGATTGGACACACCCTTTGGCCTTCTCAATAATTTTTTTCTTTTCCTTGCATTGGCCTGCCCCATCTTTGTTCTTTCGGAAATAAGGTTCCGTTCAAATTTGGCAACGGATGCAAATATTTGAAGTAAAAATTTACCATTGGCTGAAGTAGTGTCGAACTCTGGTTCACTCAGGCTCTTAAAATGAATTCCTTTCTCCGAGCAATATGGCCTCCATCCCCCCTATGACAGTAGAAAATTCCTTTATCAATCCTTACACTGACATTAAAATGGCCACATAGTGGCAAACTGCCGCCGCCAGTACAAAGAAATGCCAAACAGCATGGTTATAAGGATATTTTTTCCAAAGGTAAAAGATAACGCCCAAGAGGTAAAGGACACTTCCTATAAGAATCATTACCAGTACCCCAGCGGGAATAGCATCAAAGAAAGTACGCCCCCCCACTACCATAATACATCCCATTGCGATGTAAGCGAGAGTAGAAACAACATTCCATTTGCCGGTAAAGAATATCTTAATAATAATTCCGACTGCAGTCAGGCTCCAAAGTACAGTTAGCAATGTAATACCAAAAGTATTGTTCAGATAAATCAATAAAAATGGAGTATATGTCCCTGATATCAGGAAATAAATACTGATATGGTCTAGAATCTTGAAAACCCGTTTTGCCTCGGCATGTTGAAAACCATGGTAGAGCGTGGAAGAAATAAAAAGTTGTAAAAAGCAAAATCCATAAATCGCTGCGCCGATAATCCCGGGCGTATTATCACTTTTTATGGCAAAGGCTATCAGGATAGGAATCCCTACAATACCAAAAATAATTCCGAAGCCATGTATGATACTGTTTACAAGTTCTTGCTGGATTTGTATATTGGGCTTCGGGGCTTGCATAAGAATAAATTATGGTTGAGCATTGTGGATCGAAACTTTTATAAAATCCCCAGTATAAGTAAAGAAGTTGACCACGGAATCAGGGCCGCACTTTACGTCAAAACGATCAATAATGGTATCAACTCTCATATACCTGTAATTCCTCATTTTGTTTTTTGAAAGCTTAAGCGAATGACCATTTCCATTATTTTTATTAAATGGTATTCTACAATTTTTTAGAAGGGATATGATCGATATTGAAAAAGCCCTCTTAATTTTCTTTCCTTTCCAGGAATTGTCCGATAATTAAATGGGCGAGGTTGATTATATTTCTCACCTCGCCTAGCTCCATTCGCTCAAAGTATATAAACGTTGTTCGGTTTCTCCCATTTTTCGTGCATCCTTGATGTGCATATCGATACAAAAATCACAGCCATCTATTTGTGAAGCTCGCAACTTTACAGGTTCCAAAAGTGAAGCCTCCAAATTCAAATTAGAAACATATTTTTCCTGTTCCAACATTCCTTTTAACGCTTCTGGTGCAAATTTTTTGATAATCCACTTGCTGTTTCATGATTTTTTTTTGATGATCTTAAATTTACCATCAAGGCTAAATTAAAGAACACATTCTCTGAGTTCTTTCGCAGTTGCATATTGCCCTTGTTTCACGAATTGAATTCTGGCACTTAATTTAATTTCATCACCAACAATAAGGTCTCCTGCCGCATTTTTTCCATCCCAAGTCAACCCAAAATCCCTGCGATTGATTTTTCCGGAAAATGATAATTCCACCTTGTCTCGGGAATTTTCACCAATAGTTGTTTTGCCAAAATCGATTGCAAGAATCATCGGTTTTGTGATGTTTTTAATGGTCAAATTCGCTTGGATTTTCTTTTCGGTTATATTAAAATCCTCAGCAACAACAAGGATGTGCGGATATTTCTCCATATCGAAAAAATCAGCCGATTTTAAATGTTCGTCGCGCTTGGCATCATCAGTTTTGATTGAATTAACTGCAGCCTTAAAACAAATCCTGTTGATAAATTCAAAATCTTCGGTTTCAGTTTCCGCCTGACCTTCAAAAAATTCCATTTGACCGATAACAGTGGTGATCATCAGTTTTCGTACTTTAAAACTGGTTTCGCTATTTATTGGTTCGATATTCCATTTTGTCATTTTCATAGTTTTTAAATTTAAATTTCCAAATACAAATTTATGAAAAAATTATAGAAGACAAAATTATCTTTTATTAAAATCAAAATATCTTTTTCATTCTTTCAACCACTTCGCATTTGTCAAATAAGATTCGCCGCCCGATAATTTTTCAGCCAAGCTGCCAATCGTGGTCTCTTGAAACGATTTCAGCATCAAAGCCCTGATTTTTGAATATTCAAAATGCATTGGACAAGGATGTTCGTCCGAACATTGATGCAAACCCATCACGCATTCGCGAAAAACCGACAAACCATCAATGGCATTTACAATTCCCAAAATGGGAAAGTCGAGTTGATATTTTTCACAGAAAAATCCACCATAAGGACCTTTTAACGAAGTAATAATTTTATGTTTATTAAGGATTTGTAGTATTTTTCCGGTAAAAGCCGCTGGCGCCTCAATTTCTTCGGCTATTTCCTTCATGCTCAATTTAATGTTTTCATTTGCCTTTGAAGCAACAAAAACCGAAGCCCGAATGGCATATTTACAGGATTTTGAAATCATAAGAACACATTTTATATTGCAAATATAGAAATTAAAGAAGATAAAATTTTCCAATACTTAGCGTCATTTAATTTTTGTAAATTTCCATTCTTTCAAAAATGATATGAATTTCCATCAATTAAAATACATTATTATCGTCGATCGTTACCGTGATTTTAGTCGTGCAGCTGATGATTGTGACATTGCACAATCAACTTTGAACTGGGTCATTTCTTGGATATAAACCTTTACCTTCTTCCATAAAAATTTGCTGTCGTAATTACGGTGGACAACAAACGTGAGACTTTCTCATGTTTTATTGATAACAATAAAGCAATGCCCGTTCCTGTGGTATACGAACTTGAACTTATCAAATAATCGATGTGCAGATCGTCAAAATTTTCCATTTCCAGAAATATATTTATCAAAAATTCAGAAGTTAAAAGTAAGGATTCTTTTATCATCTTGCGTAAGGTGAGTTATTAATTAAAAAAAACAGAAAAGTTTTATATTGAGTTGGGCATAAAACGATTACCTTTGTTTAGAATCATTCTAAACAAAAAATTATTAAATTATACCCAAATGACAACCCTAAAGCTTTACAATATTTTTTTTCTTATATGTATTTTCATCTCCCTAAACCCTTATAATGTATCGGCTAAAAACAATAATGATAAAGAAATTCAAACGATTATTTTTTTGCTAGATCATATTTCCAAGGATTATCCCTTGGTGATAAAAGAAGGGCTTGTACTAAATGATATTGAATATGCGGAAATGCAGGAATTCAGCAAAATCGTTTACGAATTAACGGATAATATGAACTTTTCCGCCGAAGAAAAAGCCATCAAGTTATCTCATATATTACACTTACAAGAACTTATACAAAACAAAGAGCCTTTTTCAAAAGTAGATTCCGTCATAAAATTTTTAAAAAAGGAAATCATAAAAACTTCGGGTTTTAAAACTACACCTGCCGTTTTGACCAATACTAATGGAGGACAGAAGTCTTTAGCCCAAACAGGAAGCTCATCCGATAAGCCTTTGAAAATTGCAAATACCTATTTAATTAGCGCATTAAAAAACTATAAAGAAGGCAAAAATGAAATTGCCCGACAGGATGCACTTGCGGCCTATCTGGAAGGTATTGAACCAGCAGAAGCAAGATTAAAAACTTACGCGCCCACCATTTCATCAAAACTTGAACAACAAATGTTGCAGGTGCGCCTTGCCATAGAACAAAACAAAAATAATTTTGAAGTAGAAAATGAGATTAACAGTGCTCTCTCACTAATTGTTGATGCCGAACAAGTCATGGAAAATAATAGCTTAAGCTATTGGTTAACTTTTGTATTATCGGCATCTATAATGTTAAGGGAAGGGATTGAGGCTTTTTTAATTATTGTTTTAATTCTTGCCCTTATCCGCAGTTCTGGAGCAAAGAAAGCTAAAAGATGGATTCACGG
>JGI1221J13441_10000228_pt1 | contig 26999 bp, 19 predicted proteins | sample LakVidmifraction_4_FD_13441 | JGI IMG/M metagenome (IMG submission 13441) | reverse complement strand
AGTCTTCCCGGTAAATACTGAAGACTTGGTAATTTCCGCCTCGATCTGATCCCAGTCATAGATCTTGATTTCCGTTCGCCAGCGCTTCAGACGTTGCAATGACGCCGTATATTCGTAGACGTATATTTTTCTAGTATTTCTATTGAACCGCACCGGCGTATCTCTCGGAAGAAGACAGTCATAAAGGGCGAACAATCCCACTGCCACGATTCCGCCCACCAGCATCACGCAATAAAAGACGCCAAGCAAAGGGGCGATACTGAAAAAGTCGCCCCACCGACAGATCAGAAAAGGAATAAAGAAACCGAAGGCAATTAAAAAAAATGATATACCGATCAGGATCCCGAGCCCCCTGATGACAGACGATGTGCGTGAAATCTCCAGGTAAGTTTCATCGACGTGATTCAGATCCTCATCAAGGAGCGGGCTATCCAAGCGCACATCAAGATCTATTCCCGACTCGCGCGCAGCAAGGTCCTCGTGCCAAAGAGGATTTTTCGGAGTAAATCGGCTTGCATTACATGTTGTCACGCGGGCGACGCTTATCATCAGGTTTTCCGAGCGCGTTGATGAATAGGATGTCCGTACCCTGTACCAATTGGGCAGCAGACTATAAGTCCTCGATATTTGAAGTACATCACTCCGCATTCAATACTAGCCAGAGTCTTCAGGCTCTTTTGACCGATGGCAATCCAATCGACCGCACTCGCCAGGATCTTCTTCTCATTGTTTTGCTTGGCCTCCCGCAGGTACGCATCCAACTCTAGCATCGTCGTAGAGCCGGGTGATATCCAAATGGCGAAAATCACCATGAATTTGCAAATCTCGCCACTACGCGAGACAAACTTCATATGATTGACCTAACAAACTCAGGGACAGACCACTCATAGATTTAGGATTCAAAGTCGATTGAAATGCGACGTACTCACGAAAGAATTTTCTATTCTCCCCGACGACTTTCTTCATCCACTTCTGCAGGCCAACGCGGCTCTGGAGCACATTTCATCGCAACGTAATGGCAAAGCCCAAGAGGCAGCCAGATCCAGAAAAACCACATCATGACCAGCGCCAGCAGCCAGTCGACTGCACCCATGCGGTTGCGAAACTGGGAGCCTTCCGTCGACGGGTCGAAATAGGGCATATACGAAAACAGGCTGCGACGCAGAGTTACACCTTGGTGCCGCGGCTGGACTTTCGGTAAATTGACGGTCCCGTCGGCCATATAGCGACGAATGTAACCCCAAAGCACCTCCAAGCCGCGTACGGTCATGTCGTTCCCCTTTAGCGTGAGGCGATCAACCACTTGATTGGTGCCGGGTTGACAGATCACAAGAACCAGCGCATAGCGGACGACATAGGCTTTTCCGTTGTAACCGGACTGCTTGGTCATCTCAGCGTGGACGTCTTGCCAGGAAAATGTCTTCAGTTTCGGCCGACGGGCTGGAAACGGCATCAGACGAATTGGGTAATCATAGGCATAGACCTTGCATTTATCGCGGTCGAAACGTACCGGCATATCACGCGGAATGCGGCAGTCCAGAACCATACTGAAAATGGCACATGTCATTCCCAAAGCAAGCAAACTCCAACTAATGATGGGAAAGATCAGCGCATCATCTGGCCCGATGCTCGCCGCTATAAGGTGCATCACTACCCAAGAGAAGAACACAAGCATCACGGTGCCCACCATCAGCAAACCGCCTCGGATCACATTGCCCGCGCGCGACACTTCCAGATAGCTTTCGCCGATTGCATTGATGTCGTCTGCGAACGTAGGGGACTCTAGATCTCGACCGAAGTCTGCCTGATGGTCGGGTAAATCCTCGTACCAATGTTGATTGATCGGATTAAAACGGGACCGGGTGCTGCTCATCTACAAATCCTCATTCACAACTGTTCCTCTCTGGCTGGACATTTCTTCGCCGTCTAACCGGTAAATCAGGACTCAGCAGATTCCGAAACAGGTATCTACTGAACCTCAGTTGTCCAAAGAACGATAGCTCAATTTTTTCCAACGGCCCCATCAATCCAAGCGGTCCGGCCAACTTGGCTCTGGAGCACACCTCATTGCAACGTAGTAGCACAGCCCTAACGGCAGCCAAATCCAGAAGAACCAGATCATCAGAAACGCAAGAATCAACTCTACCGCGCCCATACGACTACGATAGAACCGCCCTTCTTCTCCCGGAGCGAGATAGGGCATGTAGAAGAACAGGCTATTCAACAAGGAAATCCGCCGCTCACGCACATGTAGCGTCGGCAGATTGGATGGGCCTTGCTCCATGTACCTTCGCACATAGGACCAGATAGACTCCAAGCCTTGGGTTGCAATGTCGTTGCCTCTGAGGGTGATCCGCTCAAGCACCTCCGTGGTTCCTGGTCGGCAAACTACCAATACCAAGGCGTATCTCACCATATAGACCTTGCCGTTGAACCCGGCCTGTTTGGTCAACTCAGCCTCGATGTCCGCCCAGTCGAAAGTCTTCAGCAGAAGTTTCCGGCGTGCGAAAGGATTGAGACTGAGGCTGAAATCCTGTACGTGAATCTTTCCAGCACGACGGTCAAAACGTACAGGAAGATCACGTGGAATTCGACAGTCCAGCCAGATCAGGAAAAGGCTGTAGCCGGCCAGTGCGAGGTTCTGAATCGTCAAGATCGTTATCACCAATACAGATCTGGGAGGCGTGAAGATAGACGTGAAGACATGTGGCGCGAACCAGCACAGTATCAGCAAGACCGCCATACCGATGAAAATGAAGCCACCTCGCAAGATGGAAGACGCACGAGAGATCTCAAGTTTACTTTGATCGACACCGATCACATCCTCTTGCAGAGCCATGACGGCAACTTCTTCCTCAGCCAGCGCCGCTCGGGCCGGGAGGTCCTCATACCAGATGGAATTGGGTGGATTAAAACGCGACGTACCCCTGGCCATTAAAGCTCCTCGTTGACTACCGTACCCGTCAGACACGACATGTCGCTGCTATCGGGCCAATAATTGACCTTCAAGCTGATTTCCGAAAACTCGCGTGAATCAATGGAAGCAAATGCGCGCTCAATTGCAACGGCCACATTGCCCTTTTCATCAAAAGTATATGTCCGTACATAGGGGTCGACTGTGGGCCAAGATATATCAGATTGCTTCAAAGGCTTGGTAGCGTTGGCAGTCAAGGGCCATGGTGGATTACCGTATTTATCTCGGTAGAGCCGCACATTTCCATATTTCTTATGCTTCGCATACCACTCCCACTCGTAGGCTGAATTCTCTTGGTCGAACATGCCAAAGCTGATTTTCAGGCGCACATTGTCAGAGAGATGACCGTCAAAGTCCAGCGCGCCGCTGAGCCGATTGACCATACTGCGTGTACCCATTTCTATCCGCAGACCCGCAATAATGGCGTTGAGTTCGGCCATTTCCTCGATCATCTGAGCATCGGTCCAGAGCCCCTTCTGATTTCTGTTCTCTCCGAAATAGCAGCGGTCAGCCCACATCTCGGCCTGGGTGGATTCGGAGTTCATCGCATACCATGTTGCAGCGATTCCCAAACCCACAAGGACCAACGCAACACCTATGGGGCCAAAGAGCGTACTGCTCCCTATGACCGCTGCAGTACCACTGGCCACTGCAGAACCAACAAACATCATCGATGCCACCAAATAGAAATCGCTAGCGGTCTTATCGCCATGCTTTCCTGCTCGCTGGGAAGAGGAAAAGGACTGAATCGCGTCCACGATCCCCGATATCGCCCCCATCAAACCTGCGGCAACGAAGAGGCGTCGGCCAAGCATATCCTTCCCTACGATCTTAAACACTGTCGCGGCCGTCTCCGTAGTTGCCGCGAGTACGCCGATACCGGCGGAGATTAACGACAACTGTGCCTCATCACCATCTGCTCCGAGCTTTTCCTTCACCTCCTTTAGGGCCCCCTTGAATGCCCAGGCCTGGAAGACTACCGCGCCGCCCGCCAGTAATGGCTCTTGCAACTGGCTACCAACTCGCAGCCCTTTACTCATTAGACTGCGCGTAAACTCGCTGGCCTGAGAGAGGCTCATGTCCACTCGGCGCCCCAGCCCACCGAGCTCACGAGTGGCAGTTTGGCTGATAATCACGCTAGATATCTCCACTGACCGAATCACATTGTTAACAGCGGTCGTCCCTTCCTTCTTTACTTTCTCCAGCATGGCATTAATGGTAGCCGCCTTCTCGAAAGTCCAGAGCGTGACCTCGACCAAGGTATCACGTACTCTGGCGTTATTGATACTCATCAAGCCCGCCAGCACTAGCGATCCGACCTCCTTGCGAGCCTTTCCTGCTGCTTGAAAGGCAAGATCGGACAACAAGCGCTGATACTCGCGCACCGTCATCTGGACTTTGATGAAGATGGGTTCTACATCGTTGTACAGTATGATCGCCGCCTGAGTTGCTCGATGCGCAATCAACGCGGCCTGAGGGTTGATCTTGGATTCAAGGCGGCCGACCGAAGCGGAAATAGCCAACATAATCTGAGTCAGCGATTGCTTGATCCCTCCGCTAACTTCTCTAATTTTCTTTTGAACGCCTTCGCCCTGCTCTGAAGCAACCAGATTTTTACTGATGTCATACAGCTTATCGCCTTTGTTGACTTCACCATCCGCTGGTACCAGATAGGCAATGAGATCCATTCGTTTACCGAACAACGCTGGCCAGATGGGTGTATTCGGATCATCGACCTTCGCATTGATCCAGGCCTCCCAGAGCGATTGTGTGTAGGTATCTTCGCCTGCGCCACCGGCCAACGCAGGCGCATATGCCTGTACCAGCGCCACGTAATCACTACTGTAGCGAGTCCGATAATCCTTAAGATGATCCAGCCATGCACTATCCTTGGCCCATAAAGACCAGTCATGTGCGTGCTCCTTGATCTCCTCTGAATATTTTTTCATCGCCTCCTGGTAACGCGCGTCGAATGCACTGCGTTTGGCCTCACTATAGCGTTTGGCGATCTTGGACCAAGCGGCTGCGGCGTCTTGCTCTGCACGCTCTTTGCGGCTGGTGGTGTAGGTCGTTCCAACCCCACCCACCCCCAACGCAGGATCAAGCTGGTTGATTGTCACGGTTTGCACATCTGGCAGATTTTTCTTCTTCTCCTCCACCGTACGTGCAGCTAATGCAGCCTTTTCAAAGTAAGCCTTCAGTCCCAAGATAGACTTAGATATCACAAGAGGCCGCATTACCAAGTCGGTGTAGTTCTGCCGAAACTGAATGAAGTGCAGTCGAGCCGAATTAAGCTCTTGCACGATGCCCACCGGATCAGCCAAGACCACAGCTGCAGTCTTCCGTGCCGCACCGAACTGCTTGAGCGTTTTCTGGGAGTATGCCTTGACGTAACTACCGAGTGCAGCAAGTTGACCAGCTCGCGGGAAGTTTCCGTGGAGGCTTTCCCACATGAAGTTCTGATCTACCGTCTTTTCTACCATCCAAACCTTAGCGGGATAGGTCAGACGTAGCCTGTATTCTTTATCGTCTAGTGCGTATTCTTCCGCAAAGTTGTGAAGCTCGGCAGCCGTTTCGCTGACTTCAAGTGCGTGCTTGTGCTGCGCCGGGTTAGCGGCTAGAGCCGTGCAATCAACGTGCTGCATACGGGTGTCGGGCTTGGCCTCGAAAGCATCACGCACCTCTTTCCGCCACACAACGTCAGCAAACCCGATCCATACTTTTTTATAACGTTCTGGGATATTGATGAAACTCGCGGGGATATTGTGGCCGTCCCGCTTGCACGCCTCAGTCAAGGGACGATCGGCCTTTGCGTCCGGATCATCCGGATTCTTCATCAAACGCAGATAGCCGTCCTCAGTCACCGCATACGTTTGCCAGTGGCCTCTCACTCCTAGATAAACATGAACATACCCTTTGCGTAGCACCCGCAGGGTGTATCGGTTTCCTTTTAGCGGTTGCGCAGAGAACTTTTCCATCTGCGGCAATGAAAGCAGATTGGTGTTCAATGTGGTGACGTAGGCCGGCTTGACCGCATAGCGTAATGGCAGAATCGGATAGCCAGTACGCTGGCAAAAACTGCATTGACCGTTGCTGCCGAGAGCGCATTTCTGGGCGCTATCGGCATTGGCGCGCATCTTAGCTGCACCGGTGGCTGATTTAACTTGAGTGACGTCAGTGTCCATCAGAATCTCCAAATAACGTTGGACCGGCCTCGCGTGTGGCGGCGATCTCTTCCAGTGTGTCGTCAGTCAGCCTGCACATCAGTTCACTCAAGGTCCGCTCTCCTTGCAGCGCCTGCCTGATAGCATTCGCTGCAGCGGGATGGCTTGTCCAAGCGGGTGAAAACGAAAAATCATTGAGCGCGAAGAACACCAGATCTTCTGTACGCTGCAATCCCAGCGCAGCGGCCCGCTGCAGGGATGCGTCGATGGTAGTTTCGGGGTAGACAGGCAACGTGTGACCAGCATCCGCCATCGCCACCGCGACCACTCGTGCATTCGCTACCCTCTGCTGCGCCTGCCAGTGGCGCTGGCTGAGGTGATCCTTGCCTGGGACGCCATCGGCCAAATCACTGGCAGCGAGACTCCGGAGGTCTCCTTTCATATCGAGCCACATCCAGTGACTGATCGGCCCGATCCAGCGCCGCAGAAAACTTTCACGTCCCGCATCAACAACCAGCGAAAGACGATGAGGCTCAAACAACGGCAGCACGCGACGGCATCCACGCGTCAGGTCGAATAACTCGCACGCGGGAGCCAAATGTTTGGCGACTTGATGAGCAGAACTTTCTGAGACCAGCCATCCACAGACATAACTGCCGTTGATACTATCGCGCCGATACCAAGCATGAGCAATGCTCAAGTCCAGCAGCGCGTCGTCTGGGTACCCGCGATCACCAGGCGAATACAAGGTCACCAAGGCGGGGCAAATCGCTGGGTCGTGAGCAAAGTCGGCACGCGGCACCAAAACAGCCTCTGCCGGGATATCGCGTTTCTTCAGCCGCGTGATATGCAATTCATCGTCGTCAGCGCAAGGGTGATTCCCATCAAGCAGCAAGTGGACATAGCTCCCCGGATTGACTTCGCGCAATTGAAACAAGACGGCACGCAATTGTTCATTAATTTGTATTTGGCTCATGATGAGATTCGTCTTCCACCATTCATCGGATTCGAGCACCGTCAGGCACCAGTCTTATACTCACAATCAGCCAACGGTCCAGGTACCGGCAAACTTGCACTGGAGCCAGAGCTCGCCGGTCCCGTCAACTCCTTGGCACTAGCCCTGAACTCCATCGCCCCCGGCCCATGCACCTCGATGTTGCCGCCCTCGAGTTTCAGCCACGCGCCCTGCGCACTGAACTGCACATGCTGCTTGCCCGTGATCTGCACATCCTTCCCCACGCTGGCCACCGTCACCTGCTTCGCCGCCGTCATCAGGGTCTTTCCCGCCTGGCTCTGCACGCTGACCTTTCCCGATGCAGCATGCAGCGCCATGCCGGCATCCTGAACCGGCTTGCTGGCATCACCGACTTTGCCGTAAGTGAAAAGACTGATCCCTGCCTTGGCCAGATGATGCAGATGGCCCTGGGCAATCTGGTTGATGTCCTTGCCCGCCGTGACGCTGCTGGTCACCCCGGCTGCCAGAATCGCGCTGGCCGGTGTTGCCGCCGCGATGCCGGCCGGACTGGAGAGCTGCAACTGCGGAGCGCTGAAGGCGGTCGCGCCAGTTGTGCTTGCTTCGCTGCCCTCATCACCGCTGCCATTGCCCGATGAAGCCGTGGCACTCGCCTTGAGCACCTCGACCGACTCCGCCAGCGATTCCACCGCGGGCAACTTGCCTGCTTCCGTCTCGCCCTCGAATTTGGCATTGTGCTTCTGGGCGGTCTCCGCCAATTGCTTCTGCTTATCGACGCTGTCCGCCAGCTGCGAAAGCGCACCCCGCACATCCAGCTGCGCCCCCGAACTCTTCTCCGTAGACAACAACAATCCCTGACCGCCGCGAACGGCCGCACTGTAGCGGGTTTTCAGCTCGAAGCCCTGACCGGTGGCAGCCAGGCGCTGATTGTCGGTCTGCTGGCGCAGCAGACCAAGATTCAGTTCGCTGGCACCGTCATGGCCATCCGCATGCTGCTGCAGCGAGGCGCGCGACTGGCCGGGGGTATCGTCAAACACCAATTGGTTGTACGCGCCACCGCCGCTCTGGCTGGCACCCAATGCCTGTGTCTTGATACCTGAGAGCACCGCCGCATGCTGGTGCCCGTCCGCATCGCCAGGGAACCACGCCGGTGCATTGCCGGTGGCCGCACCTGCACCCTGCCCGGCCTGGTTGCCCTGGGCATTGTCCTGCCCGCGACCGTTGTACAGCGTGCCGATGGCCACCGGACGGTCGATGTCGCCTTCGATGAAGTCGATCAGGACTTCCTGCCCCACGCGCGGCACCGCCTGGCCACCCCAATTGGCGCCCGCCGTCGGCGCAATACCCGCCAGCACCCGAACCCAGGTGCCAGATTGTTCATTGGCTGGCGCGCCAACGTGACCTTCCGGTGCCGGAGAACTCAAGCCGCTGTGGCTGCGCTCGCCGCGCTGCCAGTGGAATTGCACGCGGATACGGTTGTCGCGGTCAGTGTGGACCGCTTGTCCCTGTGCGCCGACCACCACCGCCGTCTGCTGGCCGCTCGCCACCGGCTTGGGGTGCAGACGCTTGCCCTCAGCATCCGTCAGCAGGGGACGATACGGAATCTTGTTGCGGATCGCCTCGAAACGATTGCGGTAAACCGGCCGCGCATCGCCGCGCGCAGGCCCCAAGGCGGCATCGAGCAGACTCCCAGCACCAGCGCCCTCGTCCAGTACGGCTTCGCCCAGCAGACGCATCGCCTCCGCCTTGAGATCCGCGTTCAGATTGTTGTGCGCCTGGTGAACCACCCGCAGCAGCGCGAACTCGTCATCCGCGCCACCGATATGGTCGTAGTGACCAGTGAGGGTAAAGCTGGTCGCGGGCCTGAGACTGCGCACCGTGCCCGTGCCGGTGAAGATTTCATTGCGCGCCTCGATGGCCTGCATCTGATTGCGCGCCTGGCGTTCGGCCTGCGCACGGTTCTCGTTGGCGTAGACGCCGGGCGCATCGCGCAGGGTCAATACCAGACCGCCCGGTGTTTCGCCCTGGCTGCCGTGGGCATCATCGCCACCGGTACTGCTCATGCTGCTGGCCTCTCGTACTGCGGCCTGGCGGTAGTCCCAGGTCAGGATCTCGACCGCATTGCTCTGCCAGCGGCGCACGCTGCGCCAGCGGTCAATACTGTCCTGCGACATCACCGCTCCCGGCTGGCTGAAGGCGATCCGGTCACGTGCATTGGGCTTGAAGCTGCCGTTGTGGTCAGCGATGACCACAGTGTGCGTTCCCAGGCTGGCGCTGCTCGGGTCGCCGGTGTGCTCGATGTAGTAGAACAGGCCTTCCTCGGCCAGCAGGCGTTCGACGAAAGCGAGATCGGTCTCCTGGTACTGCGTCGCCAGACTGCGCCTGGGGTAGACCGAGACATCCTGCAAGTCCAGTCGCCAGGCGGGCTGCAGCTTGCCTTGTCCCTGGTAGTCACGGAAGACGGATTCGATGATGTCCGGCACCGTCATGTCCTGGAATACTGCACTGTCGCGCCGATGCCGCAGGAAGGCCAGCCACGGCTCAATGGTCAGCACGTAACGCGCCATGCCGCCATTCGCGCCTTCCATCCGGCAGTCGGTGACGTGGCCATGGAAGGCGCGCGGCGCACCATCGGTATCCAGCTCAACCAGCACCGGCTGCCCCAGCAGCTTGCGCAGGGAAATGCCGGCGTTCAGGCTGAGGCAGGAGAGCTGCAGGCGATAACCGGCGATGTCCGCCTTGCCATCCATCGCACCGCGCTCCTCGTGGAACGCACTGATCTGCTCGACGGCCTGCAATTTCTCGGCCATCAGCGTCTCAGCGCCCAGCTCCGCTCCTGCGGCCATGTACAGCCGCATCACCCGCGTGGATTGATTCCACGCCCCCGCCAGGGCGGCGATGGCCGAGGCAATCATGATTGCCCCGCCGTTGATCGGACAAACTCAGCAGCGGGCGCTGCCGGGTGAAGGAGTGGAGAGGAACACGTCATGATCTTGAACGCTTCGTGAAGATTACTGGATGGTGTACTTGAAATCGCCCTTCTTGCTGGCCGAGACCTTGATGCGGCTGATGCCCTGCCCTTCGGCCATGCGCGCCAATACGCTTTCGGCGATCTCCGGCAAGAGGCTGCCGTTGAGGATGTTGTCCACATTGCGCGCGCCGGAATCAACCTCGGTGCAGCGCGCGAGCACGGCTTCGACCAGCGCCTTGTCGTAGCTGAACTCGGCCTTGTGGTTGCCGGCGATCCGCTTGGCGATGCGCGCCAGCTTGAGATGAATGATCTCGACCAGCACCTCGTCGGCAATCGGGTAATACGGGATGACCTTGAGACGCCCCAGGAAAGCCGGCTTGAAGGCCTTGACCAGCTGGGGCCGGATCAGCGCATCGAGCTCATCCGGGGTGGGCAACTCTTCCGCAGTCTTGTTCAGGCACGCCTGCATCATCTGCGAGGAAGCGACATTGCTGGTGAGGATGATGATGGTGTTCTTGAAGTCGATCTCGCGGCCTTCGCCATCGTCCATCACACCCTTGTCGAAAACCTGGAAGAACAATTCCAGCACATCCGGGTGCGCCTTCTCCACCTCGTCGAGCAGCACCACGCTATACGGATTGCGCCGCACCGCCTCCGTCAGTACGCCGCCCTCGCCATAGCCGACATAACCCGGCGGCGAGCCCTTGAGGCCGGAGACGGTATGGGCTTCCTGGTATTCGCTCATGTTGATGGTGATGAGCTTGCGCTCGCCGCCATACAGCACGTCGGCCAGTGCCAGCGCAGTCTCGGTCTTGCCGACGCCGGACGGCCCGACGAACAGGAACACGCCCTTGGGCTTGCCCGGATCATCCAGATTGGCGCGCGAGGTACGTACGCGTTGCGCGACAGCAGAGGTCGCCTGCGGCTGCCCGAGCACGCGCTCGCGCAGCAAGGCGTCCAGGCCCAGCACGGTCTTGATCTCATCCTTGACCATCTTGCCCAGCGGGATGCCGGTCCAGCCGGCCACGATCTCGGCCACCACATGGCCATCCACCTGGACCGGCACCATCGGGGTCTCGCCCTGATGCTGCTTCAACTCGTCCAGCAACTGCTTCAGGTCGGCGCGCGCAGCATCGGCATCACCGCTGTTGCTACCTTCCTTGTTGGCGCCTTCCAGCGCGGCACGCGTCTGCTGGATGCGCTCATTCAAGCCACGCTCCTGCTCCCAGCGGGTCCGCAGATCGGCCTGTTCAGCCAGGGCCGCGGCGTGTTGCGCCTGCAATTCGGCCAATCGTGCCTGATGCTCGGAGCCGCTGGCGCTCTCGCGCTGCAGTGCGCCGATTTCGGCATCCAGACGCTCGATGCGCCGCGTGACGCCCTCCAGCAGCGCCGGCGTGGCATTCTGTCCCAGCGCCACCTTGGCGCAGGCAGTATCGAGCACGCTGATGGCCTTGTCCGGCAGCTGGCGGCCGCTGATGTAGCGATGCGACAGGCGCACGGCTTCGGTGATCGCTTCGTCATACACGCGCACGCCAAAGTGCTTTTCCATGAGCGGGGCCATTGCCCGCAGCATGGCGCATGCCACTTCCTCGGTCGGCTCCTCGACCTTGATGACCTGGAAGCGGCGGGCCAACGCGGCATCCTTCTCAAAATACTTCTTGTATTCGCTCCAGGTCGTGGCGGCGATGGTGCGCAACTCGCCACGTGCCAGGGCCGGCTTGAGGAGGTTGGCGGCGTCGTTCTGTCCGGCCTGGCCACCGGCACCGATCATGGTGTGCGCCTCGTCGATGAAGAGAATGATGGGATGCGGACTCTTCTTGACCTCGTCGATCACGTTCTTGAGGCGATTCTCGAACTCGCCCTTGACGCTGGCACCGGCCTGCAGCAGGCCCATGTCCAGCGTATGGATCTCCACGCCCTGCAAGGGCTGCGGTACATCGCCCCGGGCGATGCGCAGGGCCAGGCCCTCCACCACGGCGGTCTTGCCCACGCCGGCCTCACCGGTCAGGATGGGATTGTTCTGGCGGCGGCGCAGCAGGATGTCGACCGCCTGGCGGATCTCGGCATCGCGTCCGATGACCGGGTCGATCTTGCCGTCACGGGCGCGCTGGGTCAGCTGGGTGGTGTACTGGTCCAGCGCCGGGGTCTTGCTGGCAGCGCGCTGCTGCAGTTCGCCCACGGGATCGCCGCCTGCGCTGTCCTCTTCACCCGGCTTGCCGCCGGCCTCTGACATCGCAGGGGCTTCCACCGAACCTTCGGTGAGTTTGTGCAGGTCATGCTTGAGTTCGTCGACCTTGAATTTGGCAAACAGCTTGGAACCGCGATAGGCCAGTTGCGACAGCTCGCTCTGGGTCAGCAGCGCCAGCAGCAGGTGGCCGCTGCGGATGGCGGGATTGCCGCTGTCCAGCGAAGCGATCAGCCAGCCATGTTCGAACAAGGTCTGCAGGTGAGGAGACAGCACCGGGGTCCGGGTATTGCCGTTCTTGAAGGTGCCGATTTCGCGTTCGAGATCAGCCTGCAGACTGTCGAGACTGATGCCGCTACGTCGCGCGATCAGGCAAAAGTCAGATTGCGGCTGCTCCAGCAGGGCCAGGAACAGGTGTTCCAGGTCCACTTCATACTGGCCGCGCGACATGCACAGCGTGGCTGCGCGTTCCGTAGCCAGGCGCGCGGACTCGTTGAGTTTGCTGATCAGGGATTTCAGGTTGATGCCCATGCTGCGTTTCCTTCCTGCTTTGAGTGGCGACAGCCTTGGCGGCCATCTTGGTTTTTGTGGTTTTCTTTCACATCACTGAACGGCAATTTCGTAGCGGATATCGGCGCGGTCCCTTGTTTCGGGCGCGGTGGCGATGAAGGTGTCCCAACCCAGGCGCCCTCCTTCATTTGTGCCTGCAAGCGCCATCCCGCGGACATCTTGCGCACGCAGCACCAGCTGCACTTCATATTCGAGCGTCGATCCGGTGAACATGCCCAACATGCGCGCCAAGGCCAGGGAGGCCTTCTTCCCTGGCAGGAACTGCTCGAAATCCTTCATCGCCAGCGGGCCGATACGCAGACGCATGCGCAGGTCGCGCTGCCAGACCCGCTCGCCGGCCATGGCCGTGCCGAGGGCCGAATTGGTCGAACCCAGCATGGTCTGGTGTTCGCGCGGCACCTTGTACCAGTAGCCGACGAACTGCTCGATCTGCAACGGCACCGAGAAATACTCGCCCAATACCTTCTGCATGTAGGGTGCCGAGGCGGGACGGTGACGGAAGGCCCCCGCGAAGTGCGCCAGGGATTCGTCGCGGACACCGTTGCCCTCGATGTCCTGCAGGCGCTCGCGCAATGAACGGAAACCGAGCCCGGACAGGGACAACAGCAACGGCAGGAACGTATCGCGGCGGCCGGCTTCGTATTGAAAGGCCAGGCGATACTTGCTCCACGCCTGATAGAACAGGGCGAGCGAACGCGTGGAAAAGGCATCCAGAAAGGCACGCGGACCTTCATCGCGCTGCTCGATCTGGTGACGGGCAATGCGCTCGGTGTAATGCGCAGGAAGCGAACCGCTGCCGCCCAGGAAGCCCATGAAGGTCGGCGTCAGCCGCACATACTTCATCTGCCCGCTGCGCAGTGCCTGTTCCATGTCAGCGACGGAGACAGTCTCATCTTCGCGCGGCGGATAGGTCTCAATCCCCTCGATTTCGCTGGCAGGAAAGCCGAGTACGGTGCGATTGGCAAAGCGCAGGAAATCACTGACCGCACGTTCATGCGGAACTCCGTTGCGCTTGAACCAGAGTTCAATCATGCGCACGGCCTGGAAAAACTGGAAGCGGTGAGGAGCGGCGAACAGCCGCTCGATCACGCTAGGCTCAAATCTCCGCTGCGTGGCCTGCATTTGAGCAGTTCCTCCCCGGTTCTTTTGGATATCACGGTCAACTGCGAAAAGCTGTTGGCGTGGACGTACAAACCCATGAAGCGATCGATCACGCCAGCGAAGGCGTGCAAGCCGCTGCCGACGAAACCCTCCTCATCCACAGTCAGCTTGACCTCGATGCCGCGCACCAGGCTGGCGAACGGATTGCCCGGCAACCATGCGGTGGTGGCTTTGTGATCGATGGCGGCGATGGCACTGATCTGACGTTGCGAAATGGGTGAATTGGATTGGTCGTAAAGCGTGAGCATCTCCTGGAAGGCTTCCAGCCCACCCCGCATGAGCGAGAGGTGATTCAGCGAGAGATGCGAGATCAGACGCCATTGCGCGCCGCGTCCGCGCTCGAAGCGCGAAGGCAATGTCGGTTTGCGCAACAAGGCGGCGGTGCGGATCACGCCGCCACCTTCCAGACTCAAGTCTCCGCCCGGCAGGCCGTAGGTCAGCAAGGCAGGCAGGTCGCGGTTGGTGCAGGTCAGCTCGATGCTCAGGGTATCGGTCTCGACCTTGGCCGGATCGAAATCGATATCGACGATCGAGATCTCCGTTTCATATCCGGGGCTCTTCAGGGCGACCAATTCGTCACGGCGCATGGCCCAGTAGTGACCATCACTCTCGGGAGCCTGGCCGTGGCGCAGGGAATAGAAGGGGCGGAAACGCGTGATCGATTCGCCTTGCGGCGTCTGGCGCACCAGCTGGACCGAATCAATCGAGTAGACCTCGTAACCGAAGGCGCGACGCCCGTCGGGTAGAACCGGATACGAGGCACCCGCATGCGTCAGGCGGATCGGATCGCCCCGCTGGCTGAACAGGTTGATGACCGGTGTGCAGCCCAGCAGCAGATTGGCCGCGCTGACGCCGCCAAGCTGGCGGGCGATGTGCGAATCGGCGCGCAAGCCGGACAGGCCCAGGTGCAAGGTGAAGCTTTTGGTCCCGGCCGGCAGGACGGCGAGAATGGCCGACAGATCGATGTCGAAGAAATTGAATTTCTCGGGGAAGGCAAAATACTCGGTCAGCAAGCGATAAGCCGGATGCGATTGCGACGGGAAGTCGATCAGCGCGTCCTCTTCAGCGAACCCCACCTCGGCCAGCGGGACCTTGCGCAGCCCGGTCCAGCGGCCGCTGCGCGGCAGCTCGACCCAGGCAGCCGTGCTGCGCATGAAGAGGCTGTCACGCAGGGCGGCGCAGAACGAGGCCTCGCCATCGATGAAGACGCGCAGCGAGGCCAGGCCCAGCTTGGACAAGGTCACCTGCTCGGTGGTGGTCTCGATGGTGATGGACAGGGAGGATGTCACCGAAGTCGGCAGTACCACTGCCTCGGGGGCATCGATGATGGGAGAAAAGACCGCTTGCGCTAACCGGATGGGCGCGACCGGCACATCGTAAGCGCTCTGGAACCGGCAGATCACGCCCTTCACCGGCCGCGTGGATAGCGCCGTCCCGCGCGGGATGACGGTGGCGTTGGTCAGCTGCGCAGCCGAGGCTGCTGAGTCCATGCGCGCGATCGAGCAGGAGGGGAAAGGTCGCAGGTAATGCGGATAGAGGACCTCGAACAAGGCCTCGGTGAATTCGGGGTAGTCGTCATCAAGCCGCTTGGAGACCCGCGCGTTGAGCAGCGCATAGGACTGGATCATGCGCTCGATATGTGGATCCTCGCAGATCTCGCCGGCCATCAACAGGCTGCCTGCGATCTTGGGATAGCGCTCGGAGAACTCGCGGGAATAGCGCCGCAGGAAGCTCAGCTCACGCTCGTAATAGGGAAGCAGCTCTTGCACTTAGACTCCTATGCGCGTGGTTCGCGACTTGCTGATCGAATATTGCAGGGTGGACGGCTGCAGGACGGCGTCAAAATTGACGGTCTCGCGCGCCGCATTGACCACGAGCAAGGCACTGATGGCGAAATTGAGGCGGTTGATCGAACCTTCCTGGATCTCCAGCGTGGCCTTGACGTTGCGCAATCGCGGCTCGTGCCGGGAGATGGCTTCTTCCAAGGAATGGCAGATGGCAGTGCGGTCATCCAGGCTGGCCAGGCTCATCCCGGCGAAATCATTGAGACCATAGGCGATGATGGAGGTGCTGCATTCGGGATATTGCTGCAGCAATTCCTCGGGTACGACGGAGCGCGTGTTGAGCATCGCTTCCAGATCGCGCGCGACGGCATCCTTGAGTTCTTCTAACGACAGGCGGCTGACGACAGGGCTGAAGGAGGAACGCGGTCCATCATTCATCAGCTTGTCAAACAGGCTGGGCGCGAAGCCTTTCATATGCTTTCCCCCGTCTGGTGATCGAATTATCGGGTGGGTGAATCGACTGGCCTGGCCGACCAATCAACGATCTTGATAGTGAATCACGCGGTGTTGAAAACGGAAGTCCGCCGGAGGACCGGCGGACGTCATACGCTTCATGAATGGCTGTTCTTATGCCGACAGCTCATCCGTTCAGTGCAAGGTAGCCTCAGATGACCTTGTTGGTCGACAGATCCCAACCGCCCGAGGTATTGCCGGCGGTCCCGCCATCCTTCTTCTGCTGGGTGTACTTCCACTTGACGGTGGAGTACTTCAGGCCGACCACTTCGTTCAGGATCTCGCCCGACTCGATGGACGGAGCGACGCTGCTGATCATGACGTTGGTCAGTTCGATTTCGAAATAACGGACGCGCTCGCCCTTGCCATCGGCGCGCATGAATTCGAACTTGGCCTTCGGGATGGTCTTGCCGGAGGAAGAGTTTTGCAGCAGCAGCGGCGAAGCCAGGTCAGCCACCTTGGTGAACACGATGTCCTTGTGCTCGCAGCGCTCGGCGGTGTGGCCACCACCGGTCGATGCGGTTGCCGATTTCGGCTGCAGGACTTCCCAGTCAACGGTCTTGCACTCGATCCAATCCTTGTGCAGGTCATCAGTGGATTCACCCTTGATGCCGTCGATTTGCAGATAGACGTCAATTGCCATAACTTATCCTGTAAACATGAGGGAGGAAAAATAGTTAAGATTTACCTGCCTGCGGCAGCTCCGCAACCAGCCGGAGCGACACGGACAGTTCATCCAACTGAAAATGCGGACGCAAGAACGACACGGCGCGATAAACGCCTGGCCGTCCCGGCACTTCCGACACCTGTACCGAAGCTTCGCGCAGCGGGAATTGCGCTTTTGCTTCCTGCGTGGCGTTGTCATCCAGCAGCACGTATTGCGCGATCCAGCGATTGAGGAAGTCTTCGACGTTTGAAGCGGCAGCAAAGCTGCCGATCTTGTCCCGCATCATCGACTTCATGTAGTGAGCGATGCGCGAGACGGCAAAGATGTATTGCAACTGCGAGGACAGGACCGCGTTGGCATTGGCCGCATCCGTGTTGTACTTCTTGGGCTTCTGAGCGGACTGGGCACCGAAGAAGGCGGCGTAATCCGTGTTCTTGCAGTGGACCAGCGAGATGAAGCCCAGATCCGACAGTTCTTTCTCGCGACGGTCGGTGATGGCGATCTCGGTGGGGCACTTGAGGGCGACTTCGCCTTCATCCGTCTTGAAGGTGTGGGTGGGCAGGTCCTCGACCAGGCCACCACCCTCCACGCCACGAATGGCCGCGCACCAGCCGAAGTCCTCGAAGGCCTTGGTCAACTTGCTGCCGAAGGCATAGGCGGCGTTGCACCACAGGTATTTGGAATGGTCGGTACCATCCACATCCTCGACGAAGTTGAAGCCTTCAACGGTGGTGCCATCCTTGGGATTGAACGGCAGACGGCCGAGGAAGCGCGGCAGGGTCAGGCCGACATAGCGCGAATCCTCGGATTCGCGGAAGGACTTCCACTTGGCGTATTCGACCGTGTCGAAGACCTTGGACAGGTCACGCGGCTTGCCCAGGTCGGCATAGCTCTCCAGGCCGAACAGCTCAGGCGATGCGGCGGTGATGAAGGGGGCGTGCGACGCAGCGGCGATGCGCGACATCTGCTCGATGAAGTACATATCTTCAGGCTGGCGCGTGATCTCGTAATCGCCCAGCAAGGCACCGAAAGGCGCGCCACCAAAGGTACCGAATTCTTCTTCATATACCTTCTTGAACATGGCGCTCTGGTCGAATTCCAGGGCCGAGTTGAAGTCCTTGACCAGTTCCTTCTTGGTGGCGTTGAGGATCTTGATCTTCTGATTCTCGCCAACGGTGGTGTTGCGCACCAGGTAGTTCAGGCCTGTCCAGCTGCCTTCGAGCTTCTGGAATTCGGGGGCATGCATGATGGCGCTGACCTGATTCGAGATCAGATGATCCAGTTCGGCAATGCGGGCATCCAGGGTCGCCGACAGGTTGTCGGAGACGACCACCGTCCCTTCCATGACTTGGCTGACCAGTTCGGTGATCAGATCCTTGGCGCGGTCATGCTCGGAAGAGGACTTGGCGACCTTGCTTTGTTCGACGATGTCATCCAGAAGAGTGCTGGCGGCAGCGGCAGGCGCAGCACTTGCGGCAGCTTCGGTATTGGCTTGAGCGGACATGGGAATCTCTTTTACTTGTTGGTTTGCTTGCTGAGTTCGGCCAGCTTCTCGGTGCTGTTGAGCACGTCGCTGAGGATGTCTTCCAGCTTGTCGTTGCCGGCGATCTTGTTGCGCAGATCGGCCAGCTTGGTGCGGGCTTCCAGCAGCTTGCGCAGCGGCTCGACCTGCTGCACCACGGACTCGGGACGGAAGTCTTCCATCGAGCGGAACTTCAGTTCCACCGCGAATTCCCCGCCTTTGTCGGAGAGCTCATTGGACACGCGATAGACCGCGCGCGGCTCGATGCCCTTCATGACTTCGTCGAAATTGTCGGGATCGATGTTGATGAACTTGCGATCCTTCAGGCGCGGCTGCGGCACCTCCGAGTTGCCGCCAAAATCACCGACCACACCGGTGACGAAGGCCAGTTCCTTCTTCTCGATGGCGTCACCGATCTCGACGTCATACGTCATCTGCACGCGCGGGGGACGCACTTTCTGCAGTTTTTTCTGGATGCTTTCTCTTTTGGCCATGTTTGCTCCGCTGCTGTATTGAGTGAACGCCCCATTCGCCTGAGGCGGCTTGAAAAGCGGGGACAGCACAAGCTGCCCCCGCTGGCGCGCCTTACTTCAGATTGCCAAACGGATTGGGACCGCTGCCGCCGCCACTGCTGCCATTGCCGGCATCCGCATCTGCAGCCGGTGCAGGAGCCGCCTTGCGGGCTGCCTTGCCGCGCGGACGGACCGCTGCAACAGGCTTGGCCGGAGCGGGCACCAAGGTGTTTTCGCCGAGGCTTTCACGCAGGATCTTGGTCAGGTCCTGTGCTTCGGTCTTGACCGAACCATTCAATGCATTTTGTGAGCGCAGATCCCCCAGGGACTTGGTGGCCAGACGCAGACCGGAGACGGTCACGATGCTGTTGGCGACCTTGTCGGCGGGATCACGCTTGAGGGCTTCCTGGGCGTTGACGATCGCATCACTGTAATCACCTGCATCGAAGCGGATCTGGGCGATACGCAGCCAGGGCGTCTTGTCAGCAGGGAAGCGGCTTGCCACTACCTTCAGCACCGACACGGCCTCGTCGGTCTTGCCTTCCGCCTGCGCGGTATTGGCCTGGGCCACTCCGCTTTCCAGCGTGTTCTTGGCCTCATCTTCCGGGCTGGGCTTGCCCTGGGTATTGGCACAACCCGCCAACATCACCGCCAGCAACGCCGGAATGATCAGACCTGTCTTGAATTTGCTCGCACGCATTGGAAACCACTCCTTATATTTTTGACATTAAGAAAGCCTTGCACGACATCGCGCAAGCAAATTAGTCGGCACCGAAAAATTCCGGAGATTCCTGATTTTTAGACTGCAAATGAGATGCGACGGCAGTTTTCTGGCGAAATTGATGCTTCTGGAAACCGCACTTTTTCACTACGCCACGTTCTAATCACGACTATCAGGTTGTTGCCCGACTTAATAGTTTTAAGTAATTTGAACTTAAGCTCGTCCAAATGTATCGCATAGACCTTCAAGGGAAAATGCAGTTCCACAATCTGTAAAGACTTCCTAAAATTTTTTCGGCTCGCGAGAAATCGCTCATCAGAAATCCAATAAACCGCACGGGGCAGCGTTGAAAAACCGATTGATTAATCACCTGACAACTGGAGTTGTCATTTTTTCTCTATCCGGCTGCGCCGCCGTCGGCGCGGCCTCCGGGGTCGCGCAGGCCGCCAAGTCCACGCTGGAGGCGCTCGGCCTGAAGAAGCCGGACACGCCGGAACTCCCCGACGCCCAGAAGCAGCCGCGTACCGTGCCGATCAAGCTGCACGCGTCCAAGGCGCTCAATGTCGATTCGCAGCAGCGGCCGCTGGCCCTGGTGGTAAAAATTTATAAGCTCAAGCAGAACATTAGTTTCCAACAGGCGTCATATGACACGTTCCTGAGTGCGCAAAAAGAAAAGGAAGCCTTGGGAGCAGACCTGCTGGAGGTCAAGGAAGTCACGCTGGTACCGGGCCAGCGCTATGAAATTTCTGAAAAGGTCAGTTATGAGGCCGGCTACATCGGTGTCGTGGCGCTGTTCGTCAATCCGGCACCGCAGCGCTGGCGTGTCGTTTTCAAGGCCGATGAAGCGGAGAAGAATGGCATTACCGTCGGCCTGCAATCCTGCTCACTGACAGTGGGTGCGGGGGCGGTGGCCATCGATATGCAGGGCAAGCCGCTGGAAAAGAATCTGATGCTGGCACCGGTTCAGTGTCATTGAAATTCAAACAACAATTCGCAGGACATCGCGACATGACAATCATCACGACGGGGCAATCCAAGTGAATCACTCCAACAAAGTCCTCTGGGGCGAAGGTCTTTTCCTCCGGCCACAGCATTTCCAGCGCCAGGATCATTATCACGAAACACGCCTGCACCAGACCGCGCTGGCGCTCAATCCCTACTGCTGGGGCATCTCCTCCCTGCAGGTGGACCGCGATGCCCTGAACAACAATACGCTGCGCATCCTCGAACTGTCGGCCATCTTCCAGGACGGGGAAATCTACAAGGCACCGGATGGCGACGATCTGCCCGATCCCATCGAACTGACGGAAATCCCGCTTTCCCAACAATCCGTCACCTTCTACGCCGCCCTGCCGGCACTGAAGAGCTTCGGCAGCAATTTCGCCTCGGGTACTGGCAATCATCAGTCCAGTCGCTACATTCAAGACAACATCGAGACGCCGGATCTTTTCACCGATGCTGCCAAGGCGGAGATGAGCTATTTGAAGAAGGCAGTGCGGCTGGTCTCCGAGAACGAACCGCGCGACTCCCTGGTATGCATTCCGATCGTGCGCTTGCGCCGCGCAAGCTCATCAGGATTCGAACTGGATCCCGATTTCGTCGCCCCCAGCCTGTCGGTGCATGCGGCGCCCTTGCTGTTCCTGCGCCTGCGCCGCCTGCTGGATGCCTTGCAGGCCAAGGTCAGCGCGCTCTACGGACATCATCGCGAACCCAGCAAGAGCGTGGTGGAATTCCGATCGGGTGACATCACCTCCTTCTGGCTGCTGCATACGGCCAGCACCGCTTACGCCAGCCTCTCGCACTATCTGAACAATCCCCTGCTGCATCCCGAGCGCCTGTATGAACAATTGCTCGGGCTGGCCGGCTCGCTGATGACCTTCTCGCGCAGCCTGGCGCTGGCGGACCTGCCGCCGTATGACCATCGTGATCCTGGTCCGCCGTTTGCGCGGCTCGATGGCATCATCCGCGAGCTGCTCGATACCGTCATCTCGTCACGCTATTTCGCCATCGCCCTGCACGAGAGCAAGCCGTCGTATCACATGGGCATGCTGGACTCGGGCAAGATCGACGAGAAGACCAGTTTCTACCTGGCCGTCAACGCCGACCTGCCGGCCATCGAGCTGGTGGATGTGGTACCGCTGCGCTTCAAGATCGGCGCGCCCGAGGATGTGGAGAAATTCGTGCTGGCCGCACTGCCCGGCGTGAAGCTGGTGCACTCGCCGCAAGTGCCGGCTGCCCTGCCCGTGCGCCCCGATACCTATTACTTCACATTGGAAAGCAAGGGTGCCATGTATGAGCGCATGCTGCAGGCACAATCGATCTGCATTTATGTACCTTCCGGTATCCGTGACCTCAAACTCGAACTCCTGGCGGTGACGCAATGAACATGACTTCGGCCCCTTCCCTGCTCGATCAGGACCATCTCCCCCCGGCCCAGATGGCCGCCGCGCCGGTCAATGCGCGCTCGCTGCTGGATCTGATGTATGACGGTTTTTACGCGCTCTTCATGCTCAAGAATGGCAGCGCACCGGTGGATGAAGCTTCCTTCTCGGTGAAGATGCAGAAATTCCTGGGCGATGTGGAACGCAATGCGAAGAAACTCGACGTCTCCCCGGAAGATGTCTACGCCGCCAAATACGCGTTCTGCGCCTCGGTCGATGAAATCATCCTGCGCTCCAGCTTCGGCATCCGCGACGCCTGGGAGCGCCGTCCGCTGCAGCTGACCATGTTCGGCGATCAACTGGCAGGTGAAAATTTCTTCAAGCAGCTGGAAGACCTGCGGGTCCGCGGCAATGCGCACATCCAGGCGCTGGAAGTGTTTCACATGTGCCTGTTGCTGGGGTTCCAGGGCAAGTACGCGCTGGAAGGTCCGGAGAAACTGAATTATCTGACTGCACGGCTGGGGGATGAAATCGCCCATCTCAAGGGCAAGAGCGCCGGCTTCGCGCCACATTGGGCGCGGCCTGACGCCATCGTCAACAAGCTGCGCAATGACGTGCCGCTGTGGGTGGTGGCTTCGCTGTTTGCCTTCATCGCCCTGTTCGCCTACCTCGGCTTGAACTGGATGCTGACCAGCGGCACGGAAAACGGACTGGCCGGCTATTCCGATATCGTCAAGCTGGCACCGCGTACCGCTAACCTGACCATCACCCTGCCCTGAACGCGATCTCTCCCCTGATAGTCTTGGAAGGCCACACAGATGAATCTGCCTTTTCCCGATTCACTTTCCAGCGTCATCAACAAACTCTTCGGCCCCGGCCTGTCGCAACACGCGCGCCTGATCACGCTGGACAGCGCGCAGGAAGCTGGATTGCCCGAATCCCTGGTCGTGGAGCGCTTCCACGGCCAGGAGAGCGTCAATGACAACTTCCAGTTCGACATCGATGCCCTTTCGGTTTCCACCGATCTCGATCTCAAGCAGTTCATCGGTACTGAACTGACCCTGCGCCTGCTTCAGGCCGACGGCAGCCGGCGCGCCTGGCACGGCTACTGCACCCAGGCTTCGTGGCTGGGTTCCGATGGCGGACTGGCGCGCTACCGGCTGCGGCTGGAATCCTTCCTCGCCTTCCTCGACCGCCGCCGCGACAGCTTCCTGTTTCAGGATATGAGCGTCACCGACATCGCCAGCGCCGTCCTGAAGGAATACCCGCAAGCCAATTTCGCTCTGGATGTCACCCAGACGCTCACCAAGCGCGACATCTGCACCCAATACCGCGAGAGTGATTTCGCTTTCCTGCGCCGCATCCTGGCCAGCGAGGGCCTGAACTTCCGCTTCGAGCATCAACAGGAGGGTGAGCAAAGCCAGGCCTCCGGCCAGCAACAGGCGCGACACAAGCTGGTCATCTTCGACCGCGAGGCCAAGGCACCTGATCTGCCCGGCGGCGATACGCGCATCCGCTTTCACCGTATCGCCGCCACTGAGGCCAGCGATGCCATCACCGACTTCAGCGCCGTGCGCAGCGTGCGTTCCAACGCAGTGGCGCTGGCCAGTTGGCATCCCGAGAAGATTTCTTCACCTTCAGCCGAAGAGAACTCCAGCCTGGATGCCGGTGAAGTCCCTGCCCTGCCGGTCTACGACGGCACCGGCCAGCAGGACTTTGCAGACCAGGAGGCGGCCGCGACCCATGCGCAGTTGATGCTGCAGGCCTTGGAAATGCAGAACAAGCGCTTTGAGGGCGCAGGTGCGGCACGCCAGCTCAGTGCAGGAACGCAATTCACACTGAGCCAGCATGAGCGCTATCCCGAAGGCGAGAACCGCTTCAAGCTGCTCTCGGTCACGCACAGGGCCCGCAACAACTTCGACAGCAACATTGCCCAGATCCTCGATCAGGTCGCCCCCGCCTCGCTGGGAAATTTGTTCGGCAAGACGCCCTCTTCGGGCAGCGTATCCGAGGACGACCTGAAGGCAGGGACCTACCGCAACAGCTTCGTGGCCGTGCGTGAGGTAGTCCCCATCGTTCCTGCTGCAATCACGGAGCGCCTCAAGCCCACGGCGCGTGGCACCCAGACTGCGCTGGTGACCGGCCTGCCGGATGCGGCCGTTACCACGGACCGCAATCACCGCGTCAAAGTCCAGTTCCACTGGCAGCGCGGGAAGTCGCCCAATCCGGGCGGCTTGCGCGAGACAGGCAACCTCGATGACAAGGACGGCAATGCTCCCGGCAACGACGCCTCCGGCACCTGGGTGCGCGTGGCAGAAGCGCAGTCCGGCCCCAACTGGGGCAGCCAGTTCACGCCGCGCATCGGCAGCGAAGTGCTGATCGATTTCATCGAGGGTGACATTGATCGTCCCGTCGTGGTCGCACAACTTTACAACGGCAATGATGTGCCGCCCTTCCCGGCCGGAGCCGAGTCTGACGCCAACCATGCCGGCACAATTTCGGGCTGGCACAGCACGGCGCATGATGGCAGCGGTTTCAATCAATGGGTGGTGGACGACACGCAGTCGCAACTGCGCATGCGCCTGGCCTCGAGCCAGGGCAAATCCCAGCTCAATCTCGGCCATCTGATCGATCAGGCAGATACCGGAGCCCAGCGTGGCAACTATCGCGGCCAGGGCTTTGAACTGCGCACGGACGCCTGGGGCGTGGTGCGCGGCGCGGAGGGCTTGCTGATTTCCTCGACCGCGCGCCCGGTTGCGGGTGCCAGCGTCACCAGCACGCAGATGGATGCCCACGAAGCCGTGGCGCAATTGAAGGGTGCGCAGCAACTTGCGCAGACCATGGCCGAGGCCGCCACACAGCAGCAGGCGCTGCACAGTGCGGACGCCTACCAGGCCAAGACTGATTTCATCTCCGTCATCGACCCGCAGGATCAGGGCAAGCATCCGGCCAGCGTCAATGGACAGGACGCATTCAAGAGCCCGGCGGGTTCCCGCGAGAGCGACAGCGCGCAACCGGTCGAAAAGTTCAGCAAGGCCGCTGTGCTGATGGAGTCACCAAGCAACGTCAACTGGGCCAGTGCGGCTTCCACCGTGCTCTACGCTGGCGAAAACCTTCACTGGACCACACAGGGGGATACGCACTGGACTGCCGCCGACACCGCCAGCCTCGCGGCGGGCAAGGCAGCCACGCTGTTTGCGCACGACGGCGGCATCCAGGCCTTCGCCGGCAATGGCCCGGTTTCCTTGCAGGCGCATACCGATGCACTGGAGATCCTGGCTGACAAGGATGTGAGTGTCATCAGCGTCAATGAAGGCATCGAGATCAAGGCGCGCCAGAAGATCGTGCTGCAGGCGGGGCAGGCTTCGGTGACGCTGGAGGGTGGGAATATCACATTTGCCTGTCCGGGGACGTTTTCGGTGAAGGGGGCGACGCATGCGTTTCCGGGTGGGGCGAGTGCAGGGGTTATGCTCCCCCCCCTACCCGACGGAACGTCCGCCGAAAACAATTGGATTGGATTGCATTACATGGAGCCTGAAACCGGCTCGGGCATCGCTGGAACGGACTATGAAATCCACTTCAAAGACGGTACCAAGCTCACTGGCACATTGGACGATCAGGGAAAGGCGTTGCATGAAAATATCGAGCGCAAACAAGTGACGAAGGTTGTCTATAAGCCTCGCAAACCAGAAAGCGACAAGCCTGCCGCTCCGTTGGAAGACTTCAGCAACGGCTGAGTGGCTTAACCCCGCTCCATTTCTCCGACTGCGCTCGACTGAGGCCTTGGTCTTCAGCTGCAAGCCGCTGTCGGATGCAACGATCAACTGCACGATGCTCCAAGGAATTAATATGAAGGAAAACGCATGGCTGATGTGAATTCGACCCAGCTGCGCGATGCACTGGCGTGGGTTACCAACGATCAAAAAAAGGCCGAAGAACCCAGCACCAATCCTTTCGTCTGGTTCTGGGAAGCCATGCAAGGGGACTTCAATGAAGATCGCTCCACTGGCCAGTTGATGACTGATGCCGCTATCTCGATGATTCCCCTGGTCGACCAGGTGTGTGATGTCCGCGACCTGATCGCGAACTGCAACAAGCTTCGCAAAGACACCTCGGACACCTGGGCCTGGGTCGCCCTGGCACTGACATTGATCGGGCTGTTCCCGACATTGGGTTCGCTGGTCAAAGGCGTACTGAAGATCTTTTTCCACTTTATCCGGCGCATGGGTGGCGACGCCACCATCAAGGCGATTGATGCGGCGATGACGATGGTCGTCGGATTTCTGCGCAGGCGTGATGTGCAGAAGTATCTGCGCCAGCTCAAAGTCGACGAAGTCTTCAAATGGTTGGCAACTGAAATCAAGGTTGTTCGTGGCAAGGTCAATGTCAGCTCGCTGCTGAGAGCCTTTGACCGTGGCATCGGCGCGCTGGAACAGTTGGCGGCCAAGGTCGCCTGGGCACCCACTATAGGTGCCAAAGCAAAACATTATCTTGAAGAAGTGCACCATATCCGCCAACTGGCGGACAAGCATCTCGGAGAAGCACTGCGCCCGGTCCAAAATGCCCTGGATAGCATCATCATGCGGCTGGAACGAGAGTCGTTGGAGCGGCAGCGCGGAATCATCAACCTTAATAACATTCACTATCGCGGCGCGCTTCCGGAGGCGGAGGCGGTCAAGCTGATGCGGGAGACTGAGCCTCCGCCTTCGTGGCTTAGCAAGGGTAAGGAACCAGAATATCCGGGACTGGTCCCCTCGGAAAGTAAACTATATGTTGATGAGAAGGTTACTGAGGGATGGCCAGCACTTTGAACCGCCCCGGGTTTTGAGGAGGCTCTAACTCTTGAGAGAATAGAGCCATGAACAAGAAATCAAGCAAGTTTTCCCCTGAGGTNCGAGAGC
>JGI1221J13441_10000226_pt1 | contig 27090 bp, 19 predicted proteins | sample LakVidmifraction_4_FD_13441 | JGI IMG/M metagenome (IMG submission 13441) | reverse complement strand
GTCGGTGTTGCAGCGGGTGCCGGTGCGGGAGCGGCTGCCGGTCTGGCCACCGCACCCGTAACGGGCCCGCTCGGTGCGGCCCTGGGCGGTCTGGTCGGCGGCCATCTCGGTGGCTTGGTCGGCAGCCTGGCAGCGACCGATGAGGTCACGCCGCCGCGGCGTCTGGCAGGGATGCTGGTGGCAGTCGCCGTGGAGGACGAACCCCAAAGCCTGCAGGTCATCCGCCTGCTGCAAGGCGTGGACGGCAGCGATCTGGAACGCGCCGAGGGCAACATCCGCGCGGGCGACTGGATCGACTTTGATCCGCTCTCCCAGCCGCAGCCCGTGAATGCGTAGGGGCGCAGGGCTCCACGGCTGAGGTTCCGAATAGCCTCGCTTCACCCTGGCCCGGCAGTGTCCTGCCGGGCTTTTGCATTGGCGCTTGCCATCGCGCACACGTGCGGGCATATTGTGAGTTTATAATCGTGCGTAACAATTGATTACCAGAAACGCACGCCTGCGGGGCCGGATCAACGTGATCCAGAGGCCGCAAGCAAACAGGGACGTGCGCAGGACAGAACAACAAGGAAACGCCGAAGGGGGCGCACTGCAGGTCGAGCCCGCGGCCGTCCGACGCAACCTGGCGCTCGCCGGGCAACGTGTCGCGGCAGCGCTTGACCGGTGGCTTTGCACCGTAAGAATGATCGTGAAGCGGGCGAATGCACATGAGATTGCTGACCAAGGGCTTGCTGATCGTTGCCATCCCAAGCCTGTTTGAAGTGCTGCTGCTGGGAGCGCTGTTCAAGTTCCAGGCCGATGCCGAGGATGCCGAGGGCTGGGCCTCGCATTCCCTGCAGGTGATGAACAAGGCCGCCGAACTGCGTGAGCCGATGCTGCTGGAGGCAGCGCGCGTGCGCAATGCGGTTCTGTTGGACCTGCCTGACACCCTGAGCCGGGGCGACCTGTGGGCCGACATCGAGGTCAAGACCGGCGAGCTTGCGCGGCTGGTTGCCGACAATGCGTCGCAAAGCGCGGCCGTACGAACGGTGCATGAGTCCATTGCCAGCTACCGCAGTTGGGACGACAGTGCACGCGAGCGCCTCATGCGCGGCCAGCGCGATGACCTGATCCGCCAGTTGCGCGACGAACAGGGCCCACACCGGCTTTCCACCTTCCTCAATCTGCTCGACAACTTCGTGGCCGAAGAGCGGCGTCTGGGTGCCGAACGCAGCGAGCGTCTGCAGGCGGCACGCCGCTCGCAGACCTGGCTGCTGATTCTGGCGGTGCTGGTTTCGATTGTCACGGCCGGACTGGCCTCGCTGGCGTTCATGCGCAATATCAGCACCCGCATCGGCGTGCTCACCGGCAATGCCCGCCGCCTGGCCGATGGCCAGCCGCTGGCGGCGCGCCTGGGTGGCCATGATGAGATCTCGCTGCTCGACGATGCCCTGCATCGCAGCAGCGAGCGCCTCGCCGAAGCCGCGCGCCAGGGCCAAGGTTACCGCGAGGAACTGGAGCAGCGCGCGCGCGAACTGGCCGACGTCAACAGCGACCTGCGACAACAGACGCAAGACAATGAGATGTTCATCTACAGCGTCTCGCATGACCTGCGCTCGCCGCTGGTGAACCTGCAGGGCTTCAGCAAGGAAATCACCCATGCCACCCGAGATCTGCTGGACGAGGTGGATCGCCTGGCGCTGCTCGAACCGGACCGGCAACGCCTGCGCACGCTTGTCGAAGAGGACATCCATACATCGCTGCGCTTCATCCAGAATGCCGTGACACGCTCGGCCGGGATTATTGACGCCATGTTGCGACTGTCCCGTGCCGGCCGTGTTGAATACCAGCCGGTGATGCTGGACATGCACGCCATCGTTACCCGCATCGTCGCCGCCATGAGCGGCAGCATCCGCGCCAAGTCCGCCCGGGTCGAGATCGAAGCGGACCTGCCGCCGGCCTATGGCGATCCGACCTCGGTAGAGCAGGTGCTCGGCAACCTGGTGGGCAATGCCGTCAACTATCTTGATCCGGGCCGTCCGGGCCACATCACCATCGGTCACGTGCCGCAGGCCGACAGCGTGGTGGCGGCACCCAGTCTGGTGACCTATTTCGTGCGCGACAACGGGCTCGGCATTCCCGCCGCCTACATGGACAAGATGTTCATCGCTTTCCAGCGCCTGCACGGCAACGCCGCCAAGGGCGAAGGCATCGGACTGGCGCTGGTCAAGCGGGTGGTGGAGCGGCACGGCGGGCGCATCTGGGTGGAATCGGTCGAAGGGCAGGGCAGCTGTTTCTACGTCGCCCTGCCGGCCCGCCCGCCGGTGTTCTGAAGGCAGTCAGACCGTATCGGGCAAACAGGGATCAACAACGGACAAGGGGGAACGAGATGGCCACAGAGCAGAGCGTCAACATCATCCTGGTCGAAGACGACGACGGCCATGCCGTGCTGGTCGAGAAGAACCTGCGGCGCGCCGGGCTGGTCAACGGCTTCCAGCGCCTGCGCGACGGGCAGGAAGCGCTGGACCATTTTTTCGGGGGCGAGCTGGGGCGGACCGACCTGCAGCAGGTGGTGGTGTTGCTGGACGTGAACATGCCGCGCGTGAATGGCGTGGAGGTGCTGCGGCGAATGAAGCAGGATGCGGCCACGGCGGCCATCCCGGTAATCATGCTGACCACGACCGACGACCCGCGCGAGATCGCCCATTGCTATGAAGTAGGCTGCAATGTCTACATCACCAAGCCGGTGGAATATGACGACTTCATCGAAGCGGTGCGCCGGCTGGGCTTCTTCCTGCAGGTGGTCAAGCTGCCGCCGCCGGGCGCACCGGTGCGGGAGAGCGATTCCCGATGAGCGGTGCGACCGTCCATGTGCTGGTACTGGAGGATGACGAAGGCCTGCTGGCACTGGCCGGCCGTGTGCTCAGGAAGCAGGGATACCGTGTCACCGCCGTGGCCGATGCCGAGTCCGCCCAGGCGGCCGTGCAACAGGAGTTGCCAGATCTGCTGATCGTGGACTACAACCTGCAGGCGCTGGAGAGTGGCCTGGATTTCTTCCGCAGCCTGCGGGCTGCGGGCATGGGGATCCCGGCCATCATGGTCTCGGGCATGTCGGATGAAATGCGCATCATCGAAGCCTTGCGGGCTGGTGTAGCCGACGTACTGCCCAAGACCAGTGATTACCTCGACCACTTGCCGCAATGCGTGCAGCGCGTGCTGGCGCAGCAGCGGCAGGCCGGTGATGCCGGGCAGATTGATGAGCGGGTGCGCCAGCTGCAGGCCGAGCGCGACGCGCTGCTGGCTGAGGTGCAGGCGGCGCAGGCCGAGATCGAGCGCCTGCGCAGCGCACGCGATGCCTTCCTGCGGACGCTGTCACAGGAACTGCGCCCGCCGCTCAATGCCATCCTCGGCTGGACCGATTACCTGCTGCAAGGCGGGGCCGATGCCGCCAACCTGCACAAGGGCTTGCAGGTGATCGAGCGCCATGCGCGGGCGCAGTCGCAGTGGGTGGAAGACCTGCTGGCCCGGCACCGCATCCCCTCCGGCGCGCTGCCGGAGCAGGAGCGGGACTGGCCTTGATGCGCCATCCAGCCGGTTCAGGCCGGCAGGATGGGCAAGGTGACGGTGAAGGTGATGATGTGGTGATCGCAGTTGAGATCTATCTTGCCGCCGTGGCCGTTGACGATCTCGCTGACGATGTACAGGCCCAGTCCCAGTCCGCGCGCATTGCGCTGATTGCCCATGGATTCCTTCTTGTAGGGCTTGAACATGTGCTCGCGCACCGCCATCGGGATGGCCGCACCGTGATTGGAGACCGAGAGCGTCAGTACGTCGTCGCGGCGGAACACGATCAGGGTCGAGGGCGTACCGATCTCGCCATGATGGCGGGTGTTTGACAGCAGGTTGGAGACCACCTGGCTGATGCGGTCGCCATCGAGTTCGATTTCGCCGCAGTCTTCCGCTTCGAGGATGATCTCGTTGTCGGGGTAGGCCATGCGCGCTTCGTTGACGATCTCGGTGACCATCTTGCGCACATCCACCGGACGGCGCTGGATGTCCAGCCCCATGCCGCTTTGCAGGCGGCTGATGTCGAGCACCTGGGAGATCAGGCGATGCATGCGGCTTGATGAGGACGAGATGCGCTTGCTCAGGTTGGAGCTGGACGGCGAATGCTCGCGCACCTCGATCATGCGCGCGGCCATCATGATGGCCTGCAGCGGATCGCGCAGGTCATGGCCCAGCGTCGCCAGCAGGGTTTCGCGGGCGCGCTTGACCATGTTCTCGTTGGTCAGCGCCACTTCCTGGAAGTCCAGCCGCAGCTGGTTGGCGATTTCGGTTTCGGTCTTGGCCCACGGCAGGCTCTTGCCGCGTACCGTTTCCTTCCAGACCGCGAAGGAGCCGCGCGGAGTCAGACGCGGACCGAGCGGACCGATGCTGTATTTCTTTTCCGGATTGCCGCCCCAGCGGACGTCTTCCACCTGCTCGGTGCGGAACCAGAAGGCGTAGCCATCCTGTTCGCGATAGAAACGCACGGCCAGCACGCCGCAGATGTCACCCAGCGCCGCCTTGAGTGCCGGCACATCGGCCCCCAGCGCGCTGGTGGAGAAGAAGTCGCCCGGTTCGTTTTCGTTGAGCCAGTTGATGAGCGCGTTGACGCCTTCGCGCGAGGGAGCCTTCCCGAAGACCTGGGTCTTGCGCTCCATGGAGATGGCGCCACCGTGCGCATTCATCAGCCGCAGGAAGCCCTCATGGTCAGCCGCCAGGGCCAGCACGATGTCTTCCCGGTCGGTGACCTGGGCCACGATCTTGCGGCGCAGGACGGCGCTGTACTCCAGCGCACGGGCGCGCTCGCCGTTGAGATTGCGTTCCACCAGGGCACTCACGAACTGCGAAAGCAGCTGGCATGACATGCGCACCGAATGCGGCACCAGGTGCGCGCTCATGTGATGGCAGGCGATCAGGCCCCACAGGCGTTCGCCGATCACGATCGACAGGCTCATGGAGGCACCCACGCCCATGTTGCTGAGGTATTCGATGTGCACCGGCGAGACGCTGCGCAGCATGCTGTGGCTGAGGTCCAGCGGACGGCCGGTGAGCGGATTGTGATCCGGTTCCAGCGCCACGGTGGAGGCGGTTACATCGGCGATCAGGCGGATCGGATTGATGACGTACAGGCGGCGTGCCTGCGCCGGGATGTCGCTGGCCGAGGAATGGTTCGAGGTCCTCGCGCTTGTGCTCGGCGATCACTTCGCCGCTGTCGTCATGCAGGAAGCGATAGGCCATCACGCGGTCGAAGCCGGTGATGCGGGCGATCTCGTCAACCGCCAGCGTCAGCAGGTCTTCCACGCCGGGCTGGCGCTGGATGCGCTGGATGGCCTGATGCGCGGCCAGGGCGAACGACTCCAGCGACACGGCATCGGCGGGCCGCTGTTCAAATTCGGCGATGAGCACGCCTTCGGATTTGTGCGTGACCAGGTCGAAGGCACCGGAGGCCAGCGTAATGATGCGCGCGTCGACGTAGCCATGGCGGTCTTCCAGTGCCGCCTGGATCACGGCGCGGGCCGCAGCGTTGAGATGGGCCTCGTCCAAGGGCTGTCCCACCTCCGGCAGGTCGCCCAGCAAGGCAGCCGCATTGGCGCTGCGCGTGGCAAGCTTGCCCTCGGGCGTGAAGCACAGGAGGGCACCATGATTCTGGATGGATCCGGGGATGTGGATCGGCTCCTGATCACAATTGCTCAGGTCGACCGGTCGCCGGCGGCTTGCGTGATACGGATTGCTCATTCACTACTTTCTCGATGCCTGCACTGCAGGACGTCGAACTGCCGATGCGCTGATGCGCGCGCGCCGACAAGGTGGCGGGCGAAGGCAAGGGCATCCGGGAGACCCCGGTCTCACGTCCGGCAGATGCTGGCTCATGACCAGTGGCTGCGATGGAAAACGATGCGCATTCTTGGCTTCGGGAAATGCCAATTATAGGCGTCATCGCAAAGTTGCGTGCAGGCTGAACAACATTTAATTGCACCACGCGACAAGTGACGATCCGGGCAGTATCGCCGTCCAGGGGGCTCTTCCACTTTGTCCTACAAATCAATCGGGCGCAGTCCGATAGGACTCATCCGTGCGAGGTTCTAAGATCCTCAAAACTCGCAGAAACAACGCGGCACGGTCGGTCTTCCTGCAGGACGAGCGGATCTGATTGATGCCACATGGGAAAAGAAAATTCCGGTCCTGCGCTGTGACCACTTTTGCAGTGACAATTCGTGGACAGAGGGGGCATCAGCCTCTTCCAGTTTGGCCGGACGCGGCTAAAATGAATTGTCATCGGAAGCGGGAGGCAGCAGGGCAGCCGGTGAACCATCAGGGAGCGAACACCCCATGCTGTCGATGAAACACAGGGAAAAAATCGATCGCAGTGTCGGTCAGACGACGCGACTGGTCGATCAGTGGCAGCGCGAGCGCCTGCATGCGCAGGTCCTTCGCGATGCCGCACAGGACAAGCTGACGTTGCAACCAGCCCGGCGCAAGTGGTCAGCGCCGGATCTTTGAGCAGGGTAGCCTCATGGACAAGTCTGATTCCACCCATCCTTATGATCCGCTGATCGCCATTGCCCAGGGCGACTGGACGGCCTACCGCAACCATATCGCCTCGCAGGGCCACGCGGCGGCGGATGCCGAGCCCGAACCACTGGCGATGCCGGCTTACCCGGAACCGGCGCAGGACACCGCCGGGCAGCCACTGCACGGCGAGGAAGATATCCTCGCCTACCGGCGGCGCTGTGCGCGGGCTTACATCGGCATGAACGGTCGTCTCGGCGGCCGTGCCTACCGGCCCAACGAGCCCGTGATCCTGACCCAGGAAGCGGTACAGGAACTGGCCGAACTCAACCGCCTGCTGCGTGAGGAGCGGGCGCTGAAAAAGAAAAGCCAGCCCGACAGCTGAGCGCGCCTTGCGCCAATTGCATCAGTTGAATATTCCCTTCGCGCGCCGTCCTGCGGGAAGGGCGCGCGTAGGTGCTCGGCGCAATTTCATGTAGGAAAACAGGAAGACTGCGCAGATGCCTGTGCCATGCGGTGTTGCGGCCGGTGGATGTTTTTCCGTGGGCTGAGAGCGGCCCCGGAAGCGGCACCGGCTTCCCGTATAATCATCGGCGGCACGCAGCAGGCGCGCCGGGTGCTTGCGCCCGTCTTCACGGGCCTGCTCCAAGCGGATGCGAACAACAATGAAGGGACCCGCGGGAGCATGACGGCGCAAGCCTCGTCTTTCGCGAGACCGACCTCGGTGCTCAAAGCTAGGCTTAAAGGTAAGTTTCACGACATGGCAGACATTTCTTGGTTGCGCGGCACAGGCCTGGCCGCGCAGATCGTCACGGCAACCGACTGGACCACAAGTCCCCTGGGTGCGCCGGCGCAATGGTCGCCGACCCTGCGCACCTCTCTCAACATCGCACTGCATTCCCCCCTGCCGAGTCTGCTGGTCTGGGGCACAGCACGCCAGATGCTTTACAACGATGCCTTCGCCGCCTGTATCGGTACGGCCCATCCGGCGGCCTTCGGTGCGCGCCTGAGCGAGTCCGCGCTGTGGCGGGGTGCCGCGCGCATCTGCGAAGCGGCAATCGGTGCGGCCTTCAAGGGCCAGCAACAGCAACTGGGCCGGGTATCGCTGTTTCCCGATGCCGCGGCAGCAGCGGGCACACCCGATCAATGGGACCTGACTTGCGTACCGGTGTGGGAAGACGCGGCCGATGATCAGCCCGCGCAAGTGGCCGGCGTGCTCTGCACGCTGGTGCGCTCTACCGGTCTGGATGCCGCGCTGGCGCACACCGACATGCTGCGCGACCTGATGGAGCAGTCGCCCAGTTTCAAGGCCGTGGTGCGCGGTCCGCAGCATGTGTTCGAACGCGTCAATGGGGCCTACTTCAAGCTCTTCGGTGACCGGCCGGTGTTGGGCCTGCCGGCGCGGGAAGCGCTGCCCGAGCTGCTGGACGAAAACCTCTACGAATTGCTGGACCGTGTCTACCAGACCGGGCAGACCTATACCGAACGCGGTGCGCGCCTGTTCCTGCGGCGCGCGCATGAGACCGGTTTCGAGGGGGCCGTGCTGGACTTCGTGTTCCAGCCCATCAAGGGGGCCGATGGCCAGGTGGCCGGGATCTTCATCGAGGGCAATGACGTCACCGAACGCTTCGTGGCCGAAGAGCGCCTGCGTATCGTCGACCGCGCGGGCGGGATCGGCATCTTTGAGTGGTTCCCGGTCTCCGGCAAGCTGGCGGTCTCGGATCGATTCCGCCGCTTGTGGGGTCTGCCGGCCGAAGGCGAGGTCACCTCGCAGCAACTGGTGGACATGATCGATGAAGAATTCCACCCCAACCTGGGTACCTCGCGCATCAAGGAAGGCGGTCCGCGCAATCCGCTGGAATATACCGAATACCACATCACCCGCCCGGACGGCGAACAGCGCTGGCTGGCGCGCAAAGGCGAGGTGGTGCAAGACGATCCGCGTGCCGGTTCGCGTTATGTAGGGGTGGTGTTCGACGTCACCTCGCGCAAGCTGATGGAGCAGGCACTGGCCGCTTCCGAAGCCAGCGTGCGAGCCAACAATGCCTTCGTGCGCCAACTGCTGGATTCCACCGACCAGGGCTTCTTCTCGATCGACCGCGAGGGCATCGTCACGCTGTGCAATGCGGCCTTCCTGAAATTGCTCGGCTATGCCGGCGAGAAGGATGTGCTGGGCCGCTCGATCCACGAGGTGATCCTGACTTCAGCCGACGATGGCAGCGGCGCGCGCGGCGAATGTGCCGTGCTCAAGGCCGCCCGTGACGGCGTGACCACGCACGTGGAGAGCGAAGATTTCCTGCGCGTCGATGGCAGCAGTTTCCCGGTGCAATACCAGGCCCATCCGGTCTGGCAGGATGGTGAGCTGCAAGGTGCGTTGTGCACCTTCATCGATCTGACCGAACGGCGGCGCGGTATGCAGGCGCTGTCGTGGAGCGAGAATCGCCTGACCGCCATCTTCAACCAGGCCTCGGTGTGCTTCTCCGAACTGGACCTGGAGGGACGCTACCTGCGCGTGAACCAGGCGCTGTGCCGCATGCTGGGCCGCACCGAAGCCGAGATGCTGCAGATGACCCTGGCCGACGTCACCCATCCTGATGACGTGCCGATGAACATGACGCTGTTCAAGCGTTGCATTGCCGACGGCAGTTCCTTCACGCTGGAAAAGCGCTACCTGCGTCCTGATGGCAGCGCGTTCTGGGTCTCCAGCGACATCAGCCGCATCGTCGACGGCGAGGGCAGGCCACAGGCCATGATCGCGGTGTCTACCGACATCACCGAACGGCGTCGCGCTGAAGACGCCCTGCGTGAACTCAATGACACGCTGGAGCAGCGCGTGGTTGAGGAGATCCTTGAACGCAGCCGCGCCGAAGCGGCGCTGCGCCAGATGCAGAAGATGGAAGCCGTGGGCCAACTGACCGGTGGCGTGGCGCACGACTTCAACAACGTGCTGCAGATCATCGGCGGCAACCTGCAGTTGCTGCAGACCGATCCGCGCCTGGATGACCGCAGCCGCCAGCGCGTGCGCATCGCCATTGGCGCGGTCGATCGCGGTGCCAAGCTGTCCTCGCAGTTGCTGGCCTTTGCCCGCCGCCAGCCGCTGCAGCCGCGCAGCATCAATCTGGAACGCGTGGTGCTGAACATGGATGACCTGCTGCGCCGGGCCGTGGGTGAGAACATCGAAATCTCCACCGTCATCACGCATGATCTGTGGAATACCATGCTCGACCCCAATCAGGTCGAGAACCTGATCATCAACACCGCCATCAATTCGCGCGATGCGATGCCCAATGGCGGACGGCTCACGCTGCAGATCGACAACGTGCAACTGAGCGATCCGGCCTTCCTCTCGCAGGCCGACCTGCCGCCGGGCGATTACGTGGAACTGCAGATCTCCGACAACGGGGCCGGCATGTCGCCCGAGGTGCGCGAGCGTGCCTTCGAGCCCTTCTTCACGACCAAGCGCGAAGGTGAGGGCACGGGTCTGGGTCTGTCCATGGCCTACGGTTTCGTCAAGCAGAGCAAGGGCCACATCAGCCTGCACAGCGAAGCGGGCAAGGGCACCACGATCCGCATCTACTTCCCGCGCTGCATCGATCAGGAAGTGGTGATTGACGACAACCGCGACATGGAAGTGCGCGGCGGCGACGAAACCATCCTGGTGGTGGAAGACGATCCCAACCTGCAACTGACGGTGATCGATACCCTGTCCTCGCTGGGCTACCGTGTGCTCAAGGCGGACAATGGCGAACGCGCGCTGGCCATCCTGCAGAGCGGCATTCCGGTCGACCTGATGTTCACCGATGTGGTCATGCCCGGCAGCGTGCCGGTGACCGAACTGGCGCGCCAGGCACGGCAGTTGTTGCCGGAGATCGAGATCCTGTTCACCTCCGGCTATCCGCGCGACGCCATCGTCCATGAAGGGCGGCTGGATGCGGGCGTGGAGCTGCTGTCCAAACCGTATCGCATCAACCAGCTGGCGCAGCGCATCCGGCAGATGCTGTCGGGCCGGGCGCATCGCATCGAACTGGCGCAGATGACGCGCGAGCGCGACCAGGCCAATGCCAGTGCTGACGCCAATGCCATGCTCCACGTCCTTCCGGTGGGCGGCAGCCATCGCCAGGCTGATGGCCAGGATGCGCATTTCGATCAGGCAGGCAGCGGCAGCGGGGTCAGCGTGATGACAGCACCGGAAGCGGAGCCCATCGCAGAGTCCGCCAGCGGCCTGCGTCTGCTGGTGGTGGAAGACAACATCGACTCCCAGCAACTGGTGTGCGAATTGCTGGAAACGCTGGGCCACCAGGCGCGCGGCGTGATCAGCGCGGAGGATGCGCAGCAGGCGCTGGGCGAACAGAGTTTCGATGTGCTCTTCACCGACGTCAATCTGCCCGGCATGTCCGGCGTGGACCTGGCCAGGAGCGCGCTGGAGCGCTTCCCGGAAATGGCGGTGATCTTCGCCTCTGGCTATGGCGCGATGGTGGCGCGCAATGTCGGCTTCGCCTCGCATGCGCTGCCCAAGCCCTACGATATCGACCAGCTGCAGGAGATACTCAAGAAGATCGCGACGGCGTGATGTGTGAAGCGTGATGTTCAGCTAGAGCGAGTGGGGCAGGGCGGATTCCATCCTGCTGCCACGCGCACGACATGGCCTGCTCATTCCGGTGAGCGGGCCATTTTTTCGTGGCGATCAGTCGTCGTCTTTGGTTGGCGCGATCCTGGCCAGCTGCTGGGTCGCGATGAGCAGGGCACCACATGAAGTTTTCATCCCTTCCACGGCCACCCGTCGGCCCAGGTATTCGTAGTTTTCTTCACCTGGCAGGATGATGAATTCACATCGGCATTTCGGACAGTAGCCGCGATGGCCCACCCCGGCCATGGGCTTGCCGTACAGCTTCACATTGTCAAATCCTTGCTGGACAACGCCGCCATGCGAGGTCGGATCGTCGAGGCGGATGATGGCCCTGGTCATATGCACTCTCTTTCACAGGAGGAAAAGCAGGGAAGATAAAGCCATCGCTCAGCCTGTGGCGCATAGGCGGCAAGAGATCAATCACAGTCAGTAATTTTTGCAGCACTGCGTCGAATCATTTCGAGAAGTCAGGGCAGGGACTTCAGAAACTTTGTAAGGAAGGTTTCCTTTTTCTGTCATATTCCATAAAATAAATAAGAACTATTATCGTTCGTATTAAATAAAATGAATATGAAGAGGAATCCCTTGCTCCAGTCGTCCCTGCGCGCCCGCCCCAGCGCCATGTCCCGTGCTCTCCGTCCGGTGTTCATCAGCATGGCGTTGGCCGGCTCTCCTGCGCTGGTGCTGGCGCAGTCCGCCACCGACAGCGCGGCCGCTGCCGCCAATGACGGTAGCGCCGGCCAATTGCCGACCGTGACCGTCTCGGCCCCTGCTGCAGGCGAGGGAACGCAGCACCTGCAAAGCCAGTCCAGCGCCGGTGCGCTCGGATCGCGTTCGCTGCTGGATACGCCGTTTTCCGTCACCAGCATCACGTCTGCGGATCTGGCCGACAAGCAGGTCAACAAGCTCGGCGACCTGTTCTACAACGAGGCCTCGGTCAGCGACAACAGCGGTGGCTACAGCGCCTGGGCTTCGTACATCACCATTCGCGGCTTGCCGGCGGACTGGCAGAATTCCTTCCGCATCGATGGCAAGCCCTTCCTCGGCTATGGCATCACGCTGCCCTACGATCACTTCGAGCGCGTCGACCTGCTCAAGGGCTCGGCCGGTTTCATGTATGGCTTCGGCTCGCCGGGCGGGGTGCTCAACTACGTCACCAAGAAGCCGACCGACACTCCGGTGCGCAGCGTCTCGGTGGGCTATACCAGCAACAGCATCTGGAGCGAGCACGTCGATCTCGGCGGGCGCTTCGGCAACGACAACATGTTCGGCTATCGCCTCAACGTCACGCATGACCAGGGCGAGACCTTCAATGAAGGCCACATCCGCCGCAATTCTGCTTCGCTGGCGCTGGACGGACGCCTCACGCGCGACCTGACCTGGGATTTCCAGGCCATCTGGCAGAACAGCAATTCCACCGACCAGACACCGTCGGTCGTCACCAGCAGCCTGACCGGCAGCCGCCTGCCGTCGGTGGTCAGCGGGGCCGACAAGACCCTGGTCGGTCCGGGCCAGCATCTCGATACCAACTTCCAGCTCTACCAGACCGGGCTGACCTATCGCCTCACCCCGGACTGGAAGGCCAACCTCAGCTACAGCCACAGCACCTCCAAGCGCTTCCGCAACGAGGACATCGCGATGCTCTCGGATGCCGCCGGCAACTACACCGACTGGCGCTCGGACAGCCGTGAAGGCCATACCTTCGACCAGTGGCAGGCCATGCTGGAAGGCAATGCCCGCACCGGCAGCATTGATCATCAGCTGGTGCTGGGGGCCTCGTGGCAGAAGCAGGTCAATGATTACTCGATCAGCTCGGTGTACAAGCAGATCGGTACCGGCAATCTCTATACGCAGAACACCAATGCGTATTACAGCAGCACCGCGCTGCAGACCTATCACAACGCCATCATCACCCAGCAGGCGGTCTTCGCCAGCGATACGCTGAACTTCTCGGAGCGCTGGTCGCTGCTGGCCGGTGGCCGCTACAACCAGTTCCGCCAGGACAATTTCAGCACCAGCGGCAGCCTCAGTTCGCGCTACGACAAGTCGGCCTTGACGCCGACGGTAGCCTTGATGTTCAAGCCCGAGCGCAATACCACCCTTTACACCAGCTATGTGGAATCGCTGGAGCAGGGCGGCGTACCGGGCGTGACCAACACCAACTACGGCAGCCAGCTGAAGCCGCTCAAGAGCAAGCAGTACGAGGTCGGTGCCAAGACCGATCAGCAGAACTGGAGTGCCACCGCTGCGCTGTTCCGTATCGAACGCGCCTCGGAATACACGCTCAACGGGGCGCTGGTGCAGGATGGCCAGTCCAACTACCAGGGGCTGGAACTGGGCGCAGCCTATCGTCCGACCGCGCAGTGGCAAGTGGCCGGCAGCCTCATGCTGCTGGATGCCAAGTACGACAAGGGCAATACCTACAATGGCAATCGCGTGGCCGGTGCGCCGCGCAACATGGCGACCGCATCGGTCGCCTATCTGGTGCCGCAAGTCGCTGGCCTGAAGCTCTCCGCCGATGCCAAATTCACCGGCAGCACCATGGCCCGCGCCGCCAACGACATCGAACTGGCCAGCTATACGCTGTTCAACCTCGGTGCCAGCTACACCACGCGCATCGGCCAGCACGACACGACTTTCCGGGCCTCGGTGAACAACCTGCTGGACAAGCGTTACTGGCAATACCAGTACGAGAACTACATCAAGCCGGGTGACCCGCGTACCTTCAGCGTGTCGGCCAAGGTCGATTTCTGATCTGGTCATGGTCGCCCTCCCGGCAGTCCCTGAATCACTCCGCCAATTAGCCAGGTAATCCAGCCCATGCGCGCACTTCTCGTCCTCCTCCATCGCTGGTTCGGCCTGGCCGTGGCCGTGTTCCTGTTCATCGCCGGCGTGACCGGCGCGCTGATCTCCTGGGATCACGAACTGGATGCCTGGCTCAATCCTCAACTGTTCCATGCCCGCAGCGCCGACCGTCCGGACGCCGGGCAGCCCTTGCCCGGGCTGGAACTGGCGCGGCGCGTGGAAGCGGCCGAGCCCAAGCTGCGCGTGACCTATGTGCTCACCGAAGCCGAGCCCGGCCACACCATCAGCATGATGGTCGAACCGCGCCTGGATGCAGTGACCGGCAAGCTGCCGGTCCTGGATTACAACCAGATCGCGGTGGATCCGGTAACCGCTGAAATACAGGGCCGCCGCATGTGGGGCGCCATTTCTCTGGCGCGTGAAAACCTGCTGCCCTTCCTCTACAAACTGCATTACACGATGCACCTGCCGGACATGGGCGGGATCGAGACCGGCATCTGGCTGATGGGCATCATCGGCATCGTGTGGGCGCTGGATTGCTTCATTGCGCTCTATCTGTCCTTCCCCAACTGGCGCAGCTGGCGCAAGTCGCTGGCCTTCCGCTGGCGCGAGGGCGGGCACAAGCTCAACTTCGACCTGCACCGCTCGGGCGGCGTCTGGATCTGGGGCTTGCTGCTGGTGTTGGCGGTGACGTCGGTGTCGATGAACCTGGAGCGGCAGGTCATGCGTCCGATTCTGCAAAGCGTCTCCACCCTGACTGCGGGGCCCTTCGACACGCGTACGCCGATTGCGCCCGACAAGGTGCCGGAGCCGCGCATTTCACGCGAAGAAGCGGTGGCGCTGGGACGCGCGCAAGGCGAGAAGCTGGGCCTGACGGAGCCGGTCGGCGGGGTTTTCTACTCGGGCATGTTCGGGGTCTATGGCGTGGGCTTCTTCCAGCCGGGCAATGACCACGGCGATGTGGGCCTCGGCAATGCCTGGCTGTATTTCGATGCCATGAGCGGCGCCTATGAAGGCGGCAAGATCCCGGGACGCGGCAGTGCAGGCGATATCTTCCTGCAGGCGCAGTTCCCGCTGCATTCCGGCCGCATTCTCGGGCTGACGGGACGCGTGCTGATCTCGCTGATGGGCGTGCTGGTGGCAATGCTGTCGGTAACAGGCGTGATCATCTGGGTACGCAAGCGCCGTGCCCGCCTGCAGCAGCGCGAGCGCCTGGCCGCCCAAAAGACACCGGCCCGCGAGGGGCCGGTGGTGGAAGCGCGGTGACGCCGCGCAAGGCATCCTGACGGTGTCAGTGCGCCATCAGCACCGGCAGCGTCATGGTCTTGAGGATGGTCAGCGTCACGCCGCCCAGCAGCACTTCGCGGAAGCGGGTGTGTCCGTAGCCGCCCATGACCAGCAGGTCGGAACCCTTGTCGGCAGCCAGCGAGAGCAGGGCATTGCCGATATCGAGCGTGGTCTGTTCCTGTGCCACTTCCACCTTTACGCCATGGCGCGCGAGATAGAGCGCGATGTCGGCACCGGGCTGTTCACCGTGGGTGCCCAGGCGCTTGTCGGAGTTGAACAGCACCACCGTCACGTTGTCTGCCTGGCGCAGCAGGGGCAGGGCGGCCGTGATGGCGCGGGTCGATTCCATGCTGCCATCCCAGGCGATCAGGGCATTCTTGCCTACCTGCTTGAATTCACCGGCGCTGGGGATGATGAGCACCGGGCGCGGTGAATTGAGCATGACGTACTCGGGCAGGTCGGTGAGGAAACTGTCATTGGCATCGTCCAGGTCGGCCTGGCTCACCACTACCAGGTCGGCATAGCGCGCCTGCAGGGCCAGTCCACCCTCGGCATCGTCATCGACGAAACGCTTTTCGCAGGAGGGCACGCCGACGCTGTTGGCAATCTTGTCGAAATTTTCCAGCGCGGCCAGCGCGCGGTCGCGGAAACCATCCATCTGCGCCGCGATGTAGGCCGCGCCTTCCATGGTGATGAAGCTGGAGATGCCGCTGACGGCGCTGCCGATCAGGTGCGCCTGCTGTGCGCGGGCCAGTTCGGCGGCAATGCGGATGCGCTGGGCGGCGTGACGCGACTGGTCGACGTGGACCAGGATGGACTTGTAGCTCATGGTGGCTCCTCGGAAATTCGTGGGGGGAAGACATCCGGGGCGGGATGCCATGCAGGCAGATTAGGCCGGGCACCTCCATGCGTCCAGCCCAAATCCCGGGCTGCTTGACGCATGTCAATCGTAGCCCGCTCCTCTTGTAGGGAAGCATCCTTGGCTTGTTTCCATACAAGCACGATGGTTGCGGTATGCTTGTCGGCTTTCGCAACCTGCCTGCCGATCCGGGACTGTCCATGCCATCCATCTTCCACCTGGCCTACCACGTGCGCGACCTCGACCAGTCGCGCCGCTTCTATTGCGACCTGCTGGGTTGCGCCGAAGGGCGCAGCACCGAAACCTGGGTCGACATCGATTTCTTCGGCCATCAACTTTCGCTGCACCTGGGTGAACCGTTTGCCGTGAGCAATACCGGCCATGTCGGCCATCATCTGGTGCCGATGCCGCATCTGGGCGTGATCCTGCAACTGGATGAATGGCAGCAACTGGCGGATCGCCTCAGCGCCAGCGGCGAGGTGCAATTCGTGCTGGCCCCGCAGATCCGCTTTGCAGGCGAACCGGGCGAGCAGGCGACGATGTTCTTCCTCGATCCCTCGGGCAACCCCATCGAAGTCAAGGGCTTCCGCGATCTGGCTACGGTGTACGCGAAATGAGTGCGCCTGCGCCCATCCCCTTTGTCAGCCAGAGCGATGCCGCTGCGGTAGCGGCATGGTTGCAGGCCCTGCGTGCAGCCATGCCGGAGGAAGAGATCATCGCCTTCAGCGAGCTGGACGAAGACCAACGCGCGCAATGCCGCGTGGCCATCGTCGCCAATCCTGATCCGGCGCAACTGAAATTGTTGCCGCAACTGCAGTGGGTGCATAGCGTCTGGGCGGGGGTGGAGCGGCTGGTGGCCGATCTCGGCCAGAGCGACTTGCAGATCACGCGTCTGGTCGATCCGCGCCTGGCCGCCACCATGGCCGAAGCCGTGCTGGCCTGGACGCTCTACCTGCATCGCGACATGCCGCATTACGCGCGCCAGCAACAGGCGCGGCAATGGCAGCCGTTGGACTACGTGCTGCCGGAGCAGCGCCGCGTCGGCATCCTCGGCCTGGGCGCGCTGGGTGAAGCGGCAGCCGTGGCATTGCGCCAGGCGCGTTTCCCGGTGCTGGGCTGGAGCCGCAGTGCGCGCAACGTGCCGGACGTGCGGACCTACAGCGGCATGGACGGGCTGGCCGAGATGCTGGCACAGACCGACATTCTGGTCTGCCTGCTGCCTTTGACGGCCGAAACGCGCGGACTCCTGGATGCCGCGCGGCTGGCGCTGCTGCCCCCGCAGGCAGATCTCATCAATTTCGCACGCGGGCCGATCATCGATGATGAGGCGCTGCGCCAGGCGCTGGATGCAGGCAAATTGCGTCACGCGGTGCTGGACGTGTTCGCCACCGAGCCCTTGCCGCCGGAGGCGTGGCCGTGGTCGCATCCTGCGGTGACGGTACTGCCGCATTGTTCGGCACCGACCGATTCGGGCACCGCTTCAGCCATCGTGGCCGTCAATATCCGCCGCTATCGCAACACCGGCGAGATCGCCGCCAACGTGGATCTCAAGCGAGGTTATTGAGTCATTGCGCCATTGCGCACAACCGGCGCGCTCACTGGCGCGCGATGGTGAAGCCGATGGTATTGTGCCCGCCGCTGCTGCTGGCAAAAGCGCGCCCGCCATGCATGCGGGCCACTGCCTTGACGATGGCCAGCCCCAGGCCGTGGCCGTGGCTGCCGTTGATGTCCTGGCGCGCGCTGTCGACGCGGTAGAAGCGGTCGAACAGGCGCGGCAGGTGTTGCTCGTCGATGGCCGGGCCGGGATTGGTGACGGCCACGCGCACCATCTCTTCGCCGCCGGAAATGTCGATGCGCAATTGCGCGCCCTGCGGCGAATGCTGGATGGCGTTCTGGATCAGGTTGGTCAGGGCGCGCTTGAAGAGTGCCGTTTCCATGGTGGCTGTGGCCTCCAGATCGCCCGCCACGGTGATGGACATGCCGGTGTCATCCAGCACGAACTCGAAGAAATCCACGGTCTTCTGCACCGCTTCGGCGACCCGCACCGGTACCCGGGCAGTGGCCGCTTCGCCCTGGTCGGATCGCGCCAGGAACAGCATGTCGTTGACGATGGAACGGATGCGGTCCAGCTCTTCAAGGTTCGATTGCAGCACGTCCTTGAATTCCCCTGCACTGCGTTCGCGCGCCAGCGCCACCTGGGTCTCGCCGATCAGGTTGGCCAGCGGCGTGCGCAACTCATGGGCCACATCCGCATTGAAGGCTTCGAGCTGGGTATAGGCCTGCTCGATGCGTTCCAGCGCGCCGTTGAAGGCATCGGCCAGCACCGACAATTCTTCCGGCAAGGCTTCCACCGGCATGCGGGCCGACAGCTTGCGCGGGGAAAAGCTTTGCGCGCGCGCCGACATGCGCCGCAGCGGCGCCAGCCCCGCCCGGGCGATCCAGTAGCTGGAGATGACCGCCAGCACGATGCCCAGCAGCGAAGAAATGCTGGTGGCCAGCAGGAAGGTGCGGCGCATCTCGAAGTAGGGAGCGCCATCGACACCGACCGTCACGCGCACTTCAGGACGATCCTCGAAGGCCGGCAGGGTGCGCGTCATGATGTGCAGTGGATAGGCGCGGCCCGGCAGGTGCAGGCGGCCGACCTGTTTGCCGTCGGCATGATTGATGGCCGAGGGCGCGAGCCGCGTCAGGTCGCCATAGGTGTAGCGGGGATCATCGCTGGCGATCCAGAAGAACACGTGCTGGTCGGCCTGCGAGAGCGTCGACAGTTTCAACTGTACGCGGGCCCAGCGCTCGGTATTGCCGGCGCGCTCGATCTGGTAGCTGATGTCGTTGAGGGTGGTGAAGAGCGCATCGCGCTCATGGCGCAGCAGTTCGCCCTTCAGGACGGTGTAGAGCACCACGCCGGCCACTGCGAAGATCAACAGGGCCGACGCCGCCGACATCAGCACCAGCCGTGCGGTGATGGATTGGCGCAGCGGCAGGCGGCGCTTCTTTGCCGGCGCGGCAGCGGCCTCACTCATCGCTGGCATCGGAGGTGGCGCGCGGCTCCAGCACGTAGCCCATGCCGCGCACGGTATGCAGCAGCTTCTGCTCGAAGGGCGCGTCGATCTTGGCGCGCAGGCGCTTGATGGCGACTTCCACCACGTTGGTATTGCTGTCGAAATTCATGTCCCAGACCAGTTCGGCGATGGCGGTCTTGGAGAGGATCTCGCCCTGTCTGCGTGCCATCACGGCCAGCAGGGCGAACTCCTTGGCGGTGAGGTCGATGCGCAGCCCGCCCCGGAAGGCCTTGCGCGAGATCAGGTCGATCTGCAGGTCGCCGATGCGCAGCTGCGGCGCTTCCTGCACGCGGCCACGGCGGGTCAGGGCCTGCAGGCGGGCCAGCAGTTCCAGGAAGGAGAACGGCTTGATGAGGTAATCATCGGCGCCGTCATGCAAGCCCTTGATGCGGTCTTCCACGCTGTCGCGTGCGGTCAGCATGATGACCGGCGTCTGCTTGACGGTTCGCAGCGAACGCAGCACGGCAAAGCCATCCATGCCCGGCAGCATGACGTCCAGCACGATGACGTCGTAGTCATGCTGGATCGCCAGGTGCTGCCCGTCGATGCCGTTGCTGGCCACATCCACCGCGCATCCCTGCTCGGTGAGGCCCTTGCAGAGGTATTCGGACATCTTTTGCTCGTCTTCGACTATCAGGATCTTCATTCGGTCTCCACTGGCCGCGCCGGGAACATTTCCCGGCGCCGGCCCATGCCGGATTCTACCTTCCCGGCTCCCCTTGTTGATGAACAGGCTACGGAGTCAATGTTCCTGCGCCAGGCGCGCGGCCTTGCGTTCCTGCCTTGCCTTCTTCTTGCGTTCGTACCAGTAGTGCGCACGGTCCAGGTAAAGGTAGACAACCGGCGTGGTGAAGAGCGTGAGCGCCTGCGACAGCACCAGGCCGCCGACCATGGCATAACCCAGCGGCCGGCGCAGCTCGGAGCCGGCACCATGGCCGAGCATGAGCGGCAGGCCCGAGAGCAGGGCGCACATGGTGGTCATCATGATGGGACGGAAGCGCAGCAGGCAGGCCTGGTAGATCGCTTCTTCCGGCTTCATGCCCTGGGTGCGCTCGGCGGTGAGGGCGAAGTCGATCATCATGATGCCGTTCTTCTTGACGATGCCGATCAGCAGGATGATGCCGATCAGGGCGATCACCGACAGGTCATAACCGCCGATCATCAGGATCAGCAGTGCCCCCACGCCGGCCGAGGGAAGCGTGGAGAGAATGGTCAGCGGATGGATGTAGCTCTCGTAGAGCAGGCCCAGCACGATGTAGACCGCGATCAGGGCGGCCGCGATGAGATAAGGCTGCGAGGCCAGCGAATCACCGAAGGCCTTGGCCGTTCCCTGGAAGTTGCCCACCAGGGTCTGCGGCACGCCCATCTCGTCCTTGGTCTTCTGGATGATGTCCACCGCCTCGCCCAGCGAGACGCCCTTGGCCAGGTTGAAGGAAATCGTCACCGCCGGGAACTGGCTCTGGTGGCTGATCGACAGGTAAGAGGTCTTGGTGGTATCGACCTTCACGAAGGTCGACAGCGGCACCTGCTGGCCGGTCAGGGGCGAGGTCAGGTAGAGTTTGTCGAAGAGTGCAGGATCCTTCTGCAACTGTGGCGTCACCTCCAGAATCACGCGGTAGCTGTTGATCTGCGTGAAGTATTGCGCCACTTGGCGCTGGCCGATGGCGTCATAGATGGTGGCATCGATGAGCGAAGGCGAAATGCCGAAGCTGGAGGCGCGTGCGCGGTCGATGGTGATGACCGCTGCTGCTGCCTGGTTCTGCTGGTCGGAGGCCACGTCGGTCAGCTGCGGCAATTGGCGGAAGCGATCCAGCATGCGCGGTGCCCACACGTTCAGTTCATCGAGGTCGGTGTCGGTGATGGTGTACTGGTACTGGGTGCGGGAGAGGCGGCCGCCGACGTTGATGTCCTGGCTGGCCTGCATGAACAGGTTCACGCCTTGCACCTTGGCCACCTGCGGACGCAGGCGCGCGATGACTTCGTCGGCATTGGTGGTGCGGCCTTCATCCTTGGGTTTCAGTGCGATGAAGAATTGTCCGGTATTGAAGGTGGTGGAACCGGCGCTCATGGCAAAGCCGATCACGTCCGGATCCTTGCGCACCACCTCGGCCACCTTCAGCAGCCGTTCCTGCATGGCCGCCGAAGACGTATCCTGGGCCGACTCGGCAAAGCCGACGATGACGCCATTGTCTTGCTGCGGGAAGAAACCCTTGGGGATGAAGATGAACAGCACCACCGTCAGGGCCACCGTGGCGATGAAGCTCATCAGCGTGATGAATTGGTGCTTCATCACCACGTCGAGCCCGCGCTTGTAGCCATTGAGCATGGCATCGAAGCAGCGTTCGAACCATTGATACAGCTTGCCGTGCTGGCGGCCATGCTCGTTCTTGAGGAAGCGCGAGCACAGCATGGGCGTGAGCGTGAGCGAGATGATGACCGAGACCGCAATGGTCAGCGTGACCGTCACCGCAAATTCGCGGAACAGCCGCCCGACGATGCCACCCATCAGCAGCAGCGGAATGAACACCGCCACCAGCGACACCGAGATCGAGATGATGGTGAAGCCGATCTCGCCCGCACCCTTGAGGGCCGCTTCCAGCGGCGACATGCCCTCCTCGACGTAGCGGTAGATGTTTTCCAGCATGACGATGGCGTCATCGACCACGAAACCGACCGCAATGGTCAGCGCCATCAGCGAGAGGTTGTCGAGGCTGTAGCCGACCACGTACATGACCCCGGCCGTGCCCATGATGGCCAGCGGCACCGTGACCGACGGGATCAGGGTGGCCGCCACATTGCGCAGGAACACGAAGATCACCATCACGACCAGCGCGATGGTGAGCACCAGGGTAAATTCCACATCCTCCACGGAGGCGCGGATGGTCTGGGTGCGGTCAATCAGGGTGTTGACGTTGATCGCCGCCGGGATGGCCGCGCGCAGGCGTGGCATGGCGGCCTTGATGCGGCCCACGGTCTCGATCACGTTGGCACCGGGCTGCTTGGTGATGGCCAGCACGATGGAGCGGCCATTGCTGATGGTGTGATCGGCCGTATTGGCCGCACCGGCAAAGGCCCAGGCGGCGATCTTGTTGTTCTCCGGACCGTCGATGGCGATGCCGATGTCCTTGACGCGGATCGGCGCGCCATTGCGCCAGGCCAGGACCATGTCGTTCCACTGCTCGGCCTTGAGCAGCTGGTCGTTGGTATAGACGGTGAAGGCCTGGCGTGCGCCATCGACCGTCCCCTTGGGCTGGTTCACCGTGGTGGTGGCGATGACGCCGCGGATGTCTTCCAGGCTGATGCCCAGCGTAGCGATCTTGGCCGGATCGACCTGGATGCGCACGGCCGGTTTCTGCTGGCCGTTCACGCTCACCAGGCCCACGCCCGAGATCTGCGAGATCTGCTGGGCCAGGATGTTGTCGGCATAGTCGTTGACCACGGTCAGCGGCAGTGCATCGGACTGCACCGACATGATCATGATGGGCGAATCGGCCGGATTGATCTTGCGGAAGGTCGGCGGATTGGGCAGGTTGGCCGGCAACTGGCCGGTGGAGGCGTTGATGGCGGCCTGCACGTCCAGCGCGGCGGCATCGATGTTGCGGTTGAGGTCGAACTGCAGGGTGATCTGGGTGCTGCCCAGGGTGCTCTGCGAGGTCATCTGCGAGAGACCCGCGATCAGCGAAAACTGGCGTTCCAGCGGCTGTGCCACGTTGGACGCCATGGTCTCGGGACTGCCTCCCGGCAATTGCGCGGTCACCTGGATGGTCGGGAAATCGACCTGAGGCAAGGGCGCGACCGGCAACAGCGGCCACACCGCGATGCCCACCAGCAGGATGGCGATGGCCAGCAGCGTGGTGCCGATGGGGCGCTTGATGAAGGCGGCGGAGACGCTCACTTGGTGCTTCCTTTCGCGTCAGCGTTGGCGGCAGGCGCAGCAGCAACAGCGCCCTTGGCCGGCTGCGGCTTGCTTTCCACGATGCGGCTGCCCGGCTTGAGCTTGTACTGGCCGTCGATGACGACACGCTGGTCCGCCGTCACGCCGCTGTCGGCGGCCAGCACGGCGACGCCGTCCTGGATGCGGTCGACCTTGACCGGCTGCATGTTGGCCTTGTCGTCCTGGTCGATTGCATAGACATAGGTGCCTTGCTGGTTGCGCTGGATGGCGGCAGCGGGCACGGTCAGGGCGTTGCCATGGCTGTTCATCTGCAGGCGGGCATTGACGTACTGGCCCGGCCACAGCTTGTGTCCGGCATTGTCGAAGCGCGCCTTCAGCTGCACCGTGCCGTTGGTGGTGTTGATCTGGTTGTCCAGCAGCACCAGCTTGCCGGTGGCCAGTACTTCCTGCGAGTCGCGCGCGTACGCGATCACCTTCAACGGCTGCTGGCTGTTGCGCTGGGCGCGGTTGATGCCGACCACGGCTTCTTCCGGCAGGGTGAAGACCAGCGTGATGGGATCGATCTGGTTGATGACGACCAGGCCATTGGCATCGGCCGCGTGCACGATATTGCCCGGATCGACCAGGCGCGCACCGACACGACCCGAGAGTGGCGCATTGATGGTGGTATAGCTCAGTTGCACCTTGGCATAGGCCACCTGCGCTTCATCGGTCTTGACCGCTGCCTCCAGCTGCGCCACCAGCGCCTTCTGCGTATCCAGCTGCTGCTGGGTGGCCGCATCCTGGCTGCGCAGGGTGGTATAGCGCTGCAGGTCCAGGCGTGCATTCATGAGGGTGGCGGCATCCTTGGCCCGTTGCGCCTCGGCCTGCGCAAGCTGCGCCTGCAGCGCACGCGGGTCGATCTGCGCCAGCAGTTGTCCCTTCTTGACCTCCTGGCCTTCCTCGAAGCCGACCTTGTCCAGCTGGCCGTCGATGCGGGTCTTGACGACCACGCTGGCGTTGGCGGTGACCGTGCCGACGCCGGCCAGATACAGCGGCAGATCGCGCTCCTGCACGCGGGCCACCGAGACCGATACCGGTGGTGCTGTCTTGGCTGCGGGCTGATCGGCGGCGGTGGCGCGTTGCATGGCGCTCCAGCCGCCGACGCCGGCAGCCAGGATCAGGGCCGTCGCCACGACGATGGCCAGCGGGGAGCGTTGCGGAGTCGGGGAAGTCTTGGGGGAGTTGGGTGAGGTGGTCATGCCTGAAACTCGTCCTGGAAAATGCACATGGGATTCGGAAGATGGGCCGCGCACATCAGCGCGCTGCCATCGGTGCCTGCACGCTGGCCGGATCGGTCTGTCCGACCTGCCAGCCGCCGCCGGTGGCCTTGATCAGCGCCACGCTGGCGACCAGCTGGCGGCCCAGCAGGGTGACTGCGCTGCGCTGGTTGGTCAGGGAGGTGGCCTGGGTGGTGACGACCGACAGATAAGTCACGGTACCGGCCTGGTACTGGCTCATCGCCAGCCGTTCGGCCAGCTGCGCCGATCTGACGGCCTGGGCCTGGGCCGCGCTTTCCTGATCCAGCACGCGCAGGGTGGAGAGGTTGTCTTCCACGTCCTGCAGGCCGGCCAGGACGGTCTGCTTGTATTGCGCAGCGGCAGCGTCATAGGCGGCCATCGCAGCGTCGTTGCGGGCAGTGCGCGCGCCGCCATCGAAGAGCGTCTCGGCCAGCGCCGCACCCAGCGACCAGACGCGGCTGGGCGTGTTGAACAGGTCGGCGAACGAGGCGCTGTTGTAGCCGCCGGTGGTCGACAGGGTCAGGGTCGGGAAGTAAGCCGCACGGGCCACGCCGATATTGGCGTTGGCGGCAGCGGCCAGGCGTTCGGCATTGGCGATGTCGGGGCGGCGCTCCAGCAGGTCGGAGGGCAAACCTGCCGGGATTTGCGGCAGGCTGGCCTGCAGGCGCAGGGCATTGGCATCCATGCCGCTGTCGGTGGCCGCCGCCGCTGGCAGGGGAGCCAGGCTGAAGGCCGCTGGTGCCTTGCCGATCAGCATGGCGATGGCGTGTTCCAGCTGGTTGCGGGTGGCGTCCAGGTCGATCAGCTGGGCCTGGGCCGAGCGCAGCTGCGTCTCCGCCTGGGCCACGTCGGAGCGCAGGGCGGTACCGGCTTCGTATTGATGCGTGGTCAGTTGCAGCGAACGGGTATAGGCCTCGACCGTGCGGCGGTACAAATCCTTTTGCAGGTCCGTCACGCGCAGTTGCAGGTAGTTCTGCGCCAGCGTGGCCTGGATTGCCAGGCGGGCCGCGGCCAGGCTGGCGGCGCTGGCCTGGGCGCTGGCATCGCCGGCCTCGGCACCGCGCCGGATGCGGCCCCAGACGTCCGCTTCCCAGGAGGCATTCAGGCCCACGGTGTAGCTGTCGCCCAAGCGTTGCACGCCGTTGGTATTGGTCTGCGCCCGGGCCGCACCGGCCTGCGCGCCGACGGTCGGCCACAGGCTGGCGCGCGCCACGGCGGCCGTGGCCTGGGCCTGGCGATACTGGGCAGCGGCTTGCTGGATGGTCTGGTTGGCGGCGTTGGCCTGATTGACCAGGTCGTTGAGGATGGGATCGCCATAGGCTTCCCACCAGCGTTGATGGTCATCGGCCTGGCGCGGCGCGGCCACTTTCCAGGGGCCTTGTTCCTTGTAGGCCTGGGGCAGATCCATGGCCGGGCGCACGTAATCGGGCCAGACCGCGCAGCCGCCCAGCAGCGCGGCCAGCACCAGTACCGTCATTCCCTTCTTGGCGCGGAAGGGGGAGTGTTGTGGGGGATGAGTGAAATGACGAAGACGGGCGCTGGCTGCGACGCGGCGAAACGGGACGACCATAGGGCTCACGATGATGGCTTGCGGATGAAGGAATGGCCGGCCACGCGGCACCCCTCAGCACCCGAGGCCGACCCCTGCTTACGGCGCTAATGTAAGCCCGGCCGCTCAACGCGAGGCTGACATCAACATGACAATTTTGTCAGCCAGGACGTACACCGACATAGGCAGCCCGCGGCCGGATCAGGCTGCCGCCGCGGCCCTGTTCCAGCGCATGGGCGATCCAGCCCAGCGAACGCCCCAGCGCAAACAGGCCGAAGGCACTGCCGGGCGGCAGGTGCAGATGGCGCCGCACGGCGGCCAGGGCAAAGTCCACCGAGGGGGGATGGCCGGTCAGTTCGCGGACCACCTCGATGGTTTGCTGCCAGCGCGGATGGACCGGCAGCAGCGGCGCCAGCAGGGCGGAAGCGCGCACGTCACCCTGTGGATAGAGATGGTGGCCAAAGCCGGGCAGCTCTTCGCCGCGCGCCAGCCGTTGGCGCAGGCTGGCGGCGGGATCGTCCTGTTCATCCAGCGTCTCCAGCAGGGCTTCGACACGCGCCGTGGTGCCGCCATGCAGCGGCCCGGACAGCGCGGCCAGCCCGCCGATGACGGCCGCCTGCAGGTTGGCGCCGGTCGAGGCGATGCATCGGGCAGTAAAACCCGAGGCATTGAGTTCATGGTCGGCGCACAGCACCAGGGCACGGCGTATCAGCTGCGCACCGGCCGCATCCAGTCCCCAGGCGCTGGCACATTGCTGGTGCAGGGGCGCGGTGGAAGGCGCCGTTCCGAGCAGGCAGGCGGCCAGGCGGCGTACCAGCAAGCCGCAGCTGGCCAGCTGGCGCGGCAGCGGCAGGTGCCATTGGGCGCCGATGTCTTCGGCGCAGGCCAGGGCAAACAGCGGCAGCAAGGTCTGCTCGGCGCGGCCTGCGCTCCACTCGGACTGGACGCTCTCCAGCCGCGGCGGCCGGGCCGGCGGCACCGGGCCGAAGGCATCCTCCACCGCGCAATCCCAGAGCAGGGCGGCGACCTCTTCGACGCTGGCCTCGGCGCTCAGGGTCACGGCATCATGGCCCCGGTAATAGAGCCGGCCGTCTTCGATCAGCGTGAGCGCCGATTCCAGCACCGGCAAGCCCCAGTCCAGTGCTGCCCGCGCCACCTCGCGCGGCTTGCGTCCACGGGAACGGCTGGGGGGGCG